>JAABUH010003962.1_pt1 | contig 12329 bp, 16 predicted proteins | sample 5559121 | NCBI WGS metagenome assembly JAABUH01 (sample SAMN10711871, study PRJNA513364) | rock metagenome | isolation source: Antarctica rocks | place: Antarctica: Victoria Land, Battleship Promontory nord | collected 2015-12-28 | reverse complement strand
CGACCACCACCTCCCACCCTGCACCCGCACCGACTACCAACCCGCCCCCAACTCCGACCAACCCGCCCCCACCACCCACTCTTCGGCCGGCGCCGTAACCAACCACCCGCAGCGAGCAGGCCGTCAAGCGGGCGGACCTCACCACGGGCGGTGCGCCGCTCGATGCTGCCGCGCCACCGCTACGCGCTGGCTTGCCCCCGATCACGCTCGGATGTGCGTGGGGCGCGACACGCCGGGCGGAGATCCAACAAATAGGCCCACTGGTGGGCAAGAGTGTGCTCATGCCTGCAGGAGGTCCCGGACGACGACGGCGGAAACCAGCAACCCCGTTCGTCGAGATGAAGACTCGGGTACCTGAGGACGTGAAGGCGCGGGTGAACGTTGCTGCCGACGCGCTGGGTATCACCCTCGGTGAGTACATCGGGGTGCTGGTGCAGCAGGACGCACTCGACGACACTGGGCGCCCCCTGTGGGCCGACGCAGTGTTTGGCCCGTCCCAACACCCGATCCCAGGGGTGGAGCGGACCAATGCCGCCTAGACCGCACCACCGGAGTCAGCCAACCGGCTGACTCCGGACAGCACGAAGCCCCACACCCTGAAGTCGTTTGGCCGCGTCTATTGGGTGCAGGGCTTCGTCGAGTAACTCTGGAGGAGACATTACACCGCCCCCCTGCTGGGGTGGTCACGCGGGACCCGCCGTGTCTTCGGTGCGCCCTCGTGATTGCACCTCACTGATTGCGCGTGGCCGGCGCCGCACCCCGCGGTGACCCCCCCGGTGCGCCACCGCACCGCACCCCTCCCACCGCCGCCTACCGCCGAGCGGCGGCAACAGCCCCTCCATCGTGGTGCTGGCGCCGGATCGCGTCCACCAGGACGCCATGATGGATGCGGCCCGTTTCCGAAACGGCCGCCGTTGCGCCGCCCGGTGGCGCCCGGGGTCTATGCCCGGGTGCCGTGCTGGTGGTCAGCCGAGCGCTGGGTGGCCCACGTCGAGCGGGTCTACCAGCGGCACTACCTGCTGGTGCGCCACCAGCTCGTCGCCACGACCGGCGGTGGTATCTCCCTGCGTGCCGTCCTGGCCGTGGCCACCGCCCACGCCCAGGCCGCCGACTTCGGCACCGGCCGCAACAGCTGGCCCCTGCTCGGCAAAACCGGCGGTGAGCGCGGCATCACCGCCACCACCGGACTCGGCGAACGCACCATCACCCGCGCCCGCACCTTCCTACGCCTCGTCGGGCTCGCCACCGAAGTCCAGGAAGGCCGCCAACGCACCCTGCACGAACGCCTGGACTCCAACGACCGCGGCGACACAGCCCGCGGCTGGACCGCGGTCTACGCCCTGCACCACACCAGCACCCACCCTGTGGATAACCCGGTACGTGTCACCGCAGGTCAGACACCAGATGGCACCCCTCCACGTAGTGGTCTTCTTTCCCCCTCAGCGTCAGCTGAGAAAAGGGTTTCTACCGAAACCAGCCCGACAAGACCCCCTGCGGGGGACGGGGACGGCGCTCCGCGCCGCGCATCGAGCACAGCGGGGTGCTTCGGTGGGGGGACAGACGGCACCAGGGCACCGGGAACCGCCCTGATGCTGGCCTGGCGGACCGACCCAGCCTGCCCCGGCTGGGCCAAGGCCTACGGGGCCCATCGCTGGGCAGGAGCCCTCACCGAGGCCGTCGAGGCCGGCTGGACCGCTCGTGACCTCACCCAAATGCTCACCGACCTCACCAACACCGGCCACCACATCCTCACCCGACCCCGCCGACCCATCAGCTACCTCCTCGCCCTGCTCACCAAGATCGACCTCCATGAACCCCCCACCCTCACCCGCGACCTGTACGACGCCGCCCACCGAGCCGAACGCGCCGAGCAAGCCGCACAACGGTCCATCGAACGCGCCCAAAGCGACCAAGCCCGCCAAGCCGCGATCACAGCACTCACCGGACCCGGACGAGCACTCGCCCACCAGGTGCTTGCCACCACCTCACGTGGCGCCGCCGAACGGCGCGCGATGGGCACGCGGGCCGACGCGCAGGCCCGCGCCGAGTTCGCCGCTCGACGGCGGGGACAGAGACGGTGACTCGTTCCGCCGGCCGTTCGTTCTTTGATTCTGTATTCCTGTGTTTCATCATTTCTGTGCTTACGGAGTAGTGTGGTCGGCATGATTATTGCCATCGTGGGAGTCAAGGGTGGCACCGCGAAGACCACGTCTGCCGTCTACCTGGCGCACGCCCTGAGCTGCCCCGTGGTGGACACCGACCCGCAGGCATCAGCTACTGAATGGGCCGAGGTCGCCCAGGCTGCCGGGTCGCCCCTCGACGTACCCGTCCACTCGCTGCCGACCGCCAAGCTGGCCGGGCGCCTGCCGCCCCATAGTCACCTGGTCCTGGACACGCCGCCCGGTGATGCCGGGATCATCACCGCCGCGGTCGACGTCGCGGACTTCGTTGTTCTGCCGGTTGCCCCGACAGCACTGGATGTCTCCCGCGTGTGGCCCGCGCTCGACCTCGTTCGAGCGGCAGGCAAGCCCGCGGCGATCCTGCTGTGCAGGACGCGGCACACCCGCTCGGTGGATGAGGTCGACGCCGCACTCACCGACGACGGGGCGCGGGTGCTCACAACGCGGATACCGCTGCGCGAGGCACTTGCGCTCGCGTGGGGCAAGCAGGTCACTGAGTTCTACGGCTACGACCACGCAGCAACCGAGCTTGTGAAGGAAGGACAGCGATGAGTGGATCCTTTGGTCGCCGCGCGGCTAGCGCGGGCGTGGAGAGTCCGACAGCCGCCGCCGAAGCAGGGACGCTATTTCGGCGGGGGAGCAACCCCAACCCGCATCGGCTGACGATTGATGTCGACGACGCGCTGTACCGACGCCTCAAGCTCGCCGCTCTAGAACGCGGCGACCGCATGGCAGTCATCGTTCGCGAGGCACTCAACGACAGCCTGCCCAAATAGACACGGAAATAATGAGATACAGGCTTACTGAATTACAGAATAGTCAGTGGAACGGCTGGGACAGCTGGCCCGAAAAGCAACCGTAAATCCCATTAAATCTCTTTAAACCTTATGTATGTCACGATCTGTAGTTAATAGATCGCTTACGCTGATTATTGCTTAGGATGCGAAGCGATTAGTCAGTTAGGTAGCTCGCGCCTGCCTGGGGGGCGTCGGTGGAGCGAGTGACGGTTTAGGGGTGGCAAGCAGTGAAGCTTCCAGAACATGGTGATGAGCAGCAGTCCGCTGCTGTGATGCTCATGCAACGGGAGCCGGTGGTGCGGGTGTTGCTGGGCGATGCGGATCCGCTGGCCGGGCAGGCGGTCACCGCGCTGCTGTCCGCCGAGGCCAATGTGGCCGTCATCGGGTGTGAGAGCGGGGCGTTGGGTTTGACCCGGGCGGCGGAGAAGTGTTCGCCGTCGGTGTTGGTCGTCGATGTGGGACAGCAACCGTTCAGCGGGCGGGGTCTGCTGGGCCAGTGGGTCACGTTGTGTCCGCACATCGTGGCGTTGACCACCGGCCTGACTCCCGCCGATGCGGTCGAGTTGCTGCGGGCCGGGGTGCGGGGACTCCACCCCACCACCGGGCGTTGGACCCAAAAAGACAGCCTCAACAACCCCCTCGACCCGGCCAACGGCAACCGCTACGCCTACACCGGCGACGACCCAGTCAACTTCAAGGACCTCTCAGGCAAATCGTTTTTGAGCGTCGTCAACGGAATTTCAGCAGGGATTATTGGTGAAGGGGTAAACATTGCCTGCCAAGTCGGGACACTTACCCTCGTCGAGGAGGGTTGTGCTGGTGTTGGTATTTTGAGTGGGGTCGCAGTCAACGAGGGTCTCACCGCTTTCGATTCCGCCATCGGAGCAAGCTAGGAGAAATGATGGATAAAGCAGCAATTGCGTTGGGATATAGCGTGCCCGCGCTGCTCATCGTGGTAGGGGTGGTAGTGATTTTGAAACTCCGAACCGGGGGGCGGTACGGGAGAATCAGCACTCGCACAGCTAGCGTCTACCTCGCGACGCCAGCGATCGCTATCATTGTCCTCCTCGTTCTCACGGCTACTAGCACGACTTCCTCGGCCGTCCCATTTCTTATGGCTCTAGTGTTTATCCCGTTAGGGATGCTAGCCATCCGAATCGGTCTTTCGAAGAGCACTTGAGGTGTCGCCCCCCCGGTCTGGGTGAACACCGCTGGCACACCCTGACGCAGCAGCGCGCCGTCTGATCCTCCGGGGGTCGCCCTCTCTAATGAGATCAGTCGGGTGCTTCTGGAAGGCTCGACTGCAGCAGCGGCTGGCGGGTCAGCACTCACCCTCACAGGCCTTTTCTGAGGCCTACTGACAGACCGTGCGCCCGCCGGTCCACCGGTGACTGCACTGCTGATGAGATGTCGTGCCCGCGTTGGCGTGAGCACTTGATCATTAGGTTGCAGAGGTCGCCGGGTGCTGTGACCTTGTGGACTGGACACGGAGGCTCACCAAACAGTGGTGACCAAACCACCGGATTCACCCCCACCGGGCCAGCCCCGATCGCAGGCGCCCCCGCCGGGCCGCCGGCCGGCACCGCTCACCGCGACCTACGGTGGCACCGGTCAAAACCAGCGGCTCTCGTTCGGGTCCACCACCTACACCAGCGGCATCCAAGGACTGCTCTCCGCCACCACCGGTGGGGCCAGCACCTACTACGAACGCGACCCCTCCGGGACCCTGATCTCCGAACGCGGCCCCGGCGGCGAGTTCTACTACTACACCGATGGACTCGGGTCTACCCTCGGGCTCATCGACACCACCGGCACGGTGCAAGCCACCTACACCTACGACCCCTACGGCGTCACCACCGTGGGCGGCCCGAACCCCGCCATCGCCAACGGCAACCCCTACCGCTACGCCGGGGGCTACTACGACACCGCCACCGGGCTCTATCACTTCGGGCAGCGCTACTACAACCCCACCACCGGCCGCTGGACCCAACAAGACAGCCGCAACACACCCCTCAACCCCACCAACGGCAACCGCTACGCCTACACCGGCGACGACCCCATCAACAACACTGATCCCAACGGATTAAGTTTCTTGGGGATCGATTGCCCCTTTGGCAATGTCAACGGCGGCGGGTCGGGCTGCCGTGGCGCCTCAGAGGCGCGACAGGCCGCACCAATATTGGCGGCCGGTGCTAGTGGCGCCCTTGAAGGATGCGGAGCAGGAGCAGTAGCCGGTGAAATAGTCGCACCTGAGGCTCTCGGCGGCCTTCCTGGATGCGCCCTCGGCGCGGTTGGATACGCGAACTACGCCATAATTGACGCCGGAATCGGCGGAACTGGCGACGTTCCACCTGCCCCGTCCGGTGGCTGACCCTAGATGGAAGATTCACTTGGCATCAATTGAACTCAGCAGACCGTGGGCAATCCGAAACGTCGGCTCGTCGTGTCTCGTAGAGCTCGATGGACGTGTGGCGGGACGCCTGCCGTCTGGGAAGCATGTCGTGCTCGATGTCGAGCCCGGCGAGCACGTCTTACAGGTCCACATAGACACGACTGGGTACCCCAAATTAGACTTCATGGGGAGTGCCAAATATAGGTTAGCACTGGACGAAGAGGATACTTCGAAGCTACTGGTGGTTCCCATTAGCGGAGCACCGTTTCTGCAAAAAAATGATCCAGAGGGCTGGTTTCTAATAAAAGGACCAAATAGCGTACCACGCACGAAAGTAGTTGAATCGACCCGTTTTGATCGCCGATCAATTATTGTACGTGTGTTGCTGCTTACGCTCGTTGTGTTCGTAGGTATTGCAAATTTCGGTACGACCGTCGGCACAACATTCTGGTACGTCTGCAATGCCATAGCTTCAGTAAGTGCGGCGGTATTCCTCTACTTGAGATTCTTCCGACGCAAATCTTGAACTCTGCGCTATACCTCTGAGCCAGGTGTACGGGCAGAGGCTCGACGTGGTGGTGCCCAGTAGCTACGTGCCGTGGCATACCCGGGCATTGAGTGGGCTGATTGACCATGGTGTACTGACCGTCATCTTCTTCGTCTTCTACGTGCCGTTCGGCTCCGGGACTCATGGGATGGGTGGTAACCAGGGACTGTTGATCATGCTGGCCGTGATCGCGGTGTTGATCGCTGTTCAGATCTGGAACAGTGCATTCAGGCAGGGTTCGAGGGGTCAGAGTTGGGGCAAACAAGTTGACAACGCCCCCGGCTGCTCGATGAGTGGACGGGCCAACCCCTCGGTGCGGGGAAAGCCTTCCTCCGTCTGCTCGCGCACTTCCTCGACAGCGCCCCCTGCTTCCTCGGCTGGCTGTTCCCGTTGTGGGACCGCCCCAAGCGGCAGACCTTCGCTGACAAGATCATGCACAGCATCGTGGTCCCCGCCGGTGAGACGACCCAGCCTCCACAGCAGCACGACCCACCGGCCCACCGGTGAAGATTTTCGCTGGGGTACGGCGGCAGGGACGTTGCGCAGCCGATAACGACCGTCGGTCTGGGGTACACCCCAACCCGACGTCAGGTAGGGGACGTTAGAACACTTAGTTAAAGCGGGTGCGGGTGGCGTCCGGAGATGGCCCGCGCTGGTCAAAAGCCCCAACCTGACACGAGTTGCGGCTCAGCAGTGGTTGATGCAGCAGGGTCAGACGCGATTCAGGATGTTGAGAGGGGTCGGCGGAGAAGTGTGTTCGCCGTCGGTGTTGGTCGTCGATGTGGGGCTACCGCTTGTCTCGGCGCCGAACTGGAAGCTTGCCGCGTGCCCCTGCCAGCGCCAGAGCCGTCGCCCCCGCTGCCGTCGCCACGGGAATCAGGGTCTCCCACCTCGCTCCGGAGTGTGTCAGCTGCAAGACAACGTTGACCCATGCCAACGTCGCGAGAACTGCCCAGACCGGCCAGAGGCCGTTTTTAAACTCGCGCCGGTTGCCGTCCGACCATCGTGCTCGGGCCATAGTCCCTGCTTCCGTCGCGGTCCGCGTTGAGTCTGGGTAGGACGTGCTTCCTCACGTGTTGAGCGCTAAAGGGACTCGCCGATAGGGCGCCAGTCGTGGTTGAACCGGAGACGCTGCAAGTGTGCATGGTCTACCGGCTCCAACTGCACGGAGACGCTCCCGTCCGACTCGAACAGGATGCTGTGCACCGTCAGGAAATCATCGCCGACGGGCGCACGGGGAACCCGCACTTGGTCTCCGCTTCGAGGCGGTGCGGGCCATCTGACCTCACCGGTCCACACAAGAGAATCGATCGGATCCTTGGGGCCGCCGCATCTCAGCATTACTTGCATAACCCCCTGTGTACCGGTCGTCCGCCCATCAGCGCGATGCGACTCACTCCGCAGACCGCGAGGCGCCGGCAGGCGCCGGTCGAGGAACTGGGGCGGGAAGAAGCTACGACCGGCTGCTGGGGGCCAGCTGCGGGGTCTCGCCCTGTTCGCTCGTGTGCAGGGCCCGGTAGATGGTGGCGCGGGATACCCCGAAGGTGTGGACGAGTTCGTTGATGGACTCCCCGCCGGTACGGAGAGATTGGACTTGGCGGGTTTGGACTGGGGTGAGTCGGGGTGGTCGGCCGGTGTGGCGCCCGCGCAGGCGGGCGGCTGCTCGGGCGGCGGCGGCGCGTTCATGGATGAGTTCACGTTCGTATTCGGCGAGGGCGGCAAAGATGCCGGCGAGCATGCGCCCGGTGGAGGTGGAGTAGTCGATGCCCTCGCGCAGCGACCGCAGCAGCACTTGGTCTTCGGTCAATCGCTCGATGGTGCGGATCACGGCGGACAGGGAGCGGCCGAGGCGATCCAACGCGACCACTATGACGGTGTCGCCGGCGCGCACATAGTCCAGCAGCGCGGCCAGCCCGGGTCGGTCGTCGCGGGCACCGGACAGCTTGTCGGTGAAGATCCGTGCGCACCCGGCGGCGGTCAGCGCGTCGTGCTGGGCCTCGAGGGATTGGTGGTCGGTGGAGACCCGCGCGTACCCGATGACCGCCATGCCATCAGCGTCGCAGAACTCGGCGTACTTGCCCGAGCCGACGCGCCGGGTTTCGGACCGTCTTCTGCGACGACCCCACCTGGGCGGATCCTGTCGAGGCTTGTCTCAGTTGGTGTCGTCGCACAGCCCTGGAAATTGAGACGACGATGCGCGCGACGGCCACCGCGGCGGCCGCGCCGTCCCGGGCGGCGATCTCGGCCGCTTCGGTGGCTTCCTGGACCCGGCGCGGTCCTCGACGCACAGCGGCTGGGCCCGAGATGACCGGTTCTGAAGGTCCGCCGATATCGTCGTCTCAACGACCTACGGCTGGCGTGGGTGGCAGCGAGAGGAGCCCACAGTGGCCCACAGGACCTTCTTCAGTTTCCACTACGAGCGCGACGTGCAGCGTGCTTCGGTCGTGCGCAAGAGTTCGCAGTTCAAGTCCTCGATCACCCCAGAGTGGATCGAGGCGTCCATCTGGGAGTCGGCGAAGACGACAGGACCTTCGGCGGTCCAGAAGTTGATCGACGACGCTCTGGTGGGCACTTCCGTTACAGCCGTCCTCATCGGGGCGCAGACCGCATCCCGCCGCTGGGTGAAGTACGAGATCGACGAGAGCATCGAACGCGGCAACGGGTTGATCGGCATCTACATCCACAACGTCAAGGACTGGGCAGGGAACACCGACGCGAAGGGCACCAACCCGCTGCCCTCCGGTTACCAGACCTACGACTGGGTGGACAACGACGGCTACAACAACCTGGGCACCTGGGTCGACGATGCCTACGCCGCCGCCCACTGACCCCGACTGTCCATTCTGCGAGATCGTCGCTCGGGAGTGGGACGCCCGCGAGGTCTTCCGCACGGAGTCGGTTGTGGCGTTCTTCCCTCCCGAGCCAGCGACCCTAGGCCACACGCTCCTGATCCCACGGGCCCACGTTCGCGACATCTGGGAGGTAGACGACGGACTGGCCGCCGATCTTGGCCGCTGGACCGTGACGCTCGCCGGAGCCGTCAAGCGTGCGATGCGACCTGATGGGTTAAGTGTGATCCAGAGCAACGGTGCTGCCGCCACGCAGAGCGTGATGCACCTACATGTGCACGTCGTACCTCGGTGGGAGGACGACGCGGTGGGTCGCATCTGGCCTCCGGAGACCCACTACTCGGAGGGCGACAAGGACGACGCCTGGGAGGCCCTACGTCAGGAGTTCCGAGCCTGAGGTCACCCCAAGATGGACCACACCAGCACTCCCAAACCGACGAGCAGGAGCGGCCCGTAGAAGCCGAGCACGGACCAGGAGCTGATCACCTGCCACCGCGTGCACCGGTCGGCGTAAGCGTCCTTCTCCATCGAGTAGACCTCGATTCCGCCCGTCCTTGCTTCGTCGTAGAGGCACCTAAAGAGACGTTCCTCGCGGAGGTAGTAGGAGTCGAGCAGTCCGAAGAAGACCGCGATCACGAGGCCGAGCCCCGCCACCACCGGGACGGCCTTGGTCGCCGAGAAACCGAACGCGGCGGTGGTCACGGTGAGCCCCCATCCCTTCGCCGCCGCAGAGGACGAAGCGAGCCGGGTGATGACTGCCTGGATGAAATCGAGGTGCTTACGCTGGTCCTCGCTTAGGGGCCGTGGACCCGAAGTTCCGCCTGCCTGCTCTGCTCCGTCCACGAGCATGATGATCTCAGCATGGGCTGAGGCGCGTGACATCCCGCCCTGCCTTCCGCCCTTCAACTGCCACATCCGGCCCGGCCCCGGGGGCTGGGGCGCGCCCGACCCCGCACATTGCCCTCGGAGACCTGGAGCCCGAGGTCGACACGGGCCTGCCTGACGTCTCGGGGTGGTCGGGCGTCGGGTACCACCAGCGCCGCGTCGCGGCTCGCCATCGCGAAGATGGTGTGGGGCCCACACCGGGAGCGTCGGGCACGGGTACGGGCGCTGGGGCGCCCGCTTAACCGCCGCGCTGGGCGCGTCGGTGGTGACCGTGGGCGGGCTCGGATCGCTGTCTCAGCTCGGGCCTGGCGGCCCTCGTTCGTCGGCGCGGATCCGTTCCCGCCCACGGTCACCTGTGGCGGGTCGGGCTGGTCCCCTGTTCGTCTCGTCCCTCGCCTACACTGTGCCTGGAGGACCGCCCCACCACAGAGCGAGCTATGCCCCAGGGTTACTCCGCAACTGCGTTGCTGCGTAACCTCTGGGGGCTCGTTCTCCGTTCGCTTCGCTCACAGAGAAAAAAGAGGCGGGCTCGTCCCGGTTCGCTGCGCTCACCGAGAAGGTTCTGTTCGCTTCGCTCACAGAAAGGGAGGGCACCTGATGGCTTCCGCCATGCCGGTCGAGAAACGGACCCGCACGGTGGCGGTGCGCCTCACGCCGGGTGAGGAGTCGGCGTGGATTACCGCGGCGTTGGCCGCGGGGCGCCGGCAGTTGGGGGCGTGGGTGCGGGAGGTCGCGGTGGCCGGGTATCTGGCCGGGCCGCGCACCACGAATCCGCGGGAGACCGACCCGGCGGTGGCGGGGTTGCGGGCCGAGTTGGCCCGGTTGGGTAACAACGTGAACCAGATCGCGCACGCGTTGAACACCCCCGGGCACGCCCACGCCGACGCCGCGGTGGAGGCGGCGGAGCCACATCTGGCGGCGATCAGCACGACACTGGCGGAGTTGTACGGGGCGATCGAACGCGCCGAAACCCGGGCCCGTTAGCGCGTAAGGCGGACCGGGCTAGCGCGGTAAAGATGAGACGGAGGTACGCATCGGCGCAGTCGGGCGGGTGCGCAGGTGTCGGTCCGAGAGAGGCGGTGGGTGCGCGGTGGACGGTGGTAGTGAGGTGTGATCGCGAAGATCACCCGCGGGGCTGACGCGGGTGGGTTGGCGCGGTATCTGCACGGGCCGGGCACGCACACCGTGCACGAATACCGCAACGATCGGGGCGCGTTGATCGCCGGGGGGAAGGTCATCGCCGGCACCGTCCCGGTCCGCAACCAGGGCGACGGGGCGGCGTGGGCGCGCCAGTTCACCCACGCCGGTAAGGCGCGACCGAAGGTGGCGCGCAACGTGTGGCACTGCTCGCTGCGCTGCGCCCCCACCGACCGCACCCTGTCCGATCGGGAGTGGTCAGGCATCGGCCAGCACCTGGCCGACCGGATGGGATACGGGCAGCACCCGTGGGTGATGGTCCGCCACGACACCGACCACGTGCACATCGCGGTGTCCCGGGTCGGCTTCGACGGGACGGTGTGGAAAGGGTCCAACGACCGGCACATCGCCGTGGCCACCATGCGGGAGATCGAGACCACCTGGCAGCTGACCCCGGTGCCGGCGCAGCAACAGGAGCACGGGCTCAAGACCCGGCTGCGCCCCGACGAGCTGCGCAAGTACACCCGCGAACACACGGTGCCGGTGCGCACCGCACTGGCGGTCACCGTGCACGAAGCCCGGGACCTGGCCCGCGGGAAAGGCACCGACCGGTTCGAGGCGGAGTTGGACCGCCTCGGGGTGGGGTGGCGCAAAAACGTGGCCTCAACGGGGCGGATGAACGGCTACAGCTTCCAATCCTCGGGCACAGACGCCACCGGGGCGCCGTTGTGGTTCCCGGCGTCCAAACTCGACCGCGCCCTGTCCTGGGCGCAGTTGTCGGCCGAGCTGGACGGGCCGGTGCCGCAGCGGCGGGCGAAGGTCAGCGACCTGGCCCCACGCGGGCGGTTGGAGACCGCCCGCGGCTATGACCGCCGGCGCCTGGCCGAGGGGGAGAAGTCGTTCCCCCATCACTGCTCGTGGCAGCGGGAAGCCACCCTGGCGGCCTACACGAAGCAGTGGAAAACCATGCCCGAGGTCGACGGGAAACGAGCCGCCGCCAACGCCGCGGAGGAAACCCGCATCCAGGACGCCGCCCGCCAGGCCGCAGAACAAGAAAAGCACGACACGATGATGCGGATGGTCAAGGCCAGCTTCCCCACCCCGATCCGGGAAATGCTGCGCCTGCAGGCCGAGCGGGAAGCCAACCCGCACACCCAGCCGCACCGCGGGGCCGCCGCCCGGCGCGCCCGCGAAGCCGGGCCATCCCGCGACCAGGACCGGGGATACGGACGATGAGCTACCCACCGTGTCGCTACGCCCGCCGCTGGCCCGAGCTGTGGGCCCAACAGCGCAGCGACAACAACCGGCGGATCCTCAGCAGCATCCTGGCCAGCGGCCGCCTCGACGGCCAAGAACCCTCCCGGGCCTTCGTCGACGCGTTCATCGACCGCATACTCGGCCGGATCACCCGCGAGGAGTGTGAGCAGGACGCTGCCCGCTTGTCCCCACTCGGGCATGCCCACGTCAACGAGCTGGGCCGCTACGGCCTTCCCCGCGCTGGCCCCCGACGCGGGCCTGCGCCCGCTGCGTGACCCGTGTGGC
>JAABUH010003961.1_pt1 | contig 12330 bp, 19 predicted proteins | sample 5559121 | NCBI WGS metagenome assembly JAABUH01 (sample SAMN10711871, study PRJNA513364) | rock metagenome | isolation source: Antarctica rocks | place: Antarctica: Victoria Land, Battleship Promontory nord | collected 2015-12-28 | reverse complement strand
TGTCCAGTGGTCAGCGGGTGCAGGGTAGGGTACTATCCGGCCAGGCGCGCGCCCCGGACCCCGTCGCGGCCTGCCGTGACCAGATGAATTAGGGTTCGGGTTTGAGGTGCTGCACGGGCGCGCCTCCTGTGTGGTGCAGATGGAGCCGGAGCCCATGCCGACGCGCAGCGCATCGGCGCCAGCCTCGGCCAGCCGGCGCGCCTGGCCGCCGGTGACCACATTGCCGGCGACCACGTCCAGGCCCGGGTGCGCGCGCTTCAGGTGCCCCAGCATCTCCAGCTGGTACACCGAGTCGCCTGCCGCGGCCGGGGCTTGTCAGGGTTGCTAGGGTTTGCGGCTGCACCCTAGACGGGCGGAGCGGGGCGGGGCATGCGCGCGCTTCAGGCGCGCCAGCTCTTCTAAAGCTGATACGCCGAGTCGCCTGCCGCGCAAGCACGGGCAAGTCGCCAGGGCTTGCTGTGCCACAGGAGCGCCAGGCCAGGCGCCTGATGGCTCTGTCGACCTGGCACAGCGCCAAGCAGAAATATGTCCCCTGAATAAGCGCTCGCATGCCCACTGGATGCTCTGCGTCGCTTGCCGCAGCGCGCTCACCACCTATGCCATCCCACTATCAGTCGGAGTGCGCAGAAAGACGGGTCCTAGAGCCTGCTCCTTCATGCCAGCGGGCACTACACAGTATCGGGCGCAGACGAATATTGGCGCACAGAAAAAAAAACCCCGCCGCAGCACTTCCATGACGTATGCTGGACGGGGGAGCGCTGCTGGGGGCGCGCGCCCTGGCTGGAGTCCAGAATGACGACGTCTAGCGCGTCGGCGGCGCGCAGCGCGTCGACGCGCGCGCGGTCGTCGTCGCGCGTGCCCACGGCCGCGCCCACCAGCAGCCGCCCGGCCGCGTCCGCGCTCGGCGCGCCCACGCGCGGCCGCCGCCGCTCCTCCAGGAACAGCTCGCGCGCCGCTACGCGCACCTGCGATCGTCCCCGGCTGATGAGAGTAAGGGTTAGGGATATGGTTAGGGTTAGGGTACCCTGTCAGAAGGCTCTCCTTCTTCAGCAAAACAGGCCTGGTGCGCCCCGGCTGCGGCCATGCGCAGTGCGCCTCTGCCCCGTCCGCCAAGCGCACCAGCTCGCCGGCTGCATTGACGACGGGCAACAGCTTGCGCCTGCTTGACCGCAGTTGCTGGAGCGCCTGTTCGCTGTTGCACGCCTCCGCGGCTGCCTCCACGTCCCTGCACGCACGCAGCCGCGCTGTCAGAAGCGTGTCGCACCTACCGGTCTTCCTACCCCAATGCTGACAGAAAGGAAAGGAATAACAAGCAACAACTTCCTGACCAACCACCCACGTGACACTGTCCAAGCAATGAGCGCCTCTGGCCGGCCGTAAAATATGTCGCGTCGTAACAGCAAGCAGTGTGAATCGGAATGCTGGCTGGGTGTGCATGTCCAAAGCCCCCAACATTGCGCTGCGCGGCAGATCAGGTGCCTGCACTGTGTGCATGTACGACCTTTGCGCAACGGTGTGCAGGCCTGCTCGGCAACACAGCGCAAGATGGCAGCTCCCAGGGATGGGCGGAGACGCGGGCGCGGGCGCGCACGCGGTCATGACCTCGCGCAGCGGCGTGCCGGCCCTGTCCGCGATGAAGTCAACGTCGCGCGCAGCCACCACGCCGACCAGCCGCCCGCCCACCTCGCCGGTGTCTGTCACGCACACGCCGCCGCCGCCGCCGCCGCTGCGCCGCGCCTGGCCGCGCCAGCCTGCAAGTCTCAGGAGGGTGTGCATGGTCCGCGCCACATGGTCTGCGTCACAATGCTCAGCGGCCGCGCGTCCTCCCTGTGTAGCACGCACGCGCCACAAAGCCTGCAGTTGCCTGTGCAGAACCTGAGCAGGTCCAGACCCGCCACCGCGCTGTGCAGCTCGAGTTGCGCGGTGAGGCCCCTGCTGCATGCGCGCGCGCGGTCGCACAGCTACCCCGCTCCTGCTGGCGCAGCTCTGCAGGGTGCGCTGCAGACCCACTGCTTGTTGACCCGCACGACCTCGAACTGCGTCCCACTTTGCTGGCCCGGACGAGACGCGCCTTGCTTGACCAGAGCGGCAGCGCAAACACATGCTGCTTGAAAAATGGGCGTGCGCCTCGCCAGCAGCCCTACCATAACCCAGGTTACAAGTAGGGCAGCAGCAGTGGCGCGGCGCACCCTCAGCGCGTCGTACTCAGCCACGGTGGCCTGCGGGCCGAGCACGGCGGGCGACACCACGAAGCCCGGCGCGTGGCGCTTGACGCGCCGCGCCTGCGCCAGCTGCTCGCCGGTCGTCATGTTGTAGTGCAGGAAGCCCAGGCCGCCCAGCTGCGCGCAGGGGTGCCGCCGGCAGTCAGCGGCGAGCGTGCGTTGCCCAACAGGCTGCCTCCGCGCTTCGGAGCCGCACAGCAGCGCGCGCGAGCTCAGCTGGACCTCGTGGCGGCGCCCCCCTTGGTGCCTCAGCTTGCGTACGGCAGACGCTGGCGTACGTGGTGGCCAGCAGGACACAAACAACGAGCACAAGGTAAATATGCCTCAAGTTGCGCTGCTCAACACTTACAGCGGGGTGTGGCAGCAGCGAGCGAGAGGGGTCTGCGCACGGTCGCCATCGCGATAGCCATCTCCGCCTCCGTCACAGTGTCCATGGGCGAGCTGACCACCGGCGACGCGAGCCTGATCCTCTTTGTCAGGTTGGTGTGCAGGTCCACCTGTTGCGGGGCATACAGTGCCCGTTTAGCGTATGTAACAGCCGCCAAGCAGAGCCCAGTCAGACTGCAGGCTCTGTGTAAGTGTACTGTGTACTTGCACTTTACTGTAGAACTCGAAATGCTGCATAAGGAGCTGCCGCAGATTGTAAAAGCAGACTGCTGGAAGCAGCGGGTGTGCAGGCGGCGCACGTCATGCGCCGCAAAGTCGATGTGGCCGGGGAGGAAGATGACGTCGTCGTAGGTGTACGTGACGCCCTGCCCAAAGAGCTGGGCAGCCGAGTAGCCTGCAAAAAAGCGGCAGTCCACTTGGAAGCGTCAGGAGTTACTCTGAAGCCTGCAGGCAGCCCCTTGCGCAACCAACAGTATGTACGACCAGCAGCATGCACCAAGCAGGGCTGCAGGCGCACCATCCAAGCAGTGGCCAGACGGCGCCCCGCCGTTGTCCATTGTTATATATGCTCAGGCCAACGGTTTACTACAATGCCCCTTGCCTGGCAGATGCCGCAGTGTTAAGGAGGCAGGGCTGCGCAACAGGGCTACCAGCTTTTCAGTTTCACCGGCTCAGGGTTGGCAGAGAAACCTTGGACGCTCGCCACGGTGGAAGACCGATCCGAATGAGCAAAGTTGTGCAGCCTCCTAAGAGAAAAGGGGTAGGCTCAGACAGCAGGCTTGCCCGAGCCAGCTCTGCCCGCTGCCAGCTAAGCGTGTGAGGCAGGATGAGCGGCAATGGGCCAGATGCCCGGCGCCCGCTGTTGAGCGAGCCCGTGTCTGAAGAGGAGAGGAACGTCATCAGCCATCCACCTGCGGGAATTGAGGAGAACGATGTCGAGCAAGGGTGCGTTCAGAGCAAGGGGCTCGTGTTGAGCGCGGAGTCCCTGTGCGCTGGCGTGACACCCAGAGTGTCGCCATAAGCAGCGTGGCCAGGATGTCGAGCGGCGTGGTCACGACTGATAGCAGCTGTGGCGTGGCGTGCACTGCTGGTGCTTGTGCGCTCTTGCGCGCTGCCCCTGTGCATGATCTTGCAGTGTGCCAAGTCACTCACCGACTGCTTTGCGATATGGCTGCATTGCGTGCGGCTACGCGCTTGTCACTGCCTGCACGAGCAGGCAAGACCTAGGAACCACGAGCCCCTCACCTCAAACCGCTGCAGCGCATCCTGATGCCTCAGCCACCCTCTTGCGCATGCGAGCAGGCAGGACCCAGGCGAGCCGCAGCACTACTCGGACCGGGCGCCCTGGCTGCGCGCGGCGGTGCTGGGCGCCAACGACGGGCTGGTGAGCGTGTCGAGCATCATGCTGGGCGTGGGCGCGGGCAGCAGCGACCGGCACACGCTGCTGCTGTCGGGGCTGTCGGCGCTGGTGGCAGGCGCGCTCCAGCACATTGAGGCGCAGCGTTTAAATATCGGTGGCGGGCTGGGGGGACTCAGCTGGCCCATGCCTATCATCAAGCCTTGGACTGCACTGGCTGCAAAGCGGCCTGTGTCAGAACAGAGAAGCTGCTTTCCCGCTAGTGACCCAGTTCTGTGAGCAGTCAGCACAGCGTGCATGGGTGACTCGTCAGACTTGTTTTGCACCCACCGAGTAGCGGTGCATCTTCCACCTGTTCCCGGCGCGCGCGCGTGCTGACGCGTGCGGCGCGCGCGTGCAGGCGCGCTGTCGATGGCTGTCGGGGAGTACATCAGCGTGTCCAGCCAGCGGGACAGCGAGGCGGCCGACGTGGAGACGGAGCGCTCGCAGCAGGCTCGCGGCCCGGCCGCGCGGCAGCGCGAGCTGGTGAGCGCCCGCCCGGCGGCGGCCGACGGTGTCAGGCCAATGCTGCCATCACTGTAGGAACCTGCGCGTCCTGCGCTCTGAGGTCACGCCCTCCTGACATTCCATGCTGACGGGCAAGAGTGTGGCAGGGCGTGCGCCTGCCTGCCGCTCCCTTGAGCCTACCGCCTCATTTGAGTGTGTTTGAACCGTCGCCGCGGTCGTCTGTACATGCAGACCGCACTGTGATAGCGCGTGCAAGGCCACTGCGGTGTTTCGCAGCGGTCCAATCAAGGCGTGGAGTAGCACGTAGCACGCGCATGGACGCTGCGCATAAGCACAGCTCTCACGCCCCGTGACTGCAGGCACGTTGCTGATCTAGCGTGTTGCTGAGCCCTGGCGCTGCGGCGTGCGCAGGAGGAGCTTGTGCAGATCTACGTGGACAGAGGTCTGGATGAAGACCTAGCGCGCAAGGTGCGGCAAGTGTTGGCCCCCAGGGTCAGACGGTGGGCTCGATGCGGGCTCGTGTCGCATCCACGTCATCCCAGGCTTGGTCAAGCCCGCGCAGGCTGCTACTGTTTGCCGATGGGCCTGCCGAGGTTGCGTTATGAAGCAGTGATCTGCGCTGCCTGCCTTGCCACCGTCGTGTCAGCCTGATGAGCGGGTGTGGTGCCCGTGCGCTGGGTGTGGGCCACCACTGCAACAGATGATGTTGTCCAGGCTACCAGTATAGAGTCAGCATTGGGTTAGGCTACGTAAGTGAGCCGCATGCGCACAAGCAGGTCGGTCAGACTCAAAGGAACCCCTTCATGCATATGGCGGGGACGGACAGGGAGGAGAGGCCAGCCTGGTGCCATGCTATGGCCACCATGGCCTGGGGCGTGTGAGCGCACAGGCGCCAGCACAGGTTGTCATGATACTAGGACATGTGCCTTTATCAGTGTCTCAAGGGGTGGATGGGGCGTTAACGTGCCATAACTGAGGAGTCGCCATGCCACAGTGTCAAAGGCGGATGCCTCAGCTGGCCACCTGCGGCGCAGGTGGCAATCGCTTTCACCAAGCGCGACCCCATCCGCACGCACGCGCGCGACGAGCTGGGCATCGACATTGACGAGCTCGCCAACCCCCTACAGGTCCGCTCAACCCTTACTCTGTGCAGCTGCTGCAGGCCTTCACCAGTCTGACGCGCGCGCTGCAAGCTTGAGCTGCAACGCGCGGTCGCAGTCCTGCTGGTGAAATAGCAGAAGGGTCTGAGAAAGTGGTGGACTTGCGAGCTTTGTGTCAGGCGCCCAACCGCGCTCCTGTCAGGCAAGCCGCGTGCACAGCCCACCCTCGACCCGCAGATTGCATGGGGCACCTGCGGCTGCATGCAGCTGGCCTTGCATGCGCAGTGGCCGACAGCGGCGCGGCGTTTGGTTGGGCAGGCTGTCTTGCGCCTGTCCTGCAGCGCGCCTGATATGTGGCGCCCCGCGCGCAGGCCGCGCTGGCGTCGCTGGGGTCGTTCGTCGTCGGCGCGGGCATCCCGCTGGTGGCGGCCATCTTCTCTAACGACCAGTACATCCGGCTGGCCTGCGTCCTGGTGCGCCCGCGCGCCGGCGCCGGCGCCGCGGTCCAGACACACCGGCACCCGCCCGCGCAGCTCAGGTCATCGGTGTTGTCCGGTGCAGCTGTTTGTGAGATGGACGGTGTGCGGCATTGCGTTTGCTGCTGGTCTGTCTGCACTATGTGACACACATGCGTGTCTAAGGCCTGGTCAGGCGCCTATTTTGTGGGCTTATTGGATGCGTGCCGTCGCATTGCTCGGGTGCACCGCTGGTGTGTTGGCGCTCCAGGGCATGGCTGCAGCACCACACACCTGCAAAAGTGCCAACTCTGTGACATCCTGTGACCCTCGCACATGCGACCCTGTGTCGGCTGACACGCCTGCCCATCCTGCGGCTGCTAGCCATGTCCAGCCGCCAACCATGCCCGGCGCGCAGGTTGCGTCGACGGTCGCGCTGCTCATGTTTGGCGCAGTTGGCGCGTGGCTGGGCGGCGCCAAGCGCATCCGCGCCGCGCTGCGCGTGCTCATCGGCGGCTGGCTCGCCATGGGGATCACGTTCGGCACGGGGCGTCTCTTTGGAGAGGACCCCGCCTGAGAGCGCCTAGGGGCGGCACTGGGCGCGTCCGCGCCGCACTGCCCGCGCTCGGCATTGCCGGCGCGCCGCGGGCATCATGTGTGGCACACGAGCCAAAAATAATGATCTAGTGTATGTGCTGTGGCGCATTTTGCCAGCGGTTAAGATGTGAGCCCCCAGGCGTGCCTCAACTAATGCCCATGCTCTGGACGCTGCTTTGGCATGTGCCCTGCATTCTGGACAATAGCTATAGGGCAGGATCGCAGGACTGCAGGGAGAAGAAAGGTGCTGTATCATCCCAGGCTGAAGGCTGGCTGTGGGCGTTGGTCCTTGTCCTCACGGACGACAGTGGGGTGATGGCATCCCCGCTCGCTTCGTCATCGTGGCGTCCAGTACCCCCTGGCGTTGCATGCGCCTCTCCACTGTGACATTCATAAGCATTCTTTCAGAGGCACTGCATGTGGCCCATGTGCGCGAGACTCTGTTTCTGCAATTTCAGTGCAGCCCATGATACATGGCCAGGTGGTTGTTTGGGTTGTTTGGACCTGCTTGCGGTCACATGCCCATCTGCTGGACTCGCATAACCGGACTAATCGGAAAAGATGCATTGGACAGGGGTTACCCTATATGCAGCGCTCAATGCATGCTTGGTCTGCAAGAGTACACCCTACTGCCCTGCGTTGTAATTAGCGTGTTCAAAGCGATTTGAGAGAAAAGAAAAAAAACAAGCCGTGAACCTAGTCACCACATGCGCAGCCAAAGCACAATTTACAGTCTGGAGTCTGCGCCCTGCACAGCGCATCCAGGGCCTAGTGGGGTTGCGGCCGTGCGTCTGAACGGCACGACTTCTACTAAAGCAAATGTTATGCGCGCGTGCTGCCACCCGGCTAACAGCGGGCGCGACGCGTCGCGCAACTCAACATAGAAAACCAAGCAGCGCAAACCGTGATGAGACCGCCGCCGTCATGAAATGCGCGCATGCATGGCGGCAGCAGCAGCCGGCATCATGTCTGGAGCCACACGGGACGGGCGGCGCCCTCCCCCCATGCCCCTGCGTAAATGCCGCGAAGAAAGGCCCCCTGCCGATTGCCTGCTGCACCCATGTTGTAAAGCGAGCTGTCCAGTGGGCGCAGCCTTGGTGCACTCTCGCTGCCTCTGCCCAGCTGCCCTGCCGCGGCCGAGCCGGCTCTTATCAAACATATAGCGGTTGCTGCACCAGCAAAACACCTGTGATGCGTCCCAGACTCGCAGCTCCCGCCCCACCAAAGAATACCCCATCGGGCGCCCGCGGGTCTGCGCGCGGCGCCGTTCGCAGCCGCGCCTGGGGGCCGCATCGGGCAGCCTCTGCGCCCGTCTACCAGCCGCGGCTTGGGACACGTGCGGAGTGGCAGCCCGTGAGGCCGCCAGCGCATCACAGAGCGCACTCGATCAGAATATGTCGCCGCCCTCGCAGACCAAAAAGCGGCGGGACATGCCCGCAACCCGAGCAGCCCACCTGCCTCTTACCAGGGCCGCGCTCTAGCCCCGCCCGCCGAATACGATGCTTCGCTACAGGCGGCCGCGCCCCTCAGCCCCAGCAGCCCTCCCTGCTCATGCGCTGCTGCTCAGCGCGCACGCGCTACCACTGGCAATGCATCACTTCTACACCCATCTACTGACACAAACTCAGGCCTGCCCGAATGCCAAGGCCGTCAGCATCGCCGCAACGGACCGGCCGCGTTTTGTTGCCAACAAGCTACCACCTTCGACATCCTTAACCATGATGTACCCTTCCTTAAGCACCCTACAGCCTCCGGGGGCTCCTGCCGCGCCGCCCGCCTGGTCCCCATGGGCAGCATGCAGCTGCCCCGCCCCAGCCCCACGGACGACGCCGCTCGCTACCCTTCAACAAAATCATACCCTGGCCCACAAAAGTCTGCCAAAGCCCCCCATTGGGACCGCCCAAGACAAGCGCCTCGCACTTCCAACCCTGGTGCATGGCTCAAGACCCCGACCCTACCAGCGCAGAGTCACCAGCGCGGACCCTACAGCCAGGGCGCCCAGGGCACGACGCCCGTCGGCGACGACAGCAGCCACATAGCGGCGATGACGCCAAACGTGAACACCGTCATGAGCGTGCCGGCGAGCGTGCACGCGATCACCATGCTCAGGTGGTCGCCAAAGACCTGCAGGTGCAGCAGCAGGTAGGGCGGCATCGCATTGATTGCCGCCCAGAGCATGCCTGCGCGCGCACGTGCGTGCTGTTTAGCACACCAGTCCAGGGTCACCGCCCGCTCGCAGAGCGTTCGTGCATGCTCGCGCATGCTGCCGGCACGGGTGCTCGCGCATGCTGCCGGCGCAGGTGCCGGTGTGATGGCGCGGCCCGGACATGGTTGATGGCCACGGCCCAGACTACATGCAGTCTGTGTGCAAAAGGCTTTACAACAGAACATGGCGTCTATGTTGATGTGAGGGCGACGCCAGGCGTAGTCCCGCGCCAGGTCAGGCAGCGGGCGCGGCGCGCGGGGGGCGCGCACCGATGATGAGCGCCAGGTTGGTCGTGGTGAGCCCGTCGCGGTGCAGGCGCCAGCCGCCGAAGCCGAGCGCGAGCAGGTTGACCACCATGAACACCGCGGGCGCCCACAGGTCCTGGATGGTGGACCAGGAGAAGCTGTGGTCCTTCACCTTCTTGATGCTCGTCTGCTCCGTCTTGGCCATCTGGGCGCTGCCCGAGACCTGCGCGCGCGCATCGTAACTCAGGGCATTGCTCGAGGCCGCAGCTCAGGGTGGCTCGACTCAGGCCTGCCCGGATGCCGCGCCTGCGCCGGGCGGTAGCTGCCAGGCCAGACTGCAAGCAACAGCGCGGTGGGCGGCGCGCAGCCCTGCGCTGTTCAGGATGCCGCGCGGGGCTGCAGCGGACAGGGCAGGGCGTGCACGCGGGCGGGCGCGGTGCTGCTGCGCCTGCAGGCGCGCGCGCGCGGGGCGGCCGGGGCGCGCAGCGCGCACCATGGTCTTAATGGTGGTCTTGAAGGGCTTGTTCTGCTTCTGCGTGATGAGGTTCCGCAGCACCTGCGCGTCGCCCAGCCCCTCAGTCGGGGCCGACACCAACAACGGCCAACCGCTCGGCGGGCAAGGCCCCGGCAGGCCATGGGTGGGCTTGGCTGGCATGGGCGGACGCACGACAGAGCACGCCCTGCAGGGCCTCAGGGGTGGCGGCGGCGCTGCGCGCAGCAGGGCGCCAGCCATGGAATCAAGCGGTGCAGCCTTGTGACAAGGTTCAAGCCCTAAGCTAGCCCTGAGCCGCGCCTGGAAGTTGGCCTTGACGAACGAGTACCAGAAGATGTGCGGCGTCAGCGACTGGAAGAACATGTCCTGGAAGCCGCGGAAGCTGCGCACGCGGCTGTACAGCACCTGCGGGTAGGGTTAGGGTTAAGGACAGAGCGGTGAGAGCGCGTGCGGGCTGGGCGGCGCGCGGGCGCCCTGGACAGCGGGCAGGCGCGCCCGCCGCGCCGCGCCGCACAGCAGAGCCATGCAGGCGCTCGGTGGCCTCTGGATCAGCGCAAGCTCAGGGCGCGGCCGCCTGCGTCACCCCGGCTGCCTGGGCATGGATGAAGTGGTCGACCCGGCCACAACAGAGAAATTATAGGTAATCAATGATCATGGTCATATGAACTCTCTCGCTGCCGCGCATCGCGTGCGCGGGGGCGGCGGGGGCGGGCCACCTAGCGAGCACGCGAAGGCCGCGGCGCCGGGCGGGGTTAGGGGAGGACAGGGCAGGGCCGGGCGGGGCCGCGCGCACGATCTGCTGCATGCAGAAGTAGAGCGTGAAGGCGAGCGCGAACACGCGGTTGAGCGCGATGGGGAAGATGCCGACCAGGATGGCCAGGATGGGCACCAGCAGGAACGTGGGCGTGTACACGGAGCAGGTCAGGTAGTGCCAGGTGACCGCGTTCCACAGGATGCGCAGCATGATCGGCTGGCTGGAGTCGAACAGCGTGCAGTCGCGGCTGAACGTGTTCTGCAGGTTGCCCTTGCACCACCTGCGCGCGCGCGCGCCGCGGCCGGCCGCGTGAGCCGCCCATGAGCGTGAACAAACCGGCCCGCCCGCTCGCGCGAGGCTCGGGCTGAAGGCATGAGGACGGGAGGCGACGCAACTGCCTCCTGTGCCGGCGCGCCCACCAGACGGACATCCCTTCATACACCGTGCAGGGCAGGCAGACCCAAGCCCTGCGCCCGGGCGGCGGCGCGCCCCGCGCATCGCGAGCGCTGCATGAAGACGCCGCGCACGGTGTCACTGCAGAGGACAGGCAGTCAGACCAGGCCAATGCCCGGGCGGGCGGCGGCCAGGCGCACCGCGAGCGCTGCATGAAGACGCCGCGCACGGTGTCGGGCACCTCGCCGACGGCCAGGCGGTCCGGCAGGAAGTAGCCGGTGTAGCCGTGGCGCTGCAGCTCCACGCCCAGGCGCACGTCCTCGCCCAGCGTCCAGGACGGGTACCCGCCCGCCTGCGCGCGCGCGCGCGCGTCAGCGAGCTAGACCAGGCTCCCAGGCGGCAGCGCGCCAAAGGAGGCTCCCAGCCGCCGCCAGAAGAGTGTGACGTTGCTGCGGTGTCCTCCGGACATAGGGACCCGATGCGGCAAACATGCTGCAGCGCGCGGCCAAACACAGCGCGCGGCCGAGCACAGCATGCGGCCCGGGCGCGCCTTGAGCAGCGCGCGCGAGCGCACGACGTAGTTGGTGCCGGTGCACATGACGCCGCCGAAGCCGTCCACGATGCCCGGGCAGGTCACGTCCCAGAACAGGCGGTTGGAGTGGCAGAAGATGTCGGTGGCCGGGTTGTAGTTGTGGAACTCCTGCGCGCGCGGGGGGGCCGCTCGGCACACTCGTTTGCGTCGGGCCGCAGGCGTAGCCCGGCCGCAGGCGCAGCGCTGCATGCGCATGCATTCATGCGGCCCAGTGCAGCTTTGCGCAAGCTGCCCGCTCAGGCTGCGCTTCAGGAATGTTGCAGCCCGACACGTGTTGTTTATTAGACACTCTGCTTGGAGCACCGTTGCACAGAGGCACAACCCCGGCTTGCTGCCCGGCTTGTCCCCACGCTCACCACACATGCGCATGCAGGTGCCGCGCAGGGGCGGGGGCGGTGCGGCCGCGCGGGGCGGACCTGCGGCGCGAGCACCATGGCGTCGCGCTCGGTCTGCAGGTAGGGCAGCGTGCGCTGGTAGAAGTCTGACCGCAGCACCATGTCCGCATCCACAATGCTCACCACCTGCGGCCGAGCAAGGGGTTAAGATTCTGTGGCTATGGCGCTGGTCACAGCATGTAACAGCACGCACGCTTGCATCGGGGTGCATCGGTGCGGCATTAGGTCGCGCCCTGGAGGCAGAGGCGCGCCTCGTGCGAGCCGGGGTCGACGCCGCCGGGGTACAGCACGTTGGACAGCGCGTTGTTCAGGTTGCCGGACTTGCCATTGACCTCGCCCGGCTCGCGCGGGTGGCCGCGGATGTACACGACCGGGCACCCGGCCTCGCCCGTCCGGTTCAGGCCCTCCACCCAGGCCTCCTTGCCGGCGTCCTTGCCGTCGTCGCAGAGGTAGATGGTGCGTATGCAGCCCTGCGCGGCCGGCGGGCGCGCCGCTCAGCAGGCGCCCCGCGTGCGCCTGCGGCCGCGCTGGGTGCCACGGCAGAGGCTGGCGTGAAGGCTTGGAGGCTTTCATGCAGTGAAAAGGCAAGGACCACATGCATGTAGCAATGCTCTCTGTGTTAGGCTG
>JAABUH010003958.1_pt1 | contig 12333 bp, 13 predicted proteins | sample 5559121 | NCBI WGS metagenome assembly JAABUH01 (sample SAMN10711871, study PRJNA513364) | rock metagenome | isolation source: Antarctica rocks | place: Antarctica: Victoria Land, Battleship Promontory nord | collected 2015-12-28 | reverse complement strand
TGACGTGCTGAAGCAGCTGCAGTGGTCCTTCCGCCGTTGAACTGCAGTTTCTGCAACAACGTTTTGTGCAGTGTTATTACGCTATGCCTGCCTGTACTATTGTCCGCATTGCTTCTGGCACCAGTGCCGCGGAGAGGTTCTGGACAGTTCAGCCAGGAGGTGGTTTGAGGCTGGGCAGTGAAAACAAGGCGCAATTTTTCGTATGCCACTCCGAGGTGGCAGATCGTAGCTGCCTCATACAGCACTTGCAGTCCGGCGCTTTCGTTGAGCAAGGAGACGATCGCAAACTCAAATTAACTTTGTCCTCAGCCTCGGCCGCAGTCTTCTCCAAGCTGAGAGCGTATGCGCAAGGTAGCTTGCTTTTGTCGTACGAAAGCGATTGCCATCGGTCCTACTCGGCTTAGGCCATAGCCATGCCAAAGACTACGCTTGAACAGTCTCGTCAATATGTTGCGTGCTTATGCAACCAAAAAATGTCCTCTGCATGCGCAGATGTCGAAAAGGAGGTTCTCACCGATGCCGTCTGGTTAAGAGCTGCCACTGGTGGCATCGTCTGCTCAGGCTCGCAGGGCGACTTGGCTGTGGCCGTCAACGCCACGACTGATTTCCACTCTGAACATTGCTCCTTCAGGTTTTTAGAAGCCGATCCGAACAGGTAAGGTCTGCCACTAACTTGCCGTGACAATTTGCTGACATACTGCGCGACAGCTGAAAATTCGTGTTGTATCCTGCAGCCTTCTCATGAAGGGTTTGGCATCTCACACAGCAACCTCCTGCCAAGCACACCAGCCAGATGCCTTGGACATTTCACTTAGACTGCATTATCCGCCGGCGCCAGTCAGCATTGGTGCTAAACCTCTCTCTCCTCACTTTGCCAACAGAAGCTCAACCATGCCCATAGCTCTCAGGCGGCCCATCAGAAAAGTCAGCTTCAGCGATCTCACCACCCTTGATCAGAGCGCCGGCTCTGACAGCAAACCTGCCCCCTTGCAGGCATTTCTGCCCAGAAACAGTGACAGCATTTCAAGATCATACACTCTCAAAGATGCCGTCTTCAACCGCATTCCCACTTCCCCAGGTTACAGCTTACACAGTGAAGGCAGTGAAACAGATGAGAGCAAAGTCAGAGGCGGCCACCTCTTTGACTCAGAGGACCCTGTCTCTTCCTGTGATTCGTTCAGTCAGCTTGGCGAGGCATTCTCAGGAGTTGCTGACAGCTCAACTGCTAGCCCACCACAAACCTCAGCTGGAGGTCAGCATGAGCAGCAGTCAGTAAGTTCCACATTACCTGCGCAGCAGCAGCAGCAGCAGCAGCAGCAGCAGCAGTCATTAGGTAACCTGACACAAAGCCATGCTGCTCGGTGTAGCAGTGATGAGAATTCTCGTTCAAATGACGACAAGCTGTCACGTGGTACCACAACTCATGGAGGGAATTTGTACACTCTGGCAGGTACATTTCTACTTGTGCCATGCATGCTATCGAGCACTGTTCATTCATTCACTCATTCATTGGAGTGCGTCTGTTTGAGAACAGGACATGGAGTCTCCAGAAGATTCCTGTATGAAGTCCTGTATTGGCATGCATGCCACTGTTAATTGTTCATTCTTTCATCCATACATTCATTTGTTTTGTTTGTTCACTGTCTCCCCTTGGAATTAGGTACATAGCGTCTTGAGTAGCTGCCTATATGACATGCACATGTGTATATGTGCATAGTTCAGTTTTGGCAGTCAGCATATCAACAATAACATGAGTCAATGTGGTCCTCATCGAATTGTTCATGCCAATCTTTGCAATCACTGGGCTCTGCTGTGGTGACAACTTTGCTACATGGATGTGCATGATGCTGCTCTGGCAAACATGAAGGGTCATGTATGTTTCCTTCCTGGTTCTGGCTGCTGTTGCATGTGAGAGCATTCCATACATTCTGCCAAACTGTTGCTGTACACTGCAGCTGCACAATTTTGCTGTATATTGCATGATTTGTTCATGGTCTGGTTTGGCATGTTGTGCGTCCTCATCAAAGATACTGCAGTTCTGAATTGCTGTTGATGATGCTGCAGACGCCAGCAAAAGCAGCATGAGAAGCACCAGGTCCACATCAGCACTGGGTCTTATTCCCACCAGCTTTTCTCACTCAGCTGCACACAGAGCTATCAAAGGGCATCGCACTCATGGCAGTCAGACTGCTCTGAGCTTTCTCTCAGGGGGGTACACCCCCAGCAGCCCCCACAGAATCCCCAGAGCTGCAGAGCAGCCCTTGGACTTGACTCAGAGTGCCCCAGTGGTTGGAGCAGGGCTGTTGGCTGATGATGACTGTCACAGCTGACATGGCAATGGACACAGTCAGCATGGGTCACATGTGCTGTTGGGGTCTATGAACAGCCCGCAGAAAGCTTGGGGGCGTGGCAGGGGGTGCTGCGACAACTCAGAAGCACTAGCAGGACTCAGGTAAGTGCTGTGTTGTGCATGCAACAAGCAATTGCATGTGTCTACTGCTGATCTGCGATCACTGTCATTTTGGCTGTGAGCCTCAAGCAGTGTATAGCTGCAACGTTGCTGAGATGCCAGTGCTTGAAATGCAACTGCCATAACCCCTTTTTTTGGCTTGTCAAGGCCAAACAAACAGCGTTTGTGAGCATTGCATGCTCACTGCTCACATACTCTTGTGCATGGCGTCGCATGCTGCTAACAACCTGCACTACATCTGGACAACTGAGTGAAATGCCTTGTGTCAGCGCACATGGCGCGGCAGCCGGAGAATGGCAACAGCCTGTGGGAGACTTGAGCAGCACGAGTTGTAGACATGTAGGATCATCAAACGCCATGCCTTCGTGCACACAGGTTGAGCAGAGTTTCTGCGGACAGTCACAGAGAGCCAATGCTCCCTTGCATCCTGGAAGGGCTACCATCTCAGGATTATGAAGTTAGCATGGCCTGTCCACCAGCACTTGATGAGCTACTCGGCAGATCCTCTCAGAGTTGTAAAGTACAGCATATGACCAACGGTGACTCAGCTGCCCATCTGTCTGCAAAAGTTGCTGCTGTGTGGCCTCAATCGCTGTTCATCCCCCCCTTCCGTCTCCCATCGTCAGATGGCAGCTTGAAAGGCAGTGCTGATGTTCCGAAAGGCAGCCCTGCATCTCCCAAAGGCAGCGCTACTTCTGTGATAGGCAGATTCCAGTTCTGTGAAAGGCACCGCCCCCAATGGCAAGCCCCCTGTGTCCCCAACAAGCAAGTCAGCTTCAGCACGTTCTGATGTCGCAAGTCACCACTGTTGCTGCTCAGACAATCAGAGTCACATTCGATCTCAGCATTTCCCTCCCAGTCAATACTTTGCAGGTATTACTGCTCAGTCTTCTTGTACCTCTGCCTCATTTTCAACTCCTTACAGCCTTTCTCTTTTATTGTCTGACAACTTGGCTTCTTCACTCAGTCCATCCACTTGTCTTCTGCATCTAGGCTCTGTGATTTTGCTTTTGTGCATGCTGTCTGTCACTGTTCTGCTGTTTCTAGCTCTTCAAGGGCCTGTTATTGATCTTGGTCTAATTTATCATCATTAGGGCTTTGCCAGTGCACCTGTTCTGCCAGGGTTTTGCTGCCAGGTTTTTGACCCTCAGCCTGTGGTGGCCATCAGCTGTGGAACTGCTGGTCTAGGCAACGCTATTTTCTTTTTTTCTTTTCGTTTTTTCTTTCCCTTTAGCTCTTTGCTGTTCGCATGCAGCAAGTGCCTGTCGCATGTTATAGCGACGACCGGCGTATTTGCAAATAGGCCCTCTTGCCCACACACATCATGCTTGTGATCTTCTGTGAGCTGTCACACGCAATTTTGTACTTGTGGTGTGCTGTGAGCTGTCATGTGCAGCTTTACAGCTGTCACATCAGGTCCTGCCATGCATGACTTATAATCTGTTTTGATAAACCCTACATTGACCCTATGCAGGCATGAAGAGGGTTTGCAGCTCTCCTGAGATGCATGGCAGCCTGAGCTCATTGCATCACCCCACTATCCACAAGGTCACCCCCCGGGGCAGCCCCAGCAACCCCTCCCCTTCTAAGCGGCTTCACACACACAGCAGCTCCTTGGACAGGTTTCCATCTGGAGCAACAGTGCCAACTTTTGGGAAGTCTGCAGCGCTGTAAAACGGCAGCATGTAATCACACAGTATGTAGTGGACAGATGTTGCTGGTCCCAAAGCAAGGACTGTTTGCCGCTGGGCAAGGGTTTCGTGCTAGGTTAATAATATGACTGAGCAGCATAAGTCATTAGTATGCTTGGTGCATAAAAATGTAGCCTGCTGTTTGGTATTGGGTTGGTTGTGGTCACAGCAGTGTAGACATCCTTCACACTCTGAAGGGTGTCTGTGCTTACAGAGTTGATGAGATGCAATGCTCTTTACGGTTGATACGTACAGCAGGTAGCCTCGCATAGACACACATGCATATGATATGTTGGTGTGGCATAAGCAGCATTTGGCATAGAGTCTGTGCTGCCATGTATGAAATTGGTCCAGTTGTGCTTGGACATACTTATGCACTGTGCTCGGATGACCCTCAGAAGCCTGATGCGTTTTGTTCAGTTGCACTAATTTCTGCTTCTGTGCATGGCAATTGCCATGCTTTATCGATAAAGATATCTGGTTATGACAAGGACAGCATGTCAGTAGCAGGTGATGAACTGCATTCCATTTTTGAGGATCACCGACTGTTTTTAGTTATTAATGTTGTGCTCAATTTGTTGTTGCAAACTGTTTTCAGACAGTACTTGTCACTTGTTGCTTGTATGTCTGAGTTCTGTGTCAGGCTGCTTTCACACGCAGTGCCAAGATTATGACATTACGAGGGATGCTGCATGAATATGCAAGCGTGGCTTGTAATACTCTGTGCTTTTCAAGGCTTTTCCTTGCAACCGTGTAGCAGTTGACTACATCTGAAGGTGCATTGTGCTCACTTGCAAATATGTATTTTGCCTGCATCGGCCGATCTGTGCAGTATGCCTCTCTGACTCTTGCATTTGACAGGTGATCTGTAGGGTATTGTGATTGGCTGGATTCACATGTGTGAGATGCCAGCTCTGATGGCCATCCAGCTGTGAGTACACGACACTGCTAATGCTCAATGAGAGTGTCCTCTATCATAACGTTGACGTTCTTCGACATACATTGATGAAATTTACACAATTTGTCACGCCACAATGAAAAACACCAGTACACTCACGCTGTCAGCAGTGAGAAACAAGAGAGCAGCAGACTGGGTGATTACATCTGCCGTAGCCTGGAGTCATCTATAGTCATCACCATTCCCAGATTTCCTGTACAAGCAGTTTCATAGACCAGAAATCAAGCCATTGCACAGCAGATCTTTTGTGTGTACATCCCCGTATGGGGAAAAGCTCACCCCTCTAGTGCCTTCTACCTCTTAAAGAAGTAGCACTCTTGCCAAGGTTGTCAAAACATCTGGTGACAAGCAATTTGCAAGTCTAGAGTGACCCTAGGGTTGCAACACGCAACAGAACATGCTGTCTGCGCTATGAATCAGGTACATCTAGCAGCTGTGATCCTTGTGTGGAGTGTGCGCTGGTTTACAGATCGCTTTTTTGCACCTGGCTCATCTGACAGCCACCTAAACTTAGGCTTGCTGGCCAAACTTGTCACTTCAGCAGCACTGACACCATTCTTGTCAGCGTCAAAATCATCAGCAATGTCAGGACAAACAGTTTGCAAAGAGTTGCACTCACAAAGCTGGTGCCCAACACAACAAGGGCATCCTGTTGGCTTTTTGCATAATGTTCGGTTGAATGCCCAAACCTGCCAGTTGTGCACCTTGCCCTTTGGGCATTCATGGCACTGCCACCAAATGAACTTGTTACTTCGTAATGTCGTGTTGTCAGGAAAATTTCCATTTTCTCTGTTTCTGTCATGATCCCATTGCTCCAGCAAGGCATGGTTTGCCCTTGCAAAAGTGGGGTGCTTCTGCCTTGTGCCGTCTGCTTTCTTGCCGCCGTTTGCCTTTGCACACTTGGGGCAGCCGGTGTTGACACGCGCCTTCATCATCACTGGAGCTTGCCACTCATACAAGCAAACACTGCAGCTCCAATGGGCTTTCATGTTGCTGAAGACAGTCACTTGATCTGATGACAATGGATGGTTCTTCTTGGCATCCCAAAACAGCGCAACTTCAGGTGCCTTTCTGGCAAGCGTGTTGTGCTGACAAATGGCCATGCCTGAGCAGGAAGGACAGCCGCCTCCATACGTCCTGTCTTTGACAGCAGCCTCCCAGATGTGTAGACAGCCGTCTGGACACTGATCACATGACCACCAGACTTTGCGATGCCTGTAAGGCCTGATTACAACATTGCCAATGTGCCGGTTGAGCTTTTCATGCCACTGTGTTTGCAGCTCGCCAGCAAGCAGGCTGGTGTTGGGCCCGCTATCAAGCTGCGGGCTTTGCTGCTGAGGCAACTTGTCAGCGCTACCGTCAATGCCACAGGCATGCCGTGCAGATCAGAATGCATGCGTGAAGCATTTCAAAGACAGACGCATTTGACCAATCAAACTGCTTAAGCTGGCTTGCCAGGTCAGGAAGCACAACGAACAGACGGTCGCATGCGTACTTCCGTGTAAGTTCCGAGCACCTTTCTGGGGCTCTTTTGGGTAGCTGGTCAGCCGCCTGACGCGTTGAGGCACTTGCGAGGTCCGCCTGAAAGCAGGCCATCGCCAGGGTTGAATACTGCGATCAGTTGCAGAAGTCGTGTACGCCGGTCGACCTTAATCTTCGCGCTACAAGAGCTATTATAGCACACCTGATACAGCGCTCGGTGCATGAGAGCGTCGCTCTCATACCACTCGACTGGAGCTTGGTGTTGATCACTTGGCAGAGCAGTCGCTGCCTGATATTTTCGATGTGTGGGAGCAGGGAACATGCTGTGTTGCAACGTTTGTCGGAGCCTTCACGCAGCTGCAGGTATGTGTGTAAACCTGGGTTAGGAGCTGCTGACACTGCCTGAAAGTTTCAGGCTGAAACGCCAGAGCTTGATTCAATTTGTATATTTCAGAGCCAGAAAATGGTCATTCTGCAGATACTGACGTTCCCAGGTTGGCAGGTTGACACCCGAGAGGTTGGAGCTGTAGTGCCTATTTGCTTAAGAGATTTCTGAGGCACTGTGAACGCCTTGCAAGCTTGTTTGCAGATAATTTTGTTGATCATGTCAATGGCAGTGGGGTGTTAAGAGTTAGTGCCACCTCCCGTCGGCAGTACAACAATAGCTTGACGCCTGACAGCACCTCTGAAATCTTCAGGTCAGCAAACTGTATATTGTCTTTTCTCACACAACAGATTTATTTGCAGACAACAGCAAAGCCAAAACTGCCAAGAATCTGGCTAGCTTTACATTGCTAAATCGTTGAAACAACATTTTCAGCAGCGGCTCAGACCCATGCCTCTGAGCATCACATCTACCAAAGCTCACAAGACTCAACAGCAGGTTGACAATACAGTCACATTTCTGCTCTGTTGATCACATTCAGGGCCTACATACAAGAACAGGGACGGCAGCACAGCATCCTAACTGCTTCTGCTGTTTTGTGTAGTAGTAAATGCCGGATCTGTACTGTGTGCCCACATCATTGCCAGCTCTGTTGGGTGTGGTGGGCTTATGCCTGGAATACAACAGGTCCACCAGCTTATCACACCCGACCTGCTGAAGGCCGTAGTTTGAATGGCCTCATAGTGGCCAAAGGACTCAGAGCACACCTGCACAGACATCATCTTCATGATAACAGGCTTGGGATACCAGGCAAGCAAACACAAGTCTACAGGAAACAATGCTATAGACGACACAGAAAGCATGCAGACAGTGACCTGAACGTCAGGCTACAAGGCGGACACAGTGCAATAAAGATGATGACGCAGATCAGCATCTATATAAAATCGCTTGTCATGAGACATCGTAAACTTTGTGGAAAAGATCAGCATGTACATAAGACCTTTTGTGGAGATGAAATGTCACAGACTTTATTCCTAGTCGAAACTTGATCTCAAGCATGCCCGAGGATCAAATGCAGACATGTTTCAAATTATGTTGTACAACGGGGCAGGGAGTGTAGAAGGCAGGATGGGAGGCAACAGCGGCCAAGATTGGGAACAATTAAATGTAAGAGAGCGAAGAGCAGGAAGAGAGGCTTTCTTGCATCAAATGAAGTGCATTACTAGTTGCATGTTGCAAGTGCATACTATGTGCCTGTGACACCAACCCCTCGTCCAACAATCGATTGGCACAGCAGCCGCCGCTCCCATCCAGCTGAACAGCAGACAAGGCGACAACGCTCTTGGCATTGCGCATTGCCACCTTTGCCAGGCCTTAAACCCTCGGGCTTAGTTTCTTACCATGAGGTTGAGGTACCAGGCATCGGAGAGCAGCTTGGCACCAGGACCCACACTCCCATCAAGCCGGCAGGCAGTGAAGGCAACAAAGTTGCAGACATTGCCAACTGCCAAACACACCCTCACTCGGTTGAGGCCTTCTGTCCAGACGCTTATGTCTGGAGCATGCGCTTGGCTTGGTCAAGCACTGGTTGATCTTGTGAGCAAATGCCTGCAGCAGCAGTATAAAAGCTGGGCTGTTCATTCTTGCATGCTTGCCTGTGTTTCTTTCTTCATTCCCGCATCCATCCATTCATTAACTTATTCAGCCATTGACCATTTGCTCACTCACTCATCAACTCCACTTACCAACCCACTCACCCACTCGCTCACTCACGTATTCTTCATCAGGCATTTGGCGGCAACATTTGGTGGCAACAAGCATGCCTACAGCAGTGTCAGGCTGAGTTTGATCCAAGCTACTACACAAGTCTGGATCCAGACAAGCAACAGGCATGAAGGTGCCTATCAAACACAAACCATGTAACACACAATTTGATCATGCTGTGTATCTGACGCTATGTTGCTGCATATTTGGGCGTTGGTGAGCTTCCTGACAAGGGCTTGCAATAGGCATGCAAACTCTGCACTATACATGGTGCAACACAGAACTCAGGCACGAGCGCTGTAAGAGTGCTGATGGTCCAAAGCCCATCAGACACTGGCACAAGATCGGCTGGGAGTGAGACACGAATCATCTGACTTTTGTTAAGTTGTACGGTGACAAATATGTTATGCTTGACAAAAAGCTGGCTGTAAACCGTCGACAAACGCCTGCCCAAAGCAGGGTCATGTGGTCAACAACGCACAGCTGAACATGATGTGCAAGCAGGTTCTGTAAAGCAGTTTGTGTCTCCACACATGTGCTCCTCAGCAGGTGACTGGGTACAAACTTTGGTTTTCAGTGTACTGAAACAGATTTCTTTCCTACTCAGACCCAGCATTAGCTTGCAGCAAGAATGAACTCAATCAGCCCCTGGACAGGAGTGAATGCTTTGATCCGTGGGACTGCACGACCTCTTGAGCAAGCTTGAGAAGCTTACTGCGTACAAAGTAGAAAACTTGGAGAAAGGCATGTTGCTGATGTCTTGGACAGTCTTCACTCTTGGTTGGCTGTTTAGAGCAGTCAAGCTCACTGTATGCTCGGCGTTGAGCAAGGGACACCAGCCTTCTCTCCTCTGCATGAAATGGCAAGCACTGAAATCATGGCTGTACAAGTCAACTTAGATACTTAAAGCTGTAGTCAGTCTAAAGTCTATAGTCTACACTCTGTAGTCCACAGTGTACTGGAGTGTATAGTCAACAGTCTACAAGCTGGTGTGCACATGGGGATTTGGAGGCAACAAATCTCTCCAGGGATTTGCTTCGGGCAAGGGGTTTGATGCAGGGCTAGCGCACGTGTGTGGTGAAAAACAATCAATAGGCCCAGGACATCTGACGTCAATCATATGATGGCTGCACAGGCCAGGCAAGGCACAAGAATAAGCAGGCGCATTGCACAGAGATCATGGCAGCGCTCAGTGCTTGGAGCCAGCAGTGGCACAAAGAAACAGGAACTGTCTCACCTCATCTGGGTCGAAGTCAAAGTTGCTGTTAATGACTGTTTCCAGCAGAGAGTTTCGTGCTGCAAGCTGTAGCTGCCTGGCTTGCAGCTGGTGCAGGTGGGACAAAGCCTGGCAAGCTTGGGCTTCCAAGCCTTGGACTCGGGCCTGCGCAATGCAATGCTATGCGTGTCATACTGCTAAAGGTCGCGGGCATTGGCTTGTCGATAAGATATTAGGTTCACAACGCTCAGTTTGGAGGACAGGTTTGAGGCTGCGCTACCTTCTGCCGCTGTCGTAAGCGATGCTGCGCTTGCCAGTTCTGCTTCTGCCTTCGAGTCGCGCATGGTGACGCCTTCGGTCGCCGTTGGACGAGCTCTTTCGCTGGTTCGGTGCAGAGAGATCTAGAGCTGCTCCTGAGGCGCTTCGACAACACCTTCGCCGACACCCATAGCCTAAGCACCTTGAAACGTCCCGAGATTGCTATCATGCAGTTCGCTGATGACCCTCCTGCTCTGGAAGTTCCCAATCCGGCAAGTCGTCTAGGATTGCAAAGAGGTTAGACTGCATGTGGGCGAATCCGGCCTCATGCTTTTGCCTACAAAATGGCGCTGCGCAGCAGCAGTCTCATCCGCCCCAGATCGCTGCCCTGCGCGTGTGTGACTTCCAACGCAGAGACTTTGAAGAAGCCTTGACCATTCGGACCTACACCGTCGCGATGAATGTCAGTGCGTACATATCAACTCAGCACGGCTTCACAGCTCAGCCGTGAGTCCACGCTCAGGTCCACGCTCTGCGCTTTAAGGCTTGCGCGTCGAGGTTTGCGCAAAAGCTTGAGCGATTGCACTTCTGGGTCTATACCAGAGGCAGCATACGCCAGAGCATACGCATCGAATTTCCCGACAGCCATTTTTGCCGACAGAGATACAAATCAGAATAGTTTAGCCAGCCAACAAGTCTGACCAGTTTTTCAGGAAGATGAAGGTCATGCCAAGTGGCTGTGAGGCTCACTCTTCCTGTGACGACACGCAGGTGCAACCGGACCACAAAACACTGGGTCCGCAACGTGCTCAGAAACCTACATTTGAATGCTTTGAAATGACACAGTGCCGATTGACACTTCAAAGTGTTCGAACACTGCACAGCACCCGTGCTCCTGACACGTGAATTGCTGAAACGGACCTCTGGTCTGCTGAAATAAGAGTTGGCCATGATATTTATAGAACAGTTCTTACGTGTTGAGGAGTGTGCACTCCGGTGTACACACAACATCAATACCACCAAGCGTAAAATTAGGGCTGAAAGTTGTCAACCTATTCGACCTTGACAGCTTGGCCCACCACCAGCAGCTCTTTGGGGCATCAGCAGCTGCATAGCGGTCTATCCTGTTCAGCACTAGTATCAGATACCAAGATTGCTAATGCTTCAAGTCTGCCCCAAATGGTGCATAGATATGGTGTACCATTAATCAATGTGTGCATTGCATGGGATGCCAACAGTCAATTATACTTTAAAATGCAAATTTGCGGCAGCAGTCAGTTCTTGATATTTCCCTGTCTCTTCAAACCTTGCGGCTGAGCAGCAAGCAGCATTGTATGACTGTAATACTGTAGACTGTGCCAGTTTTGAGCAGTGTAGTTGCATGCTGTATTTATGTAATGGTGTATAACACTGGTGCTTTCAGACAGCCACAAAGCTTCAGGCATCATACAGAAGTACTACCACCAAGGTCGAATGCCAACAGAACGTGTTCGAAGAATTCTAGTGTGAGCAGCAGCAAGCCATTCCAACACAAGATCAAAGCACATTAAACATCCTCACACTTGGTCAGAGGTGACATGGTATCTATTGGTCTAACATGAAATGAATTTACTCCATACTACGCTACTCAACACCATGCAACTACAATGTATAGGTATCATATATATATGACAGCTGGCGCCTCGGCCTGGAAAAGGCCCATGAGGCCCAAGCGTTCAAAAAATTCTGATCTGCCATCTTTAAACTTAACTTAAAAGATGTCCATGTCATGCAGGTACTGGTACATCTGTGTCTCATAAGCCAGCAAAGTTGCATGTGCAAGCAGATTGTAAAGCTCATGTGCGTGACAGTCACTGAGTCTGAACAGGGTTCGTAATCTTGTGCATGATGTATGGAAATGCCTACAAACCAGAAAAGACAAGTCTGCAAACTGCTTCAACTAATTCAGCTGAGCATGCACGCCACCAGAATAAAATAAGACCCAGGTTGGTGAAAAATTTCGAATGTGCTGTCATTGGTCTCAGTCCTGACAGAGTGACCCAAGCGCTGCCAAAAAGAATAAGTTATATAATGCCCTCAATCATCATCAAACCCCAAATCAAATCTGTG
>JAABUH010003957.1_pt1 | contig 12335 bp, 15 predicted proteins | sample 5559121 | NCBI WGS metagenome assembly JAABUH01 (sample SAMN10711871, study PRJNA513364) | rock metagenome | isolation source: Antarctica rocks | place: Antarctica: Victoria Land, Battleship Promontory nord | collected 2015-12-28 | reverse complement strand
GCGCTGGAAGGCGGCACGCATCGCGTCGGCATCCCCCAGCGCGCAGCGGCAGACGACCAGGTTGAAGGCGGCGCGGTGGTCCGCGCCGCCCTCCGCCGCCCACTCCAGCGCCGCCGCCGCCTCCTGGGCGCCGCGCCCCCGCCTTATGCGGCGCCGGCGCGCGCTGGTGCGGCCGCAGCAGGCGCGCGCCCCGCGCCGGGGCGCGCCGTGAGCTGGCCCATGCGCAGCAGGGCGGCGCCAACATTGCGGTTGATTCGCAGCCGCGCGCCGCGCTCGCCGGGCGGCAGCGCATCGGCGGCCATGCGGTAGAGGCGCACGGCGGCCGCGAAGTCGCCGCGCGCAAAGTGGATGTTGCCGACGTTGACCCGGAGCCGCTTGGCCTGCGCGCTCCGCGCGCGTGAGGGCCGGGGGGCCCGCCCGGCCGCCACGCTGCACGTCGGGAGGTCGGCCGCGCCTCTGGGTACGCCGGGTCGTCGATAAGGCGCTGGTACGCCGCCAGCGCCTCGGACCACAGCTCGCAGGCGGCGAGCGCGGCGGCGAGCGTCAGGCCCGCCGTGAAGCCCAGGTCCGCGCGGCCGCCCGGCGCGCGCCGCCGCTGCAGCCCTGCCTCGCCCTGCTCCTGCTGCGCGGCTCTGCGCGCCAGCTCCAGCGCTGCGCGCTTGCAGGCGGCAGGGGCTTGGCCGGGCAGCGGGGCTGCGGTCGGCCACAGGCGGCCGCGGGCGCGCGCGCAGGGAGGTGAACGCACCCCGGCTGTTGTCGCCGCGGCTCAGCGCCTCGGCAGCGCCCTCCAGCAGCGCCTCGAGCGCCAAGGCCTCCTTGAGTGCCAAGTCGGTGTCGTCGTTCTGCTTCACAGACTGCGCTGGCGGCGCGACGTCGGCGTGCGCATAGAAGGACCCCTGCGGCCAAGGCACTGGTACGCACCGGATTGCGCAGGAGCATTTGGGAGCAAAGGAGTGTGCAGGCGCGCTCACGCTGGGCGTTGCTGGACGCATCCCCGCAGACGCACTGTGACTGCGCCGCGCAGGCGTTCAAAGCGCTCCTGCTGAGCCTGTTGTGCCGACTGACAGTGCTGGGCGCGTCGAAGTGTTCACGGTGTAACTCCTCCCGGGCACAAATGCATTAGGGCAAAGGGTCTGATCGAGGTGGACGACAGGTGCACTGCCGTATGTTTACCCGCTTTCTTCTGTAAGACACAAAGTGCCCTCATAAGCAGCTGTTCCGAAGAGTCTGGCTGCGATCAGGACGCCGAAGACGAAGCAGTCGCCTCTACCAAACTGTTCTGACAACGACAGGTGTGAAGTAATCGGGGTCGTTATCGAGCAGCGCCTGACCCCTTGGCACTTAGACCTGGTGTGCAGCCTTTGTGCTTGTACGGGAACAGCAGCCTGAGCTGATCCCCTGTTGGCGCCGCCAACAGCGTCAGCCGTGGTGCAGCAGCCTGACCTGACCTGACCAGCCTGATCGAGCAGCCGGTGTAGCAGGGAACAACAGCGCAGAGACTGGTGCTAGGGCAACTCTGCTTCAACTGCCCTCATGTGGGCTGATCGTCTCTCAGTGAGGCTAAACGGGGCTGCAGCTCTTGCTGCCAGTGTAAGCGCGCTCTGCTCATGCCACACTTGCCCTCTGATCCAGGGCCTGCGCGGTGCAGGTCGTCGTCATGGACAGCAAGCTGCTGCTTACTGTGCTGCTCATTGGAGCCGTGGCGCTTGTCAATGGTGAGTGCCGTGAAGATTTGCAGGCTTTGGGTTGAGCCATGTGTTCAAGGTGCTTGCCTTGCCTGGCCACCAAGAAATTGTCTAACGCGCCTTCCTGTCTTGCAGGACGCGAGCTGAAGGAGAGCGCTGCTCTTGTTGCTGGTGCGGCTGGCGCCCAGGCCGGTAAGTCCCTCACCAGGAACCTCCCACCCACAGCCGGCAGGCAGTGCTGAGAGCAGGTTTTGACAGTGTTGCTGCTTCATGTGCTTGCAGTTGACCAGCGACACTGTGTGCTGCCGGAGATATATTGAGCCTGGTTGTCTGCTTCGCAGGGATGGACACGCGCCCGCTGCCGCCCCTGGCGCACTCCCGCACAGTCCTGCAAGGTGAGCTGCTTCCCAAGTACTGCATGTTGCGTGCAGCAAGCAGCAGTATGTTCCAGGCGCACTGTGTGGCTCATCGGCGAGCTTACGAGAGCTGCCCAGTGCCTCCCGGCTGGCTGCTGTGTTGAACATGCCCGTTCCTCCTCCATCGGCAATGCATGGTTGGATGCGAATGTGGCGCCCAGTGTGATGCTGACATGCAGGATCATTTGGCGGCCGGCTGTCAGGCAGTGCGCATGCGCCGCCCGCAAATGCTGACGTGCTGCCCAAGCGATGAACTGATGACGAGCTGTGCCTGGTGCAGATGATGGCTCGGGCTCCACGGTCACATCGGTGAATGTGACCCCTGGCCTGTCCACACCCAACTTCCAGGGCGCCACAGAGACCATCACCACCAGCAACGGCGACACCTCCACTGTGCAGTGCTCGACGTGGAGAGGCTTCCAGACAACCTGCAATGGTAAGAAGAAGTGATGTGCCGCAGCAGCGCTTGGGTGCAGTGAGGTCCCAGTGCCACGGGACCTTGCACATGTTCTTGTACGGGAACTTGCACATGTTCTTGTACCAGTGTTGCCAAAGAAGTGTTCATTGCAGAACTGCACAGAGTATTTGAAGTGACATGATTGGCTTTGCACTTGGAGCACTTGTTTTTTTGGGCTGTCTGTTTGTTGGCTCGCACCACTTGGGATGTTTTCGAAATGGTTTTCACCTCACATGGAGGCTGTTGTGATCATGTACTGATGGACATAGGGAACTCGAGTGACATGCACTTGTGGACTTGACAAGCAGCAGCTGTGACAACAGCCTGCATGTTGCTTCCCAGTTTTCAGGACTGCTGCATGGCAGTCATCACCAGTGAGGGCACATTCTGCACTTTGGTTGACGGGTACATAGGGAGGGCCTGACGAGGACTACGCAAGCAGCAGCTGTCAGAGCTGACTGCATGTTGCTCCAATCCTGCCCTGAAACTGTCGCCTGGCAGTCATAACAGTGTCACGAGAGCTAGTGCACGTTCTGCACTTGGGCTGACGGTACATAGGGAGGGCGTGCCACGCGCTTGTGGACTACGCAAGCAGTATCGAGAACCTATTGCGTCTTGCTTCTAAATGTAAAATGGGCAGTCATCACACAGTGTCATGATGGCTATTGCAACGTCAACTTGTTGACCAGGTACGATTCACACGTGGAGACTCCACTCGTGCCTCTACCTATGGCAGCTGCTGGGGCACCCTGCAAGCCGACGGCTAGGGTGCCAAAGCCAGAAACACAGGATAACACTCTGTCAAGGCCACTGACACACACCTCAGTGCCCCATGCATAAGCAGGCCACGCGATGCGCGACGGGCACCTAGGTGCGGCCGCGCTTCGGCCCGCGGCCGCCACGCCCGCGCGCGCGCCCGCCGCCGCGCCCGCGCGCGCGCCCGCCGCCGTCGTGCTTCCGCTTGCGCCCGCCGGCGCCGCGCCCGCCGCCCTGCTCGCCCGTCCGCTCCTCCCGGGCCTTCCGCGCCTCGGCCGCGCGCTGGTAGAAGGCAAGCTCCTCCTCGCCTGCGCGGCCGGGTACAGCGTGTCAGGCGCGCGCCGCGCCGACGGGGGCATGCGCATTGGCTATTGGAGATCGGCAAACTGGGAAGACGGCCGCTTCGACACAATGCTGAGTCAATGAGGACAGCATGTCATCTGCGTTTCTATTGCCGATGGCCAAAAGGCTTTTCGGATGCGGGCGGCCGCGGGGCGCGCCTTCCAGCAGCCGCAGCGCGGCCGCCTGGTCGCTGACGGTGACCGCGCCGCCGGCCCGCTCCAGCGCGGCCTTGGCCGCCGCCTCGTCCTTGAATCGCGCGCGGCCCTGCCTGTCCCCCTGCCGGCGCGCGCGCGCGCGCGCTCAGGAGCCCGGCCGCAGCACACCTGCGGCAATACGCAGCGCGGCGCCCGCCGCCGGGCGCACCTTTTGGTACTCGACGTAGACGACGCCCGCGTCCCGCCCGCCCAGGCCGAGCTTGACCTCGTTGAAGCCGGCCTGCTCCGGCGCCTCCTCGCCCCCGAACTCAAACTCCAGCACGCAGCCCGGCTTAAACTCCGGCGGCGCCTCGGCGGCCTCCTCCGCCGGCGCCTCCGCCGCCGCCGCGTCCGCCGCCGCGCCCGGCTCGGCCGCGCGCGCCTGCTCGGCCGCGCGCGCGGCGTCGGCCCCGGGCGCGGCGCCGTCGCCGGCCGCGCCGTTGGCGTCGGCAGTGGCGCCTGCGCCCGCAGCGCCGTCCGCCGCGTCCCCGCGCGCCTCGCCCGCGCCCGCATCCGCGCCGCCGTTGGCGGTCGCCTGCCGCCGGCGGCACCGAGCTCAAGCCGGTCAGCGGTGGAGCACGCAGGCGCGCTCGGGCGCGGGTCCCTAGCCCTGAACCTGTCCAATGCAAAGGGCACACCTGCGGCGCCGCGGCCGCATCCACCTTCTCGGCCGCGCGGCGCGCGATGTAGTCCTGCTTGCGCTCCATGGCGACCGGAGCGCCCGCATACTCCAGCGCCATGCCCAGCACCTGGCGGCCGGAGGCGCGTCTCATCGCAGCGCGGCCATGCAGGAGCTCCATGCACTGCCGAGGCTGGGGCGGCGGCACCGTGACCGCGGACGCACGCAGCCAGGGCATGCCAGGGTCGGCCGGGGCAGCCATGCAAGGCGCCCGCGCGCTTGGGGAGGCGTGCCAGGGGGCGCCACCTTGCTCGCGGCCTCCACGCTGGCGAACTCGATGAAGCAGTTGCCCTTGAAGTCCTTGCTGCCCAGGTGGCGGCGCTGGCGCACGCAGTTCACGGGGCCGGCGCCGCCGAAGAACGCGGTCAGGTCGTCCAGCGTGGCGGTGTACGGGAAGGGCGCCGCGTACAGGCTGCGCGCGTCAATCGCGCGCGCCAGCTCCTCGGGCGGGTCCAGCGGCACCGCGCGCCGCACGCGCCGGCCGTCCGCGCTCACCACCAGCGCGCCCGAGCCGCGCAGCACCTCCGCCACCTGCGTTCGCCCAGAATAAGGGTTGGCCCTAACCCTACCCAGCCGCCTTAACCCAACCCTATCCCTCTAACCGCAACCCTCTCCTCTACCGGCCTGGCTCGCCGCTTGCGCTGAGGCGCGGCCTGCCAGCGCACCAGCGCTCGGCGCACCTGGGCCACCACCTCGGGCTTGGGCTCCGCGCCCCGCTCGCGCAGGTTGAGCGCATGCGCCATCCGCGTGAAGGAGCAGACGAGCGCGAGGTCGACAAAGCCCTGCCGCGCGGGCGGCGGCGCGAGTCGGCCGGTGCGGCGGTGCTGCGCTCGAGCCGGCGGGGAGCAGCACGGGCGCGTACCTCCGGGTCTGCGTCCACCTTGGAGCACAGGAACACATCGCGGGGCAGGTTGCTGTCGCTGAAGTAAAACTCCACCTGCGTGTGAGCGCCGGCGCAGTGAAGAGCTGCCATGCAAAGCAGGCATTGGTGTTGGTGTACGCAAGCGCTGTCATACAGCTTCGAGCAACGAACTCCAGGCGGCAGAAGCCGCAGCCGGCGGCGGCTGCATGCAGATGTAAATGCGGTGCGTGCGCCCCGCACCTGCCGCTTGATGCGTGCCTTCGCTTCCTCGCTGAACACCATGGTGAGTGGGAGGCAGTGCCGGTTAGAGAGGACTTCTTTGAGGCAACGGAGCTGAGCTATTAAACCCTGCTCTGACCCTGCGTCAACTGTGAACGCTGGGGTGCGCTAGCCAGCACCTGCGGAGTGAGCTCAGGACAAGCAAGGCTGTTTGCTGCAGCCCTGGCGTGGCACATATTCAGCAAGGCCTGAAGCGGCCTCGCAGTCAGAGCTTGAGCGGCCACAGTCTGCTGAAAGGGCTGCGTATCAGTAACAGCGCGTCCTTGTGCAGCACAGAAGACTGACTTACCAGTCAGTGCGCTGCAATGGTCTCGGTACTTGCGAGCATTGCTGCCTCGAGGGATTATGTCATTGCTCGAACTCTGTGCTGCCTGCGCCTGCTGCTGCGCTCGCCACCCATGCAGCTGGCTGCCGAGGTTAGCACACTGCTTGCCTACCGCGCACTTCCAAAGCTGGTGGAGCAGCTCTACACGCTTGTTGGGGCAGCTGCAGGCATCTTTGCGGGCGTGAGAAAAGCACTCAGGTAGGTGCCCTGCCTGCATGGTACTGTCAGAGCTGCTGCAGGCCTGGGCGCATAACATGGTGCTGCTCACAGAGAGGCCGCCCAGAGCGGCGCGCGGTGGTCGCCGATCAAGCGCGCCCTGTCTCTGTCTGAGACTTGCTGCTGGCACTGCATGCCAGTGTATGCAGTGAGTGACGACGCACCACAGGTACCAGACGTCAGAATTGAACCTGTCATCTGGTCTGCATGGCAACGACAAGCCCAGCGAAGCGCGGCGCCTTGAACGGGAGCTCTCCCGGGTTGCCGAGGAGTAGCCGCCGCCACTGTGATGCAGGCGGCTGCAAGTATGGCAGTGTACATGCAGACCGGGCGTGCAGTTGAAAGTAACAAAGCACCATGCCGTGTTGCAGCACGCTGCCAGCTCTACACAAGCAGGGCCGGAGCAGGCCAACACTGGAGCAACGCAACAGCTAGTGCTTGGGCCGGCGGTGCGCCTTCTTGAGCCGCGGCAGGTCCGTCTTGCGCCGCTTAACGCGGCTGAAGCGCTGCCGCTCGTCCTGCAACGCGCCGTACCGCTTCTTGCGCACACGCGTCAGCTCCGCGTCTGCCAGCAGCTCGTCCGTCAGCGTGCGCTTGCGCTGCTTCCTGGGCAGCCGCCCTGCGCACCGCGCGCGCCGGCGGTCAGCGCAGCGCATGTCGACCGGCCACAAGGCGGCGCACAGCACGCAGTCCAGGAGTGTGAGAGCAAGACGATTACGCATAGGCGGCCCGCCGCCGCATGAACGTATGCGTGCCGCAGGCATGGCGCCGACCATGCGGGCGGCGCGCCTGCGTAAAAGTCGGCGGCGCCCTCCACCACGGTCCCCAGCTGGAAGTACTTAGGGAACTTGGACTGGTCGAAGCCCTTGTAGAAGCGTTTGGGGTCGAGCGCGGCGCGCAGGTGCAGCAGCCGCAGGTCTCGCTTCACCTCGTCTGTGATCTGCGTCGCCGGCAGATCGAACCAGCCCCTGCGAGTCCCACGCTCACCCGCGTCGGCTCCCTGCCAACCTGACAGGTGCGCGTGCAGGCACGCCTGCCGCAGCTCGCTCAGGCACGCTTTCCAAGGCGCCTGACATGTCAGGCACGCGCCTGCCGGCTGTCTTCGGCGCCGCCTTGCGCTGCGCTTTGGCGAGCCGCCGTGCGCCGCGCAGCGGCTCGAGCGCCTGCCGGGCGCGCGCTCCAGGAGCCGTGAGAACACGGCACTGCAAACAGGAGTCAGCGCCGCGCCGCAGGTGACGCACGAGGCACGCCCCGCCACACTCTCACCTGCTTGGCGAGGCCCAGCTCCGACCCGGCGGCCTGCGCGGGCCCACTCACACCAGACGGGGCGGGGAGGCCGGTCTGCGGCACCCAGGCGATCTCTGCGACCGCTTCCTCTCCCTCCCCCGCCCGCTCTGCCGCGGCAGCCTCCGCGGCCGCGGCGGCCCCGCTCGGGTGGGCCTGGCCTGGCTCCGCAGCGGCTGCGGCGCGGCCGCCGCGCACCGTGCGCCTGTGCCCAGGCTCCCTGCCTGCGGCATCTGCGGGCGCGCGCGCCGCCGCGGGCGCTACGCGGCCTGACGCCAGCGCGGCCCACATGCTCTGCGCCAGACCCGGCAGGCAGCCTGCGTCGGAGTCGCTGTCGCTGCCACTGTCGCTGCCGCTCTCGCTCGCTGCCTCGTCGAACCCGGCCTGCGCAGCCCCTGTCCGGGCCTCTGCAGACCTGCCCGGCCCCGCCTCGGCAGCTGCGACGTGAGAGCGCAGCACCGCCGGGTCAGCATCCTCCGCAACAGAGCTGACGCGCGCACGCCGGCCGGGCTCTCTCGCGCTCGGCGCGGACGCGCTCCTCTCCGCACCTGCTCTACCTGCGCCAAAACAAGTACATTGCTCGCAAGCGAGTCCTGCACTTAATACGTACGTGCTCGTAGCCTGCCTCACACAACCCCTGGGTGCAACAGAGGATGAAGCAAGGCAAGCTCGGGAGCGTGCCGCTCGCGGACTGCGCCGGCTTGCCGCGCCGGCTGCTGACCTCTGTGCTTTGCAGGCCGGGCGCCAGAACGCCGCCGCCTGAGCGCGTGCTGACCATAGCTCCGAGCCTTTTCTTGCCTGCTTGCATCGCGCAGTCCTCCAGCAGCAGGCTCGCCGGCCCTAGGGGTTTGGCCACTGCTGCACACAGCAATGGCCCGCCCTCCTTGACGAGGAGGGGGGCTGTGGGGGCAGTCTCAGGAGGCTGCAGGGCCTCAGCGCTCCCCGCCGCTGCCCGTTCCCCACGCGGCCCACTCACTTGTGAGCGCCTGGCAGCGGCACACTGCCCTGTCATAGCTGGTATCAACCGCACAGGCCTGTTCTGGTACAGCGCTGCCAGTGGTGGCGACACGCATGCGCATGGATGATCACACTCGCGTGTGGGCGGAGTATGAGGACCTGCTCGAGCGGAGCCGCGTGCAGTTTGCGCAGCTGCGCGAGCTGCCCCTGTACGGCCGCAAGCTGTGGGAGCGTGCGTGCCCGGCCTCCGCGCCCCACGCCTGTGCGCTGTTGCAGTGCAGCCCAGCGGCGGAACAGGCGGGCAACCACGGCGCGCAGGCCAGTACCACGATGCGTTCCAGCTGTTTGCGGCGCTGTGGTCACATCTCCAGGGTAATAGGCGCGCCCCAGACCCCGCTGCGCGCGCTGCGCGCACCAAAACACAACAAGAATGCCTCCTGCAGCCACAGAGCCGCCCCGCGCTGAGCCGCCGTGACTGTGCAGGGCCGCGCTGATGGAGGGTGGCCTGAAGCGGTGGGAGATTGGGGACGTGGCCTCGCGAATAGGCGCGTCCCCGCCCGCGGCGCCGGGCTGCCCGCTGGGCCACTCGCCAGGCGTTCGGTCTCCCTGCTTCGCTGGGAGCTCCGCACAGGGCGAGGCGGCTCGCGGCGGCCGCGCGCCCGCCCAGCGGTGACCGGGGGTCGCCCGGCGCGACAGCGCAGCTGTACTACAACTTTTACCTGCGCACCAGCGGCTTCTCCTACCTCACCGAGGCCTACCAGTTCTATGACGCCATCCACAGCAGAAAGTGCGCGCCGCCACTCACGCCCGCCGCCTGCTGGGCAGCCCGCCCCGGCGCCGGGCGCGCGCAGGCGCGAGGGGGCCTCAGGCCGGCGCCGCGCGCAGGTACTTCCCGCAGCAGTTTGACCCGAGCGAGGAGCACCTGCTGCTGAAGGAGATGCGCTTCCGCGTGCGCCACATCGTGGTGTGCCTGCTGCTGCAGCGGCGCGACGAGGCGCGCGAGCTGCTGGGCGTGCTCACAGAGCTCGTCGGCATCTACGCCGCCAACCTGCAGGCGCGCTCTCCGCGTTGCCCGCGCGCCTCCTGGCGCCGCGTGAGCACGTCAGCGCACGCCGCGGGCTGCCTCTGCCTCGTACAGGCACCACCAGCAGCACTGTTGAAGGCTCCCGCCAGTCCGGCATGCCGCGTCAGACAACTGGCAGATTGGCGCGTGCGCGGCATTCCGCCCGGTGCGGCCGGCGCAGCGGGCGCGCCGGCACGCCCAGCTGCGCTGGCGGGCGCTGCGCCGGGGCGAGCATGCGGCGTGCGCGCGCAGGCGGCCGACGTGCGCGAGTGGCAGCTGGTGTGCGAGGAGGTGGGCCGCTTCATCGCGGCGGACGAGCCCGCGCACCGGCCGGACGCGCCGCAGCGCACGCTGGCCGCGCTGTCGCTGCGCTGCCAGCCGGCCTCCCCGCTCGCCAGCATCCCCTTCACGCTGCCCTTCCTGCGCCTGCAGGCGCGGCCGCGCGCCCGCCCCGCCCTCGTGCCTCCGCCTGGCGTGCCTGGTCAACGCAGGGCGGCGACACGGCATGCGCAGCCTTGCCAGGCAACCCGCCCATGTACAGAGGGCCGGGTGCGGCGAGTCTGCGTGCAGCCCGCCAGCCTGCGCGCGTCGCCCCAGGCGGGTGTAGGGTTTGGGCAGAGGGTCCCGTAGTTCTAAACGAGCAAGGCGCGCGGCCACAGGAGGCCGTGCTCGCGTGCTACTACGCTGGGCAGGTCAAGGTGGCGGAGCTGCCGCTGGACACGTGCCGCATGATGCAGGCTCTGGAGTGGGAGGACCCGGCCGCCAGTGCGCCCGCGCCCGGGCCGCTCCCCTCGCGGGGCCCGGCCCGGCCCGGCCGCCCGTGATGCAGGCGTTGTATGCACCACAGCGCGTCGGCCAGCGCACCAGCTGCAGGGCCTGGTCCACAGGGAGGCTGGAACTGTGACGGTGTGCCCGGTGAGTTGGCAGAGCGCGACAGGCGCGCGGATAACGATGCCGCTCGCCGCATGGCACACGAGGAGCCCCACCTGGTGCATGACGTGGGCGCAGCGGGAGGTGAGGGTGCGACCCGAGCCGTGGGACGGACGCGGCGCCGGTAGGCATGGGATAGGCGGGCGCCCGCAGACACGGGCGAGCGCGCGCGAGGGGCTGCCGCGCGGCGCGCAGGCGGCGCGGTGTCGCCGGACACGGCGGCGGGCGAGTGGCGCGAGGCCGGCGGCGCGGCCGCGCCGGAGCCGCCGGCCAAGGCGGTGCTGTTCCGGCCGGCGGCGAGCCACCTGCTGGCCGTGCTGGCGACCGCGTGCGAGGCGCTGCCGCCCGTGTCCGCACTGCTCATCTACCTCTCCGCCTCGGGCGCGCGCCGCATCAGCTGGGGGAACCCTCGAGCCCAGGAGGCCCCGGGGGTGCTGCAGTGGTATGCGTGGGGCATTCCTGCGAGGCCGCCCGTGACCGTAGGCGTTGTCATGGTGTGCTGTGGCCGCTGCAGGCCACGCCCCATGCCCTGCGGCCGCACCTGGCAGCCTCCTGTGCGCCGGTGGCACCCCGACGCGCCCCGCGCACAGCGTTGCCAGGCTTGCGCTGCAGCACCGGCAGAGTGGCCAGGAGAGGCGGGCTGGCCCATGCACATGCTCTGCTGTCGAGGCGTGTGGCGGCGCTGCTGCGCAGGCGACCCCGCGCGGTCAGCGTGGCCGCGGGAGGCGGCGGACGGCGCCGACGGCAGCCCGCCAGGCGACGCGCCGAGCAGCTGCGGCGAGGACGACGGCCCGCCCGGGCTGTGCGGCCCGGCCCCCGCCCAAGCACTGGATTGGCGTGGGCGCGAGCAGCCCGTGCCTGTTGAGCTGTGCACCGTGCAGGGCACCGCACTTGCCTGCCGGGAGCCCGGGCTGCCGCCCCAGGAGCAAGCGGCTTGGGCGCGCCCGCGCCTGGGCCACCCCTGGGTCCCGCGGCGGCGCATGCGGGGGTGCTGCCGCCACCTGTTGAGCCTGGGCGCACACCGGCGCCAGGGCCTTGCCGCCGACCCAGGCGCAGCCGTGACCATGAGGAGGCTGCGCGCGCCCGCCGCCCTCGCGCCTGCAGCTCATCGGCCCATGTGTCCTCCACCGGCGCCGGCGCGCGGCGCAGGTGCCTGAGCCCGCCGTCCAGCAGCGGCGCGGGCGAGAGCTGGCTGTGGCCGGAGGACCTGGCGCCGTTCACGCGGCGGCCGCTGCTGCTGGTGGTGGACAGCGAGCACGCGCGCGCGTTCCGCAGCCTGGCCACGCGCGAGCGCTCCTACCCCGCGTGCTGCCTCATGTCGCCGCCCGCGCAGCCGCCTGACGTGCGCGCCGCCCCTGCCCGGCCCCCCGCGCACGTTGCCAGCGCGTCTGCAGCGGCCGCGCGGCGCAGGGCAGGCCCGTCCACCGTGGGCACGAGCCGGCCGCTGCCGTGTCGGCTCCACCCCCTGTGCCGAGGCGCACGCTGCTGAACGTGCAGTTCGATACGTGTGCGCGCGCGCAGCTCGCGCGGGCTGCTCGGGACGAGCTAGAGGTGTGGTCGGGGCAGTGGCGTGCGCCGGCGTGCGCGGGTGTTGGCTGCAACAGACAGGCCGGGGCCCAGGCGCGCCGCTGCGGCCGGCGCAGGTGGCGCGGGCGGAGGAGGTGGGGCGGCTCTTCACCATGTTCCTCACGCACCCGGCGCTCGCGCTGTGCCTGCTGCTGGGCCACACCGAGCCCGAGCCGCAGCTGCTCAGCCAGCTGCAGGCGCGCCCGGGCCCGCCCGGCCCGCCAGTTCATAAGCTCTGCTGAGCGTGCTGGAGGCGCACCCGCGCATCAGGTGTCTATGCACACCTGCACCCTGCTCCATGCGATGGCGTGCCTGCTCGGCGGC
>JAABUH010003956.1_pt1 | contig 12335 bp, 14 predicted proteins | sample 5559121 | NCBI WGS metagenome assembly JAABUH01 (sample SAMN10711871, study PRJNA513364) | rock metagenome | isolation source: Antarctica rocks | place: Antarctica: Victoria Land, Battleship Promontory nord | collected 2015-12-28 | reverse complement strand
TCCACACCGTCCTGGGGCTTTTAGACTATGACGTGCATGGTCTAGACAGCTTCGGAGATGAATATTGATCGATATGTAAGAGGTGTCCCATAAAGGGGGGTGTCCCAGAAGTAGGGGAATGACGTTACCAGTTTCAAGGAAGAATACTAACAGTGACATAGAGAAATGTCAAAAAGTATCAGATCAATGTGGTGATGACTTTTCTCTTAAAAAGCTATCAGCGAGTCATTGAAATGCACACGCGGCCAGCGCTTAGATCATGTAGAATTGATCCACCACTACATGACCCAACCCCCTTGCCTGGTCAGGAAGCGGCGCCAGGGGTACCTCCTATTGTAACGAGTAGCCGAACAGGTAACACGCCTAAATTCTATAAGTACAAAGAGAAAGCAACAAGACTATTATCATGATGGACCTCCGCATGACGACCACTCGGCTATCACTGCCATGTCACGACTCGCCGATTCCTTCCTTCCAAATCGTCAATGGCTCAGTTGGTTGATTGTCTATGATCCATGGAAGGAGATATATATATATGGAACCTATCTTGTTAGGGAAATCCCTAGTGATCCTCGATTGTATGTGTTGAGTCATTGTTATTGTTCAACAATCCTTCTTTGAATCTTTGACCGCGCCTACAGCTACAAGCTTGAGTCATCAAGTTGTCCCTCTGGGAGTCAATTGTCGGCAATTTACCAAAAACGTTCCAAGTTGACAAAAGTGGTTTACGTTGAATAACTCTTTTGTCTAACCACGTTCCTTCATCCTACTCAAGCCGAGTTGTTGTGTGGTCTGGCCTTTTCGGTCGAAGACAAAGACAGCGTCGTGAAAACTATGTTACCATAAAATTGGATTCAATTTGTTCTCATTCCCCCTTATTGTCATTTGGGAACCACAGCTCTCCAACAGTACTCCGCCATTGTTCTCCAAAACGCGCCATGCTGTTCCAAAGCGAGGATGGGCCAAAGAGGGAGGACGGAAATGCGAGAACCTCAGAAATTCGAGATTGAAAGTCAATACTAGTTACCTGTTTTGCAGTACTCAATCTACCTTTGTATTCCATTGATCTACGCTACTTGACCGCACTTAACTTGGCTACAGGCATGTCCGTTCTTGGGTTATCACCGCTAAGTTTGATCTTGTTAGCCCAACTTTACCAAAGTCTGGACTACCAATGTTGGTTCTAGGAGCTGAATGTCGGTCCTATTTGCTGGTCGACCTAGCACCGTTGACAGTATCATCCTCAGACCGACGGGCATTCCGAGCGAGTCAACCAAGTCCCTGAGCAGTATTGTCTCTATTTGTACAATCAAGATAATTGGTCGAACTTTTTAGGCCAAGCATCATTTGCCTACAACACCTCCAAACATACCGCTACCAAGCTTAGTTCATTCTATGCAAACTTTGGCTACTGTCACGACTCTGTCTCTGCCTTCGACCAAGAAGGCCCGATCACGTAACGACTAGGATTGAGTAGAGAGAATGAACGTGGTTAGACAAAAGAGTCACTCAATGTAGACCTCTTTTGTTGACCTGGAACAAGTTTTACTAATTGTTGACACTTGACTCCTACAGGGACATCTCAACGACTCGAGCTTGTAGCTTTAGGCACGGTCGAAGATTCAGAGCGTCCCTCAAACTGCGCCCCGCAGTCCCACAGCGGGACGAAGGGATGAAGGGATATAAGGGAGGAAGGACGAAGATGGGAAAGAACCAGTGATCCGAGATTGAAAGTCATTCAAAGTCAACCGTAGTTACTGTCATAATACTAAATGGTAACCGGCCAACTTAGGTAATCCTTAGGTCTTGTAGCCCGCCTAACCCTTCAAGCAAAAGGTAGCAATGACGAGGAACTTGACTAGTGCTCCCAATCCCGGTTATATAGGCGCCCCAATGTGAGGTAACTGTACCAACGATTTACGATCGTGACAGTTACCTAGCTTTGCCGTATTTAACCTACTGCTGCACCATCTTGATCTATACTACTCGACCGGCACTTGATCGGCTACACCCATGCTTCTCCTCGGGTTATCATCGCTTAGTTTGAGCAAGCTAGTTCAACTTCGCCAAAGTCCGGTCTACCTTTGTCGATTCTAGGAGCTGAGCGTCGGGCCTACTTGCTGGTCGACGTAGCACCGTGATAGGTTCCAGAAGAAACTATCCCTTTGCCAACACATGTCTCATCTGTGACAGACAATTCCCTCGGGGGACTGGTCTGTCCAATCACATGGGCCAAGACCATCCCAAAGAAGTGGATGTAAGCATTAACAACTTTCTCCCTGACCTTAGCTACACATCAGCTCAAGTTCAAAAATGATGAAGCCCAAGCCCCTCTCCTCAAGACTAGATTCAATAGGAATCACACCCTTTCTACTCTCTGGACAGCTGTTCCTTCTCTTCTGCCAATCACCTTATAATGGTGAAACATGCATTCAATACCTTACTAACAAAGCACAAGGAACGAAAGGAACGAGGAGACAAAGTTTGGCTTCACAATAACAAACAGCTTACACATCATACCAGACAATCCCCTCCAACCAGAAACAGACAAAAGGACAACTAAAGGCAGTCATAAACAGTACACAAAGATTCAGAGAAGGATCGTTGTACAAACACAATGACTCAAGACATACAATTGAGGATCACTGGAGATCCTCCTATGAGATTGGTTCCACATATATACCTCCTTCCATGGATCCGAAGACATTCAACCAACTGATCCGTTGACGGTTTGTCAGTAGCCGAGTGGTTGTGCGAGTGTCATGCGGAAGTTCCGTTATGACACAGTCATACAGTAAATATGATTACTCTGCTTTGTACCCCGTGTGTCGCCACTTTGTGTTTCCCATGGGATTGTTGAACTTGGGGCCGTACTCCTTGCTCGAGTTACGAGTACCCCACAAGAAGGTGCGGAATTGTTCACGGAGTCAAATCGATTATTTGAACATGTCCCAGCGGGACATGCTTGTACCGAAGATAGCCAAGCAGGACTAGGTATGAGAGACGAGAGTCGAGAACCAGGAAAGGTCAGCGAAAGGAGATTGAAATTCACTCCTACCTTCTGCTCAGAGTTCAGCGCCATGAATACCCCTTTTTTCAGGTGCAAGCTGTGGCACCAAATCGTTTGCGTCTTCGTTCACGACCATTGTGACCGGAGCCTCCATGGAATTTGACGACGTTGACCGAGAAAAGACGTTTTGTAAGGTACAACAAGGTCCGAGCAAGTCCTTCGATCGAAGACCGACCGAACCCTCCCGGTGTGAGTAGGAGACTCGACTCTATCGACGGACTGTAGCGACCCCTGACACCGACGTTTGTTGTGTGCCCTTTCTCCATGCTGATGGCACATGCGAGGTCCGGCGGTATGTCCTTGTTGGCTCTTCTGGACGCGGTGATCTGGAATGATTGCAAGTACGTGTACGTCTACATTCAAAAAGCGCTCGGAAAACCAGAGTCTGCATTCTATTCAGCTGTTGGACGTGGAAGAGAGGTCGATCGTGAGGTGGGTGGGACTAGTGGGTCACTGAACGAAACGAGGTGCGATCCGAGGTAAGGAAGAAAACAATGAAGCAGGCATACCTCCGACGAAAGCTGCTCGGCCTTCACCTGGGATCAGCCGTATTGTGCGCAGCCCAATTGTGCCAGAATTCACAAGTCTGTCAGTACAGGCGCGACATACCATCAGCCACCTCTCATCCCGTGTAACAGGTCCCAACGGATCTGGAAAAGCGTTTCACAACTATCCAGCGCAACAAGGCGGAGTGAATCCGTTCCGCGGGATTCCCGAGGTTTTGAAGGGTAGAAAAGAGGCGAAGCGAGCTGGAGAGGGTGATCGTGGAGATGGACGTCGGAGAGAAAGGAATGTACGTACGAGGCAGTGCGACTGGAGACGTGAACGAGACCCGACTATCGGCCTTGGAGGACTTTGCGATGTTATGCAGATTTACTTTCTTTGGGCAAAAAGCATCGCGACGTGAAAAATTGATAATGGGGTGAGTGCTAGTTTCGGCGCCACACTCGGGCAAACAAGCTAGTTCTAGTAACACCGACAATTGAAACATTACGATATCCCCGACCGTCAGCACTTGGGTGACAAATCCGGTTGACCTCGCTCCTTCCACGAGTCCCCCCCTCTAGCATCGTCACCTCTCTAGCATCGTCGGCAATTACCCTTGTCCCAGCTCTCCCTCCTAAACCCCGTTCGGTTCGCTCACACTTTGTAGCTCATCACTGGTCTCCACTAGCCCGAATCATCTTTTTTCGCCCCATCCAGCTGCGAAACTCCCTCCTTCCGTATGGACATCGACGATTCAAACGTCCCTTCGCTTACGAACCCCACTTACTTGCTCAACCCAACGCACTTTTCTACGCTCGATGCGCTTCTCGCTCAGATCACTGATCCCGTCGTCCGAGATAGGATCCTCGCCTCAATCCTCTCTCGATCTGACAAACTCTCCCCGTCTCTACGACACGATGTCGACAATCACCCATCTCTCCAACATTTACCTACTCCCTACGAGCTACTCTGTCGTTACACACCGATCGAGAACTTTCTCGACCGATCCGTTTGGCCAAAGATGGGCGCTCCCACTCGATCAGGATCATTGTCAAGGGATAAATCATTCTCCACAAGAGTACCTACCACTGGCTCGGCTCAAGTCTGGCAAAACCTTCGAGAGCGGACGGGACAAAGACGTTTCGAGACACGTGACGGGACCCGGTACGACGTGACCGACTTTCGTTTCGAGACGGACCATGAGACGGTCATGAGGATCCTCGACGCACGTGAGGACGCCCACGTCGAAAACACTCGCCCCGTCAACTCGAGGTTCTATGGTCAATGGATGTCTTCCATATCTGCTCGAGACGAGGACGCTCAACATCTTCGAGGTTTCTCGGAATCCGCCCGGACAGCCTCCGTCTTCATACACGATGCCGCGAGAGTCAACTCCTTCTTGCATTTCCCGGAAAACTTCAGGATCGGGTCGATGCCGGATAGCTCAGACGTCGCCATGCATTTGGAATCGTTCTCTTTACGTCTCAGCCCGAGCGCAAGGTCAGGGACGGCCGATATCAGTGGTGTGGGGAGATTGCCCGAGTCTGGGGAGTCTCTCACCAGCTTTTTCGCCGAGATCAAAGCTGAGTTGAGCAAGGAGCGGCTGACCGATATGACAGCTTACGGAGGACGTGTCAACCGCGTCGACCGTGTCAAAGGTTATAGAATCTCCCATAGGATCGAGCCGACTGAGACCGTCGGGGTGTTTATTTCCGAGGGGATTGTGGACGGCACTCTGGCCAAGAATGAAGTGCACGTACATGTCCAGGTGGAGCCTCTTTCATCCCCCGCCGGCGAAACACAAGGGCTGATTTCTCATCCCACAGCTCATCGATGAGTTTTACGCCAACAAGACTCGCTGGGGAATGCTCTTGGGTTTCGCCTCTTTCGTGCTCTGTCATCTCGTCGCGCGGGACAAAGTGATCATGTCCGAGCCGTTTGCATATGCTTCATCTGCTGGTGACGTGAGTGCGCTCTTCAGTCGCTACCTGCTGCTTTTTCCCTCCCATGCTCTCCCTTCTTCCCCTCGCCCTTCTTCCCATCCTCTTCCTTCCTCCCAAGCTCTTCCTTCTTCCTACGGCCCCCCTTTCCTTTTACGCTCTCCCTTTCCTCCCACGCTACATCTGGGCTTGATGCTGAGGTCAGATCGAACTCTTCCATGTCACCTTGGTCATTGGGATATGCTCACTCCCGATTCAGTACACCATTGCCAACGCGTTCGTCTCGCTATGCCTTCCTGCGAGCATCGCCGAAGGTGCAAACTGGTTCGCGGACGACGTCCTGTCCACACCACAGGATGTACGTCTGGCATCTGATCATCCTGCTGGCGAACGCGGACCAAAGACCGCTACTCGCGGCAGTACTTCAGCACCGGCTGGAGCTTCTACTTTTTCTGGTCCGTACCGACGGGGCAGTACTCAGCCTTCACAGAGTCCGAAGCAATTTCGCTATTCTGGCTATAGTGCCGTTCAAGAGGAGGACGACACAACTACCGGCGACTTTGGCTTGGACATTCTGCCTAAGTCATCTCGTCATAGAGGATCTCATAGGCACACGTTGGACCACGAAACTCCTCTACACACGTTGGAATTCACCCCTTCCAGACCACCCCAGGCTTTGAAACTTGAGCTCAACTCCGGCGTCATCCCTGAAGGATTTGAGGAGGCGGCGACCGAAGAGGAGCTTGGCTCTAAAGCCCTCTGCAAAACGGTGTGGCGCGAGTACGGAGTGGTGTTGTCCCTTGAGTATGAGGACGGCCACGATCAGGGTGGATCTGGAGGGGGACATGGTGCTCTAGAAGAGGGGGTCACTCGTGAGTCTTGGCCCTATCGTCTTCTCTATCCATCTCCCCGGTATCACGCTTGTCGAGCGTGTGCTGATTCCGAAGGCTTCGATCTCGTGAGAGAGGTCAATACCTCTAACAATCTCCACACGCCACCTTCCTCGACGTCCGGCTCTCCTCCTCGAGCCAGACCAGGGGAGACCACGGAGACCCCCGGCCCTTCGAGCACCATCATCCAATCGCCCTCGCTCAAGACCCGTCGTCCGGCTCCTTTGACTCTCACCGAAAATGCGCTGGAGACCGCTTCCAAACTCCCTTCCACTCCGATCACCCCCTCTGGCCCTCCTGTCCTCCTCTCTATCCTCCCCTTGTCTCAAGACGGGGACTGTCAAACCTTCACCGCTCTTCTCAATCGAAAAAAAACCGTGATCAAGCTCAGCTTCGACTTCGATTCGATGCGACATGAAGCCAACGTCTACCGGCGATTGCAGGATCATGGTCAAGATGGGACGATCGCTCCTCATTTTCGGGGATGGTACACCACCCTCGTAGGTCAGGGAGAGGACCAGAAGACGCTCAGCGCGTTGGTCCTCGAAGACGCGGGGCGGGAGCTCGGCTGGACTAGATGGTCTGGTATGTCCATGGGAGACAAGTGAGTCCAGTCGTGACAATTACACCGCATACTCCACACGGGGCTGATCGATGGACCCCGGTCCGATCCGAAGGTATGAAACGCTGCAGACGTACAGGACTCTCCATTCGCTCGGCATCGTCCATAACGACGTGAAACTCCGGCATCTTCGACGAGCGCCCTATTCGGTCAACCTGGGTCGGGAGATCAGGTTGATCGACTTCAATTTGGCGATATTGGACCCTTCGATGCCTCTTCCTAGATGGAAATCTCGAAGGAAAATCAGTTGGTCCTCTCTTCAATGTTCCAGGCTTGTCTTCATCTTTCGCCCGTCTCGTTCCACCATCTCCTCGTGTTCATTCCAGTTCCATCCTTCTTGTGCCCACCCTCGTCCTCTGCCCATCCGCCCTGCTCCTCTTCACCTGAATCATTTACCTCTTCCGCTCCTCACCGCCCCCTTGACAATTTGCCTCGTCCGCTTGTCACATTCTCCCCCAAATGTCTACCTCTTGCGCTGGTGACGCTCCTTGATACTTGACGCTTAGTCGCAAAGGATATCGATGATACACCTTGCCTGCCGCCGGACGAATTCAAGGTCGAAAAGATGTACGAGATCGAGCAACTTCGAGCTTGGATGATGGTTCCTTCGGAATGGTAGTCGAGTCGTCTTCTCAACCTTTCCCACTATTTTGCTTTTCCGTAGCCCCAGTCTCCGTCGTCTTTATCATACGCTTCCTAATACCCCTCATGTGAATATCAAGTCTCGATACCGGACATTTTGATCCTCGTCAAGGTCATTCACCCTTTATCCTCCCATCAATCGATACATTTACTCCCGCACCGACCCTTGAGGTCCGGGCGCTTCCCGTACCGAAGATTCAACTAGTCAATCGAGGAAATGTACAGTCAACCCCTGGGAGAAGGCGGCGGAGCTCGGCCTATTGTCAAAGAGGATGGTTTGGCCATCCGTTTGCTCTTAAAGCCCTGGCGGGAATCAGCCGGCTCACAGCGGAATACGTCGTCACTCAATCGAGCCGGTGTCATAACGGACCACCGCATGACAACCACTCGGCTACTGACAATGAATGCCACGTCAGAATTTGCCGATTTCGCCGGCTAGCGGAATTCCTTCCGCTCGGCTATCAATGCCATGTCATGACTCGACGATACCCTCCTTCCAAATCATTGACGGCTTCAGTTGGTTGAACGCCTACGGATCCATGGAAGGAGGTATATGTATGTGGACTATCTTGTAGGAGGATCCACAGTGGTCCTTGATTGTATGTCTTGAGTCATTGTACTTGTTCAACAATCCTTCTCTGAATCCTTCGACCGCGCGCCTACAGCTACAACTTGAGTTGTCGAGTTGGGACTCAGGTGTCATCGATTGGAAGAAGTCGTTCCAAGTCAACAAAAGAGCTCTATGTTGAGTGACTCTTTCGTCTAAATGTCACGATCATAAATCGACACTCGGATGTCACCGCCGACTACCGACTACTATTGTCGACAATAGACTACCGGGATAATACAAGTCGCAATTGTATCTGATACAAGGCGCTCTTATCCGCCATTGTTCTTTTTTGCCCTTATCGTTGTTCGGGAAGCTCCATTCTCCCAAAGGTAACTCCGCCGTTGTTTGTCAAACTGAGTCATGCGGTCCCCAACAGCGGACCAAAGGAATGAAGGATATAAAGGGGAGGGGCAAAGATGGGAAAGAATCAATCAAAGTCAACCGTAGTTACCTAGCTTCGATGTATTTCACCTACCTTTGCACCCTCTTGATCTACGCTACTCAACCGGCACTTAACTCGGCTACACCCATGCGTGTCCTTGGGTTATCATCGCTAAGTTTGATTGTGCTAGATCAACTTCGCCAAAGTCCGGTCTACCAATGTCGATTCTGGGAGCTGAGCGTCTGCCTATTTGCTGGTCGACATAACACCTTGACAGTATCTCAAATCACACATTACCTTCATTCAGCTCGCCGTAGTTCAGCATGAGTCAGCCAACTACCGGAACCTCATGTACCCAGTCAGGGCCTGATGCATCTCGTGCTGCCCAGGAACAAGGTGTCAAACCTAATTGATAGCTCGAGTTGGCAAGACAAACCTTCCGTTAACAAAGTTCCTCAATACGAGGCTTCCTTTGGCTTCGAGAGGGAAACCAGGCTTATCCTTGATTCAGGAACGTGGAAGACGTCTTGTAGGATGATCCTCTACCCCAAGGGCAGTTTCAACTCAACGATGCCGATGTCAATTGCGGTCATAGTCGATGACTTGTTGGCCAGGCCGAATACTTGCGGAGTCTCGAGCCTGCGGATGCATTGGAGGATGGACCGATATGGTGTGAGATGATGAGTCGCACCACTGTTGACAACCCAGACCGGTTCAATGGCTCGGAGCTGATCTTGGCAGTAGTGTCCACAGTGAAGTTGACCAAGGCCTGCTCCGTCCACGGGTTGCTATCAACGGGCATGGTATGGAACCACTCAGGCCACGATACAATCGACTTGTCCTCGTCAATCTCGATCCAACTCGGCTTGGGGATAGTGGTGACCGTTAGGCCGATGAAGCACGTGTCATCTGTGGACCATGGGTCATGGTCAAGGTCCTCAATGGCGGCGGAGAGCATGGCCTTGGGCTGTTGGGGCTTGTTGAGAGGGATGAGGTTGGGGTTTTGGGCGTTGGGTGTGTAGCCTTGGTTGCTGAATGTATGTCCCGGTCCGCCACCTCTGGCCACACCACCACGTCCCCTTTCTCCACCTCGTCCAACTCCACCACCTCCCCTACTCCTTCGGGCGGACTCGGTGTTGAAATTGTTGAGGATGCCGGCTCACGTTGCTGGCAGGAGAGGACTGTCGATATACTCGCGTATCGACCGGTATGACTCTTGAAGAATGGTCATACGGAACTTGTGGATGCGACCGGCCGGTGTGGACAGATTGGTAAGTCCTACTCTCTTCCCTTCCATCACCAGCCGCAAAAACATCTCGATATGCGCAGTCATCTCTTGGCTCGTGGCATTGTCTCGCAGACTGAGCAGATTGAGCTTCCTGCTCATTTCTCTCTGGTTTTTTGCTGATCAACTGTGTATGTAGGTTTTCACAAAACACCCACATGGACTCAGCATCGATCATGTTTTCCGATATCGAGCAGTATTGCACTCGACACTGTCGCCTTCAGCGTTGCCTGCGCCCTGTCCTGTTGGGTTGCCCACATCTCCCAACTTTTTCTCTCATCCTCCATGATTCCCATTCCCATCGACGTCTCATCCGATGCCGGCTGCATCGACCCCGCACGGACATTTCTCACCGTTGCGGTACCTGTCAATCCTGTCCATCTCGCACAGTTTGGCTCGGGATCGCTACCGAGTACCGCATTCCAACAACACATTTATTGGAGAGCCACCTGGATATCCTTCTTCCATGGGGCGTACGAGGAAGGGTCATGGGTGAGCTTTGGAAGCTCGTGGAGGTTGATCTTGGGTGCGGACATGCTGGGGGAAATACAGGTACAAGCTCAGCAGGTTATAGCTTCCGACTGTTAATCTGTTAACTAGGAGATATCGATATGCATGGGGTCTACGAGATGCGCGCCCTATATAACCTATAGCTGAAACGCTTCTAGAACGCCCACCCATTATACACACGCAACTACTTATTGTCTCTGGGGCTGACTTCCTTATTGTTCTCGCAACCTGTTGTCCCCCTTTATCGTCCCGCTCTTGTACCCCATCAGGTAGTCTGTGCGTATCTCTAAAATGGGTGGAGTAGTACGCTCGGTCTGGAATGGACCGACGCAGGCGGACTCACGGCTGGTGTGATTGCAATTTTTGGTATGATAGTAATCGACGATAACTCTATCTCGAACGGCTGCATAGGGGGATTATTTGGCGAGGGAAGGAGGACTGGTGATCTGTGATGGCTCTTTGATCAAAGACGTGGAAGACGAGGCTAATGAGAAAGGTTCAAACTCCGGCATGACTCGTTGAAATCGCGAAACAATCGGCTCGCTTGGCTGGCAGGGGGTCGCAAGTGGAACTCGGTCTGAGTAGTGAGAAGCGGAAACGGGCGCTTGCATCCTTTAAGGAGCGCTTCCTGATCGGAAAGGATCTTGAGAGAGAGAGATGGTTGGAGCGTTGAGATGAAGATCCAGACTTCTTGGCTGAAGTAATGAGATGGGAAAAACGGCTTAGGTGCTCATGATACAGCATCAATACACGTTTGAAATCATGGTGGACGGCTTAAACGTTTGTTGTCTTAAAACTTGACTGTGCTCCACTTTGCTGTCGCCTTCATCAAAGCTCCACCGGTCTCACCTGTGAATCTTTCATTCTCTTGTCGTCCAGTTTGATTTTGCGTCGGACAGGGAAGGTCGTCCCGGAGTCAAGACATGGAGAGTGTCATTTCAACTCGTCATCATCTGGGCGATATCCGAATTGAGGCGTGCGTATTCATTCGGAGTTCGTTGAGTCCCGCCTTTCATCGGTTCATGCTGCCCGAAGGCTTTGTGATTTCCTCGCCGGAGATCGTCTTGGACGTCGGTAAAGCCAGCAACGTGCAGAATCTTCTCCTTGTTCAGCCCGCCAAGTAGCGGTCAGCCCGTACGTTATCGCCAAAGCCTCGATAGATTTTCGAAAATGGCCCATGTCCACTTGGTTGACCTGCGCTAGATGTACGGTAACCCACATCATCCCATCTGGCTCAAAGGCTTTTAATTTAGCTACATTTGCTCAGCAACCTGAAGCCCACCCCCACATGGCCTCTACCTCCGACAATCAGCTAAACTAAGGCCGGTCGACGAGCAGAAACAATCTAGATGACGTATGACATGTGACATTATTTTGCAGCTAGGAGGCTACAGCAGGCAGTGTGGGAAAGCGGTCGGGATATGATTTGTAGATAGTCCCCCACTTCCTCTGCCAAAACTGAGTTTTCCCCTTCCATTCTGTTGGAGGGCTCGGATAAGCTCGCGTCGCGTCGCGTGCGTGATTTGTTCCTTTTCGCTCGTCTTGCTTTTCTGCATTCTTTATAAACCTACAACAGATTATGAGACCTCACCTTTGACCAACTAAGCACATTCAGCTTTGACATACACTCGTTTGACATACACCATCTGATCGCATGACTGACCGTCATACCAGTACGACCTGTCTTGTCGAACGATCATCACGATCAAGACGCCTAGGATAAGGGTCTTAGATAAAAAGAGCTGAGTAGGAGTGCGGCGCAGCCTGGTGTGAACCAAACAGCCGCTTTATTCGAGCGTCATCCGCTGTAGTACACGAACGCATCTGACTGCAACGAGGGATCTGGTGTCAGAGGGAAGAAGGGGAAGAAGAAGAGTGGATGGAAAGCGAACGCACAG
>JAABUH010003955.1_pt1 | contig 12337 bp, 11 predicted proteins | sample 5559121 | NCBI WGS metagenome assembly JAABUH01 (sample SAMN10711871, study PRJNA513364) | rock metagenome | isolation source: Antarctica rocks | place: Antarctica: Victoria Land, Battleship Promontory nord | collected 2015-12-28 | reverse complement strand
ATTTATATATCCTATAATATAGACGAGGGCTAATATTTACTACGCTATATCTATCCTATCCTAGTTTAACTATAATCTAAATACGAGGTATTTCGGAGCGGCTAAACGAGTACTCTATTACCTTAAAGGAACGATTAATATAGGTATTACCTACGGTGGAAGAGATGGCCTTAAGGCCTTCACCGATACTAACTAGGGGTCTAATATAGCCACCCGTTTATCACGTAGAGCTTATATCTTCTTACTCTATAGTAGAGCTATTAGCTAAGCCTCGAAGCCTGCGTTAGCAATCGATTGTATTATTATTATACGAGGCCGAGTATATAGCTTAAACCTAGGCCTCTAAGGAGGCTATTGAGTTAACTAGGCTATTTAGTAAGCTAGATATAGGCTACGGCCTCCTAACTAATCTAGTTATTATTAAGGCCGATAACTAGAGAGTAATAGCCCTAGCTAAAGACCCTAGATTCTACTCTAGGACGAAGTATATCGATATCTAGTAGCACTTCGTTAGAGACTAGGTGGAGTTAGGAATAGTAGAGTTCTCGTGGGTTCCTACTAATAAGATAGTAGCTGATAGGCTAACTAAGCCGTTAACTAATAAGAAACACGCTAGGTTTCTCCGTTAGATTAGTCTAACTAAGGTGTAAAAACCAGTTAGTTGAGAAGAGATATTTAGTCAATTGCATATGACTGAATGTGGGAGTGTTGGAATTTAGCCTTATACTACAGCCTTATGCTGCCAGGTTTTATAGGTGGATTGCCTAATGCGGTTTAGCGTCTTAGCATCCCCCTGACACTTCTCTTTCTTCTCTATGTAACCAACTCAATCAATCAATTCTACACCTATGAGACCTCAACTTCTCCTCGTATTTCAACATCAAGCTGTGCCGGGCAAGTCGCTAAACAGCAGCATTCAGACTCCTAAAATAGACACACAATCCGAAACATGACCCAGTTTCATGGTGGATGCTTCGTAACCTATCATTAAGCACTCCTTCAAGGCGAATCTAGGCGCCTACCTTGTAAGAAGCATGGTCTCTTTCGGCCGCTGAGTAAGCCTCATCGTGTACAAAGGTCCCAACTCTCCATGTTACTCCCTCTTTCTTCACCTACATTTCCGCGTCCTGGAATCGAGATTCGACCGCACGCGTAATCGAGCTGCCCAAATAGCACGGCCAAGTAAAATGATTTGGTTCCCTTTTGACCCTGAACCTCAACCTCGAAAGAAACAGGCACTATTCTGGGACTTGGTAGATAAGCGCAAGGCTAAACGTCTGGAGCGGAAACCACTCAGTGCTCACGAAAAGGATAACATCGAAGCACAGAATCAACATCAACTTCAGAGACGCGAGGAAATGCAAGCAGCTCTGAGAGCAGAGGCCCAAGCAAGTTCAGCACGATACCAAGAAGAGCGTAAGCTAGGTAACTTTAAAATCACGACTTTCTAGCCACAAGAACTGTCGAGAAATCTGGCTGGCGAATGATTCACTAGATGATGGCAGATCAAAAGCCAGAGATGTGTTCAAACTTCCGCGAGAAGAGCCGCATGAGCGACAGCATCGCCTTCAGAAGAAGATCGGCAGCGACAAAGACTCGGCAGCCGCGTATTTGATCGATTCCTTCAATTTTTTGAACAGATACCTATGTACTGAACGACAAATACTAACGGAGCCATTCTATAGTCACCATCTCCTTCCCCTTCTCACGACAGCACCAACGATACCCCTAAACGCGATCGTCAATACGAGCGAGGACGGGAGAGCTGAAGTCGAAGATAAGGGGATGGAACGATCGATGATGCAAAAGTTCGGCAGTCCGGTCTGAGATCGATTTCTTGTGGGCTGGGAAGTGTGAAGACTATCTAGCTTCAAATTTATGCGTGTTACAATTGCTTGGCTTGCGTTTGGTACGATTTGTGATTTGGAATGCTTGCATAATGTTGCTCTCAATCGTGCAGGATTCACGGTGCGACATCCAAGTGCATTGTTCGATCCTGGCGAATCTAGATGCCCCAATTGATGAATTGTCTCTTTCACTCAGTCCCAGCGTTGCGAATAAAATTCCTGACAGTCAACACCGGCGGCATGAATACTGTACGACTGTGTGTTGATTTATGATGTTAGGAGCGCTTTACAGGAGCAAATTAAGCTGACAAAGACCATCTCATCCTTACGCTCCGGCGTCAAGGCTATCAAATATAGCATTCTAGGCCAGCAGGGTAAGAAGGCCTATTTCGATTGAACATTCAACATCGCGGTGAGTGTGTGCCAATGCTCGCATTGATGCGAACCAAGTTCCCTTTGTCGATGCTTTTTCTTGTTTCAAGCATATAGGCAGACTAGAATTCGCCACTCATAGATCTATTCCTGGTACGTCCTTAGCGCCTTGGGTTGCAAGGTTAAGGCAACGACCCTTGATTTCTTGTGGTACGTGATACCTTCTCTTGCTTTTGTCGTCTTTTAACTTTACTTTCTCGGCTTGATATCTTCGTTATCAATGCTAAGTAAGATAAACCTACCTGAATTTGCTACATTTAAGTCGAAACTAAAAGATGTATAATGCCTTCGGTACCTTCCGTGAATGCCGTCACGAGCGAAAGCAAGCGACAGCGCGAGGCGAACAATGGCGAGAGCAGCACAAGTAATGATCGCGTGCGTATATACCCCTGTCTTTCATTTCCATCTGTGTTTGGCAGCCTGATCAGGTGTCTTCCCGAAATAACGCGTTTCAAGCTGACCCAAATCAGAGTCACTAGAAATCAACGCCACCTCCTCCGTACGACTTCAAGCGAGATGGGTCCTCTTATAAGCAGGCGATTGATCAAGCACGTCGAGATTGGCCAAGGTGACAAAATCGGAATAGACGTGGTAGAGGACTGGAAGATCTAGGGGGAACATATGTGCTTTCTTAGTGGATTGTGCGGAGCGGCACGATTAATGTGAACAAGGCGTTTGGTGCTTTGTAAGCGGACTTCTGGTCGGAGACTGGAGCGCGGAAGCATCATAGATCTGGAAGGGATCCAGAAATTGGATGGTGGACTTATGACGGAACGATCGAAGTTGTATACCTGGACTTGGCGACTATAGTGAGACCTGGGTGACGGACAAGAGTTTGACAGCCGAGCGAGGTCCGGTGCATAGCCTTTCTGCAAATATTGATCTTGATTCGGAGAACGTCACATCAGCGGAGTATTGAATAGGCTTGCCTGTTTATACCTTGAGAGGTGGCTCTCATTTATCGCCTAGAGATAGGACGATTGGTTCATAGCTTCTTCTGAGTACGCCCTTTCGCCTTGTTTGGTCAGATGGAAGGTGATTATGCCACTGCGGCCGTTGAGCTGGGTGACTCTTTTAAAAGGCAGCTCATCATCTTCCTATCTCTGATACACTCACGCATTTTTCCTCTCCCTATGGATCTGTCATGATATAGACTGTCCCAGCCTAAGACCATAACCAACGCAATAGCCCCTCCAATTTATGAATCAGAGATAGAATGGAGAACGGCTATTGGGGTACGTTCAATAGAGTCAGCGAAGGACACCGGGCCCGCAATCAACGCAGACAAAGAGAGCGTGAAGAAGCAGCGTATAGGCAAGCTCGTAGAGAGGAAGGGCGTGCAGCAGCACGTCAGGCAGAACGGGATGCGCGGAATCGAGAGGAAGTACGGAGACGAGAGGCACGACGTCAGCAACGCATAGCGGAAGAAGCAGAGCGGGGGCGTCGAAGAGATGAGCACCGGCAACAGGAAGAAGACGAGTTCATGCGTCGAAATACCTGCCCAATAGTACGTGTCCTCAAGCATTCCCCTTCCCTAGTCATTTGGCGGCATATATTCTTCGCCTTTCAGGTTACTACGGATCTGATAAAAGAGACTGACCTTTGAGGAAACGACAGGGACCACGATATCCAGTCTACTCCCACAATGATACTCTACCTCGCTACGAGCAGGACTACAATCCTCCCGAATACGAAGAAGACGATGCCTATCCGGATCGAAGGGAAGACGGGAGCTATGGAGGGTGGGGAGGTCGACAAGATCGTTATTGAAGATAGGTCTTGAATGACCGGAGCTTCAACTAGAGGGATGTGTCAGAATATATGCCAGCAATCGGAAAGGTTCTGTGAAATGATTTTTGCTTGCCAAGGACTATGACTGGGCCGAAGAGTAAGATGGCACTTTAGCTAGCAACGACCTGGAGGGTATCACTGTATTAGCATGCGATCGGTAGAAGTGTAACCAATGGACTTGCCATTCATACTAAGCCTTGTGCAATTAATCGGCTCGTAGATTCGACTTACACAACGCTCGTTTGAGTGTCGCTTGGAGATTCCTTCGGGCTCCTTTGAGGCTCCTCCGGAATCCTTCAATTTTGCTTTTTTAAGCAGGCCTTTTAGCGCACTTCCTTGAATTCCTTCCCGCGTGGAGGCTCATTTCTTCAGGCAATCGTAGCGAGACGACGTGTGATGATAGTCATCTCCAGGTCCCATCGTGACTATCTCCCCATCCTTGTCGGTGCATGAAGCAAGGGCCCTGGCTAGCTGAGTCAGCATTCCAGATTCCAATGCCCACATTGCATCACGCTTAGGCTCGTCCATTAGAAGACGCCACAAATGTCACTCTCCTTGTTTAGGGAGGCCTGGTAATGGTAAGCATGAAGCAGTGCGCCTCGTCTATTGCCTTGCAGAGGTGGTTGCCTAGAGTAGTCTGTTGGTAGCACGCCTCATCAGGGCTGACTAGTACGCAAGAAGTCATCACAGCGAGGCGAACAGGCGATTCTGGAAATGTATGCTGCCCATGTAAAAAATCGTAGGTGTATGTCACTGCCCCCAAAACCCAAATATGTGAACGCCAAGCCCCACAGCCACAGCCACATCCTGCTCTTGCCTCAAACACCAACCGCTTATGCCGCTGAACTCAAATCACCGAGAAAACCAAATAGGGTATGTTCGCTATGATAGAGAAGCAAGATTCGCCCTTACACACATCGCCAAAAAAAATCTTGTATTGGGAAATGGAAGGGAACTTGTGTGGACCGAATGGAGTTAGCGCCGAGTGAAAGTCGCGCGTGATCAAGCCAAGTCATTGAAACAATATCGTGTGGGATCAAACCACCGTGACGACGAAGCCATCATCGAATTCGCAATAAGGGTCCTCATTCGCTGTACTACTGGAGGGTTGATTGCGGTGTTTCGTGGTGAACAGTCTGGAATTGGTACTGCGATGCATGGGAGTCCTGCCTGCTTGGCATTTTCCATTGCGAATCATGACTGATGGATCCCGCCTCGCTACGGAGGAAAGGTGAGAAGTCCCACGATGGATGATGGGGTTGCACGCTGCTAGGCATCTGCGCGAGCGCATTTTCCGTGGCGTTTTGGTATTGTGCTGAAAACGATGTATTGGCTCGGGGTCTCGAGGGATAATTAGTCACTCCAAGAGCGCCCGTATTTGCATCGCTAGATCGACGTCTACCGATGCCTGTGTTCGTGTATGCATGCGAGCCGTCATGCATAGATTCCTGATGGGTGTAATTGGCGCCAAGAAATGATCTCCCATCGTTCCGTGAACATTGGCCTGCCAGCGTAGGAATGGTATACGAATTCGGAAAACCAGCCATAGACGTCGGTAGTGGGGACGCTTGCGAGTACTGTGATGGTAGGCTATGTGATGCTGTTGAAGGCCAAAGAAGGGAAGACTTCAATGTTGAGGCGTACGCGCTGGACCCTGTGGAAGATCGGGATGAAAGATGGGTGTACCGGTCTGAGCTACTATCAGAATGAGCTCCACTCAAGTTGAAATTCCGGGTCGTCGGAAGAGGGCCTGCCGTCGATGCAGGGCTTGCAGACTGCGCTAGATTAGCTTCCATATCAAGTCTTTCCGCCATTGGGGCACTCGCATATTTGCTGATCACCTTCCTCAAAGCTTGCAATAATATGGGCCACGGGAACACCTTGACGTCCTTCTCGATGTTGCGCGGCTTGGGGTTAGGAAATCCCATGATGACCTTGAAGAAGCTCTCCATGTCTGGCTTGGCCTTCGATACAGTCAAAGGGTGATGAGTTTCCAGGTTGCGGCGAATGCGGTTCTTCTCTTCGACGGTGAAGCGGTTACCAACTAGCGTCTCAAGGAGCGCTATTATATCCACACTGGTAACATAGTACTCGTCTCTCTCCTCCCAGTAGATGCAGCTGACACGCTTTTCTCTCGTCTCAGATGGGGCAGGCCGTTCGTCCGACTTGACAGCATCAAAGTAGGTGTTAATGGTGCTCCCAGTTTGCTCCCCCCGAAACCGCACAAGCCGTCGCTTCGCCGACCTCTCATCTTGAGTCCAATCATCTTGCATGGTGTCTAGATCCCCACGTATCTTGATGATTGCTCGATTGGGGTACACTGCATAAGGATTGAAGGTACTGTCTGAAGCGGCCGCAGAAGTCGAGATTGAATTGGGGGCCTGTTGCAAGGTCGATGCTCGGACTAGAGGAGGGTTCGCAGGGTCAGGCGATGATGAAGACGAGATTTGAAAAGAGGTGATTGAGCTTAGACCAGGGCTACGACTAATCTGATGAGTCGTATATGACGGACTGTAGCTTGAACTCTGGGTCATTGGCGGTCTCATCAGAGCTTGTGTTTGGGTTGCACCGCTGGAGAAGTTGTGAGCGCTGGTACTCATTGAATCATCTTGGGCGCTATGTTGGTTTTGTGATCGCCCATACGGTGTGAGTCTTCGCTGCATAGAGCTCAAGTCGATGGACTGCAATGCCTGTGGATATTCCGAGGCCTGGTCGGTGTATGAATACGATCCGTATTCTTGCTTCCCTGCGATGGTTGGTTGTGTAGGCGATATTCTCTTGGCCGCCATTGAGGAATCTGGAGAATCCAGCGTCACTTTTCTCTTACGGTTTAATTCTGGTGATGGTCGTAGCTGGAGTTGCTTGACATTTTCATACATCCACGGGCCAACATAGATCAATCCTGCGTCTATCCCGGATGTCTCTTGAAATTGGATACGAAGGTCGACTCGCCGGCTCGATGATGTCGTGTTCGCCAAAGGTGGAGCTTTTCCATTGACCACGTACTTGTAACGAACATTGTGCGTCAGAGTCTCGAGACGATTGAGTGTAGCTGGAACCCGATTCCTCCCAAACATCAAGCTCGCAATCAATGGGGATGGCTGAAGCAGGTCACTGGGAGAATCGAGGTACACAAAGACTTGAGAATCATGCGTTCCGCTTTGGGGTGTCCACGAGGAGACGTTCGGCGCTCCTTGGGGAATGACGTCGCTGTAGGGGGGTTCCGTAGCCTCGTATGATGCATGGTTCTGATAATGGGAGCTCGCGCCAAAAGCCATCTGATCCGTGAATCGGTCATACGCTGTCATAGAGGGCTGCAGTTGAGCATCGGCCCGCCCAGGTAGAGCATACTGGTGCATCTGTTCTTGCGGGGCTTGTCCAGCATTGTAATCGGTGAAGCTGGTGGAGCTGTTAGACAGTCTCCTGTCGTCAAAATCTGCAAGGTTGGCATTAGTCCAGGTGCCAAATCGATGTAGGTGCAATGTTTGGTGGAACTGTTCTCAGGTTTTTAAAGACAGACGAGGTAAAGCTCACCACTCAAGCTGACATTTGAAGGCTTTTCGTAGCCTGACATGGGCAGCAAAGCCCCGTGATCCGCGGGCTTGGCCAAGAGGCCGCCGTGAAGCTCTCCGCTACAATCTGCCGCAACAGCCTCGGCTAGCTCGTAGCGCTCTCCTACAATGATAGGAGTATTGAGTGTCTGTGAAGATTTTGTAGTCAGCTTCATATATTCCATCAAGTGTGAGGCCTTGCGCTGGGTAGATTGAACGTGCTGTCTGATTCGCTGCTATGTTAGAGTCATGTATGTAACAAGGAAGTAGAGAGCGGCGATGGTCAGGACCTCTTCAGGTTGCAATCTAAAGTTCAGGCTATCGGATGTTGTCACCTAGAGGCTTCGCGTAATGCATTCCTCGGAAAGTGGATCTAACCACAAATTTTCAAGGCCCATGGGCAGAAAAGAATATGATGCACTTACTGCCAGCTCAGAGAATATTGGTGAATCCAGCTTGGCTGTAATGAAAAGAGCAGCTGGCGAGAAGATAATCGCTCAAGGGAGTGAGCTAGGAGGCTTCAAGAAGGAGGTCTCCAAATGCAAGGAGGAGATTTCCCGCCTTCGCAGCGATGATTGGGAAGTCGGATCTTGAAGTTATGACTGATAGCAGATAGGATTGGCCTGAGATCTGGAACTGTGGTGATTTGTCGCAGAGAGTGATGTTCGCGCTAAGCGCTGTGGTGCCTAATGGGGAGAGTGGTCTCGGGAAGCTGAAGCAGCACACCAAACATGAACAGCGAGCCCTAGTGAACGACCTGATCACCTGTAAGAACCGAGGGAAATACCCGGAACAGGCTTCGCGTGGCTGCAGGAAATTTAGAACTACTCACTTTGGGAGAGTACATGTATACGTGTCTAGTAATGGATCTGAGTCTTCAATGTGCAACGGCGAGCTTTCAAAGGGATGCTGAATTGCCCTTAAAAAAGCGATTCAATGACAGGATGAAAGGGTCGACGGCTAGAGAGGGGCAGTGCCAGCGCGCAAGGGATTTGCTACCTCTTTTTATCGGATCCCTCCACGAGCCTTCAAAACATCGTTTTATCGCTATATTGAAGTTGAAACGTCGAAACATTAGACCCATTGACATTCGATGTCACTGCAGCTCGTTATAGGTCGGTGCGTAGGAAGGCTCGGAGCTTTAGTTGAGGCTGCAACGGAACGAGAGGGCCTAAAAACGCCAAGTGATGAAAAATTGGGGATTCTATTGCTGCGGGTATATTTCACCCACGTTTTGCAAGGTACTCTCGGACCGTGCTCCCCTTGAACCGTGCACGGAAGACGACAAAGGCCTGTACATCAATAATAATAGAAATCTTCAACCTCGGCGATCAGGAGCTCCATTGCTTCAACGGCTTCGTGACGGCTTCGAGTACTCTCAAACATTCACGGATAGAGAATACGCGAGAAGAAATGGTCAGAAATGGATAGGTTGAATTGTAGCCAAGCTGCGAGATACTTTCCCGTCGTTTTGAATAAGTTCGAGGAATAAATCTTCCATGGGCTCAATAAGGACCGACCCATGGATTTGGATCTGGGCTAGGGTCCCAGAGGGTCCAAAGGGTCGGGGCTGAGACCGCTGAGTGGCCCCATGGCATGCTGCGAGTAGGAGGGCTCGTCATTCGTAATTGAATGACAGCGCATCTTCGCGTATGGGTCGACAGTCAGTTCAGGCCTCGAGATCATCGTACCTGATACTTGATGGTGTGCCGGATTGGTGGTAGCATCGTCCAGAAAGGATTATGACTGGTCGACGAGGCAGATCTGGTAAGGCAAGGGAGAAACACTAGCGCTTTCCAAAAATAACCGAGATTAGCCCCTAGCGGGACGATCATCGTCTAACCTTAATGCTCCCAGAGTGGCGGAGGTTGACAAGTGACAAGTCACACAGATCCTTTACAGAGGACTTCGCTGTCCGCTGTTCTATTCCAATTCCTCTCTCTTTTATACCAATGCCAATGAGAATGTTGAAGAACTTGGTCCTGTCGTCAAGACATCGACACACCCCACATAGCGATGATTAATCTTCCGGTCTCCACTCCCCTTCCTCTGCCGTGGCGGGGAGAACAGAATCCTGCATTCCTCTGCAGGATGTCACCCATCCTGCAGCCTCTCCACATCACTTGTGATTTGATGAGCATATCGCAACACCGTTGCCTGAGCCTCGATGCCAGCCCTTTCTCCATCCGTCTTTGGGCTGTGGCACGGACGGAAGGCAATTTCCCTCAATGAGGCTCATCATCACACGCGGCAACCTCTTCACGACCACTTTCCCCAAACAGAAGTGGTCTTCACGCATGTAGAATAAACATCGATGCCGTTCGCGACGACTTTAGAACTCCACTCAGCCTCTTTGAGGCCTTGAACAAGCCTGGCAAGTTTCGCGTTTCAGAAGTACACCATACCGACGGATCTGCTCCCGTCGATCACGGCACGCACGGTAAGCATATTTTCGCGACTGCCATTGATAGTATCGTAGGCCGGTACAGTAAGGTACTAGCTGGGTTCTCCCGGCTGTTGCATGTTATTATAATCATGTGGAAGTCTGACTTTCTCCTAACACCCGGCAGGAGCTTCTAAACTCCGTGGGAAGCATCTACCAAGAAATGAAGCCATTTTCCGTCGCCATCCCGGTAACTTTGAAACTCTGGCGCTGTGCAGCAATTGTTGGAGTGATGCTACGCACCATATAAAAATTTGAAAAATGAAAATTCATGCCGGGTGTTCCGTTGGTACCTTCGAAACCGCTTTTCGTTGGTCAGGTTTCATTTCATGCAAGACTCTGCAGGTTCCTGCCGTTCACTGGCAAATCTCCTCTCCAAGCTTTCGAGATTTTGCAGAGCTTCAGTACTGTTCAGCTCTCCAGATTCTCTTGCAGTGCAACATTCCGGTTTTGTCAGAATGGCCAATTTTATTGCTAAATCCAAATCCAAATCTGGCTTCCTAGCTTGCGACAGAGGATTCATGAGTATGACTACTTCCACAAAATGATATGGTGATTCACTGCCTGCTTTGAGAGCTTTGGACGTTGAGGAGATATTCAACTCGGGCAAGATTCAAAGGACCCAGCCAATGCTACGAACCACGTACCAGCATGGCCTTCCTGATCCCCAAAGCTATGGGAACAATCATCGTATTGCTTTCAATGGCGTCCGGCTACACCTCTTATAGCCCCTTCTGGGAGCGGCATGTATCCCTCCTCGTTTGTTCCATTTCTGTGCTAATGACAAGGAAGGCTAATTCGTAAGAGTAGAGTCTAGTAAGATTCAGGTTGAAACATTCAACTCCTCTCACAGTCTTGACCCATCATGAGACCCACTGCGTCAACCCACTCATCCCTCCAGAGCGCTTTGGCTGATTGCAAAGAGCCACAAGAAATACTACATCTCAGCTTGAAGAGAGGTTGAAAGGTTGACGATGGTAAAGCGAAGGCGCCAGCAAGTCAGTGTGATCGTTCATCATACGTCTTTGACTCGTTATTAGATGCACTGAGCTTGGCTTGCCTTTGTATAGAGCCTGCAAGCTTTCGCATATGAAGTCTCCGAGATTAGTCTCTCTTTTCGCAAATTTGAAAGCGCAAGCGACGGCAAGCCTTGACTTCAACCGCCAGTATGATGAATATGACGAGATCTTATCCTCGGGCTATCCCTACCTCATTACGAAACTTCGCTGGGAGCTATTGGCCACAAAGAGTCCATTACCAAAGGATAACGAGGGCTCTCATGTTGCCCCTGTGGCTCCGTGGTCGAGTAAAAAACAAGTTCGATATTCTTTGTTTCACTGCTTGAAGCATAATTGGGAGACATTTGCGATCTACGATGGACTGGCACTGGGTTCCTGGCTAGGTCTCACTGATGATCAGACTTTTGAATCCTTGCGCTTCACTTGTCTTCTACTTCATCTATACAGGATATCTGGCTACGGGGTTGCTTGAGGTTACGATGTTTCCACAACCCCGTGTAGCAAAACCTCCTACATTTGTTTCCATTTGCCGCCATGCTTTCACATACAGAAATGCATTGAGCGCTTTCTTTTAAAATTCCTTAATGAGCACAAGACATCTATTTACCAGGCGCATCTACTTTCGAATACCAGTAGATGCGACAGTGACAAACCAACAACTGTCTGTCCGAGGCGAGTTTTGTGAGCCCCTTTGCTTGCTTCGCTCTCTGCAAGCATACTCTCTCAGAGGCGTATCACGACCGTCTTGCCCTGCGTACCTTCACCCTCACACTATCGCCCTTGCCTTGGAAAACGACGGAACCTCGGCTCAGGGATGGCGTAAGGGTATCAAATCACTGCCAACGGTTGAGCTTGGGCGATTAGACATCTCACCATAAGAACCACATCGCATCATTTACGACTCGCCTCCACCGTTGATCTTAACAACTAGCATATTACTATCTGTGTGCGTGAGTAGAGTGATATGTTCGTATAGATCTAGCGGCGTTGCATTTGGGATAGCTCTAAAAGGGTTCATGCATTCGCTCTTCATATTTTCTTTTGCTTCAGATGATTTTTTACACTTAGAGTTCATCATACTAGGAAATGTGCACAAGCACTTTCCGTGCTACACTTAGGCTGATTTTCTTACTACTACATCAACCGCGCGATCGCGCTCCTCGCTATCAGACCGTTGGCGCATTTTGATCACCGCGTTAGTCTCCTACTTTGCTAATCAATCCAGGATGTACTATCGGAGAGGGGCCTAGGTGG
>JAABUH010003954.1_pt1 | contig 12338 bp, 11 predicted proteins | sample 5559121 | NCBI WGS metagenome assembly JAABUH01 (sample SAMN10711871, study PRJNA513364) | rock metagenome | isolation source: Antarctica rocks | place: Antarctica: Victoria Land, Battleship Promontory nord | collected 2015-12-28 | reverse complement strand
AGGTCGAGTGACAGCGCGAGACCGCAGTCCGGGCACGCGGTTGGACGGTGGTCGACGACCCTGTCCGGTTCCTCCGCAATGACGCGGCTGTGGCCCTCGTGGCCCGGCTTGGCGCCGCCGGGACGGGTCGCGCCGCTCCCTGCGATCGGTGGATGGCGGCTTGGACGACGTGCGCGACGTCTTGGCCGGGCGCTGCAGCTTCAGCTCGATCAGTTCGTCCTTGCTCAGACGTTCGAGATCACCGCGGCTCATGCCATCACGGAATCAGCTTCGACGCCGCAGCGCAAGCACCTGTTGTGCGCCTGCCCCTGGTCCCCCGCGCGTTACTCCACGCACGACACCCCGTGGGTAGTTACGTTCTCGAAGCTGCTCACGTGCGACGCCTGCGGCGGGGGCTTCTCGATGATCAGCGAGACGCACCTCGGCTGTTCGAACGCCCGCAACAAGGGCGATGCGGTCTGCACCAACCGGCGCACGGTCAAGCGCGAGTTCGTCGAAACCACCGTGCTCGACGCCTTGCGCGAGCGCCTGATGGCGCCGGAGCTCTACGACAGCTTCGCGCGGGGTTTCACGGCCGAGTGGAACAGGGAGCAGAAGGCGCGATCCGTCGAGCAGGACGGCAAGCGTGACGAGCTGAATCGCCTCAGGCGCAAGATCGACAATTTCGTCTCGGTCATCGGCGTGAGCGGCGGATCACCGGCCATCATCGCGGCTTTGAAGGAGGCGGAGGCGCGCAAGGCGGCGTTGGAGGCCGATCTCGCCGTGGCCGAAGCCCCTGCCCCGCGGCTGCTGCCGAACCTGGGGGAATTGTACCGGGCGAAGGTGGCGGCGCTGCAGGAGGCGCTCGCGGGCGAGGACGCCAGAGCGGCGCGCGAGCAGATCCGCGCCTTGGTCGACGAGATTCGCCTGATCCCCTGCCCCGAGGATCCGAAGGCACCTCTGGATCGAGGTTCGGGGCGCGTTGGCGGCGATGCTGGCTTGGGATCGGGGTCGAGCGCGGCGGCGGCTTCGGCGCTTGCGTGGCTTAGTAAAGTTGGTTGCGGGGGCTCGCAACCAACTTGAATTGCTAACGCGTGGGTAGGAGAACTGCCGATGGTCGGGGGATGTGCATGGAGCCACCACGCGACAACGCCGTTCGATCTCGCTTGGCCCTATCCTGCACGGCGAGCGCGTCGTTCCGGGCGCGAAAGTGCGCCCCTGCCGCTCGCGGCATTCTCCATGGAGAGGGTCTTGCGAGCCCCCACACTCTTCAGGACCATCTCGACATAGATCGCCGAAAGTGACGCCCGGTCGAGCCGGCCTTTCGGATCGTACCACGCACATATTCCCGACAGCATGCCGATGATGCCGAACGCCGCCACGGGAACATCGGTGATCTCGAAGGCGCCCTCGGCGACGCCGGATTGCAGGATCGCGATGAGCTGGCGTTCATAAAGGCCGCGCAACTCGGTCGCGATCCGGTAGTTCTGCGGCTCGAGACTGCGTAGTTCGGAATTGACGACGAAGACTTCCCGCTTGCGCTTCACATGGTACGTGACGTGAAAGTCCACGAAGCTGCGCAAGCGGTCGAGCGGACTTTCGACCGACACCAGAGTCGTGTCGAGAGACTCCAGCAGGGCCTCCATATGGTCCCTGATGAGGTCGAGAAGGAGATCCTGCTTGCTGCGGATGTGATTGTAGAGCGATCCTTGCTGGATGCCGACCTTGGCCGCAAGTTGGCGCAGGCTCATCCCCTCGTAGCCGAACTCGTAGATGAGATCGAGGCCGGCGCTGCGGATCGCCTCCATGGTTTTCGGACCCGACGAGCCCACCGTGCGCGCCATGTCACCTGATCTCCGACGGATGGGCCGGTTCCTGCATGATCGCGCCTCGGCGGGCGATGGATCGTGGAACCGGACTCGAGCTGGCGTTTTTAGGAGTGCGAAGCGCCCGGGACTGGTTAGCATAGGCGAAATCGGCAAGGCGCGCACCGGGCTGGACACGGAACAGGACTTGACGGGATTAAAAGAACGTTCGATTGTTTTTAACAACTCGGTGCAGGGGCCGGGGTCAACGAGAAGCGGGCATTGCACCCGCTCGCCAGCGGTGGACGGCATAGCGCCGGCTGAGGGAGCCACGGACGTCCCATGCTGCACAGAGGGGAATCCTATTCCGACCTGCGGGCCGGGTTCCGGTGGGCGGTTCCTGAACGCTACAACATCGGGGTGGACGTTTGCGATCGGCATGCTGCCGGCAACGCTTTGGCGCTCATCAACATCGGCGAAAGCGGAGCGGAGCAGCGGTTCAGCTTCGAGGACCTGAGGCGCCTGTCGAACCGTTTCGCCAACGTGCTCGTCGCCCAGGGCCTCAAGCGCTGCGACCGGGTGGCGGTGCTGCTGCCGCAGGCGCCCGAGACTGCCCTAGCCCATCTCGCGGCATTCAAGGCCGGCCTCATCAGCGTGCCATTGTTCGAACTGTTCGGCCCCGATGCGCTCCGCTTCCGGCTTGCCGACAGCGGTGCGCGGGCCATCGTCACCAATCGCGCCGGTGCGGACAAGATTGCCGAGTTGCGCGGTGATCTACCCGAACTCGAAGGAGTCTTCACGATTGACGGGCAGGGTCCCGGCTCCATCGATTTCCACCGCACCTGTTCGGGGGCCTCGGACGCCTTCACGCCCGTCGATACGGCGGCCGAAGATCCGGCAATCATCATCTATACGTCCGGCACGACGGGAGACCCCAAAGGCGCGCTGCACGCCCACCGCGTTTTGCTCGGGCACCTGCCCGGCGTGGAGATGCCGCAAAATCTCTTCCCGCAAGCGGGCGACCGCTTCTGGACCCCGGCCGATTGGGCCTGGATCGGCGGATTGTTCGATGTGCTTCTGCCGGCCTGGCATCATGGCGTCACCGTGGTGTCGCACCGGGCCAAGAAGTTCGATCCCGAAGACGCGCTTCGGCTGATTGCCGACCAGCAGGTGAGGAACGTGTTTCTTCCACCGACGGCCCTGAAGCTGATGCGCCAGGCACGGAACACGCCCTATCCGGGGCTCTCCTTGCGCAGTGTGGGCAGCGGCGGGGAAAGCCTCGGCAACGAATTGCTCGACTGGGGACGCTCGGTTTTCGGCCTCACTGTCAACGAGTTCTACGGCCAGACCGAATGCAACCTGGTAGTGTCTTCCTGCGAGGATCTATTTGCGGCCAAGCCGGGGGCCATCGGTCGGGCGGTACCGGGCCACGAGGTCGTCATCGTGGACGACGGGGGGCCCGAGCGGCGTCATCGGCAATATCGGCGTGCGTCGTCCCGACCCCGTCATGTTTCTCGGCTACTGGCGCAACGAAAAAGCGGCAGCCGAAAAATTCGCGGGCGATCTCCTGCTCACCGGCGATCTCGGGCGCCGCGACGACGAGGACTACATCTGGTTCGTCGGCCGCAATGACGATGTCATCACATCGGGCGGCTACCGCATCGGGCCCGGCGAGATCGAGGACTGCATCCTTCGCCATCCGGCGGTTTCCCTGGCCGGCGTGGTTGGAGTTCCGGATCCGATCCGGACCGAAATCATCAAGGCTTTCGTGGTGACAAAGCCGGGAACAGCCGGATCTGACGCCCTCGCGGAGGATATCCGCGTCTTCGTCAAGACGAGGCTCGCCGCCCACGAATACCCGCGAGAGGTCGTCTTTGTCGAAGACCTTCCGATGACCGCGACCGGCAAGATCATTCGGCGTGCGCTGCGCCAGATGAGCGCGCAAGGGCGACCGCAATGACGCAAGATCTCGATTTCACCCTTTCAAGCCATGGCCCACCGGACTCCGGCCGACCTGCCGACCCCGTTCTCCTGGAAAGGCTCGGCGGCGGGATCGCTCGCGTAACCCTGAATCGCCCGGAGGTCCGCAACGCCATCAATGGTCCCGTCGCGTCTGCGCTTGGGCGCGCCGTGCGGGACATCGAAGCCGACCCGGAGATCCGTGTCGCGATCCTCACGGGGGCGGGACACAAAGCGTTCTGCGCCGGGGCGGATCTCGGCGAGATCGCCCGCGGTAACGAGGCGACGCTTTGGACTGCGGAGGGTGGGTTCGCAGGGTTCGTGGATGCGGTGCGCAGCAAGGTCTGGATCGCGGCCGTGAAGGGTTTTGCCCTGGCCGGCGGACTCGAACTGCTGCTCGCCTGCGATCTCGCCGTGGCTTCCGAGGACGCGGTTTTCGCGCTGCCGGAGGTCAAGCGTGGTCTCATCGCCGGTGCCGGCGGCCTGTATCGCCTTCCCAAGGTCATTCCGCGCGCCGTCGCGATCGAGATGATCGTCACGGGGGATCCTGTCGGAGCGGCTCGGGCGCGGGACCTCGGCCTGATCAACCGGGTCGTGCCCGCGCAAAGGGTCGACGACGAAGCGCTCGGTCTCGCGCGAATCGTCGCCGCTAATGCGCCGCAGGCCGTGCGGGAAAGCTTGAAGATCGCTAGGATCGCGGGTGAGCGCGCCGAGGCCGAACTGCGTCGCCTGTCCGACGCGGCCTTAGCCGAGATCAAGGCAAGCCAGGACATACGCGAGGGCGCGCAGGCATTCATGGAGAAGCGTGCTCCGCGCTGGAGCGGTCGATAGGTACGGCGGCGCGGAGTTTGCTTTGGCGTCTTGGGCGGAGTAGTTGGGGTTCGTGTCGACCGCATTCCGCCTTGACCCAGATGAGCTCAAGCGTAAGCTGAAGTACAAGGGATGAAACGCCGGTTCGGGAAGGTTCTCGAAGAAGAAAGCCCAGCTCTGTTGTTTGAGGAGATTGCATATGAAACTCAGCCGTCGCCAGTTCTTCCGCACAGCCTCGGGGGCGCTCGCCTTCGGCAGCAGCGTCAGCCTGCTCAGCCGAGTGGGCCTCGCCGCCGCCGAACCCATCAAGGTCGCCAACATCCTGGACAAGACCGGCGGGCTGAACATCTACTCCTTGAAACAGATGAAGGCCGCCGCAATGGCGGTCGACGATCTGAACGCCGGGGGCGGGCTTCTTGGCCGTCCGGTGCAGCTGATCTTCTACGACGCCCAGTCCAACAACCAGCTCAATTCCCAGTACGCCACGCAAGCAATGGTCCGGGACAAGGTCGACGTGCTGCAAGGCGGCTTGACGAGTTCGTCCCGCGAAGTCATGCGGCCCATCGTGGACAAGTTCAAAGGGCTCTACTTCTATAATGCCCTCTATGAGGGGGGCGTTTGCGACCGCCGGCACGTCTCGACCGGAATGGTTCCGGCCCAGCAGCTCGAGCCGCTCGTCGATTACGTGATCAACGAGAAGAAGGCCAAGAAGAGCTACATCCTGGCCGCGGACTACAATTACGGCCAGATCACCAGCAAGTGGATGCAAAAGTTCATTCGGGCGAAGGGCGGCCAGGATCTGGCGGTCGAGTTCTTCCCCCTGGATGTCACCAATTTCGCCCCCGTGCTGAGCCGCATCCAGGCCGCGAAGCCCGAGGCTGTCTATTCGGCGCTCGTCGGCGATGCGCATGTATCGTTCTATCGGCAGTTCGAATCCACGATCGGCAAGAAGAACATGGTGCTGGCCTCCGGCACCTATGGGGCGGGGCGCGAGAACGCGACCCTGAGCCCTCAGGAGAACGACGGCATTCTCATTGCGACCTCGTTTTTCGATACGCTGCCCACCGAAGCCGCCAAGGCCTTCGTCGAAAAGTTCAATAAATATACGGGCGAGAACGACTACGTCGGTGAATATGGCGAGATCGGCTATCGGGGCGTGATGCTGTGGGCCGAAGCCGTCAAGAAGGCGGGCAAATCCAGGCCTGACGACGTGATCCCGGTTCTCGGCGGCACACAATACAAGGGAGCCGGCGGTCTCTACACCATCGATGGCCAGACGAACCATACGGTCATGGACGTCCATATCGCGGTCGGCAATACCAAAGGCGGCTTCGACCTGGTCAAATCCTTCTCGCAACGGCAGCCGGCCGACACGCAAGCAGTTTGCGACCTCAAGAAGAACCCCAACGACACCAAGCAATACGAGCCGGTGCTCTAGTACTATCGAAAGTAAGGGCACCTCATCCCTCATCCTGAGCTTGTCTAAGGACAAGGGGCACACCACACGCGAGTATTCTCGTCCTTCCACGAGCTTAGGATGAGTGTAATCGCTCTCTATAGACAAAGATCACTGCTCGTTGATAATGGTTTCCGGGGAGCTTCGGGTTGGACGCTTCGACGACGGTCTACCTTGCGGTCTATGCTGTCGCCCTGCTGGTTCTGATCAGCCTGGGGCTTGCGGTGATCTTCGGCATGATGAAGGTCATCAACTTGGCGCATGGCGAGTTCATGATGCTCGGCGCCTATGCGTGCGTGCTGTGCGCCAATGCGGGGTTGCCGCTCTGGCTGGCCTGCCTTTTGGCTGCGATTGCGGTCGGCATCTTCGGCATCCTGGTTGAGCGCCTGGTTATCCGCTTCCTTTACGGGCGGATCGTGGACACCCTCCTGGCTACCTGGGGCTTGTCGCTGCTGCTGGTCGGGGGCGTGACCACGCTGCTCGGTCCGCAAGGCCGGAGCGTGCCGACGAATTTCGGCAACGTCGTGATCGGCGGCGTCAATGTCTCGTCGTACAATCTGGTCCTGATCGGCATCGCGGTCGCATTGGTTTTGTTGACCTGGTTGCTGGCACAATTCACCACCTTCGGGCTGCTCATGCGGGGCACGATGCAGGATTCGGTGGTGGCGGGCGCGCTCGGGGTGAACCGCAGCACCATCTACATGGCGACCTTCGGCTATGGGTCGGCCCTCGCCGGGCTCGCTGGCGCCGTGCTGGTGCCCATCACGGGGGCGTCCCCGACCATGGGTCTGTTCTTTGTGGCGAAAGCCTTCATCACGGTCATCGTCGGGGGCCACCTGCCCTTGCTCGGCACCCTGGCCGCGTCCAGCCTGTTCGGCGCTATCGACGGCGTCGTGTCGTACCGGTGGAGTTCGGTTGTCGGAGAGGTGAGCGTCCTCCTCGTGGCCGTGGTCCTCCTGAGGCTGTTGCCGCTCGGCATCACGGGCCGTCTGAGGAGAGGCCTGTGACGGGGCAGGAATTCGCCTCCGATGCGGCCAAGCCGCCGCGCTGGTGGTGGTGGCTGTTTGTCGCGGTTCTGGCGGCGGCTGTCGGGTTGACCCCGTCCTACACCGATGCGGCGCTGCAGCTCGATGTGTCGATCATCTTCGTTTTCGCCCTCCTGGCCCTGAGCATGAGCTTTCTGTGGGGCTATGTGGGAATCCTCAGCTTCGGACAGACGATCTTCTTCGGCCTCGGCGGCTACTGCTACGCCATCCTGGCCCTGAACTCCGGAACGACGCTCTGGCCATTCGGGGCGGCCGTTGTGCTGCCGATGCTGTTCGCCGCGGTGCTCGGATATTTCATCATCTACGGCCGCATCAGCGACATCTATCTCAGCGTCATCACGCTGGTCGTGACCTTGATCTTCGAAAAGACGATACGGTCGACCTCCGGCCCCGAATACGTGATCGGCAGCGTCCGCCTCAATGGCCAGAACGGCATCCCGGGCGTGCCGGCCCTCCAGTCGCCCTGGGACGCATCCAGCCAAATCTCGCTCGATGGTGTCTTCTATCTGGCCGGCGGCCTGGCGCTGATCGTCTATGTCGGGCTGCGCCTGCTGCTGCTGACGCCCTTCGGTCGCATCATCGTAGGCATCCGCGAAAGCGAGAAGCGGATGGAGTTGCTGGGCTACGACAGCCGGGCCTACAAGCTCGCCGGCTTCGTTCTCGCGGCCGGAATAGCGGCGCTTTCGGGAACGCTTTATGCCGTCTGGGGCAATTTCGTCGCGCCCGAAATGTTCAATCTCAACCAGGCCGCCCAGGTGGTGATCTGGGTGATCGTGGGCGGGCGATCGACCCTGATCGGCCCCGTGGTTGCGACCGGACTGGTCCAATATCTCAGCAATTGGCTCGGCACGGTCAGCGTAGGCCAGGTCACGGTTGTTCTCGGCCTGGTGCTGCTCATCTTCGTCCTGGTCTTTCCGCGAGGGCTGCTGCCGACGATCGGCTCCTATCTGGCCCGAGGAATTCGGCGGGCCGACGCCGACGGGCCGCGGCCATGAACGGAGCCTCCGCCATCCTCGAAACGCGTGGTCTCGAAAAGCGCTTCGGGGGCGTGCGCGCCGTTGCGGATGTGAATTTCGCCTTGGCGAAGGGCGAACTGCGCTGCCTGATCGGCCCCAACGGCGCCGGCAAGAGCACGTTCTTCAAGATGCTGACGGGCCAGCTTCGGCCCACCGCCGGACAGATCCTGCTGGACGGAGAGGAGATCGTCGGGGCCGAGCCGCATGCGATCGCTCGGCGCGGCGTCGGCATCAAGAACCAGGTTCCGGTCGTGATGAACGGCCTCACGGCCCGCGAGAACCTTTGGCTCGCGGCGCGCGCCCGCCGCAAGGGCCGGGCAATCGACGCCGCGGTCGACCAGGTCGCCGGACGCTTGGCGCTCGGACCAATCCTCGGGCGGACGGTCGGCGAGTTGGCCCATGGCCAGCGGCAGTGGGTCGAGATCGCGATGGTCGTCGTGTGCGAACCCAAAATCGTTCTGCTCGATGAGCCGGCCGCCGGGATGAGCGACGAGGAGACGGCCCGGACCGGCGAACTGATCCAGGAACTCAACGCCGCCGCCACCATCGTGGTGGTCGAGCACGACATGCAGTTCATCCGTCAGATTGCCCGCACCGTGACGGTGTTCCACCAGGGCCGCATTCTGGTCGAGGACACATTCGAGAACGTCATCGCCAATCCGGTGGTGCGTGACGTCTACCTCGGCCGAGGAACGGTGTAATGCTCGAGGTCCGGGATTTGGGCGCCGGATATGACGGCATTCCGGTTCTGGCCGGCCTCTCGCTCGATGTCGGCGCGGGCGAGTTCGTCGGCATCCTGGGTCACAATGGCATGGGCAAGACGACGCTGCTGAAGACGCTGGTCGGAATTTTGCCCGCGACGGCTGGGGACATTCGTTTGGAGGGAGCCTCGATCGCGCGCATGCCCTCCCACCGGCGCGCGCGGCGCGGCATCGGTTACGTGCCTCAGGGACGTGGGATCTTCCCGGGGCTTACGGTCCGCGACAATCTTCGGTTCGCCGCGGTCGCGGTCGGCCGGCGGGTGGGCGGACTCGACGATGTTTTGGACGAATTCCCGCGGCTGAAGACTCTCCTGGATCGGCCCGGCGGGGCCTTGAGCGGTGGCGAGCAACAGCTCCTGGCGCTCGCCCGCGCGCTGATCCAGGAGCCGAAGATTGTCCTGCTAGACGAGCCGACCGAAGGCATCCAGCCCTCCATCATCGAGGAGATCGTGGCACAGCTGAAGCTCCTGCGTGAGCGGCGCGGCCTCACCATGCTGCTGGTGGAGCAGAACATCGACTTCATCAGGGCTTTGTCCGATCGTGTGCTGCTCATCCAGAAAGGAGCGATCGTGCGCGAAGTTGCGGCCGAGGACCTCTCGGATGCCGCCGCGATGGGCGATTTCGGGTAGGCTCGCCAGATGCCGCTCTGGCCTGACCACATGCCCGAGCACCACGCCGACAAGAAGTTCCAGAGGAGCACCGCCGATGCTGGACGCCATCCATTTCGAAACGCTGACCCGCATTTCGGAGCAGATCCGCAATCGCGAACTCTCGTCGCTCGCCGTGACCAAAGCGATGCTCGATCGTATCGAACGGCTCGACGGGACCTACCGAAGCTACACGACGGTTTTGGCCGACCGCGCACTTGCCCAAGCCGAAACCGCGGACCGCGAGATCGCCAAAGACATCTGGCGCGGTCCGCTGCATGGCGTGCCGATCGCCGTGAAAGACCTTTGCAACACCATTTACGCTCCGACCGGTGCTGGAACCACGATGCTGCGGAACCGGACACCCGATCATAATGCCACCGTGGTCGACCGGCTCGAACAGGGGGGCGCCGTCATGCTGGGCAAGTTGAGCATGACGGAGGGCGCCTATACGAGCCATCATCCGGACAATCCGTCACCTCTGAACCCCTGGAACAAGGACCATTGGGTCGGATCGTCGTCGACCGGATCCGGGGTCGCAACCGCGGTGGGCCTGTGTTTCGGCTCGCTCGGCTCCGACACGGGCGGGTCCATCCGCTTTCCTTCGGCGACGTGCGGCCTCACCGGCATCAAGCCGACCTGGGGGCGGGTCAGCCGCTACGGCGTTTTCCCGCTCGCGGCATCGCTCGACCACGTCGGCCCCATGACGCGAAGCGTCGCGGACGCGGCGGCGATCCTCGGGGTCATTGCCGGCCCCGATCCGAACGACCGGACGGCACTGCAGGCGTCGGTTCCGAATTACCTGGCTGGGCTCGGCCGGAACATTCGTGGCGTCACGGTCGGCATCGACCGGAGTTTCGTCACCGACGGCATCGACGAGGAAGTCGTGGGAGCGCTCAAGGAGGCGGAGGACGTCCTTGCGAGCCTGGGCGCCCGGATTCGCGAGGTCGATTTCCCTGACACTGAGAAGCTGGTGCGCGGGTGGATTCCGTTCTGTTCGGTCGAGACCGCCATTGCCCACCGGGACACCTATCCGGCCCGTTCTGCCGAATACGGCCCGGACCTCGCGGCCCTGATCGACCAGGGTTGGCAGATGACCGCCCTCGAACTCGGCGAAATCTTCCACGAGCGCCTGAGCTTTTCGGGCGCCCTCGCCGCCGTGTTCGAGGAGGTCGACCTCCTTCTGGTCCCGACCATGCCGGTTCCGGTGCCGAGCCTGACCCGGATGAGCGAATATGGACAGGACCCAAACGTTCTGTTGCGGATCTTGCGCTTCACCGCCCCGTTCGATTTCTCCGGCAGCCCGACCATCACGCTGCCCAGCGGCATCGATCGGGCCGGGATACCGCTCAGCCTCCAGCTGGTCGGTCGGCACGTTTCCGAAGATCTGCTCTGCCGCGCCGGTCACGCGTTCCAGCAGGTCACCGACTGGCACACCCGCCGCCCTCCCGAACTGTCCTGAACGAGCCCGTTGCGAGTCCGGGACGGGCGCCCACTTAGCATTTGTTCAAGGCCGCTGATTTCCGTGATCCAGTCTGCCGTTTCGACCCATTCTGTGACGTTCCGGGAAAACAGGGCCCGGACGTCGGCACTCGTCGAGGAATTCGAGGCCAAGTCCCAGGCCATCCTGGCCGGAGGGAGCGAGGAAGCACGGGCCCGCCGTTTCTCGAGATCGGCCTCTTTGCCGCATGGGGCATCGGGCGACCGCCGCAGGAAAACCGCGAAAGCCCTGACATGGCGGATGTAGTCGCCCTGCGTCTTCGCCGTGAGATGCCGGATCGTCATGCCCTCGATCATGCGGCGGCGCAGCGGGCTGACGGCGTCTTGGTTGGTGCTCATGGGGTGCTCCTGTCTGGAACGGGGTTGACCCCAGATCTTCAGACAGGCCCCACGGACCCGATAACTCAGCCTCGCAGCTACAGGAGGACCCTACCGCGGGAGCGGTTTAGTTCTTCGACCCAACGCAGACCTTGACGATGTCTGCTTCCCGGCATCCAGCTGCTCACCCGAAATGGTTCGCTTTGGAGAGGTCGCGATCGTTTCAGGCACGACCGAAAAGCCAGCGAACAGCGGGCCGGATGCGAGCTGCCGTGTCCGACCACCCAGGCTTCCGGCTTTGGGCTAACCGAGGTCAGCCCCTCACCTCCTTTGCCCGGCCTCGCGCTTGCGCCTTGTCGATTTCTTTCTGCAAGAAGTAGTTCAAGGCTGTCCGGACCCCGGCAATCGCGGCTAGTTGGCCGATCTCCGACCAGGTCGGCGCCACGGCTGTCCGCAGAATATCGGCGCCGAGTTCGAACTCCAGCGCGACGGCAAGCCAACGGCCGAGGTGAAGCCGGACGTTCTCCTTGGCTTCCTGGCGGTCTCCCCCTGGCTCATTTGCGCCTCGCCGAGCGATGAAAATCAAAAGGACGCGGACAGCGCCTTCGATCACGCCCAAGCCGATGATCGCCGCCCCGATGGCTTCGGCACCCGTGGCGAGCCAAATCGTGGCTTCCTTGATCAGATCCAAGGTCAGCCGCCATGCACCGAGGCGATGGCGAACAGCCCGCCGGTGCCGATCCCGTAGAGGACGAGAACAACGAACGAGTCGATGCCCATGCCCACGACCTTCGTCTTCGGCCGAAAAATAAGGCCATACAGGTAGACGCACGTCAGCAGCACGCCCAGGCCCGCGAGGTAGATGTCCGTATCCTGGGCCTGTGGCAGCGTGGAGCGTCCAGAAATCAACGTCGCCAGGAGAAAGAGCACAGGCAGGAACGCGTTTCCGCCGAAAATGTCGCTGATCGCGAGCTTGTAGTCCCCGAGCTTGAGGGAGGCCAACCCGGTCGAGAGTTCCGGAAGGGAGGTCGCGGCGGCGAG
>JAABUH010003952.1_pt1 | contig 12341 bp, 22 predicted proteins | sample 5559121 | NCBI WGS metagenome assembly JAABUH01 (sample SAMN10711871, study PRJNA513364) | rock metagenome | isolation source: Antarctica rocks | place: Antarctica: Victoria Land, Battleship Promontory nord | collected 2015-12-28 | reverse complement strand
CATCTGCTAGGGCTGCCGTGCCGTGCTCGTGGAGCATAGAGTAGCAAGTCTAGGCACGGACATCGAGGGGAGGGTGCGCGTGAGGGCGCTGTGTGCACCAGTTGGCAAGAGTGTGCGCGCCAGGGCCGGACCGGGGCGGCGCTGCAAGCCTGGGAGGGTTTGCGGACGCGCCCGGCCCGCCTGCTCACCGGCGCCGCGCTGCGCAGGAAGCCGCCGCTGACGCACTTCAACCTGGACTTCGGCGCCGCATTCGGCGGCTCGTTCTCGGCCAAGGCGGTGCGGCTGTGGCTGGACCCTTTCATCCGCGAGACGCTGACCACCATGATCGTCTGGCCCAACCGCCTGGTCGTGCCCGTGCTGCCCGAGTCGGCGACCGGGCCGCTGGACGACCTGAACCTGAGGTGCGTGGCCTCAGCGGCCTGGCCGCGGCCGCGCTGCCCCGAGTCTGTCACCGGGCTCGTGGACAACGCCGCGCTGCAATGGTAGCTGCCGACTGCGTGTCTTGAGTGCCTCGTCTCCCAAAGAGCACTTGCCTTGGCCTTCCAGGCTGCCTTGCACAACGGTTTGTTGATGTGCCGACCGGGGCGCTGAAACAGATCTCTGCAGGCCTTGTCTTCGCTCGCACGCGCATGCTGAGCCGCGGGCTTCTGCATCGGGCCAGCACTGTTTGCTACGTGCGTGTAGCAGGCCTGTACTGCTGCAGCCGCGGCCTGCTTCGGGCACCGCCACGCTCGCTTGCTGACGGGGCGCACATCGGCAGGCCTGCACAGGCCGCAGCAGAAGAGCACAGGGCCGCAGCAAAAGAGCACGGGGCTGCTGCAGGTTCAGCAAGGGTCGCCGCAAGGGTGAGCGCGCGCGGCAGGAGCGTGGGCCTGCTGGTCGTCAAGGTCGTGGAGGCCGAGGGCCTGAAGAAGATGGACACCTTCGGCAAGTCGGACCCGTTCGTGGAGATGTACACGCAGGCGCAGCAGATGGAGAAGACGGCGCGCCCGTCCCCCAACCCCAACCCTCTCCCCCAACCCTTCCGCATGCGCGCCCGGGCTGCTGCGCGGTGCACGGTGCAGCAGGCGGAGGCGGCGCCCTCACCCCCTGAAAAGGACCCTCACGCCAACCCCTTGGGAGGCAGGGCTGCTGTGTGGGGCTGTCGGGCTTGCTGCTGTCACCCGTGGGCGTCAGGCGGCGCCCATCTTGCCTGCATCGGGTGCTGCGCTGCCTGATCTCGCCCTACCCGGGAGCGTTCTTACTGCCGCTGTCAGGCAACCACCTGAGCTTCTGCGGGCCACCTGCAGACCAGGGCGTACTGGGGCCAGGGCAAGCGCCGCCTGCTCTGCATGGGGCCTGCATACCCGCGGGGCTGACGCGTTAGGGTGTTGAGCACCCTCCTGCACCCGCTCGCCGCGCGACGGTTTCGACCATTGTTAAAGTCCGCTGCAGGCCGTGCGCCAATGATTCACAGTCGTCCACGGTCAAGCTTGACGGTCTGTCTGGACGCGCGCAGAGCGTGCAGAAGCACACGCTGACGCCCAAGTGGGACGAGGACCTGTACGTGCTCGTGCAGGAGCCCAAGACGCAGACGCTGCGCGTGCAGATGTTCGACCGCGACCTGCTCAACGTCAAGGCGCGCGCCCGCCCGCCCCGTCGGCGGCCGGGGGCGGCGCCACAGAGCATGCGCAACCTGCTGTCGAACTCTAACCCTGATACCCTGATACCCCTCCTGACTGGTCGGCCAGCGCGCGCAGGAGCTGGTGCAGCTGAACGTGCTCAAGGGCGCGAAGGAGGCGCTGGTCAGCAAGGAGCTCATGGGCCGCGCGGCCATCCCGCTGCGCCCCTTCCACGACAAGCCGGGCGAGGCCGTGGACGCCTGGTACGACCTGGGCAAGGGCGAGTGGTCCAACGACGACGGCACGGTGCGCGCCGCGGAACGCCGGCCCAGGTGTTCAGCGCACGGCCAGCGGTCAGGGGCGGGGTTTATGACAGGTTGGTCCAGACTGTGCCATGCATGCTGAGGTGGTCTGTGGCCGTCCAGGCGCACCCTGGCGCAGCGGGGCAGAGTCCCCGAGCAGCTGCGAGCGTGCAGCATACCTTTTGTGGTGTCAGTGCTAGCGGCAGCACCGCTTTCGGCAGGCGCCCAACTGGTCCCTGCCGCGCTGCCGCAGGGCAAGGGCGAGGGCCGGCTGCACCTGGTGTCCACATACTGGCCGTTCGACCTGCTCTACAGCAAACCGCGCGAGGCCACCATGGTGCGCGCGGCGCCCCTGCGCCGCCGGCGCGCTGCCGCGCCAGCCTGTGGGCTCTCGCTCAGCCATCGGGTGCCGGTGCAAGCGTGGGAAGCCGGCCAGCGTGCCCGCTGACGCCTGCTGGCTCGTGCCGTGTCCAGAATGCGTGCCATTTACAGCCTGCATGCGCTGCCGAGCCTCCCTCGAGAGGGGCGCCGCCGGCCCGCCTCCCCCTGAAGCCGGCCTGGCCGCGTCCTGAGCGCGCATGGTGCGGCGCTGTGAGCGGCCTATTGCGCTAGCGGTGGCTCGCGCCGAGGCCTGCGTCTGAGTCGCCTCCGCCGGCTGGTCTCAGCGTGTGCGTGCTGACCCGCGCCCAGTAAAGCGCGAAAGGCGTCTGGCGTGTGGCGGCCGGCGGGCAGCGCAAGGAGGGTCCGTTGCGAAGCGACGCGCCGGGGCGCTGCGGCAGGGCGCGGTGCTGGTGACGGTGGTGAGCGCGCGCGACATCGCCGCGGCGGACCCGGGCGGCACGTCGGACCCGTATGTGACCGTCAAGCTCAACGAGCACAAGAACAAGACGGCCACAAAGAAGAACTCGAAGGGCTCGGCCGAGTGGAACGAGAAGTACGAGTGGCACAAGGCGCGCGCCCGGCCCCACAGGGGCAGGGCACGAGGTGCTCGCGTGTTGCCTGAGCGGGGCGCGAGCGCCTGGCGGCCCGCGCGTCGTGCAGGCGGCCATGGGCGCGGCAGTGAGCCTGCCTGTGGTCACTCGCCGGGCGGCCCTCGCGCGCAAGGCGTGGATGAGGCCCCCCCGCCCCCCCCCCCGGTGCGCGCGGTGACAAGGCGGGCAGTGACGGGGTGACCGGCGCGGCCGCAGGTGCCCAAGGAGGAGGTGATGGAGGTGTCGCTGTGGGACGCCGACCCGCTGGGCAACCACCAGCCGCTGGGCATGGTGGAGGTGGACCTCATCGCGGACGTGACGCCCTGCGACCAGTGCCACGCGTTCAAGACGTGGTACCTGGACGAGGTGCCCAAGGACCGCAAGAGCAAGAAGGTGCCGCCGACGGCCATCACGCTGCACGTGCAGTGGGTGCCCTTCGACTTCACGCTGTGAGCGGCGGCCGAGTGAGGTATGGAGCGGCGGCCGGGCGGGCAACGCAGCGCCGGGCCCGCCCGCTGCTGCTACGGTGCGTGCGCTGCGGGCGCAGTGCGGCTGCACGCTGTATGCGGCGGCCCTCCCTTTCGCACCAACCCTGGGTTCCGCATGCCGCCCTCAGGCGCCAGTGGGTGTACCTCATGTCATGCTGTGAGCGGCGGCGTGGGCGTGTGGCTGTAGTGGCTGCCCGCACACTTCAGCCTGGGGTGTGCGTGTGGGGGGCGTAGCACCACCACGGGTGGGCTGCAACACTGCGCGGTGCTCGGCGGTGTGGGCGGCGCATCATCACAACCGCTATTGTTTGGACGCAGGCTGGGGTCCAGCCAGGCCGCCCAGCGGCAGGGGCCCTCAGCATTGTCTGGCTGCTGCCTGTTGCTGTGGTGCAGAGGGGCGGGCATCGCCGGTGTGTTGTTACAGTCAGCAATGGCCTGGGGCTGGACAAGCAGTGGGGCACGCCAGCGCGGGCGCAGGTGTCACAGCGAGGTGCACTGCAGAGTGCAGTTTTTGGGCTCCGCAGTCTGCCGGTAACAGTGCGCATTCAGGGGCGCCACCCGGCTCTCATGCTAAGGTGGTGTGCGCCAGGGATGTTAATTGGGCCGATGGCACAACGACAATATGTCTGTGCTGTTTCACAGGGTGGGGCAAGAGCTATATTGTTGATGCCACAGGGCAGGCCATAATTGCTCCGATGTGAGAGGGAACATTGGGGTGCTGACAACGTGAAGCAGGGTCGTGACCCTGCTTCACGTGCAAGCATGTTATGGGGTCCCCCTTTTTCTTTAGATCAAGCCTCCATGACAGATGCTGCTCCAATGTAGATTTTCCTTAATAGTACATGGTGCCCTTCACGCAGGCCCACAGGCGCCAGCTCTTCTTGTTTGCTATGTACGTACGCTCCAGACGTGCACTGACGCAGGATCACCCAGTGGTGTTGTTGTGATTGCGCCCCTGCTCGATGGGTCGTCTGATGTTCAGCGCACTGGTCTGTTTTGCGGCATGCATCCTGTGTCAGGCCGCGAGTGTTGCCTTTGTGTAACTAGGCGGAGCTGTAGCCGACCTTGAGCGCAAGCATTGGAGTGCCCATCCTTAGGTACTGTCATCAATGGCTCAACCCACAAGAGCCTATCCTGGCTCAGCTGCATGCACCCAGCCGTGCTTGTGCGCGATTTACGCACTGCAGACCGCTCCACCTACAGAGCTAATGCCATTTATGCCACTAGCTACAATGCGTCGACGATACTCTTGTCCAGAGCTGGGTGTTGAGAACCAGTTCGCATGAACCCCTAAAGCCCAATGTGTGCAAAGTGCCTTGAATAAGGTAGGTGCATGAGGCTGCATAGGGCCTTCGCACAAGGCGATGAAAACCCTCAAACCTGCAAACATGAAGCCCCCTGCATTGACGCACGCAAGCTGCGTCAGGTAGGCAGTTTTGGAGCCTGCCTTGTGTTCGTTTGGCAACACCCCACCTCATAGCAATAGCTCACCTATCTACATGACCATGAAAGTGTGCAGCCGCAAGCCAGGTAATTGCCCAATACGTTGTCAATAAAGACCCTCACAATATGTGAGTGAATCAGTCCAGGGACACTGGCCACGTAACTTGCACAGCAAGCCGAGGCTGCAGACACCAGCTCCCAAAAATAGTGCCATAACCCTAGCAATCCTCAAGTGAGCATTCACCCACGAAAAGCACTGCTAGAGGCAGGGCTATTTGCACATCAGTGTCTGCCACTCGTGCAGCAACTGACAGTGCGCAGTGCAAGTATGTCGTGCCTACATCCCGGGCGCCCCGCTCACATCGCACATGAGGCGAGCTGGTCGTGTGCTCCGCATGCATCCGTTGCACTCTAGGCCTCACTGTGGCCATGCGACACACTGTTCGCCTACAGCTGCACGATGCGGCAGCCGTCAGCCGCAGAGTCGGCCACTGCGCAAAGCACGCGCTGCGTGAGCAGCGCCTGCTTCGGCCACGCGCCGTCGGGCCGCCCGCCCGCGCGCACTCTGCGCACGCACTCCGCAAACGCCTCCCACATCAGCGTCTCCTGCGGCCGCTCTGTGGCCACCTGCGCGCCAGCGTACAGACCAGCTGTAATATTAAAGTTAGGATTCCAATGACTGCCATGCATAGCAAGTGGCACGCGCACGTAGTGGTAGCTGGTGGTAAGCATGACTGACGGCTGAGCAGCTGACTGCCTGTCCGGCATCACGGACGCCAGCTGGCTCTGCGTTACCAGCCTCGCTGGCACTGGAGCGATGATGGCAGCATGCCAGCAGTAACAAACCCTGTGCATGTCTTGCCGAAGCAAACCTGCTGGTATAGGGAGCGCGTGCCTGGCGCTCGGTGGTGCCCTGGATGAATTTGGTGTCCAGCTCGGCCGCAAAGGCGTCGTCGCGCACGCAGTAGGCGCATGTGTCCTCGCGCTTGGGCACAAAGTCAAACAGCTCGAGCACGCCCTTGGTGCCAGCCACCTGCGCGCCGGCGCTGCGGGCTGCAGTCAGGGCAAAAAGCAGACCTGGTTGACAGTTTTCAAATGCCGCCACCATGCCCGCTCTTTTCCCATCACGCAAACTTTCACCATCATGCACCATCAGCAACCAGCACTGCATGCATGGCCCTGTGCGGGGCACCTGGCAGCTGTGCCAGACGACCACAGTACACTCCCCATGCCAATGCAGAACTGTGGACAAGCGCCCTCCAAGCCTGCTCAGTAGGTGCCAGACAAAGCACGCATGTGCAGGTATGTTCTTGGTGCAATTGGCCGGCAGCCTGATGCAGGCATCACAAGCTCGCCACAGTGCAACAGCAAAGTGCGGTGCGACCTTCATGTGCTCAGTGCCACCCTGCCTCAATCGGGAGCACTTTCGATCATCGGGAACCAACCTCCAGATGCTGTACAGGCGCGCGGTCAAAGCTGCACTCGAAGGACGCGCGGCGACCGCCCGGCCATGTCAGCGTCGCGCCCACATGCATCAGCACGCCGGCCGCATTGCGCAGCGCGCCTGCCGCCGCCCGGCCGAGCCTTGCTGGCCACTCCTTGTTGCGCTGGTACGCTTCAATCGGGTTTGGCTGATTGGAGTCCAACGGCAGCGCCGCGCCCACAGCCTACAGTGTGCTTGCAAGATGCCTATCAGCAAGTTTGGAAAAGGGCCCCAAGTACACAGCATTTCCCTAGAGTGCACTTGGGTGAAAAGCCCAGGCTCCTGCACTCTCCGTCACATTGCCTGCCCTCAGGTTCCACAGGAACACGGCATGCTGATGCCAATTAGCCACAGCGCACCGGCATGCGCCTGCACGGCCTCAGGCTGCTCATAGTTGTTGGCCCACAGGGCGGCGCGCGTGCAGTACCAGCCCTGCATGCCCAGCAGCGTGTATTCTCAACGAGGCATGCGGCTCTCTGACACCCGACAAAGTCAAGCTCAGAAAACATATCCTTGGACATCTCTTAAGCCTGCAGATGGTGAGCAATCAGCAGTGCCGCCCGCCTGCCGTAGCAGGCGGACTCTATATACCGAAGCGTTTCAAGCCTTCCATGCCACACTGTGGCCAGCAATCTGTTCTGCACGCATGCGAGGCAGAGTGCGGCCAAGCGCAGTGTCGTCGTGCCGAATGGGCACACATGCTGGAAGCACATGCATGACGAGACATACAGGGCGTGGCGCACCAGGTCGCCCAGGCAGCCCAGGCCGTCCAGCTCCGGGTGCACCCGCACATCATCCTTCAGGAAGGCCTCGGGCGCTGCAGGCACCGCCATGGTGTCAGGCGCGACGCACTGCCGCCCCTGAAGGCTCGACACGCATCATAGAAATGTAAAATGTGGGCAGGGCATGAGACCAATGCACCTGGGAACGCAAAAGCGGAGTTGACAGACTTCAGCTGGCCCAGGTCCGACTTGATGACGCCGGCCATCTTGGCCGCGCGCCTGCTGTGCACCCACATGGTCCCGTCCATGAACTGCACGCCCGCTTCCTCACACGCGCAGTGTATGTCCTCTGCTGCCTCCCATGTCTGCGCCGCCGCCCATGACAAAACGCGTCACAAGGCCCGTGGTATCTGGAACAGGACTGCAGTACACTCAAGGAAAGGATGAACCGCCAACAGAAGATGTACATGAGCGCCGCAAAACGGCAAAAGCACTCCCCCTGACCTTGTGTTTGCATAAGTTACTACCCGTGTGTAAAGTGCTCATCAGCACACCGAAGGCACGTGCTAGCATTAACATCCACTTATCTCCACTGCGCTGACCGCCGAGCTTACCAGGGATATTGGCTTTTCACACAGCACGTGCCTCCCCGCCGCAGCAGCCTTCTTCACCCACTCGACATGGAGCCCAGCAGGAAGTGGCAGGTATATCGCGTGTACGCTGTCATCAGCCAGCACAGCCTCGTAGGAGCCATGCGCTTTGGCGTGCGGCAGCCCCGTCTCCTTTATAAACTTCTCTGCCTTCGCCAAGGTGCGCGAGCCCACTGCAACCACAACTGCACGCACGAGCCACAGGTGCAAGGATGAAGGTCATATGCGTCGAGTAACACGCACATGGTCACAAGCAGGTCAGCTTTGACCAGGCAAGGAACAGTGAGGCAGGTCAGACGCTTGGTGCGCAACCACAAGGTTGTCTAGCGCACCAACTTTGCTGTTTGCCTTGCTGATGGCGCGAGCAGCCTTCCTTGCGATAGCAGCGGCGCCAAGTATCCCAATGCTAACAACCTGTGTGTCTGCAGCTTGCTGTGTGTCGGCGTTGTTGCTGGAGGCCATCGCTGTGTAGGCAGTAATTCTGCTGTCACAGGTTCTCTGAAACTGCAGCCAGGCTGGGCGCATGATGATGTCTAACAGGGTGGCGCACACAAATAGGAGCATGTCCGAGCTGCACACGTATACAGATACACATGCAACGACAGCAGTAACTCACAGGCAACACTAGCAGGACTACTCACATGCAACAGTGCACAGTGCACAATGCGCCAAAAACAGGATCATGACGGCAGCCTCGCAGCTGCTCTATGGCACGTGCGTTTCTCAAAGCACCTATGCATCAAAGCAGAAAGCACCTATGCATCAAACCAGAGTTACATGCGTACAGGGTCTGCTCCTGCTGCGCTGCAAAACTGAAATGGTCCAGCTAAGCAAACTTGCGTGCACCTTCCCTTGTGCACCAGGGCGAGTGCTGAGCAGCCTACAGCCAGATGTCTGACGAGCAGTCGCCTCCAGGGTACCGTACCTGTGCACATCTGGCAGTTCACACCTTGCACAATACACAGCTGCATGCAAGTGTTGCAAGCAATGCACACACAGTTCTGCGTGCTCACTAGTTCAGTCCATCGATGTAGCGCTCACCTCATGCGCAAGCACTGGGCCGCCAGGCTCTGCGCCAAAGTCTATATAGAAGTTCGGGTTGAGCGTCATGCCGCCCTTCTCATTGTCAACATCGACCTGCGCGCATGCTGAGCAGCTGGGGCGCCTTCGGCGTGTGCAGCCCTACATGCATGACCCGTGCGACTCAACACAGCAGGTCCGCAACAGGGTGCAGGCACCAAATGCTGTGATGGCCGCATTTTGCACTAGCTACCAAGACAGCCTGCTGTTTGCATTGCTTGGGCTTGCCTCGGTGGCTACAGCACGTTGCAGCACACCGCTGCAAAGCTTGCAAGGTCTTGTGAAACACGCGCAACAGCCCTGTCAAAGGTCCGGGTCTGCATTCGATGGTGCGTAGGATTAGGAGGATGAGCCCAGCAGGGGGCATCAGGCTGCCAAGCAAATCGCGCCTGGAGCAGGTAGCTGCCCTTCTGAGCCATGTCCGGGTAGAACTGCGTGTCCCAGGGAGAGAACAGGCTGTTCGTCACGTACAGCCGCCGGCCGTCCAGGCTGCGACAACACACAAACAAGTCCATAGACTCAGGGACACTGCGGTCGCATAGGTATCCGCACAAATGCATAGCAAGGCTCGCAGCCCAATCTCTCCGCGTCACTGCATGACATAGAAGTCAGAATATGCAGTAGGACCACTGCATAGCCAGCATGCAGCGAACAACACGCGGCGATGGCACGTGGTGCATCTGAATGGGCCGGCTGATATGAGGAGGGCGTCTATTGGCTGAGGACGCACGGCAGTGCACAATAACCGGGGGCAGGTGGCGCGGCGCGCCTCAGCTGGATCATCTGCGGGCCGCCGAGCAGCTTATGCCCCTGCACGGCGGGGATGTCGGGCGCGTCGGGCGTGTCCTCCGGCAGGCCCGAGAGCACGGTCACACCGCTGCCGTGGCGCACGCAGCCGCCCAGCCACACCCGTCCGGCCAGCACGGGGTGCGCCGGGTCGCTGCACACGCACGGAACACATGCGGATATTCATTCCTTCCACTGGCACTCTCAACGTTCATGTGAATCTCAGCAGGGGTGACAACATCAAGCAGCACCTCACCCGAGGCGACGCATAACAGAAACCTTCTATAAAGGTATATGTGGTTGGTCACCCAGGCTGAGCGTACTAGCAAGGATGCTCCCATGTTTGACAAGCTATGGCTAGGCAGCAGCGCGCTGGCAGCAAGACGCCGGTGCGCGCCTTATGTCGTACTGCGCGATGTCGCCGCGCAGCCAGTTGGAGAAGTACAGGAAGCGGTCGTCCAGCGAGATGAGGATGTCTGTGATCAGCGGCGGCATCTCGGGCAGCAGCCAGCCCTCCACAGAGAGCCACGGCTGCCGGATTGCCACATCCGTCGCCCAGCGCCCGTCGCTGCCCTGCGCGCAGGCAACAGGCCGCGTCCCTCGCCTGAAGGCGGGCAGCCGCTGTGCCCTGCAGCTGCTTACCCTTGCATATTGCGAGTCCGTCAGTAAGCAATCTAATATTGCTAGTAATCTTATATTGCGACCCTTCCATCCAGTCAACCACATTGGCGCCCATAACATGCGGAATACAGCAAAAGTACTCAGCACAAAGTCTCTGACTGCAACTGCATAACAGGCTCTATTGCTTGAGCACAGTGTGCCCTGGCTTGAGGATCAGTAAGGACAGCAGCAGCAGCTGACCCACGCTCATCTGCAACACCGCCTGTCAAAGGGGTGCAGATGCCAGGCGCGCACCTTCGTGAAGTGGATGACGTTGGAGGACAGTGCTGCCCCGCAGAAGCCATGCGCCTGGTCCGGGTCGTGCAGGAAGCGCAGCTCCTACAGTGGCACCTTCAGCGGGCTGAGCACCAGAGCCATTAGACCGATCCGGGCATGCATCACATGTTACATGCCACCACACTACCACCTGTCACTCTACGTGACGCATACAGCTTCTACACGCGTCAAGCCATTTCCACTGCATCCGCATACTCCAGTATGCTGACTCTCAGAGCGTACATCAATTAGGCACAAGGTAGAAAACTCCAGGGCCAGAGCCTGACCAGCGGGATGAGGCCGTCCGCGCCCAGCTTGATTGTTTGAACCATTTTCCGTTCACGCCAGTCCCAGAACGTCAGCGTGTCGCCGTACGCGTCCGCCACCTCGGCAGGGTTGAAGCCCTGAGGCGCGACGCCACACTTGGCATGGTGACAGCATAATACTCCTGGCTGGTGCAGCATGACACACAGCCTCCATCCTGCACTGATGCAACTCAGGCCACAGCAACCTGCATACAGGACTGGCAGCTTGCGTGTCCCTAAGAGTTGAAGCGTAGTGTGCAACGGTGTTCGGAGCATCGGCAAGTTCATGCCTTGCTAAAGGCGGCCGGCGCGCCCCACTGCGAGCTGACCATGATGTTGTGCCGCGGCTGGTACCAAAAATCGTACCCGTACTCCGTCTCAGTGTCCGACCACTTGCCCTTCACCTGCAAGCCTCTCACCATTTCTTGATGCTGAATTTTTCATTGATGCTCAAGCTCTGAAAGTTGAAACCGCAAAAGCGCTTGAACACATGTGGTGCGCTTTAGAGCTCCTTCGTCAGAGAGCAGAGCGCATGCTGTCTGCGCAACTGGATGCCCGATATGCGCAGGCGAGGGCAGCGCGCCTGGAAATTTTGATCCAGCAGGACGTAGCCGCCGCGCCCCTTGCCTTCCGCATCTCCCATGGCGCTCACCATGATCTCCCCTGACAGCATCAGAACTATAAGGCCCTGGAGAGCATCATCTTCTGTCAAGCCCAGCAGGTCGGTCGGTGCATGTCTAGGCATGGAACCACTGACTGATCACTAGCATAACTCACAACACGATACACGAGCAATGGCGACAGAAAAGACCTGTCCATTATCCTAGTTAGCGATGCCGGACCACATACCGGACCCCAGGCAGTGGCTGCTGTGCAGGTATGCCAGCCCGGTCTTGGCCTGAATGTCCTGGGACTCGACCACGTGTGCCAGCCGCGGTGCGCGCGGGTCTGTGGCAACGTCAGCGCCTGCAAGAGGACGCGCTCAGACTGGTAGTCTGAAAATTGCATGCAAGTGGTCTGGTTATCATTTGCTGGGGAGCATCAGCACGTCAGCATGGATTCCAAATAATTTGGTGAGCCAGCTGAGAAAGCTGCAAAGAGATGAGGATTCAGTTTGACAGCCGGTCTGGTAAAGGCGGCGGCACGGGCAGCGCGCCATAGATGCGGCCAGAGCCGAGCGCTGGTAGAACCAAGACGTTCCGGGTCGCGTGCGGCGCGCCGTGGCAGGAACTGCACGCGTTCCAGCCGCTATGGTGCAGCTCATCGCCCAGGTTGGGCATTGGAAGCCGGTGGATCACCTGCGGCATGAGCGCGCTATGTGAGTCACCGTTTATGCATACACAGACACGCTGGCGCCCCTGACAGATAGCAGGGCGCCAGCAAGCCAGCCCTGAGCATAGGCATAGCGGACCTGGGAGTAGGACGGGCTTGCGGGGTTAACATCCACGGTTGCCAGGTAGTCCGGCCTGCTGTGGTCTGGCACTACACACGGCAAATAAACGAGCTCCTCCCGCGGCCCCTTGGTCGCCTCCTGCGAGGCAGCAGGCGCGCAGCGCCTGTCAGGCCTCTTGGCG
>JAABUH010003947.1_pt1 | contig 12349 bp, 10 predicted proteins | sample 5559121 | NCBI WGS metagenome assembly JAABUH01 (sample SAMN10711871, study PRJNA513364) | rock metagenome | isolation source: Antarctica rocks | place: Antarctica: Victoria Land, Battleship Promontory nord | collected 2015-12-28 | reverse complement strand
GTGCCCGCTTGCGCCAGGCGCTTGCAGAGCTGCAGGGCGCTGGCACCTCTTCTGACCCTGCTGCACGGGTAGGCGTGAGGCCGGCTGCGCATGCGACTTTTGCGGACTCTGAGCTGCATGCATGCGCTGGCGGGGTGAGCGGGATGTGGTTTTGCTCAGCGCCTGTGCCAGGCGCAGGCTGGTGCAGGCTGGTCCACCATGAAAGTAGGGCCATGCAAGCGTTAGGCTCTGTGTAGTCCCTGCTATTATTCAGTTCTGGCGGCTGCCGCTTAGCAACAGATTGAGGCTCGTGCATGGGCGCGTGGGCTGGCCATCGCAGAACTGCACAGGCGTGACAGGCGCCAACGAGCGCCTGCAAGCAGTTGCTTGGTCGTGCTGGGGACCCTGCGGGCCCCCTGTTTCTGGGTGTTGGGAGCCCCTGACTTTTGAGCTCCCAACTGAACATGCTTATTGCTGGGACGCTGCCTTTGCTTTTTGGCAGCTGTAGGTTAGCGTCTGCTCCGGCACCGCACGGCGTAGCACAGTGCGCGCAGCGCTCCGCTCAGGCCCGAGCTGGCACTGTCGAGCTGGGAGCCCATTCTTTCAACAGCATGGCTGAGTCCGCCAGTGCAGTTTCTGTGGTGTTCTAGGTGGCGCCGTGTAGGGTGAAACGAGGGTGCTGATGGCGTATAGCAAGCGCTTGTATGCTGGATAGCGCGCTGACACCCAAGGTGACATAGGCCGCACGTTCGCCAACGGCGAAGACTGGTCAACGAAGCAAAGCCAGTGTTGGGATGACTAGCACAGTGTGAGTTGACTTGTTGTTGAATATTTAGTGGCATGGCCAGAGGCTAGTATTCCATGCAGGTGCTGCACCGCAGCACTGCAAGATATGTAAGGGAGCAGGCATCTGGCTCGCCTCGACTTACTCGTCCATAGAATTTTAGGTGTATGTGTAGTCGACACGGCTGGTCTGACACAGCTGGCACAGATATAGGCACAAACAACAGCTGAAGCAGCTGCAGCTGAAATGAATAAACCAAAGCAGCTGAAGCAGGTATGGCAAAGGTGCCAGGTCGCATGTCGTAGTTCGTTCGCTGTCCCTCTCTACACACATTAAATACATATAAAGCTCTGTATCTCATCACGGTCTGCTCAGCACGACTGCCCCGGCTGTTGTAGCCAGCAAGTGCTGCTGCGCTATTCGTGCTCCCAGCGCCAGAGCAGCTGGCAACCCCGCACACATGGTGTCAGTGGCCAGCAGCTGAGTCGAACCTGAGGTTTCATGGTCAAGACGAGAACAACAGGGCAGGGCGATGCACAGCGGCAAACGCAATGATAGTGGCACAAATGATGCACATGTAGTGACACAGATCATGCACGTGATCCCAGGTGGCATGCTTCAGTCCGTGGGGCCAATGACACGTACCGAGCCAGAGCGCCGCATCAGCGACACTGGTGACCGCCGATGCCAGGACTGCAAGCGGGGTGCATTGCGCGGGGCTGCCCTGCTTCTGACCCTGCCACACCGCCATGAGAGACTCAGAGGTTCGTGAACTGGAATTGAAAATGACACTGATTGTGAAAGCAGCGCCCTCAGCAACTTGCCAAGATGAAGTGAAAGGCAGGCATGCAGAGCCCACCACAGAGCAGCTGGATGTCGACAGAGTCCTGCAGCGGATTGCAACGCTGCATAAGTTTTGGGGCGAAGTTACATGCCTGAGCCGGCAGGAACAGATCCTGAATGCACACACGTCTGCCCTTCACCAGGCATGCCATGCGGCAAAGAGCGCTGGTGGCACGCGCCTGCACCGCCCGCTCTGGGCCGGACTCGCCGCCCCCCAGAGTGACCCAGCCCCGGCCACTGTCCACGGCCCTGACGGGCTCGCCGCCGGCCACCAGCGGGCGCGGCGGGGCGGGCGGCGGGCGCGGCCAGGGCACGCCGGCGCGGCCCGGCGTGGCCGCGCGCGGCACCGCGCACAGCGCGCATGCAGCGCGGCAGCCGTACCGCATAAAGCCGGGATTCTGCGTGCACTCGCCCACCGCCGCCCACTCCTCGCACATCGCCTGCGCCTCGCAGCGGCGCCAGAGCCTCAGCGAGCCCTAAGCGGCTAGCCCAGCCAGAGCAGCACCCTTTATGATGCGGCGCGCATGGTGGCCACCGCCGTCTTGCCCCACAGACCCCAGCCTGGACGCAGCCCCCCCGGGGGGCGCGGGGGCGCACGTGCGTGTCCTCGCAGGGCGTGTCCCTGAGCTCCGCCTCCAGCGTCTCCAACTCGGCGTCCAGGTCCGCCTCTAGCCGCTCCGCCTGCACAGGATAGGAAGAGGGTAGGGTTAATCCGCCTTCAGCGCGCGTGCGGCATGCTTGCACGCCGCGCGCACCCAGCCGCTGCGGCGCCTCAGCGTGCTCGCATGTCCCGGACCGCCGGCCTTGCTGCACCCACAGATGCAACCAGGAGGCCAGCGACCCCCAGTGGCCCCAGTGTCCAGGTCCGGTCCGCGCTGCGCAGCCTGCTCAGGCCCCGCCGCGGCCGTGTATCATCACGGGCATGTGGCCCAGCAGCACGCCGCTCGCGCGCGCTGTGTGGCGGATAAACCCGGCGGCAATGCTAGGCCCCCAGCTGCACGCCATGTATGCCGCCCCTGTCCGTTGCAGGTTGGCCGGCTGCCCGGGCGCATCTGTGTGATGCACGCTGTTGGACGCAGCCCAGAAACTTGGCCAATCATTTCTTCGCCGCTCAACATAGCCTCCCGAGCAGGACCGCACACACTACCGTGCTCAGTCGCAGTGGTAGAAGCAGAAGGACTAGGCAGGGAGGGGCCCGCCGCGGCGCGCCTGCGCGCACTCGCGCGCCAGCTGCGCGGAGGGCGGGCAGTGGCGGCGGTGGCGCTCGCAGAGCGCCGCGTTCAGCCGCACCGCCGGCTCCAGCGCCAGCACTTCGCGCTGCCGCTCGTAGCCCTGCCATTCTTCCCCAAGCTCAAACTGACGCCATCATGCGCTGCGGCCTGCCAGTCTTGCCAGCCGTCTCACCTGGCCACACACCATGAACGCACGGCAACCTGCTTGACCCATGCAAACCATGCAACCAACCAGGCGAGCTCTGCATGCGCGCGCTGTCATCGCTCCCGCTCCGCAGCAGCTAACCTGCCTGGTGCGGTGCCAGAGCAGCGCCTTGACACACGCTCTCGACGCCCCTGCTGCAGGGCAGGCCGGCACGGCAGGCTCGCGCTCCAGCAGAGGCGCCGGCGCGCCTGCGAGGCTAGGTCGTACAGCTGGACGGGGCGCGCGACCAGGCCGGCGCGCGGGTGCGGCCGCGACAGGTCCCAGGGCGGGCACGCAAACGCGTCGAAGCGGCTGTACCACGACTTCCAGAACCAGAAGCTGGTGCTGCCGGCCTGCCACCACTTTGGGTAGTGCAGGAGCGCCGGGTCCCCTGCCGCGGCGCGCCTGTTTCACACGCCGCACGCGCGGGCAGGCGTGCTCCTGTGCGCAAGAGCCTGGGAGAGCGCCCCAGGCAGCTGGCGTGTGTGCAGGCATGCATGGCTGCGGCAGCGAGGCTGATGTTTGGATGAATCCCAGTACGAAATGCGTCAGGTGAGACTGGCACGCGCGCCTGCAACCAGGTTGCCCGGCACGGCCAGGGACTGGAAGTCTGCTTTGTGGCGGAGGCCGGCCGCCGCGGCCGCATACGTGTACCCAAGGGCCTCCGCAGCCCTGCACCCCAGCCGTGCCGGCACGCAGCATCAGTGCGCCGCCCTGCGCGGGCGGCCTGCGCAGCCTGGCGGCGAGCGCCGTGCGGCCTGTGATTGCAGCGCCGCGGTCGCAGACATACCGGCGGGGCGCCTGCGGGCCTGCCGCCGCCTGCACGTCAGCGTCCATGGCATGCAAGGTCACCAGCGCGCTTCAAGGCTCAGCTTCACTCGCTGACTGCTGCTGCTGAGGTCCACGCAACAGAACCGCTAAATTTTACGTCTCGGCGCATGCCGACCAGAAGGCTACAGGGGCGCGCAGCGAGCATTTGCGCTCCAGCACGGCAGCCAGGGCGGCTGCGCACATGGCGCGCTGCCCAGGCCGGCCGCTGCCGTCGCCCGCCAGGCGCGCAGCCTCAGGGTTCGCGCGCACGTCGAGCGTGGCCAGCAGCCACTGCGGCGCCAGGCGCGCCAGATCCCCCGTGGCCGCCAGCACGAAGCCGCCCACCTGGCCGCCCGGCACGCCAGCTGACCCCCGCAGCCACGCTCAGACACGCGCCGGATGGCCTGCAAGTGCCCCGTCGCTGCGACCTGCGCCACGTGCGCTGCGCAGGCACGGCGATCTTGTGACGGCGGCGGCGGCGCCAGCTGAGGCGAACAGACGCCGTCGGCCTGGCTCGCGTGCCTCGCGCAGGGGGGGTCCCTGCGGGCGCACCAGGTCGGCGCGGCGCATGCGCGGCCCGGCCAGCGTGTCGTTGCGCTTCGGCGCGCCGGGGATGTGGCGGTCAGCCAGCCGGCTGTCCACGCTCCTGAGGTCGCCGCTGAACGCGGCCGCTGGCATGCCTGCGCACGTGCAGCTGGCTTGGTCGCGCGGCGCACGCAGCGGCCGCCTCAGCCGCAGCAGCCGAGGCCTGCCGTACGCTCAGGCGAGCAGGTGGGGCATTAAAGAGGTGCATGCGTTGTGCACATAGAGCGACGTGGCCCTGCAGCGACGCACGAGAAGGCGCATGCATTGACGCAGCTGCAAGCGCGAGCGGAAGCGCAACGGCAGGCGCGGTACACTGCCCTGTATGTGTCTGCACGGATAGTCCTGAACCGCTCTGCCGTGTTGGGTGTGGGGACGGCGACCCAGAGGGCCGGGCGCACGCCTGGCAGCACGCCGAGGAGGGCCGGCGTCACTGGCCTTCGGAACAGCATGTCTGCGTCCAAGACCAGGATGTATGGCTCTGGTGGCTGGGCAGCCTGCACGGTGCTCCGCTTCTTCACTGACGGGCCCCGTTGCCCACTCAACAGTGTTGTCAGGGATGCCAAGAGCGTCAGAACTGTGCTACTACATAGATAAACACAGGCGGCAGACAAGGTGGCGGGGAAGGGCAGGAGGGAAGCGGGCAGGCGGACGCGCCTGGAGCCAGTGCGCCAGAGCCCCTGGCCGGTTGTAGTGGCCATAGTCGTCGCCGAGCATGTTGTTGCCACGCAGGTCGGGCGCTATCCATGTGGCCACTACGTCCGTCGCTCGATAGCCCGCTTCCAGGGCGGCGGGCGCGCATGCCAGCAGGCGTGTGAGTGGCCCAGGCTGCCCCGCTCGCCGCCAGCTGCAGACACCGCAACACAGTTGGAGTTGGCTTGCCGGGGAACCACCGGAGTTGCTCAGCTGCACTAAGGCTTGTCCGCTGCACCAACACGACGTTTCAAGAAACGACACACGCACCTGTATGCGAGCCCGATGACCTGCCACTCGAACTGCGCGAGGCACTCTGTCGTGACCACAGTATGCACAGGTGCGACAGAGCTGTTGCTGGACTCGGTTGCAAACGTGAGCGCAAGCCTGCACAACACTGTGAGCAGCGCAGGAACGAGGGCAGACGGCTGCATACGCCTGCTTGTCTTACATCAGGCCGCTCTGACTGCATACTTATGCCTCCCCTGCCTGCACTGAACGTGAGCCTAACTTGGCGTACAAGGCAGGTCTCTGCCAGCCCCGTCTGATCTCAGAGACCGTTTGCGCTCCACGAGGGGCTGCAGCTGCGGCTGCGACAGCCCCCTGGTGCTTTGCAGTGGCCCGCCTGGGAGCAGCACGCTGCGATGGAAGAGCAGCAGGAACAGCTTCTGCGTGCATCTGCTGCGCTACTTGACAGGGCATACACACTGGCGCACGAGGGCCTCTCGCCTGTCACAGCCCCAACAGCTGCCATGTTTGTCACAACCTACCATGAGGTGCGCTCCGAACTGTGCGGCACAGCTCCGGAACACTCGCGCCGCTACTGCACCCGATCACTGACGGTCGTGAGCAACGTGACGCCCAAAGTGGGCGCCGCTGGCGGGCATCTTGTTATAACATCTTGGAATGCATGCGTGCGCAGCTCGCCAAGAAACTATTACACTCCTTTCCGCTGCACCCGCTCACCATCAACCTCGAGAAGGTATGCTCTGCCACAACAGGTCCAGCTACTGGCCGGTTTCGCTGGTGTATTGCCGCCTGTCTTTCCGGCTGGCCAGCGTCCGGCCGCTCGCAGGTGGACAGGCTCGGCTCCGAGGTGCTGTGGCGCGAGGCAGCGCGCATCGCCGCCGAACTGGAGCCCCTGTACGGCCTGCTGCAGGTACCCACCGCGCCAGGCCGCGCGCGCCCCCCGCCGGCGCCCCCGGCGGCGCGCCGCCCGCGGCCCCGCATGAGCGTGCCCCGTGGCGCCGCGCCGCAGGACCTGGCTGAGTTCAAGGCGCGCCTACTGCGCCTGCTGGCGCGCTGCGAGGCGGGCCTGCTGCCGGCCTGCCCCGACCGCGCGCCCGACCTGCTGGCGGGCGCGCTGGAGCTGGTCGCTAACGCGGCGCGCCTGCACCTGCTCGCGCCGCGCCTGCCCGCGCCGCTCATCCTGCAGCTGTACACGCTCGCGCACGGCCTGGCTGCGGCGCGCCCTCTCTACTTTGCAGCTGGACTTGGCAGCTGGACTCGGCAGCTGGACTTTGCACTATGAACGACAACATGTCCTTCGCGCCCACTCCGCTTGCCTGCGGGGCTCTGCACAGACATGTAGAAAAGACATGTCGCGTTCATCATGCGATTCATCATGCAGTTCATCACGCAAAGTCCAGCTGTCATCCTGCATGCCCTTCGCAAGTTGTGGGGTCGCCTGCCCGTCATGCGTGCGTCACCCTTGTTGCTGAAAGGCCGAGCAGCGCCTCCTGACGGCCGTGCACTATAGCTAGAACATCATGGCAGCCTGCACCCGCCGAGCGTGAGCGGCCTCATGAGGTTGTATGGCGGGGCTGCAGATGCGCCGCAGCGGGGAGGCACAGGACCCCCCGGACCTGGAGGGCGTGCGCGCCTACGTGCGCACGTTCCCGGACGCCATGCCGCTCCTGCAGGCCGAGCTGCAGCCTGTGAGCGCGCGCATCGGCCAGGCGCGCACCTGGGCGCGCCTTTACTGGGCGGCGCAGTGAAGCACGCGCTGAGGGTGCGAGTTGCGGGGGCGCATCCGACCTGCATGGCACTCAGACTGACTAGTCTGGTAAGCATGACATGCTGTGAACACAGCTTGCGGGCATGGCGCTGTCAGCGCCAGCGGCCGTGCGAGCTTGCACGGCCCCCGCAGCAAGGGCGGGCACGTGGGACGGGAGCCCTGCTCCGGGGCTTGGCAGGCGTGCCACCGGGCCCGGGACAGCGCACCGCCTCGCATTGCCTGATAATGTGCTTGGTGTCCTTCACGCGCTGGGGCCGCCCAACTGTGCAGCCCTAGCTGGCGGGCGCGGGCTTAAACGCACGTGCAGGGCGGCGCGCGCGCAGATGCTGAAGGCGGCGTGTTTCTTGCGCTAAGTAGCCTAGCTGGCGGGTGCACTTTAACCCTATGATATACCCTAACCCTATCCTAACCAATTCGGAGCGGCGCACGCGTAGATGCTGGATGCCAGCGCGTTCCACGCGCCTGTTGCTGGGCGCACTCTAAGCCTATACCCTACCTTTCCCTACCCTACCCTACATTACCCTATACCTTGCGCGCAGATGCTGGAGGCCGGCGCGTTCCCCGTGCTGCTGGCGGGCGGCGGCTGCGCGGCGCTGCGCGCCGGCGGCCTGCTGGACGTGGGCGGCGAGCCGGACGCGCTCGCGGCGGCCGCCGGCGCGGCCGGCTGGCGCAGCCCCGACTGCGCCTGGCGCGCGCTGCAGGCGCTGCCACGGCTGCGCGAGGACGCGCTGCTCGTCCTGCTGGCCTGCCCAGGCGCGCCCGCAAGCAAGCGCGTGTCTCTGACCGCCGCCTCTTCGTCTCACCCTGCGCGGCCGTGCCGGGCGTGCGCCCGTGCCAGTGGCGTGCGTGCGCCGCCGGCCACCCTCCCGAGGGCCGAGAGAGATGGGCGCTCATCGGTTGCAAGCTCCAAACCAACTCCAGTAGCAGAGCAACGCATGAGCGCGGCCAGTACCTCTGCTTCTCCCTGCTCCGCCCACGTGCCGCCCACATGCCCTGAAAATGAGAGTTGTTGCAGGGGAGGCCATCCGGCCGGGCGGCGCGGACGTGCTGCGCGGCCTGCTGGCCGAGACGCTGCTGCTGCCGGTGCACCGGGAGCTGTGCGTGGACGCGCACGCGCTCGCGCTGCGCCTGCTGCTGCCGACGCTCGCCGGGCGCGGCCGCGAGCGGTGCGCGCCGCCGCGGCGGCAGCCCCAGGCCCTCATGGCTAGAGCGATCTTGCGCCAGCGCTGGAGCCCCGAGTTCGCACCGGCACGCTCTGAAAGTGCGGGGCATGCGTGCAGCTTGGCCAGCATGCTCTGCGACCTCTTTGAACCATGCCTCCGGAGGGGCAGCAGCCTTAAGAAAACCCGGCTGCTGTCCCCACGTGCGACAAGCTCGGTAGCGGCCTAACTCAGCTCATGTGGGCGCCTGCGCACAGAGGCACGCCGGGGCAGGGCATCGCCGGCGGAGTGCGCGCGGCGCACGCGGCGGCGCGCGCGAGCTGCCAGGAGGAGCACCGGCAGCGCCGGGAGCTCTGCGCGCAGGCGCGGGCCCTAACCCTACCCTGCGTGTAGGCTCTGCATGGGCATGCGGGCGTCGCACTGCCTCACAAGCTGCGAGTGCGTGTCGTCTCTCTGCCTCTCACATGTCTGCTTTCTGCAGAGGACCAACTATGCGCGAGGCCGTCGCCCGCGTGCTCGCGCAGTGCACGGCGCGGCGCTTGCAGACTCCGACCCGCGCTGCACGCAGGTTGGGAACAGCGTGGCGGATCGCTGCGCGGCCTGCCCGCCCGGCTGGCTGGCCGCGCGCGCCGAAGGCGTGCTGGCGGCCCTGGCCTATGCGCGCGCCGAGCTGCTGTGGTGGTTTCGCCACTGGGGAGCGGTGCTGGCCCGCCCTGTGCCGCGGCTGCTGCTCGGGGGGCGGGAGGACTGACCTAAATCGCATGCCTGCCCAGGTAGCAAGGCGACATGAACCTGGACCACATAGTTGTGTTACGCAAGGGTTTAAAATAACAGCAGGCCCTTCCTCGCGATGCCAGATGAGGCCGCGCAACGCGGGGTTGGCCGGCGCGCGTGCAGGCGCCTGCCGGCCCCGCATGGCGCGCGCGGCGGCATGCGCCGCAGCATGCGCCGCCGCCGGACGCATCGGTGCACGCGCTGGCCGCGGCGTTCGGCCGGGCGAGCGCACTCATGCTGCGCCACGGGTGCGCCCCCGCCCCGATGCGCCCTGCCTGGCCATGCGCTCGCGCGCGCGCACGAGCCAGCCGCCTCCGTTTAGCCGCCTCCGTCCAGCCGCGCGCATCGTAACAGCGTGCGCGTGCCATCCTGCTCAACATGCAGAGCTGATGTTGTGCTGGTGCACCGGTGAGCAGCTCGCTCGCGAACTCAGCGCCCGCGCGCGGCGGCCGCAGGCCTGCCATCCAGGCGCATGCGGCGCGCGCGGTGCGCGAGGCGGCGCGCGCGTCTGTGCTGCCGCGAGTCGCGGCGCTCGAGGCCGCCGCCGCACGCCTGGGCGCGCGCAAGGGTGCCGGCCTCGCCGCGGTCGCTGCACAGCTCCGGCGCATCCTGGCGCCGCTGGCGGCGCTGCGCGCGCCTGAGCCGCAGCCGGCCGCCGGCGCCGCGCACGGCGCGGCGGGCGCCGCCTGTCCCGCTGCTGGCGCTCCCGGGGCGGTCTGCGACAGCGGCGCGCACGACGGGCCTGCGAGCTGCCTGGCCCTGGAAAGCAGCGGCGGCTGCGCCAGGCCTGTGGGCGGCCCTGCCGGTGAGCTGTCGGAGGGGTGCAACGGGGGTGAGGAGTCGCCGCAGCATGTGAGCAGCTGCGGCATGCGCCTGGCGGGCAGCGCGGATGCGTGTGTGGCGTGGGACAGCGGCGCAGGCGAAGGCTCCGTGTGCGCGCATGTAAGCGCCGACGCGCCGCCGGCGCTGTCGCCGGCCGGCAGCGCGCCGCTCGGCGCGTTCGGCCTGGATGCGCGGCGCCCGGACTGGCCGGCTGGCCCCGATGACCAGGCGGCATTCACCGCTGTGGCAGGCGAGAGCAATGTTGAGCTTGGCCTCGCCGTGAGCTGCGCCAGCGATGAGGGCGCGCTATGCCCGGACAGCACGCTCGTCTTGCCGAACTGCCACAGCCCAAACCTGCCGCATGTGAGCGGCACCGCGAGCGCACTCGCCTGCCCGCCGCCCTGCGCCGCTGGAAGCTCTGCCGCAGCCGGGGGCGTCGGCGCCGCGGGCGACGCGGGCGGCGAGCCGCCGCCGCCGGCGGACAGCCCGCCCGCCGACGCCTGCGGCAAGGAGGGCCTCGGCGGCAGCGGCGGCGCGGGCAAGGCCGCCGCGGGCGGGGCCGCGCTGTTCTTGCAGGCCCGCGGGCGGCTGAGCACGGGCGAGTCCGCGCCGGGCCGCATTGGCGTTGGGTCGCCGGGCGCCGCGGCCGGGCCGCCGCCGCCGCCGCTGGCGCGCGCGGGCAATAGCGGCGCGTCCTGGGGCAGCGGCGGCGCGGAGTCGCTCGCTGCGGCGGGCAGCGGCGGCGGCTCCGCGTGCGGGTCGCCCACTAGCGCGCGCGGCGCGGGCGCGCCCGGCGTGCCGCGCGCGCTCGGCAGCGGCGCTGCGGGCGGAGACCTGGACGACAGCTGCCCTGTGTTCACCCTGCAGGCTGTGTCGGGGTGGCCTTCTGGCTTTGGCAGGCGCAGCGAGCCAGACCCGGACCCAGAGCTCCTCAGCAGCTGCGCCGCGAGCCCCTGGTTTGCAGCAGGCATGCACGCGACGGTGCAGGACGCGCGAGAATGGCAGGCGGGGGCCCAGCGCCCGCCTGACCCCCTGCGGGACCTCGCGGGCGCGCGGCGTGCCTGGGCCGCGCTCATCACGCAGCTGTCGCTGCGCCTGCGATGCGGGCCCCTGACCCTAACCATGGGCCCCGGCGGCGCCGGATGGGGCGCCGCGCCTAGCGCAGCAATCGCGGGCGCTGAGGCTGCAGGGCGGTCGCTCACGGCGGCGGCCGTCGATTCGGCGGCGGACGCAGCGGCAGCGGCCGGCGAGGAGCGCGGCCCGGGCCTGCTGGCGGCGGTGAGCGCGCTGCTGCAGCGCGCGCGCCTGGCGCAGGACGCAGCCGCCTGCGTGCGCGGGTGAGCGCCGCTCGCCCGGGCAAGGCGCTCAGTGCCGGCGCCCTGTTGCCAGGCATGCTGAGTGGCGCACGGCGCCATGCGGGACGTGCCATGCATGCCTGCCCCCCACCGGCCCTGCCCCGTCCATACCCATGCACGCGGTAGACAGCATCGCATGGCGCTGTCGAGGGCGCCGGCTTGTCTGTCGCCCTGGACGCTCGCGGCCTCTCGGCGCGCGCGGACGCCGAGCGCCGGGCGCCCAGCATAGGGTAGGGTACAGCCTACCCCTATCACCGCGCGGCGGCGCGCAGGGCGGCGTCGCTGGCCGAGCTTCGCTTCCTGCGTGAGGCGGGCGCGGGGCGCGCGCCCAAGCTGCGCGCGGCCATGCTGGCCGCGCTGCGCCCGCCATACGCGTCCGCGGCGCACGCCCCCGCCTGGCTCGCAGCCGTCGCCGGCCTCGCCGAGTCGCTGCCAGGCGGCCCGCCGGCGAGCGGGGCGCGGGCCGTGTCGGCGACGGCGCCCGCGGCGGACGCGCCGAGCGGGCGCCAGTCAGGGCAGTGGCAGGCCGCGCCAGCGTGTGACGGGCGGCCGCCGATGGGGCAGCCGTGGGCGGCGGACGGGGACGCCGCAAACAGCGGTGCGGCCGAGGCGGAGGCGCTCGCCGGCGAGCTGATGGCTGCCACGGGCGCGTGCTTCGAGCGCATTGTTTCCGAGCTGCACCGGGTGCGCGACGCGCGCCTGGACTCACCAGGGGCCTTACCTGTCGGCTGCAGCTTGTCATGGATGCTTCGCCTGCAAAACTGCCTGTATGATACAGTGCCTGTCGTGCCGCCTGGCTGGCTGTGCAAGAGCGCGCCGAGCTGTGCGCACCACAAGCTGCATGGGCGGCCGTGTCGCGCAGCGCTGTTGCACGCGCATGCGCGCCCGCGTTTGCAGGCATCGCTGGCGGCCCCGGACGGCGTCGTCCGCGCGGACGCAGCCGCCGCGGCCATCGCGCGCGCGCCCGCCGCCGCCGCTGCCGCCGGGCTGGCGCGCGACGACAGCCGCAGCCTGGGCGCGCCCGCTGGCACGCCGCGTCGCGCCGGCAGCGGCGCGCTGAGCCTCGAGCTCGGCCGCAGCGCCGCGGCCGCTGCGGCGGCGGCCTGGCGCGCAA
>JAABUH010003946.1_pt1 | contig 12350 bp, 14 predicted proteins | sample 5559121 | NCBI WGS metagenome assembly JAABUH01 (sample SAMN10711871, study PRJNA513364) | rock metagenome | isolation source: Antarctica rocks | place: Antarctica: Victoria Land, Battleship Promontory nord | collected 2015-12-28 | reverse complement strand
AAGATCACTCCTCGGCCATATCTGGCCTTACCAGTGGGGATCACATGGTCTAGTCAACCCAACGTGACCTTACTAGGGGATGCAGCGCACTTGATGTCTCCTTTTGCTGGGGAAGGAGCAAATGTGGCCATGCAAGACGGTGCAGAACTCGCTCTTGAGCTTGTGAAGGCAATCGAACCTGCTAAAGCCATTGCTGCTTACGAGGCAAAGATGTTTGAACGTGCACAAGTAGCAGCTCATGATTCTGCGCAAGGACTTGACATGCTTATCGCACCAGATGGAGCAGCGCGCTTTGCTCATTTCATGCGCTCAGCAGGAGGACCCTGAACAGTGTCGCTATGTCAAGCCTGCCATACTTGCTTTGCCAAAAGCATGTTGCAATCTCTTTGTACACATCAGTGACGCTGATCAATGAGCTGTGTCTTGGAATCAGTGTTGCTTGTGTAAAAATGCAGTAGTGAGATGGTCATGCTGCAGGCAAAGACATCAGTGCATCATCACAGGTCAAGTTGCAGAAGTTGCTGGCTTTTCAGAAACTGTTATGTGACCTGAAGTGGGATGCAACATGATGATGGCCCATCAGGCAGTGTTGCATCATGTAAGCAGATACTAGCTAGCTGATGAAAGCTGAACACTGTCAGCGACAATCATATGGACGCATAATTGCAGATTTTTTTGCCAGAATCTGATACACACATTCAGTGTGTGCATGTATCTTGGTTGTTTGGTTTGTATACTGACAGAGGCTGACGTTTGGTCTGCAAAACTGAGGCCGTTTCAGAGACCAGCAGTCTTTCAGCATCACTTGCACTTCAAAACTTGTCATTTAGGTCTAACTGGTTGACCATGAATTATTTGCAATGTTGGAATGGTGGTTCTTGCACAACTTGTGAACAAGTTGAGTTGTTGCCAGATGTGTCATTTGACATTGTTTGTTCAACATGCTCAACGCCTAAAACTGCGCTTGTCAACTAAGCTGTGAAATGTTGACGCAGTTGTCGCGAAGTCTGCAGACGCCAAACGAAAAGCAAGCACTGTTGGAATAATTTAAAAAGCACTGCCAATCACTATGACTTAAATTTTTGATGTAAGCTTGAGTTGTGGCCTTCCAATCAAATTGGTTCAATCTATGAATTACATTAACTGTCAAAGGGAATATCATAGTAATGTTCTGAAAGAAAGAAGTCGACACCCAAGATCTAGATGGCATACCCCAGGTTGTGCAAGGTGGCAGAAGGAGGCGTGCTCCAGACAAATGAGTGAAACCGCAAAATCAAACACTGCTCAAACACAGTTACTTTTTGAAGGCAGAAAGGAAAAAAATTCTTTTTGGTGAGCAATTGAGAATGTCAAGTAGCCAGGTTGCAGTGAACAATGATGTATCGGCTAGTATCGATCACGTAAAGCATTTTCTTCCATAATGTAAAGTGAGCTCAGAAGTAACTTTATCGTTGCGACACTGCCATCATTTCGAAGATCTCTGAGCTTTGTATATGTTTGCAGCTTTGAAGAAGCCTTTCTTGACTGCAACAGCATCCAAGGGGTCACGATCAATGAAAGCTGTTTGGAAGGGTGCTGTCATAGCAGAAAGTGATCAGACTGTGGTGGTGGAGGGCAACCACTACTTTCCACCCAACGCCTTGAACCATGCGCTTGTTCGTTCCAGCGACTACTCGACGATGTGCGGCTGGAAAGGACGCGCAAGCTACTACGATATTGTGGTAGATAATGAGGTCAACAAGGAGTCAAGACGTTGCTGATAGAGAACAACTTTGCTGAGGGGTCAGACCTGAAGAAGAGGGAAAAGCAGATCAAGAGAGAGGTACTGTACACTGTCCTGTGGAATGCAACTCAGGATGCATGTGCAGACTTTTTGCTGGGTTGCAAAGCAGTTGTTACTGCGTTCAGTCGCCGGTACCGCACAAGTCCCATGATTTACTTGCAATCATTTTGGGGCATGTTGCACATCTGCTGTATTTGCAGAGACTCGCAGCATGTCACAGTATGCTTCTTTTGCTCCTCCAATGCACATGTTACAGTTACAATAGTGTTACACTTGTGCTACAGTTGCACGTACTGTACATGTACACTGTACAGTACATGTATAGACCAGTACAGAATGTGCGTCAATGTCATCAGCTCTCTTGTGTAGCAGAACAGCATTTGGTTTGCAAACTTACAGACTCATGGCTTCATCTACGCTGCATGCTTTGTGCTGCAGGTTGAAGCAGAGATTGAAGCAGCAAAAAAGAGTGAATTTCCTCCCATTGAAAACCTTTGGAACAACATTTATAAAGATGGACTTGGAGCCAAGCTACGACCTATTGAAATTAGCAAACCCAAAATCCAGTTGTAGGCAGCAAGTTGTTCAAAACATAGTAGCGCCCATTCATTCTTTGTCTGTTGCTGCATGTCTGTGGCAACAGCTGTATTGCATGTCTGCAAAAGGGTCAATGCAGTTAAGCATGCCTTTAATGGACTACCTGTATCATTCATTGCAATTCTTTTTTGCTGCTTGTTCGGCAATGTTCACTGTGTTAGGGGCCAGGGTTCAAAATTCAGGTTTGACTGTATTGTATGGCTCTGATAGTTTCCAGAATACCAAAGCCCTAGAAAACATGTTAGGGCAGGCTACTTTGCAAGATTATTTTACCGGTACAAATTTCTCAGATGATCAGCCTTACATCAAGTCATGCTACTGACCTGCATACTGCCAACACAGTGACACAGTCTACATAACACGTTGGGGAATTGTTGCATGCTACTGACATGCTGGCTGCTTTCCAGCCAAGACTATGGTTGAGACAAGGTTGTGCCTTACAGGAAGTTTTGCTGATCATAGCGCTATAGGTCAATTCACCTGCATGACGTTGTACATGTGTGCCAAGGGTCCATGAATGAAGGAACGCACGCATATGTAAGGAACGCATCAAATCGTTTGGGCTACTGACTGCGCCACGCATTTCGGGATCCAACCGTTCCATGAGATAACACAGAATTGAACCTTACCAGGTGTTTGTTCAAGACCAACCTTGCAGGCAACAAAGCTGACACCAAAGACATGGGCTCCTCTAGAGACCTGCCAACTACAACTGCAGCTCTCTGCGCTGGCTTGTAGTCGCCAACTGTACCAGCACTCAACATTGCAGTCACAAACATGATGATGGGCTTGCTGACAGCTGGCAGGAGCGGCTCGAGCTGTGACAGCAACAATTGCATGCTGTTGGCAATAACATGGAAGACTGCAGGCTACCTTGGTCACTGGCATCCCTAGCCTTTGTAGCATTGAAGCCCAAACCAATCGTTTCTGGGCAAAGACTGGCACAGCCCTGAGTGTTGCTTTTTGCTGGCTGCTGGAAGTCACACTGACTGCCTCTGATGATGTTGCACTCCAGACGTCTACCTGATACTTCAATTCTGAAACCGATGTCCCAAGAAATGGAGTCTCTGCCAGATACACAGTGTGCAGTCAGCAAACCTTCGTTTGCTGTGCTGTCACTTGCACTGGCACAATGTGCAGTCTACTTACCAGTCCAAAAAAATTGCCAGGGATTGGCCTTCCCCCAGGGGGGCCTTGCAAGTCAATTGACTGTGACTTAGGCAAACTGATGACTGCGCCGGCAGCTTTAGCGCGCTTTGAGCAAGGCTACCCCTTTTTAAACCAAGGCTTTCAAACTTGGTCACGTAACATTAGAGGCCATGCTGATCAGTCTCATGAGTCAGTCAGGTGTCAAAAATTGGGATGCTGAAGTACAGAAGCTTGAGAGAGGAATAAATGGATACTGGAAAGAAACAGCTCCTATCGAAAATTCGTTTCGGCAGAGCTATTGCTAAGATCTGGGCTGTGTCACAGCTGTGTGTTTCATCCTACATCTGCATTGACCGCCTGAGGCGTGCGTTGAACGTCCCCCTTCACGTCAACTGAATCGACTGAGTTTTCCGGTCTTTCGCACCGGCACAATCACGCTTGCAGAATACCCTACGCACTGGAAAACAACGTACCAGAAGAACAGTAGACTGGTGGCACAATGAGGGCAATGTTCGCGAAGTGTTCCTTCATAATTCTGGTGAGCGTCGACTGGCCTGTCCCTGCGTAAAGTTAACGTTGCACTCTCGAGTGAGTGGTGACCGACTGTTGGGCAACCGTCAGACTGCTTGGCTGTAATGAATACAGGCGTCTCAAATGTCTCGGGTTCAGGCAACAGGTACGTGACAGCTCATGAGCAGCACTGTTAACATTTTTGTTTTTCTGACAACGTTTGACCGTTGAGGCACACCTGAATTTGTTAAATGTTCAGGAGAGGGCAGCCTGCGATCACTGCTGGCTAGCTCGGTATCAGCTGGTGCTGCCTGCAGCCTCAAAGGTGAGTGAAAACCTGTGACGTCAGCAAGATGGGTCCACCATTGCATCGTTTACCTGCACTTGGCCTTTTCAGAACATGTGTAGCCAATGAGCCTTGATGGGTGCCCATCCAAGAAGCAAGCTATTTTGCTACATTGCTGCTGCTGGAACGCCATGTGCATCATGCAACTGCCTTGACAGTCTGTGACCAACTTCTGGTTTGACGTGGTGTGTGCATGTCTTCTTCATTGCGTGCAGTCTTGCCACCAGCTTCTGACAGTGTGCATGCCTGTGCGCAGATGTATGTAGTTACGATCCAAATGGTGGCTCAGTATCCAATGAGCTCTGCCCCATTGTTTTACACACAACTTCTGGTGTCTGTCCAGATGTTCCAGCTGGCCAAGTGTGCCATCCTGGTGGTGAGAATAAATGATTTTTCATCTGTAAAAGGATATCTTTCTTGCAACAGCTGCAGCTTGATCATTTGATGGCATGCATGTGGGCAAAAAACAGTGTCTACCTCTGGCTGAGGCACACTCCAGAGTGTTTGGCCTTCATGTTGCAATTGAGCTTGATGCTGCAATGTTAGTTCACAGCTAGATCTAGAGTGTACATCCATGACCAGCTGAGACACATATGTCAACAGCAGCCATATGACCTTTTACATATTTGCTCCATACTATATAATCTGGTTTCCTTGTGCAGACATGTGTGCCAGCAGCGCAACATTGTCCTCGCCATGCCCCACACAGTCAGCTTCAAACCCTGAAACTGCTCCAGAGGGGGCTCCAGAGCTGTCTTGCCCACATTTTGTTACAGGGTCGTCATGCTCCCAGTTCACTGGTGAGAACATGGCATTGTTGACTTGGACTCATGTGCCCTCTGGTTATGCTGCCTGTTAACGCGTGTATCTTATTTGTTTGGTGCAGGCTCTTGTCCATCTCCACAACAGTGCAATGTCCGTGTTGATAAGACTACTCTTGACCTCAGCCATGGGAGTTACACAGGCGTTGGCGTTTGTGTTACACCAAAAGCTGCTGGGTCTGCCTGCACCGCTGGATACGGTATAAATGTGTTCACAATGCTGTCAGTTTTGTGTCGTGTACAATCATGTCATGCGTCATCACATCTTGGCTTGTTGATTTCTTGTGGTCATGATCAAATGTTTCATGTGCAACTACAGCTATGTCACGACCAGTTTCCTTGGCTTGTTGTAGATATGTGTAGCGGAGTCTCAAGAGATCTCAACTATGAAGGCATCTTCTGCAATTCAGCCTCTTGTCCAGTGGCAAGACCAGGCATACCTTGCAACCCAGCAGGTCAGTGGTCCATATTTGGTTCAGACCAGAGTTGTTGACATGACAGCATTTGCATATTGTCAACTGCAGTATCCAATATGTCCTGTACTGCTACATAGTGTATACAGCACATTGCAAGTGAAGCTCAAGGCGGTTGCAAGCTTTTCTGTGGCTTTTGGTTGCTTCATTTTGTGTATCACGCAAATATGTGCTATGGTGCATCTGGCCCCATACAGTGTCCGCAGAGTACTGATGGGGACGATGGTGGTGTCTGTCCAAGCCTGCCTGCTGATGCAGCCTGCCTTTATGGAGGTAAGTAAACTGCCAGGCATGCATGGAGCTGCAATAAATTTTTTGAAGTGTCTCAATGAGGTATGCCCAGGTAGAGATGGCTGATGTGCTGATGCCTGGGCCATCAGCTTTGCTTGCACAGGATTCATTCACACCCAACTGTCCTCAGTGTCATCAAAATCTTGGCAGGGTTCGAACTGTCAGCTGGGCCAGTACCAGCATTTCGACTCATTGACCCGAGCTCCTGCAGCTTATGGTCAGCATTTGTCTCAGAGATGACAGGTTATGAAATGCTTTGCAGACGTCTGCGAAGATCCAATGGTTTGCACAGCGGTCGGGCAGTCTTCTGGCACTTGTGTGATGCCAATTGCAGCTGGAGGCAGTTGCAAGTCAACTGGTATGCCTTGTGTTTAATCAGCTGAGCAGCAACTTGGTTGCTGTTGTCTGGCTTGACTGACGGCTGCTTTTTGTAGACGTGTGCAGTGTGTATTTGTTTGGCGAGGGGGTGCGGGTCGTCAGCACTTGTACTGCAGGCTTTTGCCCTCTGGCAAGTGCAGGCAACCAATGCAGCACAACTAATCAAGGTACTGTACAGATCACATTTCAAGGCTTGTCAGTAGCACTTTACATAGGTCTGACTACAAAGTGCCTGATTGTGCTTTGAAACATTTACACTTGCACACTTAGCTGTGTTGAGAGAGTCACTTCTGTGTCAGTCACTATTCGCTCACTCATGCTTTTCTATTTGCTTGCTCATGCACTCACACTCACTCACTCACTCACTCACTCACTCACTCACTCACTCACTCACTCACTCACTCACTCTTGTATTCACATGGCAATCCTTCTGTGCTGATGTTGGCTGCAGATCTGTGCAGCTCTGGCACAAGCGTAGGCACCCCTTGTTCAGACGCAGGCTATTGTGATTCTTTAGGCATTGATGCAACATGTCTTTCTGGAGGTGAGGCTTGTCTCAAATAATGTTGTGGTTCACTTGAAATTCATGGTACAAGTGTGGCTTTGCAGCTGTGGTGACCAGCTGTTGAGCAGTGAACATGGCACAATTGCTTTGACTGGGGCTTGGCCGGCAGCTTGTTCAGATTATAGTGCCCCGCCTGACGTGGGTCGTGTTTTGCAGATTCCTGCAGTGGGTTTTATGGTTCTCAGGCGTGTAGTGCAACAGGCACATCAACAGGCACTTGCATGAACATGACGGCTGCAGGGGAAGTCTGCACCCCATCATATGGTGCGTACAGCACGCTGCTGCACTGGTGCATCACTTGGCTACCTCACTGCAACTTGCTGTATCAAGCAGCCATGATTGGAGTAAACCCAACATTGAGACTGAGTGACAGACTGTGTTGCTGCAGATGTATGTTCCCCTGACGGTGATGTTTGCGCCTCAGACACATGCCCCTTGATTCGTGCAGGTGGTTTTTGCACCTCAGATGGTGAGTCACACATTGCTGCAAAGTGCCGAGTGCCTAATGCTCACTTCTCTGCATGGGTCAATGCGTCACGCAATGCAATGCCTGCTCTTCGCTTTGCAGTAATGTGTCTCCATGCTTCAGCATGCTATGGCTTTGAACAAATGCATACATGCATGAACTGGTGCATTGTGAGACATTACAAATGTGACGAACATGCTGATAAACTTCACGTCTGACAGTCATCTTGGAGCGTGGTCATGCAGATATTTGCAGCTCTGGTATCAGCGGTGGCTCTCAATGCCCTGCAACCCCAGCAAATGGGCAGGCAGAGTCTTGTCCTCCCTTGGCCACTGGCCTTGCCTGTACCTTGACTGGTGAGTGTTCTCCGCTAAGATGCTTCGTTCGCATTTACAGACTAATGTCCAGTCTGTAGGACAGACCTGACTCTCTCTTCTTGCACAGCAAATTGCTAAGCACCTGTTCATTCATCCCGTTTTGTCTTGAGATCTCAAGGACATTATAGCATATTGTGTGTGTCAGGTCACAAGATCTGCCAGGTCTTTGGTAGCCCAGGGCTGTCCTAAAGTTTGGCCATGAATGTACAGATACATGTGTATTTGGCGCATCTTGTGTTGGAGCCAAGGCTGATGGGTCGGCCTCTGGCATCTGCACTGCTTTTGACAAGAGCACGAGCTCTGCACCCGCATCCCAGGTATGTCATAACAGCTAGCAGATCATCAGCTCTAGGCTTTGTACTATGCATCCATGCAAACTGCCAGATCTTGTAAGGTACATCTGTACATCTGCTGCGCATCCGGTTTCCTAGGATGCTTAATGTGTCACTGCAGGCTGGCCATGATGTTTTGCGTGTTGATATCTGTACTGCTGATTCCTAAGAAAACGGTCTGCAACTCAGGTCAACCTATAGTGCAAAGTTGAGACCTGAATTGGCTAACAAGTTTCCTTGAGTACATGTCAACGATGATACTACCTGCCTGGCCTGCCATCAGCAAAATGTCCATCACCAGAAAACATGTATGGTACATGACTGTTTAAGGTGTATAACATGATTTAGCAATATTTGAAAGCGCCAGCTAAACAGACTGATACAATCTTGACTAGATGCAAGTGCAACGCAGCTGCATGTGTGGCAAAATACCTCCTGCACATTTGTGTTGGCTGGTATGCTTTATATTGACACATGGGCATAGGATGTATCACTGCCAAATGATCATTGTTGCCGTGTTGAACACGTCATGCACTTTTGAGAGACATGCCCAGATGCCCATCTGCTTGCATGCCTGCAAGTCCCCATTGTCCCGTTGACATGCCATGTTTGCCCTACAGGCAGCCGCAAGTGGCACTGCTCAGACAGCCTCAAATAATACTGTTGCTCAGACTTACTCCGATGCTGCTGTGGTGCCAGCAGTCACCTCTGTTGCTCTGCTGAGCAACTATTTAACAGTGGACGCATTCAACAGCTCAGAGAGAGCCAGGGTGATGGTCCTCATGCTTGTCCACAGTGCCTGCCCAGCTATGCTTTGCACTGCATTCTGCTCCAAGAAGAATGCTCAACACCTGTACGTGCAGTGCATGTTGATGCACCTGAGGCATAACTCAGTAGATGTGACACAGGTCACAGCAGTGATGCCTTGTTGAGTAGCGTGTGTCTGCATTGCCTATCTGGCATTGCAGTGTGCTTGTCAAGTGTGCAGATGTGAAGCAGTGTGCCGCAAGGTTTCCGCCAGCAGTGAGGCTTGAATGACTGATATCTGATATCTGACTGTGCTCTGCAGTTCATTGCAACCCTTGAAGCCAACATCCTTGCCAAGATCGACGCTCTTGTAAACGTGACCATCAACAAGGTGGTGCTGGGGTCTGTCAGTGTGTCCAACTCAGTAGCTTTCACAGATGCTGACAGTGCAGATGCTCTTGCGGGCCAAAGCGCCCTTGCTTCAGTGCTGCAGTCAGGGGATGTGTCATCAATCTTTGGCACTACGTTCGGGACTGTGACAGTCAGTAATGTTGCGCAAGGCAATGCAACCAACCCAAGTAAGTTCTCTATACAGCTGAGCAGGCACTGTTTCCTGATTGTGTTTGCTGTGCCAATCCTGGTTTCTGAGCACGTTCTGTGTTGCTGCAGCAGTGGCAAGTGGTGCAACAGCAGCAGGTGCCACAATGTGGACACTCGGAGCTCTGGCTACCGCTGTAACATTGGCATTGACTCTGTGATCTGCTTTGAGTGTCGAAAGACTGATGTGAGAGTCTGGGAGTGGCAATTTCTGAGTCTGGAACAATGATAAGCAATGCTTGACTGGCTGCAAAGGCTTGATCTTCAGTGCAAATTACTCTCCTGAAGCTGTTCACATGCTTAGACAGCTCTTACTGTGAACGATTCACGCATGTATATGCAATGTAATGTACATCTATACCTGTAGCATGCATGTTTCACATCTGGTGGTATCTTCTGCTTATTTGGATTGGGCATTGCGTCACCCTCAGGGCAATTGTCGAGCAGCCAATGACTTATGCCATTTTACTAGTACATGTCTCAACATGTTGCGGAAAAAACTCTTTTTGGTGAGCAATTGAGAATGTCAAGTAGCCAGGTTGCAGTGAACAATGATGTATGGGCTAGTATCGATCACGTAAAGCATTTTCTTCCATAATGTAAACGTGCAGAACAAGTGAGCTCAGAAGTAACTTTATCGTCGCGACACTGCCTTCATTGCGAGGATCTCTGAGCTTTGTATATGTTTGCAGCTTTGAAGAAGCCTTTCTTGACTGCAACAGCACCCAAGGGGTCACGATCAATGAAAGCTGTTTGGAAGGGTGCTGTCATAGCAGAAAGTGATCAGACTGTGGTGGTTGAGGGCAATCACTACTTTCCACCCAACGCCTTGAACCATGCGCTTGTTCGTTCCAGCGACTACTCGACGATGTGCGGCTGGAAAGGCCGCGCAAGCTACTACGATATTGTGGTAGATAATGAGGTCAACAAGGATGCTGCCTGGTACTACCCCCAAGCGAAGGAAGGAGCAAAGAACATTGAAGGTTACTTGGCATTTTGGAAAGGCGTGAAGGTCTCATCCTGATTTGCAAAACAACATCTGCCTTCATGTTGTTGGTTGGGTCACAGCAAGAAAGAAAGAACACAGGAAACTTAAGCGATTAAGAGTGTCCAGCTATGGTGCTGAGGGTGGATGTACACATTGGCTGTGTGTATGTGGCTGGCTTGCAAATTCATTTGCTTGACAATGAATACAAGAAGAGGCAGAAAAGCTGCATGGTATGTGTCCTGTTAGTGTCTGAGTGGCGTGCAGGGTGTGCAAATGAAATAGTGCCAAGCAATGCCAGGCCTGCTTGTAGCACATCCATCACAAACTCCTAGCGGTGCAACGTCATTGTCTTTCTATAGGTCTGAGGTCCAGAGGGCACGCTGTCGCTATCAGATTACACTAGTGATTGGTTTTGTGAGTATGATTGCAGTTCAGTACCTAGCACCCATAGGAGTGCCTGCTGACTTTAAAATTTGGTCGTCCCTTGAATTTAGTAAATGCTGTCACGAACCTCTGAGTCATCATCACCATCGTCTGTAAGTACGGTTTGCCAGCAGTAATACAGACATGACAGTGCATTCAACATTTGGATTGTAAATGGTGCCAACTTTTGCTTGACATCGTCCATGCTGATCAGATTGTCTTTATGCCATGGCCAGTGCAAATATCAGCATGAGGCCAGACATGCACACAGCGTAGTGAGTGACGTAACATGGAGTACTACAGTAATCTTTCGATATAATTACTGCACTCATCTCCAGAGAAATTGTCAGTACCGAGATATCACCGACGTCACTGCAATGCAAATGCAATTTATTTTTTAAATCAGCAATATCTTTGAAGCAATGACTAATATTGGGATCAGGAGCTTTGAGACCCAGAATATGGCATGTAACCCTATGCTGATCTGCAAGAGTCTGACAAAACACTGGTTTCACTGCTCTTTATAACCACTTTGCACTAGCTAGCTATAGCACTAGCACGGGCCCGCAGTTCTCGGTCGTTATACCGAACGTCGTTGCCCTCATGTCGAAGGGTTGCAGAAGAAAGGTTCCCAACATCTCGGTCGTAATGACGCGTTTGTCGTTGTATCGAATGTCGTTGTATCGAAAGATCACTGTACCTGCCTGCATGTCTTGCTCCTGCAGTGGGGATGCGAGCCTAAAGTGGGGATGCATCGCGATGAATAATTCACCGTGAATTACGCATGACGGGTGGCAGCTGAGCTGGCGGCAGGCACTTTCTGTTTTTGGTCAGCAGAAAATACTATTGCATTGCGAAGCGCACTCACAAAAGCTCCCGTAACAACGTGAACCGACAAGGCCGCCTTGTCAGTCACACACTGGCGTTCGTTTTGGCATATTCTGTCGGGGACCATCAGTAAGCGAGTCAGCGCTCGAAGAAACTGCCCCGTTTAGAGGCGCGGCCCGGCCATAAGCAACAGCTGACCCTGCTGAGGATCTGAGCGCAGAGCTTGGCGAGCTGCAGCACGCGCCGCGTCTACAGCCGGTGAGCATCCTGTATGCAAGCTTATGCAGCTCGAAACATTCGCAAAAGATGCTCACAATGTATTGTACGGGTAGTCAAGAACTTTTCGTGGGATGTCTGTGGGATGCCTAGAACGTAACTACAAGCTTCTTAGCTTTCAGGGGCTAATCTGTTGCCCGAAGTATTCTTTCCCTTAGTCAGTATAATATCATAGGCATTTTCGGAGAGGCCAGTCGCTGTGCAACAACCACAACGCAATAAGGATCTCGTGGTCCGTGCGTATGTTCGTTGCAATGGTGTGCCAGCACTGGCGGCAAAGCATGCACAGTGGTGACATCTATGTTTGCACTGACGCACTGGGCCTTATCGAGTACTGCATAGATTACCTGGTGCTTGTCCCAGCTTGTCATAGCTGGTCCTTGCTCCTCCTTGGACTAGACTT
>JAABUH010003945.1_pt1 | contig 12351 bp, 11 predicted proteins | sample 5559121 | NCBI WGS metagenome assembly JAABUH01 (sample SAMN10711871, study PRJNA513364) | rock metagenome | isolation source: Antarctica rocks | place: Antarctica: Victoria Land, Battleship Promontory nord | collected 2015-12-28 | reverse complement strand
TGTCGCACCCTGAACGGACCTGGTTGCGGTTGCTGGCAACGTTCGCCGCCACCGGGGTGACGCTCACTGTCGCCGATCTGCAGTCCCTCGACGCCGTAGGGCACGAGTTCCTCGCCGACTGGTGCAGAGCGGTGCAAACGGTGTAAACGCGCTCCGCTCGCCGCACCAACAACCAGCAGCTCAGTCCTCAACCCCTCGGGAAATTTGGATCGCGCACCGCCGACGGGAGCACGCAACATTGCTGAGGATCCGGTCCATCGCCATTGACTCGCTGGCCGATCTTTACGCCATCCTGCCCACCGAGCTCGTCGCCTGGTTGGTGTCGTGGGGTGTGCTTACGCCGCGTGTGGCGTAAGCCTTGCCGAGGGCACAGGGGCGGCTTGAGCTAATCTCCGGTGTCGTGCGCGAACACCACTAGGGCAGCGCCACTCCCGACGCGGTGGCTACCCGCACAGTGTCGACACCTGACCCAATGCGGCGGCGATGCCGCGGCCTAGAACACTCCCATGTACCAGATAGGAAGATCATCTTTATTGCGCCTGCTGGCGCCTTGCCTGGCGTGCTTTAATTCCTCTAAGGAATGACCGTTTTACTTGAGGTCGCAGTTCGATAGAGTCCACTTCTGTTTTCAGATCTGCTCTTGACGGCGAGGATCACCCATGATCATCGACGCGCGATCGACGACGTGGCGTGCATCGGCGCGCTGTTCAACACCTGGGACGGGGGCGGGTGAGTAGGGGCAGCGGCCCGTGCTGGTCCGGCCGACACCTCCCCCCGACCAGGCTAGAGTCGCCGGACGGAGAGCACCTGCAGGGTGTGATTCGTTGACCAGGGCCCAGTCGAGGGATTCCGGCCGGCTGCGGGAACGCTTGACACGACAACTGCAGGTGGTGGGAGCTGCGGGAGAACAGTGGTGACATGAGTGGACCGGCAACTGCGTGGTGGTTGCAGGTGCATGCGGTGTATCAGCCGGTGGTCGACCTCGACACCCGCCGCGTAGTGGGATACGAGGCACTGGCTCGTGGCCCCCGCGAGAGCCCCCTGCACACTCCGGACGCCCTGTTCGCCGCCGCCCGCGACCAAGGTGTGCTGGTCGAGCTGGACTGGGCGTGCCGGTTGGCGGCGTTGCGTGGCGCCCTGACCGCTCGACTGCCCGCCACCCTGGAGTTGTTCATCAACGTCGAGCCTCCGGCTGTGAGCGCCCCGCCACCGGCCGATGCCACCGCAATCCTGCGCGCGGCCGCCGACCTTTCGATCATCATGGAGATCACCGAACGGGACCTCACCGCCGACCCGGCCGGGCTCCTGCGCGCCGCCGCGGGGGTTCGGGCCCGTGGTTGGCGGGTCGCACTCGATGATGTGGGCGCCGACCCGGCCAGCCTGGCGTTGCTGCCGTTGCTGCACCCCGACGTCATCAAGCTGGACCTACGTCTGGTCCAGGCCAACACCAGCACCGAAGTCGCCGACATCATCACCGCGGTCAACGCGCACGCCGAACGCAGTGGCGCCCTCGTGCTCGCCGAGGGCATCGAAACCGAAGACCAAGCCCAATTCGCCGTGATGATGGGGGCCCGCCTCGGCCAAGGCTGGCTGTTCGGCCGCCCCGCACCCCTACCCCCCTTCCCCGACACCGTGACCCCGCCCACCCCACGACCGGCGCGGCACTCCCCGACCGCGGCGGCGGAAGCGCCCGCAGCTTCCTCCCCGGCTCACCCCTCCCCACAATTCACCCCCCCAACGGCAGCCACACCCTACGGACTGGTTCAAGATGGCGGCGGCACCCGCCGCTCGACCAAACCGCTGCTGATGGCGATCAGCCGGCAGCTCGAACACCAAGCCCTCGGGATAGGCGCCAGCGCCGTCGTGTTCACCACGCTGCAACACGCCCGGAACTTCACCACCGACACCGCCCGCCGCTACGCCCGCCTCGCGGCCGACACCGCCTTCGTCGTCGTGTTCGCCACCGACCTGGCCGCCGAACCCACCACCGGGGTGCGCGGCGTCGCGCTGAGCCACGCCGACCCGCTGACCGGTGAGTGGAGTGTCATCGTCATCGGCCCACATTTCACCGGGGCCTTGCTGGCCCGCGATGTCGGCGACACCGGAGCAGACTCCGCCCGACGCTTCGACTACCAAGTCACCTACAACCGACCCACCGTGCTGGCTGCGGCCACCCTGCTCATGAACCACATCCCCAGCTCCCCCAGACCCGGACCCCGCCCACCGCACACTCCTCACTGACCCACCCACCCGCTGACGCCCCGGTCGACATCTATCCGAAGTCGACCACACGGGGTACTTGCAAGGCGGCTGCACGACCTAATTCACCCCGCCCACCGCAACAGGCGGTCTTGCCGAGGGAGCACCCGCGGCCAGCCCGAGTGAGCGCCACTGCGGCCCGTCTCGAGCCCAGGAGAGGAGAGTGCACCTGTGTTGATGACAGCCGCCCTCGCCGACGAGTTGAGCAGGCTCCCCCTCACCAATGCTTGTTGTCGGCGCGCGGAAACCATCACCCTGCTCCGCTTCACCGGGACCGTGCACCAGGAACCCGGGGGGTGGAGCATCGAGGTGGACCTGGACACCACCCTGGTGGCCCGCCGCCTCGGGATGGCGATCCGCGCCCTGTATGGCTACCCCACCCAGCTGCAGGTCCTTCCTCCGTCCGGGTACCCCGCCGCCCCCCGCCACCGACTGCGGGTGACCGCCCCCGCCGACGCCGCCGCCCTAGTCCGGCGCACCGGACTGGCAGACCCGCGGGGTCGGCTCGTCCACGGTTTGCCCGCCCCGATCGTCGCCGGTGGGGTGTGCGACGCCGCTGCGATCTGGCGGGGGGCGTTCCTCGCGACAGGCTCCCTGACCGAACCCCACCGGTTCCCCGCCCTCGACATCGTCTGCCCCAGCCTGGAGGCTGCGATGGCCCTGGTCGGTGCCGCCCGCCGCCTGGGCATCACCGCCCGCACCAAAGTCATCCGTGACGTCGACCGGGTCACCGTCCGCGAACCCGACGCCATCACCGCACTGCTCACCACCATCGGTGCCCCCGACACCGCGGCCACCTGGGCGCAACAACGCACCCACCACCGCGAGCACACCCCCAGCCCCCGGCTGCCCGGCTTCGACGACGCCAACCACACCCGCGCCACCCATGCCGCGGCGGCCGCCGCCACCCGGGCAGAGCGCGCCTTGGTCATCCTCGGTGACCAGGTGCCCGAAAATTTAACGGCCGTGGCCGCGTTGCGGATCACCCACCGTGAGGTGTCCCTGGAGGCACTCGGCCGAATGCTGGACCCACCCATGACCAAAGACGCCGTCGCCGGACGCATCCGACGACTCCTCGCCCTCGCCGATGCCACAGCGCGGCGCACCGGGATACCCGACACCAACACTGCCCTCACCCCGAACACCCTCACCCGCTCCTGACACCGACACAACCACCTGCCCGGGACGCCTTTCCGAAGGATCCGTTGGATTGGTGGAGCTCGCTGTGGACGCCAACGCAGTCAGCGCACGCTCACCGATCCGTCAACCGGCCTCGCCCGAGCGAAGCTCCGCGTCCCAGGCCCAGCGGGCTGGGCTGTGCACAAAGGCCACAACCGGCGCCTGTGTGGCGAACACGACCTGGGCCGCGAAGGCGTGGCGACTGGTCAGCACCACGTCGACCTCGCCCAACGGCATGCGTCGGAAGGTCTGCGGCAACACGGGTAGCAGTGGCGCATAGCTGTGCCGACCGCTCAGCCGGTACAGCCGGTACAGCACGGGCGACGTGCGCGGCGGCGTGGACAGGTGTTCGGGGACACCACCGGGTCGGGCGATCGGTACCCGAATGCTGGCATCCGGCCACTCCAGCGACAACTGCTCGACCACATTCTCCGATCCGGCAACCTCGGTGAACCGCTCGTGGACGAGCGCAACCCGAGCACCGTTCACTGCACGATCTGCCAACCCGATGGACCGCTTGCGCTCGGATCGCGTTCCGTCCTGCCCGGATGGGCGTCGGCTGACTCGGGATCGGCAGCGGCGGGTTCAACCGAGTCCGGCTCGGTGGAGTCGCCACCGACCTCCGGCTCCATTGCACGCTCCACGTCCGCGGCTGACGCCGGCTCGATCAACGTCAACAGCGCGGGCACACCCGCCAACGCCAGCGCGGCCAGTTGCTCCTTGGCCGAACGCCGTTTGGGTGCCCCCCGATGTGCGACCACAACCGCGAGCGCGGCATGCTCCAGCGCGGCGCTGCGCCACCAGGGGTCATCGGCGGACAACTCGACCAGCTGCCCACCCGCGTCCACCTCGGATCGGGCGGCCTGCGCCAGCGCCGAGACCGCAGGGTCAACAGTGGCACCACTGCGCAGAACCAGTACGTTTGCACCGGACCGGAGCCGCGCGAGCACCACGGTCTCCACCCGCACAGTTCCCGGCCCCCTGGCACCGTGCGTGCAGTCCACAAAGTCCGCCCCGTGCTTGCGCGCTGTCCGTCTCGCCCACGTCGGGGACACCGCGCTTCCCCAGCGACCCCGCAACGCCACCAGGAGCTCGGCCGTGACAATCAGCGCGACGAGCAGGGCAAGGGCGGCTTCACGCAGGGGTTGCGGAGAAACCGGAGCACTGGACGTCAACGGATCAGACAGCGCGGCGAGACGGGCCTGGGCCGAGCCGCGGATCTGACTGAGTTGATCCTGCGCCACCTGGAATTGCGCTTGCAACGCTGCACGCTTGGGATCGCGGACCGACAGCGACTGCAGCTGGTCGTTCAACGCGGACGAGTCGGCCTGCAGCTGCGTCGTCTCGGCCGAAGCCGACTCCCGCGCCCGTGTTCTCGCTGCGCTGTCCAACGTCAGCACGGCCTGCTTCGCCACGGCGGAAGCCTGCTCGGCAGAAGCGCCCATGGCCTCGACCGTGACCAGTCCCGGCGTCTTCCCGTCGCTCACAGTGATTCGGGAGCGTGCTTCCGCATCGCTCCACGGCACTCGAGCGGCGGTGATGATGTCGTGCAGTGCCCCGGTGTCGGTGCCGAGAGCGACATACGGTGCGGTGAGCAGTGCCGCGGCAGTTGAGTCGGTGCTCGACGTGGTGCTGGCCGTGGTGGTCTGTGCGCTGGCCGACACGGTCGCGGACCATCGGGCCGGAGCCGACCCCCGCACACCGAAGACAATGCCTGCGATCAGTATTGCCACCAACAGCGCGGGCAGGGCAACGCCACGCAGCTCTCGAAAGTGGTGGCCCAGGTCCAGGGTCGACGGCACACCGGGGTCCTCCGACGCCCCCGGGTCGTCACTGTTCGCCTGTGCCATTACCCAGCTCCTCACCAGATCCGCAGTGCGCCCAGGCCAGAGTCTAGTGCCGCGTGGGCAGTCGGTCAGGGCGCCGGTGACCCCGGACGATGGGTCGCCACTCGGGTCACGGTGGCCATCGCCGTCTCGCGTGTGCTTCGATGCAGCAGACTGTGGTCACCGGCCTCGGGAAGAACCAGGTCAAGCTGTAGACCGCTGCGTTTCAACCGACGGAGGGTAGTCGAACCCTGCCAGCGCTGAGCCAGGCAGCCCCGTCGGCGCCGGGCCGTCACGGCGGTGCGTATCGGCTGGTGATCCCCTCCGCCGCGAGTGACCCACCCGTGCGGGGCGGGTAGTGCGGGCACACTGGTCAGCGCAGAGGTGACCTGATCGTGGGATCGGGTGTGAGCAGACGTTGAGGAGCAACCACCGGTGGTCCTGGCCTATCTACCCAGCCCGTCCCAGGGGGTGTGGCATCTGGGGCCGCTCCCGATCCGTGCGTACGCGTTGTGCATCATCGCCGGGATCATCGTCGCCCTGATCATGACCCAGCGCCGGTGGACAACCCGCGGCGGTGACCCGGAGGCCATCCTCGACGTGGCGCTATGGGCGGTGCCCTTCGGGGTCATCGGGGGCCGCCTGTACCACCTGATCACCGACCCCGAGCTGTACTTCACCGCCGGGAAGGACCCGATCAAGGCGCTCTACATCTGGGACGGCGGTCTGGGCATCTGGGGGGCCGTCGCCCTCGGCGCGGTCGGCGCCTGGATCGGCTGCCGACGCCGCGGCATCAGCCTGCTGGCCTTCGGCGATGCCCTCGCCCCCGGCCTCATCGTGGCCCAAGCCATCGGCCGGTGGGGCAACTACTTCAACCAAGAACTCTACGGATCCCCCACCACCCTGCCCTGGGCGCTGGCCATCGATCCCGCCCACCGCCCGGCGGCCACCCCGGGCATCGGGCTCTACCACCCCACGTTCCTCTACGAATGCCTCTGGGACCTCGCCGTCGCACTGCTGCTGCTCTGGGTCGATCACCGGTTCACGTTGGCCCGCGGCAAGCTTTTCGCCCTCTACGTCGCCGCCTACACCCTGGGCCGTGGCTGGGTCGAGGCACTGCGGGTCGATCACGCCAACCACTTCCTCGGGTTGCGCCTCAACGACTGGACCTCGCTGATCGTCTTTCTCGCCGCCCTCGCCGTGCTGCTGTGGCGATCCCCCGGCCAAGAACACCCGAACTCCGTCCCGCCGCCCATATCGGATGACGAGCACACCGACGCTGCGGTCACTCCAGGGGCGACGCCTCGATAACCGCCCACCGCTCCCACCGCCTCGGAGAGGACCGCGCCACACATCAGGGCGGGCTCGCACAGAACCCTCAAAGTCCAAGGGTGGGTGGCGAGCACCATGAAATGTGTCTAAGAATCGGTGGCCCAGGGCAGGTATCTCAGGGTCATCACAGGTTCACGTCGCAGGGTGGTTGCAGGGCGAGTTCGCAGAGAAGTTCTCCCCCGTCCGCTACCCCTAGCTCAGGAGTGAATGCTGATGAACAAGCGCACCAAGACGATCCTCACCACCGGAAGCTTGGCCCTCGTGCTGGCCGGTACCGGCGCCGGCGTTGCCACCGCGCAGACCAGCACGACCCCCACCCCGCCCGGGACCGCGTCATCCTCCACACCGACCCCGGCGGCGAAAACCGCGAAGCACCCCCACCACAAGGGTGGACAGCTGCGGCGCGTCGAGCACGGCGAGTTCACCGTGCACACCAAAACCGGGGACAAGGTCCTGGACACCCAGCGTGGGGTGGTCACCGCCGTCAACGCCGGATCGGTGACCGTGAAATCGAAGGACGGGTTCAGCGCCACCTACACGCTCAACGCCACCACCAAGGTCCACAAGGGCAAGCAGACCGCCACCACCGCCCAGCTCACCACCAACGACCGGGTACGGGTGCTGGCCGACAAGGCCGGTGCCACCGCCACCCGCATCGGCGACGCCGGGCCCGCCAAGTAACCCACCACCAGGTGTGCCGGCCCGGGACGTAACGTTTCCGGGTCCGGCACACCCGAGCAGTCCGCGGGAACCCCCGGGGCATCACTGCCCGTGGCATCCTGATCGACCGGTGACGGGTCCGGGGACGGCCCGCAGGTACTGGTGCACCGTGTCCCGGCTGATGCCGAACTCCCGCGCCAACGTGGCCTTCGCCTCTCCCGCCGCCGCACATCGCCGCAGCTCAGCCACCCGCTCGTCGGTCAAAGAGCGTTTCCGGCCGCGGTAGGCGCCCCGTGCCTTGGCCAGCGCGACACCTTCCCGTTGGCGTTCCCGGATCAGCGACCGCTCGAACTCCGAACGCGCCCATCACCGACAACAGCAACTGCGCCATCGCGTTGTCCTCGCCGGTGAACGTCAGCTGCTCCTTGAGAAACTCCACCCGCACCCCCAACCAGTGAGGTCGTGACGATCCGCCGAAGGTCGTCGAGGTTCCTTGCCAGGCGATCGAGCGAATGCACGACGACCACGTCGCCGGCCCGCACTAAGCCGCGGCCTTCGTGCACCAGCGTCTCCGCTGTGCCGCCGGACGGCGGCTGGCGCCGGATCCGTAGATGATCAGCGCGTCATGCCGCGTCTGTACCCTACAGTATGTAGGTGAGACGGCGAGGGAGAGGCTTTGCATGCATCAAGACATTGGGCGACGGTCCAGACGAGGCCGAACGCGGCCCCGGCACCTGTCGGCCTCCGCGCCGCGTCCTCGAGTGCTCATCGTGTCCGGGAGTGTAGGAGCCGGTCATGACGGTGCAGCGGCGGCGTTGGCGTCCCGCCTGCGCGCGGGCGGGACGGACGTGGATATACGGGACTACCTGTTCGCGTTTCCCGCGCCGATCCGTGCGGCGATGCGGGGCAGTTACGCCGTCAGCGTGAATTATCTGCCCTCGGTGTTCGAGTGGCTTTTCACCACCATCGAGCACCGCACCGTGGTGCACCGGCTGTCGTTGGCGTTCTGCCGCTTGGCGCAGCGACGGGTCCAGCAGTGGGTGCGCCCCGGCTATGACGCCGTGGTGTCCACCTACCCGTTCGCCAGCCAGACCCTGGGCCAACTGCGAGCCCGGGGTCAGCTGAGATGCGCCGTGGTGACTTTCCTCACCGACCCCGCCGCACATCGACTGTGGGTCCATCCCGGCGTTGACCATCATCTGACTGTCACCCAGGCCACCGCCGAGCAGGGCGAACGCCGCTACGGGGTGCCCATGCAGGTCGGTGGCCCTCTGGTCGCTGAGCGGTTCTCGCGCCAGCCAGAGAGCCCAGCGGCCCTGCGGGCCCGAGCGACGATCCGGGCCGAACTATGCCTGGGCGCGGACACGCCGGTGGCACTCATCCTTGCTGGCTCGCTGGGCCTCGGTGACGTCGCCCTCACGGTGGATGCGGTGTTGGCCGGGCGCTGGGCCATACCAGTTGTGGTCTGCGGGCACAACGAGCGGTTGCGCGGCCAGCTGTCCCAACGCCCCGGTGCTCGAGCGCTGGGCTGGCGTGCGGACATGCCCGACCTGATGGCCGCTGCCGATGTGCTGATCACCAACGCCGGCGGGCTGTCGTTCACCGAAGCGCTCGTCGCCGGCCTACCTGCGGTCTGCTTCGCCCCGATTCCCGGGCACGGCCGCGCCAACGCGGCCCTGCTCGATACCGCCGGTTTGGCGCCGTGGGCGCACACGCCCACAGAACTCACCGTGGCCATGCAGGCTGCTACCGAACGCAAGGTTAACCGAGGGACCCCACCGCCCAGCCTGGTCGCCGCATTCGTGGCCGGACTCCCCTCCGGTCACCTCCACACCGATCGACCACCGCGTGCACGGTGGTTCAGCCGCCCGCGTCGAAGCGTCGCTGCATAGTCACGCCGGTGCCGGTGCCGGCGCCGACCGCGCCAGCACCACGACCCCGCCGGTCATGACGAAGAATCCCAGCAACTGACCGGCCAACAGTGCCGGCGCGGAGGCTGTTTGTTCACCGAAGACCACCGCGCCCACGATAACGGCCACCACCGGGTCCGCGATCGTCAACATCGGCAGCGACACCGCCAACGGTCCAGAATTGAACGCCGCCTGGTTGAGCGCGATCGACGCCGCACCTACCACCAGCAGTGCGTAGAACACCCAGGACGTGACCACCTCGGACACTCCCAACCCCAGCAGGCCAACACTGTCTTTGAGCAACGCCGCTCCCACGCCGTACCCGCAGCCGCCGGCGAACGCCCACAGCGCCGCCCGGTGCCGCCGCGACGGGCGGCCCAGCGCAAATGCCGCGCCCGCGACCACCAACACCAGCACGCTGGCCAGCGCCAGGATCGTCGGATCGGCGACTGAGCGCCCCACAGCTGGCCGGGCGGAGGCCAAGAACAGCGCCAAGCCCGCGACCACCACACCGGCCCACCCCAACTGCACCAACCCCACCGGGTGGTGATCGAAGAAGGCCGCCATCGGCAACGCGAACAGCAATCCCGACACCAACAAGGGCTGCACCACCGACAACTGCCCAAGTCCGAGTGCAACGGTGTGCAGCGCCACCCCTGCTGTCGCGACCACCGTGCCCCACAACCACAACGGCCGTGTCACGACCGCCACGCCACCACACTGCGCCCCGGCCCGGTGGTGCAACACACTCGCCAGCGCCGCGAACAACGCCGATCCGAGCGCGGCCACGACCGCGCTGAGCAGGCTCACCCGAGCCCGTGCGCACCGAGTGGGTCCATCTCGCCCAGCATCATCAGCGCCTCGGTCGCGGCCCGCCATGCGCGACGCACCCGAGACCCCGATGCCGCATCGTCAGCACCGATGTCTGCGCAGGAATCCCGGCCAGCAGAGCGCCGTCAATTCCGCCCGTTCCGCCCGCGCCACGAAGGTCGCTCCGAACACGGTCCGAAGACTGGGCAACTGTCATACCTACAAAGTGTAGTGGCGTTCCGCGCAAGGCCACCGACGCGCAGCGACGGACAGTTGGGCGACGAGTCGCCGATGACGCAGCTACACTCCTACACACTGTAGGTATACAGTTGTGATGGCATTGGCCGCTCAATATATCCGCTGATTGGGCCCTCGTGACTTCTCTCAGCCCAGTCGCAGCAAGGAACCTGCGCCGGGTGCAGCCGTGGCATCGGGGGTGGCGCTGGGCGCCCATACCGTGCCGGTGTTGAGTTCGATCGGCCGGGTGCGGGAGAGCTTGTGCCCGCGGCTATGCGGGTACGGCGCGCCTTGCGGTGTCGCGTTGACCTTCGACGACGGCCCGGACCCCTTCGGGACACCCATCGTGCTGGAAACGCTCCGCACGCTGAGATGGACGGCGACGTTCTTCCTGCTCGGCTCCCAGGTGGTCCGCTATCCCGGCGTGGCTCGTGCCGTCGCCGCCGCAGGGGCACGAGATCGCGGTGCATGGCTACGAGCACCGTAACCACCTCACCCGCTGCCCTCACGACGTCAGCGGGGATGTGTTTCTGTGCGTTGCCCGATGAGGTACCGGTCGACCAAGGTCACCGTCAGGTTGGTGCTCCTCTCGAAACTCCGGCATGGCGGCAACCGCTACGGCCGAGACGTACTGCTGAGTCATCGTCGTCGTCAGCAGGGAGATAGGCGCGGCTCCCTACGGACTGTAGTGTTAGGCGGCGTACGCACGGCTCGAGGAGGGCGTAGTGAAAAGGAAAATCACCAGTTCCGCGCCCCGACGTGGGCCGGGAGAGCTTGAGGGTGACGTTCTCACCGCCCTATGGGCGGCACCTGGCCCGGTGAGTCCCGCCGAGGTGCAGGCCGCCGTTGCTGGTGAGCTCGCTTACAACACGGTGCACACTATTCTGACGCGCCTGTGCGAAAAGCAGTTGGTGACTCGAGTACCCGCTGCGCGGGGCACCCGATACTGTCCGACCAAGGACGCTGCGGAGCTGGTAGCGGAGCAGATGCGCGCGGCGCTGGGGCAAGGCTCGGACCGTGGCGCTGTCTTGCAGCGATTCGTCACCTCACTCGATGCTGCGGATGAAGCAGCGCTTCGGGCGCTGCTGCGCAGCGACACGGCGCCATGACCATCTCGGTGTACGTGCCGCTGCTGTTGTCGCTGGTGCTCGCCGCGCTCAGTCGCCCGTTGGCGCGGTGGTTGTCTCCACGGACGGCCGCTCCGGCGCTGGTTATCGCCGCCGGCCTGTCCGCCGCCGCCTCCACGTGGGGATTGATCTTGCTGGCAGCGACCCTGCTGCATGAGGCACCTCCGGTTGCCGAACGCGCAGCCGCGGGCACGCACTTACCGTCCGAGCCAGTGCCGGGGCTCATCGCCGCTGGTGCGGGAGCGATCCTCGCCGTTGGTGCCTACCGCCTCACCGAAGTGATAAGGGGGCGACGGGCAACACACCGGACACTCCGTGGCCTGTGCGAGCCCAGCGAGGCTGAGGAACTGGTCGTCATCGCGGCCTCGGCACCGCACGCCGTCGCGGTGCCGGGACGCGGAGGAAATCATGGTCGAATACTCGTCACGTCGGGCATGCTTGCCGCTCTCGATCATGATGAACGGGCGGTCCTCCTGGCGCATGAGCGGACGCACTTACGCGAGCGCCACCACTGGCTGCGCGCTGTCGTTGACGCCGCCGCCGCGGTGAACCCTCTGTTGCGGCCGGCCCGGGACACCGTGGCTTTTCTGCTGGAGCGCTGCGCGGACGAAGCGGCCGCCGATACGGTAGGCAGCCGCACCCTGGCGGCGCGGTCGCTGGCCCGCGCGGCACTGGCCACGACCGACGCCACCCGCAGCGAGGCGTTAGCATTTCAGCGGCTCGCTATCACCACCCGCGTTGCCGCCCTACAGGTCGCCGCTCCACCGCCGAGGCCACTCATCGCAGCCGCAGTGATATTAATCGGGATACTCACCACTCTGCTTGCGGGCGACGCCACCATCGCCTTCATCGAACTTGTTGAGCGATACCTGCCCGGTGGTGTCTAGACCGAAGTTACGGCTCTCTGGATGACGGTTTTCCTGCGTGACCTGCTGTTGTGGGTGATTCCGGGCCACTGTGTGTAGCCAAGAGTGGGCCGTGTCGGTTCGGGATGGGCTGCGCACTGGCCGG
>JAABUH010003944.1_pt1 | contig 12354 bp, 19 predicted proteins | sample 5559121 | NCBI WGS metagenome assembly JAABUH01 (sample SAMN10711871, study PRJNA513364) | rock metagenome | isolation source: Antarctica rocks | place: Antarctica: Victoria Land, Battleship Promontory nord | collected 2015-12-28 | reverse complement strand
CGGGCGCGGCCGGCGAGGACGAGCGCGGCGTCACCGACGCCGCGCGCCGCAAGGCGCGCCCGCTGTGCAGCTGCAGCCTGCTGCGCCGCACGCATGTCACGCACTGGTTGGCGCTCATGCTTGCCCTGTTGTCGCGCAGAGCTCGGGGTCGGCGCTTGCGGTCGCGGGCTTGCGGTGCACCTGCAGTCGCTGCCCTGGCCTGCGGGGCGCGGCGCTGCGCGCGCAACGGCGCGCCGGGCCGCGGCGAACGCGGGCGGCCGCGCGTGCGGCGCGCGCGTCGGCGGGCGCCTGCAAACGAGCACACGCTTGCACTGTTTGCCTGACGGGGCCCGCCCCGCCCGCGGTTGACCGGGCGCGCGTGCTGTCCGGCGCAGGCGCAGGCGGCGGTGCAGGCGCGCGCGGCGGAGGCGGCGACGCGCGACCTGCTGCGCGCGGTGCGCACGTTCGACCGCACGCAGTGCGACGGCCTGTTCGCGGAGCCGGTTACCGACGACATCGCCGAGGGCTACTCCAGCATCATCGCGCGGCCCGTGGACCTGAAGACGCTCGCGTGCGCGCCCTTCCTCCCACAGCTGTCAGGCGCCTGTGACTGGGCTGGCCCGCCGAATCTGAAGGCGCTTGCATGCGAGGCTGCCCTGCACGCCGGTCAGGGACCCGTGATGGGCCCGGCCGCCGATAGCGGGGCGTGGGTCGTTGCGGTCGGCTCGCACACCCGCTGCGAGCGCCCGCTTTAAGCAGCGCCCGGGGTGAGAGCCGCGCGTGCGCGCCGCGCCGCGCAGGCACAGCATGGAGAAGCGGCACGCGTTCTCGGCGGACATGGCCGGCCTGGAGGCGTTCCACGACGAGGTGCAGCTGATGGCCAGCAACGCGCTCGAATACAACCCGGAGGGCTCCTACGAGCACGGCCGCGCGCTCGCGCTCAAGGACTTTGCCGCGGCCGAGTTCCAGCGGCGCCGGCGCGAGGTGCAGTCCGCAGGGTACATTGCACGGCGCTGAGGCCCCGAACGCGCGGCTCGAGCTGGGCATCCGGCACACTGAGCCTGCCGGGATTGGGCGCCCTGCACAATGTGTTGCTGCTGCTGCTGGCCTCCATGCAGCAGAGGTCTCCGCCGGATTGGTCCCGGGGGGTCATGCCTCAAGTCGTTGTGCTGGGTGCGTGAGCGGCGTTTGTCACACAGTGCGCGGGGGTTGAGTGGATTATGTCGAGTTGACGGGCGCGGGGAGGTAGGCTTTGTCCTGCTGACACGCGTGCCAAAAAGTAGTGCGCCAAGCGGGTTGCAAAGCCGGGGCTAGAAGGCTGAGCGCTGCTGGCCCCTTTACATGCACTATCAATAAGAGCACGGCTGTGGGCCATCGAGTGCGGCAGGTACGCAGCGTGAAGGACTTCAGTAACACAACAAGGAGGAAAGGCCACTGCATGGGTCTCAAGTGCCTCAAATATGCTGCCATGCACATGCTCTGCTGACAGCATGCCTTTGGTCACCATCTCCGGCCCAAACCCTCGATCACCGGCCAAACAACACAAGAGTTCTAGCGCCCTCAGCTGGCTACATATTTGCGCGGCTGGTGCACCAGCCTGTGCCTGACCCCAGCAGGCGGACCTACCCGTTCAGAGCTGCACACATTCTACGCCAGCATAGACACAGGGATAGTGCGCTTTGTGTGCCCTTAAGCTGTCACCTTGTTCACGTATTCCAGACTGCTGCCACATGTACACTGCTACATTCTGAACACGTTACGGACTTAAGCAGGCGCCTCGTCATCGTAACCCATCCTCATGGGGCTCGCCGTCGATGACCGCCGCTCTTTACAGAGCTCACTCTGCCAAATTAGGCAGCCAACGCGGCGCTAAGCCAGCGCACACGGCAACCGGGCCTCCCGAGCACCATGCGGCACGATCACATGCGCAGGCGCAGCTGATACCAGCGACAGCCAGGCTGGCCGGTCAGACTTCTACGAGCTGCCTCGCCTCCTGCCAGAGCTCCGCGATGCGAGCGCTGGCCGCGCCGGGAGCGAGCGCGCGAAGCAGGCGTGCCTCTGGCGCAGCCAGCGGCTGGCTCGCGCGTCCGCCAAACACGGTCTGGCGAGGTCCAAGGACATCATGTCAGCTGGGCGCGCACACCCTACACATTGAGCAGGCCTCCCCTGCAGCACTCTGGAGCGTCACGTCTACTGACTTAAAAGGACACCCCAGCGCAGCACTGTCAATCTAGCAGCAGGCATGCAAGGCGTCACGGCTGCAGGATTGGATGGCATACCCTGCAAGTAGGTGAGATCATACAGGTTAAGCATGCAGCCGCCGGCAGGCGCGGTGCTGCACATCAGCGCACACAGCAGCAGCGGCGCGCAGCGCGCGCCTGCAGCTTGGCCTCCATGCGGGCGCCCGCCGCGTGCGCGCGCGACACCACGCCGCCCGGGATGCCCGCCAGGCGCGCCACCTGCAGGCCGTAGCTGCGCGGGCAGGCGCCCGGGCGCAGGCGGTACAGGAATGTGATCTGCGCCTCGTCCGAGGTCCAGGCGGGCGCGCCGTCCCCGCCCGGGGGCGACCCCAGGATCGGAGACCCTGGCGCAGCCGCGGCACGCGGCGCGCGCCGGCGCGCGCCGCCGGCGCCGCCGCCGACCAGCGCGGCCATGTGCGCGTTGGCCACGCCGGCGTCGGCCGCGAACTCGCGCGTCAGCCCGAAGTAGTGCGTCGCGAACAGCATCCGGCAGCCAATGCGCGCGCTCAGGAACTTCAGCACCGCGTGCGCAATGGCGTACCTGCGCACACGGCGGGCGGCGTCAGGGAGCATGCTAATTCACAACTGCCAGGGCATACGCGCGCAGCATGGTGCGACAGAAGCGCATGATCAGGAGCCTGTCAGGCTATAATCCAGGCGGAGGAGCTTGCCATGGCTTGCATGTCCAAGTATGTCCACACGAGATGACAAGCAGATACAGTGCAGGCGCCCTGTCTGTGCGTTCAGTAGCATTGTCAGGCTCTGGGAGCGCGGCGGTGATGGGGCGCCGGGCGGCGGCGCACCCGTCAAACGTGCTAGTGCCGCGGCCCAGCTCGTCCAGGACAACCAGCGACGCGGGCGTGGCATGGCCCAGGATTGCCGACGCCTGCAGCGCAGCCGCTTCTGCGCTTGGGGCCGCAGGGCAGATGCGCACCCCATCACACTGCATGCAGGGCAGGGCGGCGCGGCAGCGCGAAGTCAAACGTCCGGCAATGCAGCGCCGCAGCACTGCATGCGGAGCCAACGCTGCGCGATATGTCTGTGCAGCAGTCAAAGATTTGCTGCGTTCAAACTTCACACAGGGCCGCTGCCCGCGACTGCACATGTTGTTGTCTCAAAATACGGCCTTTGTTGAGCACTGGCTGGACATGCGGTGCAGCTACGGAAAAAGGTTTATGTCAGACCGGACATTGGGAACTATCTAGGTGCCATGTCCATGTAGCAGAACCTGCCAGGCATGGGCCTCACCTCGGAGCACTCGACCATGAAAGTAGACTCGCCGGACATGATGCGGTCCTGTGCGCCTGTTAGCACGCATGTCAGCCCTCTGCGCCGCGCAGACCTGCAGACGTGCCGTACGTCCGTGCATGCGCACGCTGCCAGGCCGCGACTGATCTCACGCTTCGGCCATATCGGCTATGTGCCATGGTTGTCGTACCTTCCGAGGGGTCACAGAATAGTAACCAGCAAAGACACCCTGGGTGATGTCGGGCAGAAGGAGCAAAGGACACAGGTTTGCTGAATTGAGGGTGTGCTGATCAGCGGGCGCAGTGGAAAGTCGAAGTGGGGCCCGACCCAAGCGCGTGAAGATCTGGTCGGTGACCGTGAGCCGCGCCGAGGCGGCCGGCACGGGGCAGCCCATCTGCGCCAGCACCACCGCCACGCACGTCGCGCGCAGCAGCGTGCTCTTGCCTGCGCGCCCGGCAGGCCTCTCTGTGCCAGGATGTGCCTTCGCTGGCGGCCGGTTGACGCTGCACTGCACACTTAATACGGTGGGACCTGAGATCTACACAGGTGCGACCTTCCCATTACCCTACAGCAAAACAGATCTTGTCAGCAGTGCGCAGACCATTCCTCACACCGCGCACGCCACGGGGGAGCTGGCCGGCGGACGTGCCCAGGCGCAGATCGTTGGGCACCACCGCGCCGCCCGCGCCCGCGCGCGCGCAGGGGTGCCACAGCGCCTGCAGGTCCAGGGAGGGCTGCGCTTCGGGGCCGCCGCCCGCCGCCCGGCACATCGGCAGCAGCTCCGCGCGGCAGGTCGGCCCGTTGGCGGTCGCGCCAAACTCTGCGAATGCCACCAGCACGTCCACCGTGGACAGCGCCGCCTGCGGCCCGCGCGCCCGCTCAGCTGCATGGGCACGCTGCGTAGCGGCGGCAGCACCGGCGCTGGCCCGCCGCGCGTGGCGCGCAAGGTGGCCAGCCCGTCTAACAGTTTCTAGCAGCAAGTTGTAGGCTCCATAGCATCCAGTGTTACACTTATTGAACGTACAGAGCAGACATGGCATCTTTGGTTTTGTTTATTTTTTGGCTGAGCACACACTGTGAAGCGCAAGAGCAACAACATGGACATCACATGAATGCTCACACACATCACATGAATGCTCACAAGCGGGCTGCGCAGGTGCGGCGCAGCGCATGTCGCCCATGCAGGACAGGGTTGGGGCTGCAGAGCGGCACCTCCAGCCGCTCCCAGGCGTCGCGGTGCGCGTGGAACTGTGCCAGCAGCGCGCTGGTGGCCGCGACCTCGGCCGCGCGCTGCGCGGCTGCCTCGTCCTCGTCGGCGGCGCCGCCCGCACCCGGCCGCAGGTGCGCCGCGCAGGCGTCCGGGCGCAGCCTGGCCACGCGCGCGCCGCTGCCGCCCTTCTTGGCCTTGGCCTTGCTGGCCTGCGACCGAAGCGCGCCCTCGACACACTGAGCGCTCATAACTAGCTGCACCCTCTGGGTTTTTTGTGCTACCAAGCACTCACCAGCCCAGCTCATCAGCATTGAACCTGCCTTGCATGTCGCCAGTGCAATAACTGCAAGACAGCATTCACACATGGTTTCCTGCACACATGGTTACAGAATATTGTTGGAAAGCGGCTGCAGCCAATGTCCCACAGGTTACAAGTTACCAAAAGCATGTAAGGGCGCGCCTTGCCCTCTGGCGCCGACCACTCCAGCGCAGCGTCGATGCCATCCAGCGCGCGCATCGCCGCGCTGCCCGCGCCCGGCGCGGCCGCTGCGGCCGCTGCCAGCAGGCTGCCTGCGTCGGGGCTGCGCCCGACGGCGTCGTCGCCGCCCGCGCCCAGCGAGGCCAGCACGGCGGCTGCCTCCCGCACAGCCACCGCCGCCATGGCCACCGCCGCTACCCGCCTGCGGCAGGCATGCCACATTGCTTGCACAATAAGAGGGACAGGCAGGCATTGCGCGCGGCTCGCTTTGTGGCCAACAGCTGTGAGCCGGGCTCACACCACGCGTGTTCGCGGCAGCACGCACACCAGGCAATGGCATGTCATCTCTGGTCTCCAAGCTATTATAATTTGGCCATGCATGCAGGGAGACACAACGCTCCCGTGAGTGTACTGCATGCAGCATCAGCTGTCTTGCGTTCACAAATGCGCGCAGTGCAACTCGCAGCTAGAACCCTGGCCCGCGCCTGCGCTGTGCTGCATCGACGGCCCAGCCTGGCAGGCCCGCTGCGGGCTCCGCCGCTGCATTGCGTGCCTGCCAGGCATGCTGCTCTCAGCATCCCGCGAAACGACAGCCCGCACAGCAGACCAGGCTGTGTGCAGGACCATGCGCAGCATCCAGGCGCACACCCGCACTCAAGTCAGTGCGTACCCAACAGAGCGGGCACCAGGGGCGTGCGCCCGGCCCAGCGTGCGCTCGAAGGCGCCGGTGCAGGTCAACACGCAGCCAGGGCCCACAACTCCTGGCAAGCAAGGTACTTTATGTACAAACCGCACCAAGAATGCATGCTCCCACGCACGCCGCTGTAGGTCGAACGGGGCCAGCGCCGGCGCGCCTGGCCGAGGGCGCGCTCCAGGTCGCCCAGCCGGCGCAGGCCCGCGCGCAGCGGCGCGGCCAGGCCCGGCCGGCCGGCCAGCTCGGCGACCGCGTCCTGGCGCGCCGCGATCTCGCCCAAGCTCATCAGCGGCCGGCACAGCCAGCGCCGCAGCAGCCGCCGGCCGCCTGCGCCGCCCGGCACAGCGCGGGTCAGTCTCTGCTCGGCAGACCGCATGGGGCACTCGGGGGCAGGCTGCTGCACAGCCGCACAGGCAGCTGCTTCTCAGTGCGCGGCACGGCTGGCGCCGCGGCAGTCGCCAGGTATCTGCCCCGCCCCGGCTGGCCCAGCCCCAAGGCCTGAGCGGGCAAGCGCAACGCCGGCCCTGCAGTCCGGAACGGAACGCGTCGCGTCGGTGGCCACCTGCGGCGCGGGGCGGGCGGGGCGCGGGGCGGGCGGCACCAGGCGAGACGCAGGTGTCTAGGCACGCCATGAGCGAGCCCTCGGCGCCGCCGCCGCTGGTCTCCAGCAGCTCCAGGTTGGCCAGCGTGGGGCCGTCCAGGCGCAGCGCGCCCGCGTATGCCGAGTACGGCGCGACCTGTCCGCGGTAGGGGTAGTCGCGATAAGGGTCAGCGGTCCCGCGAGCTCGACCTACATGATTGTGTTGCTTGCCTGGCGGCCCCCCAGTCGTAGGCTGCCTGCCTGAGGTGCCGCAGCTGGCCAGGAGATGCTGAGAATAAAGAGATATCCCGTCAATTCCCACATTAAAATTTAAGGTAGAAAACAGATTAAATAGGGAATTCATGAATTTTTTTTGTCACACACACTCTCTGTCTCTCCCTATTGACACGGTACCTGTTGCCCAACGCGGAGCCTCCCGGCACATGCAGACAGGGCAACGCATGCTCAACCTCTACCAATGAACTGATGTGAGGCACTCCCTTCAGGGGTGCAGCTGGGTGTTCCAGGCGAAAGTACCCCTGCACCCTCCTCGCGATGGCCAATCTGTGCTGTGACCTGGCTTGAAATGCACACGCCTCTGTCCCACGTACCACATGCGCTTCGCTGGCGAGCTCGTTGTCTGCGCGCAGGCGCGCCAGGTGCCGGCGCAGCGCAGCCAGCGCCGCCAGCGGCCCGGCGCCGACCGCGCACACCTCTGCCGGCAGCACCAGCTGCCCCAGGCGGCCCTGCACCTGCACCGCCAGCAACACCTTTAGTCTCTCCGAATATGTGCAGGTGATCGCAGGAGAGTAGGGTACAGGCAGATGTGGCGCGGACGATACTGTGCGATTATCACACAAAGTGCATGCGCATGGTGCAGGGCACAAGCTCCCGCCACCCGCTGCTTGACATGCATGCGAGCAAGCCTTCCCTTTCCAGGGCATGCACTGTGTGGCTTTCCGTGGCACGCGACGTATCAGCCGCTGCTCCTCATTTCATGCCGGGCAGCAGCCAGCTGACCGACCTGACAAGTTGCCACCTGCGCAAGCTGTGCTGCCAGGGCCGACCGGCGGCCGCGCCTGCATGCCCTCCTGGAACGCGCCCATGTCCTGCGCGTCTGGGAACTCGGCGCCCGGCTCCACCGGCGACAGCATGAGCGGGATAAGCGGCGAGGCCAGGCAGCGCATGGTCGGGCCCGACAGCCGGTTGCGCGCGAACAGCACCTCGCGCGGCGCGACCTGCGCGCATGCCCGCGCGGCGCTCAGGGGAACGATCGGAACAAGCCCATCCGCGCGCGCTGCTGTCCAGGGCCAGCTGGGACGGCGGCAGCGAGGCCAGGCAGCGCCTGCCAAAGACTGCTTCATGCCCCAGCAGCTCACCTGCTTGAGTTCCCCATGACAAGCCCCTAAACCTTGGGTCCAGCTGTTTCTGGCGTGTTGGAATTTGGGGTAGACCTGATGGGCCTGCCAGGCTGCAATGCTCAGCACCACATGCAATGAGCGCACCCCATAAAGCCTCTCGTATGAAGAGGCTCAGCTTGCAGTGCCCGGATGCAATCAATCGCCATTTTCTGCGCCGATGCTGCAGCACGTAGGGGGCCGCGCCTGCACCAGGAGGGCGCTCAGGTTGGCGCGACCCGCATCGTCCAGCACCTCGCCGACGTAGTACCGCCCAGCTGCCGCATCCAGGAATGCAAACCCAAAGCGGGCAGCCGCTGTGCCGACGGCTCCGGCCGAGTCGCATTCCTCCTCGTGCAGCGCCAGCAGGTGCACCTGCAGCATGGCCGCAACATTAAGGCAGCACACTAAAAGCTCGCCCTCCCTGGTAACCTTGCCGGCCGCGGCGTCCCGCAATGGCCACAAACCCCACCATTGGGTATGCGGAGGTGGGGTATTGCAGCTTGCATGAAACAACTGCCATGTCGTGCACCTTGCAGAGGAGCACAGCAGACACCAAGTATTGACGTACACGCAAGGCGGGCGTAATGGAGCGTGCCGCATCGGCGCCAATGTTGCCGGTAGCGGTGGCTGGCGTGTGCACGCGCGTCATCTCACGCCGGATGGTCGCCTTCGGCCCGCGCGCGGCCTTGGCCTCGGCCGCGGTCTCCATCTGCTCCACGCGCGCCACCTGCCGCGCAGCGGCGCCACATGAGCACAGCTCCAGGGCACTATGCACTCCGCTGCATCGGACACCCGCACACACTCGCGGGTGTGCCTTCCGCACGCGCTTGCTCTTGCTAGCATTGCAGGTATCGAGCTCATCTGTGCAATGGTGGCTCAGGCACTTCGTCTCGTGGCATCCCCGCACCTTGTAGCCTGCGGCGACGAGGCGCGCCACGGCCTCATCGATCCCGCTCTCCGGGCAGCCCACCTTCGACCACGAAGACACCCATGTTAAGGGCAGATTGTGACTGTGAGTGATCACGCAAAGTGCATGTCAACACACATGGCATGCATTGCCATACCATGTCATTGTAAGCATTGCCACCGTACTTGCTACAGAAATATTTACCTAAATTAAGAATAAGTACGGAGACGGCGTAAACCTTGCGGCGGGGCATGCATGTTGTGCAGCACACAGATGTGATCCACTTGACATGCATCACAAAGCTCCACGAGCTGGTGCGCACCTGCAGGCAGTGCCCCACGCCCGTCACGGTCAGCTTCCAGTTGAGCACGTCGTGCCCGACCTGCGCGTCGTCCGCATAGAGCTCGTAGAACTTGCCTGCGGCCGGCCCACACCAGTGCCCTTGTGAGTTTTTCAAGTAGCCATGTTCATACTTCGCACGTCTGCAGGCGTGCCTGCATGCATGCACGCCATTACACACACGCACACAGCCTGCCCACAGGGATGCACTCTTGCAGGCTCCCCAGGATCGCCGTATGATCTTTCACGCAATGTACGCATGGGTTGACCTGCTAAGCATCAGATCACAGGACGAGCTGCATCATGAGATGGGGATGAAGGAGGTATCACGATGCATCCAATCATTTGCCGAGAAGCTCATCGAGCAGGAAAGCTCGTGCCGGTATGGCACTGTTCGGTGCCAGGCGCGCACCGATCTTGAAGAACAGGATGACCTCGCGGTACTTCTTCTTGATGGCCCAGTACTGCTGCTGCGACGCTGCCGCCACGCGTGCGCACTCAGTTTGGCCATTACGTGGCACCGGCAGGGCAGGGCAAGCTCCTTGCCGCAGTGCGGCCCTGCGTGTCGAGCACGCTCACCTGACAGCTGCCTGTAGAACTGCTCGGGGACGGTGACGGTGCGCTCGTCATAGTCCGGGTCCCCCTTGCGGCGGCCGCGGCCGTCTGGCGTGTTTTTGTTTTCCAGCCAGGCAAAGCGGCTCTCCACCTTCCTGTGCCCAGGTATAGTAGGCGTTACAGAGCCTGCAGGGCTGCTTGCCAAGAGCACGCCTCGCACGGAGGGCAGCAGAGGCCGGCGCACGGCACAACAGCGGTCTCGGCACGCAGGCACAGGCACTGTTGCAGGTGCGCACCGGAACTGCTCGCTCTGGCGGTCGCCGCCGTCGAGCAGGCGCAGCAGCTTCCGGCGCTTGGCGCTCTCCGTGGCAGGCGTGCTCGCAGCGCGGCCCGGGGCGCTCGGCCACACCGGGGTCGTCTCGTCGTCCCCGGCATGCTGCGGCGTGGCCAGGCCGGCGGAAGGCAGCGGTGGTGTTATGTCGTGCAGGCTGCGCTTCTGCCCCGTCAACGCGCAGGCGTGCCGTGGCGCTGATGCATTGTTGGTCTGCGTCGAGGCCGAGCTGGGGGTCGGCCGGCTGCCGGGTGCAGGCTGCGACTTGGGTGTGAAGAAGTTCAGCATCGAGCGCTGCTTGCCCTTCTGAGACATTTTGCTGGACGACATGCGCGGAGCGTGGTAGCGCTCCACGGATGCACGCCTTGTTGTGCTTGATTATGATTACGCAAGCGCCTCACCTCCTGGCCGGCGCAGGAGCCTTGCTTGTGCTGGGATGTGCGCTCAGAGGCGAGCCAAAGAAGTTTTGAACTTGGCTGTCAGTGTGTCACAGCAGGTGCAGGTCTTGCCCCAGGTTCAGCTGCACTCCCTTTAGCTACAGCAACAATCAAGTTGCTGTTGATCAAGTCACCTGCAGTACCGACGTCGCTCTCGCGCCGTTGACATTCACTGCCTAGTTGCTTGTTTTTTTAGGCAGCTGCGCGTGATGCCTACCTGCTGTCAAGGCGATGCCTGACCCGCCCTGCTCACCGCTCCAGCCAGCAAAGGACAGAGAGCTGGTCTGTGAACACGACGATGGACAAGCTCATGACTTGAGCATCCCCGAACAGAGGGCCTTAGGACAGCTGCTGCACAAGAGACGCGCTGCTGCTGCCAAGCACTCGCTTGTGCGCCGAGCGCCAATACGCGGGGGCGTGCACAGACCCGCGGCTGGCAGCGGCGACCGCCGCGAGGAGCTGCTTGCTGGCTTGGAGGCCGCGCGCCGGCTGCCAGCGGGCTCAGCATACGCGCGCCACCGGCGCAGCTGCCTGGAGAAGGCGCTTGCCCTGCTGGACTGCCAGCGGTGCGGGCCTAGCTTGGGCGTGCCGCTTGTTATTCGCGTCAGGCCGTGGCACACGCGGCAGCAGAGGCCGGCTGCGAGTCTCAAGGTGTGACGTATGGCTGCAACACGCGGAGGCTAGGCAGACTGAGTGGTGCCGACGCGCTGCGCAGGAGCGCCGAGCAGCAGCATGAGCTGGAGAGCCTGCTTGCAGGTCTCGGCCTGTGAGGCTGTGCTGCAGCAGCGCCTGGTGCCGCTCAGCTTTGCGCCTTAGCTCCGGGCGAGCCCTTGGTGCACGGCAACGCCGCATGTGCAGGCCCCCCCGCAGCTCGACCCACGCCTATCCCGCGCTGCTGAGATGGGGCGCATAGCAGCGAGGCTGCCAGGCCCGCGCGCGGCCGGCCTGGCGGCGCGGCTGCTGGCCGGCAGCAGCCAGGGCGGCAATGCCTGGGTGCAGTGCACGTGCACAGCGCGGGCGGCGTCTAGCGCGGCAGAGCCGCTCGCGGCGGCGAGCGCGGGGCGCTGGCCGGTGGTGATCGTCGGCGCCGGGCCGACCGGGCTGACGCTGTCGCTGCTGCTATCGCGCCTGGGCGTTCGCAGCCTGCTGCTGGAGCGCGCCGGCGGCCCCACCGAGCACCCGCAGGTGCCGCAGCCCCAGACCGCCCGCGCGCTGCCCGGTGCAGAGTCCGCCGTGCAGCGTGCGCTGTCAGCAGGGTTCGGTGTCACTTGGTCGGCATCTGGCCGCGCGCCTGCTGCCTTGGGCGCCCTTTGCGGCTTGCCCATGCGGTGTGTTGCTGCCTGCCCCGCTGTATCGCTGCATGCCCGCTGCGGCAGGTGCAGGCGCTCTCTGCTTGCAGCGCTCAATGTGCGTGCCCGCAACGGCAGGCGCACTTCATAAACAACCGCACCATGGAGGTCTTCCGGCAGCTGCGGGCCGGCGGCGCGCCGGGTCGGCCCGGGGCGGCGCTCGCTGCCGCGGCGGGCGCGGGCGCGAGCCTGGCGGACGCGCTGGCGGCCGCCAGCCCGCCGCTGGAGCAGTGGCGGCGCTTCGTGTACTGCGAGAGCGCGCTGGGCGCCGTGCTGGGCGAGACGGACCACTTCCCGGCGCGCCTCCGCGGCCCTGGCCGGGCGTCTGGGTAGGGTTAGGGTCAGATTATGAAGCTGGTGCGGAGTGGCGCGGCGCTGTCTGCGTGCGCAGGCGCATGCTATTGCTTCTTTGCATGCCTGGTCGCCCGCGCTTGCGGGCCGTGGAGCGTCAGAGCGCGACCGGGGTGCGCCTGTCGGCAGACGCATCACAGCAGAGGCTGGCTGCAAAGGCTCCGTCAAGGTAGGGACGGATGTGGCTGGAAGAAAGCTGGGCCGCTCGCGCTTCACTGTTGTACTTGGCGACTTGCTCGGGCGTCAAGGTGTCCGC
>JAABUH010003943.1_pt1 | contig 12355 bp, 16 predicted proteins | sample 5559121 | NCBI WGS metagenome assembly JAABUH01 (sample SAMN10711871, study PRJNA513364) | rock metagenome | isolation source: Antarctica rocks | place: Antarctica: Victoria Land, Battleship Promontory nord | collected 2015-12-28 | reverse complement strand
AACATCACGTCTCGATCTCTGCAGTGGCGCAAAAGGTGAATCTCGGCAATCTTGGGGTTCGGAACGCAAGGAGGCCGAAAGAACGCGCGTTGCCGTTTTTGGGCGTCCTGACTCTCGGCGATAGTTGGCGAAAACGTGGTTTTGCCGTCGTTGTTCGATATGCGATCGTGACATGGTGCCATGACTTGAGCAAATCTCACCAAGGGTTGGGCAATGCCTCATGTTCCGATCCTATGTCCAATCCCTCTTCGAGTCCTCCATCAGATACTGTTCAAGCGCGTTCTCTGCTTGCAATTCGCTACATTCCCATACCATCAGCACCGGCCAGTATCCCCTTTTATCAGGCTTGATTCACGTAACGCGAAGCTCTTGGCGAGCGCTCCCAGCTCGTCCTTCCCGAGTCCCGCAAAGTACTCTCTGAACTCATGACAATTTTCCTCCTACACTCATCTCTGTTCAGCCCACGATCCTCGCAAGGCGGAAAAGGAGGAAAGGGAAGTGCGACGCACTGAGAGGAGGATATCTCGCACGAGCCGACCAATATGTGTTGCCGGCGTCCAAGTCTGCGGATATCGTTTCGACAGGGAGGTCACCGCATCGAGGAACCAATGTTCGAACGGGTCGAAAATGTGACAGACTGGTTTATCGTCGCAGCCCCATTCGTCTGCTGCCAGTTCCTGCGATACGTCGGTTTTGCGTCCGAAAACCTTCCTACTGCTGGGAGAGACGTAGAGGTGAGCAGGACCGGGCAGCCCACCTTCTTTTTCTCGAGGAACGGTCTGAGTAGCTTCATGTGTGGTGTGTTCTTGCCGACATACACCATCCCTTGGTACCCGATATCTGCGAAGCCCATCCATCAGAATCAAAAAGATATGACGTCGCGGTGGGATCGGACCAACCCTTGTACAGCCAGATGGACCAGCTCGCGTGCGCCTTGGCGTAGATCTCAAGCTGCCAGTGATGAAGTTCTCCATGTTCACTGCGATGCGTCCTCATCAGCCTAAGGCCAACCTGACCGTATGGCGGTGATGGACGCAGTCCATCCTCCTAGATCGGCACCTGGCGATTTTGTATCAGCACCCGGCGGACAGACGGGGGCGAGTTCACCTTTGAGCAGGATGGGTTTCGCCATGGAGGACGATATTCTCGCCCTCGACGATGAGGTAGTCGATCTTCCTCGAGCCTTTAGACGCCATATTATCGGATTCACTTTGTCAACACTGTGCACGGAGTTCTCCGTGCGTCCGAGAGTCGAGATCTCCCACAATCAAGCCGACCTCCACCTCGTCATGCGATGGGCTTTCGGCGAGTTGCTCGACGCCCCCAGTATTGCATCGGTGAGCTCTCGGTTTTTAGCAATCAATCAACCGAGCCACGAAAAGGCAGGTAATACTTGGTTTGCTCAGGGTGCCGGGATACCGTGCGCTTGTGCCGAACGGAACCGGCAAGCATCGAACCTCATTGCCGGTGAGCACATGATTGTTGCGGTCGGATAATACCCGGTAGATACCAGCGGAGCCCACCGCATTCAGCGTAAAGAAATGGACGGCAGCCATCAAAACCCTAATCGTAGGACCTGACCTTGTATTCACCGGCCCGGCGAGGTCCCGCTCAGAACTGTAAATGTGGTGTGGCGCACCATCGAGCTCCGCATGAGCCTCGGCGATGCTCTCTCCTTCTTTCCACCGTAGTGAGATCCCCTCGAGAACGGCGGTAGGTTGGCTTTTGCTCCCTCTATCTTCCGCGACATTTTGTGTGGTCCCATGGAGATCGGCGATATATAGCTCGTCCTCATCGGACGGATCGCTCCCGTCTCTTCTCCTGCTACAGCAAAATACTACCAACGAATGGCAAGGAGTCAAGATGGAGCACGCCGTCAATCTCGCCACCAGTAACATGGACCTCAACCACCTCCTCGAAGGGGCGAGACACGATGGGTACCGTGGACATCTCGCCAAGCTCAACTTGATCCTCGTCAGTGTGGCTTTGCCCTCACTCCAAAATCACCCGGGAGATATACTTCGGCAAACGCCTCATTCACCATGCAAAAGGACAGCTTCTGGGGTTAGCTGTATTGAGTTGCTTTCCCGATGCCAACCGAGGGGTTCCATCGTTAACATCGAAGGAAAGGTACGGCACACAGCTAAATTATTATACGGCCCAAAATATATCCCTAAGTGGAAGCCGCCGCAGCCCCGTTCGGCGGCGGCGAATTCGCCCTGCTATCCAACGCCGCGGTTCCCGGTGGCGGAGGCGGCATCTGCACGAAACTGATCGCCGAAAACTGCCCTCTGCTGTCAATACCCAACGGACTGGAAGGTGATACAACGCACCATGTTGCACCAATCCCGGATGAGCTCTTGGTCGGAGTCGTTCCCTGGCACTTGGGCGCAGAGGGCACAGGCGATGTGGAAGACTTTGCCGCGGACGGACTCGCCGTTTGAAGCGAGGTCTTCGACCGGAATGCTGGTGACGAGACCGAGATCAGCAAGCGTCGATGGGCTCGGGCAGAATACAAGGGCGAATCACTTCATGAGAAGGGAATGTATTTCGCGAGCTATGGCTTCCCGTTCTCGCGCCAGTTGTTCCTCATCCACGTACAGGGCCGCGCGCAGGTCATACTGCATTGTCATCAGCGGCATATAGGCGAAGGAGAAGCTGACATACCAGAGCAAACTTCGCAATCGCCGCGGTGATAAGTATGTTCGCCCGTTGCATCGCGGATACCTGTCGCAAAGCCCCGGTAACATTGATCATCGGATCCTGAATCGCCTCCGGCATCTCCCTCAATACCTGATGCAATCGATCCTCTGCCGTCAACGTCCATTCCGTCGAGATTGTATGGAGGTTCGAGAGGATACACCGATGGTGGAAGAAGCACTCCGATAAGATGCGGAACATCCGGCAGACGGAGACGAAGCCGGCGATGACGGATGTTCGGTTGGGCGGTTGTGGGAATATCCCTTGAGAAGTGATGAAGTCGTCGTCGATGGGTTCGGGGAGCGAGGGGACCCCTTGGAAGTCATTAATGAGCATAGGTGGGCCGGGGATTGCGCGGGTCCTGAAGGCATTAGATGAGAACACCGGAGTTGAGCAGACTGAGGACTCGCTTGTCGCTCGCATATAGCTGCCAGAAGACCCTCCGCCGGAGTTGTACCTCGATTGCATCCAGACCCAATATATTTGTCTTGGCATCGCTGTGCATTCCCATCGAGAAGGCAAGCTGTATCGCTTGTCCCAGTCTTGCTCCGGCAGTATGTCCCAGTCCAATGGAAAGGAGGTAAAATGTATCGCTGCAATGAGTCAATCATATTTTGAGCAGAAGAGGCTTGACTGACAAGATGATCGTGCTGATCTGCGTGAGATTAGTCGGACCGTAGTACGTCCGTTGCAGCGCTTTGCATGTCCGATGACACCGCCGTTGAAGGCGTTTGAGACCGTCGATATCGAATTGGTCATTCACCAATCGGCTCGTAGGTAGCTGAGAAATAACGTAGGCGACTGGTAACGTCAGCATGCTCCAAGCTCAGAAGCCTGGCTCACCGATGCTGAGGAGGAGTGCCCGGAAGTCCGTATCTCGCAGATCCCGGCGGGTGGCGAGATGCTCCGCAAATGTCGGTCGATGGACGAGCGGCAGTAGAGGGTAGAGGTATTGCAAGAACAAGGAGATGAACAGGGAAATGTTCGCCCAGCTCGTCACATCCTCCAACTGCGGTTCTCTCCGCGTCGAGTTCGCCAGATTCGCCAGTGCCCCGGGAGCCGTCGATGATCCGGCGAGCGAATGTTCCGGACTCTCAAGTGACAAAAGGTGCGCCTGATCCGAAGCGAATTGCATGGGTATGCTCTGCCCGTCAATGGAGAGATTCGTTGTCCCCGCCCATAATCCCCCCGTCCCATCGAGCATGGAGTCCAGCCATCCGAGCCCGCCGAAGTCACCGTTCCCCTTCGCGCCGGGTGAGAACGCGAATGAGGAGAACGGTCGAGCCGGGGTGGGATTGAGGGTGGATGAGGTGGCGTGAGATGGCTCATAGTCGCCTAACTCAAGGTTCGAGTCGCCTAGCTTGATATGAGGCTCGGCGACGGCGGAGAGGGATGAGCGGAGAGCAGGGTCGATGGGTGGGTATGGGTAGTGCAGATGGTGGGGGGCGCTGAATTGAGATGAGCGGGAGGGGCTGGTGATGGTCATTTGCGATTGAGCGGCTTTCATAGCCAATGCGAACCTGGCGTCACGACATAAGCATTCCGCGAGCCAGCAGACTTAAGAAGCAGAGCACACGAGTTCTTCCTCCCCGGCTTCTTCTTGACGTAGTCGTGTGTGCACTCCAACGTGAGCTTCTTGCACCCATCGCATGCGCCATCCCGCTCAACTTCATCCTCAGTACATTTGATCTATTCATCTCTCAGTGACAAAGTCCAATATCAAGAGGGACCCACCTTTCGCTTCCGACAATTGTCACATGTCCTTTTAGCCTTACTCGTACCCAGCATCATGGCTTGCGGGGTGTTGTGCAGGGTGAATGCGAATTCGGGGATCTCGACGGGGGAACGGGAGGAAATACGGCAAGAAGGCGGAGAAGACGATTTGCGATGCTCCACCGAGTTCAGGTCCAATGCCGGGTGGCGTTGTGGTGAGAATGTGCTAAAGTCGGAGGAGGGATAGCGAGGGATGTTGTTTACAGGATGGAATGAAGACATGTGATTTGCTGCGATGTTGAGGTGGAAGCAAGAAGAGGTGGAAATCCGGCGACCAGCTTGTGCCATTTCGGACCCTGAGCTTCTCTCCTCCGAGGATAACGTAAGTCCCGGCTAGCAAACGCCCCGGGCTCCAGGATTAGTGAAATGGGGAAGACTTGAGCATCGTCCTCGAGCATCATCTCATGGATTTGAAAGGGGCGTTTCGCTGGGTGCTGGATATGATGACGCTTCCGAGGCTAGTGTTGTTGACACTCATCAAATCTCACATTTTGCTCTCAACAGGTCCGATGGCTGGGATCAAATCCACTTATACAAGACTGTCATGAACCAACACGTACCCAACATGCATTGCGGCACAGCCGGTCCGCAAGGGGAGAAGAGTAGTGGTGATGTTAGTATGTGAACGTAATGAACCAACAAGACCAACATACCCAACGTGCGTTGTGTTAGGGCCACCTGCATGGTTTGCCTCTGGAGAAAGAAATCAGCCTCGCACCCTTATTTTGTCCTTGAGGCCCTTTTCTGATTGGTCAATCAAATGCCCCCCAAATGAGGCATTGGTCTGATGGGTCGATTCCTGTTGCTTGTTCAGCACAGGAATTGGGGCACTATTCTGATTGGTAGGAAAATCCCTCAACCTTGGCCACCCGTTCTGTTTACAAACCGCCTGCAAGGTATATAAGTCCATACAACATGGAGACAAAGCCCCCAGCTCTGGATCATACGTCAACCGTGGTTCTTGATACCACATGTCATGGTGCTACGTCGACCAGCAAATAGGCCCGACGCTCAGCGCCTAGAATCCGACGGTCGTCTGATCTTCGGCAAAGTTGGGCTACCGTGGTCGAACTTAGCTGGAATAACTCGAGGACACGCGTGGGTGTAGCCGAGTTAAGTGCCGGTCGAGTATTGTGGGCTAGAAATGCAGATGCTGTGAGTACTAGGTGACGATAGTGACTTTTAGTGACTTTTAGTGACTTTTAGTGACTTTTAATCTCGAATCACTGGTTCTCCCCGACTCTCGACTCTCAATTCCATCACTTTTATACATCGTCTTCAAGCCTATCTTCGGTCCTTCTCGTTTCGAGTTCAATGGTATTTCGTCGTCGGCGAGGGGAAACGGAGGACAATAGAGGCGAGCAGAGACAATAGGCGTTTGAATACTGACAGTGATAGCCTCGTTTCGTAGTACAATGAACAAGGTTGCACCCCGTTTCAGAGTACAGTGCCGGAGACAAGCACTGATTGCTTATTGTCGGCGATGTTCGGCGATATTATTCGAGCTTCAATTCACGATCGTGACACCACACCTCTCGTCCTAGTCTTAAGTCCACCTCATTGGGTCACAGCCCCAATACCTCTAGTGACAAGTCGAGACACTCCGTGTTCCAGTCTTAGTCTGTGGCATCCCCGATCCGATCCGTCCTCCGTGACAGGATCCGTGACAAAGATCATAATAAGTAAATAGTCGGATGGGTAGGAAAGTAATCTTATAAATATTGCTAATCTTCTTTAAAGTCTTGAGGCGCCTACTTATCCTCAGTTGAGTTGAGGCAAGTTAGGATGGGGCCTAGTATTGCGAGTAGAAGTACAAAGCTCGCGAGAAGAAGACCTAGTGAGCCGTGCGAGTATAGACCTGTCCAAGTGCTTGGATTTGAGTGAAAGCCGCAAACCCCGAGTCAGACACAGGGCCTGTAAAGGCGAGGTAACATGGGTTAGGTCTAAAGAAATATCTAGGCCAAGATAAAGAGCAGTAGCTTGACCTGTAACAGTGCATACATACAACAAGATTGCAGCTGTGGGCAACCCATGTAACAGCACTCTTATTGTTGAGATTTGCTCAAGGATGATGGTGTGTTTTGAGTGCCATTGTACCAGCAATTCAAGCCTATTGGTAGGTTGTCAGAACACTTGATGCAGGCAAAATTCCTGCCATACCCAAAGATGCAAGGCACCTGGGCTGCCCAGCACTCAGTACATCTGGTCAGTCCTTGGTATGAGCTTCTATCGCCATATTCTGTTGTCTTGTACTTGTTAAAGTCTGGGTCCCAAGAAGTAAACTGATGTGCTTATCTTCAGTCGCATCCTAAGCTGTACTCACTCACACTGTGGTTCCCATGACTTCACGTATTGACGCAAATCCAACGGAACCCCATCGTTGTCCTGATCAGGTCGTGATGCAGGGTTCAGAGAAGAGCGTCGATCTGTTGGGGATATCACTTCTGAGGTATACCTGAGTGTATTCTTGCTGCCAGACGGCTTTCCTGGCTTGCTCCTTGACAATGACTGCTTGGACTAAATCCCGTCAGCTACTGATGGCAGACTCCGTCTGGAAGATTAGACCAACCATAGTGTTGAGTTTTGATATGGATGACTGAGTGGGAGATGTAAGAGACCAGAAGAACAAAGCCATAAACTATCAAGTTTGGATATCTCTATAGCTTCCTTGAATAGCAGGCGGTGATGAAGATGAAGGTGATAATCAAACAAAGGAGACCTCCCTTTTGTTTGGTCTCACCGGATTGGGCTGTACAGAGATCAGTGGCAGGAGGAACATTGAAAGTACAGATTTGATCATCATCTGAACAGTTCTACTGCTCAGGGCTGATTCAATGTGTTCTGGGAAATGTATATGAGGCAGAATCCCTGCTGTGAATAAGGCAGCGCCAGCATTTACCTACCAACTGGTTTGCAGGAGCAAAGTGGGACTATACTACATGTCTTGCAAGAGCAGGGTCAAATCAAGGTGCGTGCCTAATACATACAGTCATAAAGTGGTAGACCTATAAAGGATGGAGGGTACCTTGAATTGTCACCACCAGAACCATACAACATGTATACCAAACACGGCCTCAACCAAGGCTTCGTTTCTCATACCTGATGACACTTGCTCATCAAGGGGCATGACAGTGCAAGAAATTGCACCTTCCGTCGGGGCATCCTAGCCAGAAACTTGCCAAAGCTTGCCGTCTTTAGGTATAGGCAAGATGGAAGTACAGAGAAGAGGATGTGTATTTTGGCAAAGTAGGCGTCCCACTCAGGAGTAGTAACCACAGATAAAAAATCACTGTCGTAAATTGCCTCTGCACTTATTGCTACTCGAATAGTACTTTGGCCTCTCTCATACGTTTGCAATAGCTCTGAAGACATTATTTGCTTTCAGCCTTCTGGTCCACCACTCATGCCACCCTTAACATTTTTAGACTGTGGCAATCGGCCTTCCTCACTGGTTGCCCTAGCTCTCTCTGCAAACCCTCCCAAAGTGCATTTGATACTCATACATACTGTTCAAACCTCGCCCCTTCATCCTCTACCCGGATTGAACTACTACTTGACCAGCCTCATATCATCTCAGGATATGAAGCTAGACCTCCTCAAGTCACATCTTCATGAGAACTACTGAGATTGATAACCTGCAAGTGGGGGGTGTAAACATAGATGATAACAATCTGCTGCAACAGGTCAGTCAGTTCTGTTTCGCCAATCATGCAATTGGGACTGCTGATTGCCGATGAACTTTGTGTCACTGCCCTTTTCGCATTGGTTCCTCGTCGGAAAGCTCACACTCCTGGGAGAGGACATGATATCGTAAGATTGGTGGTTCTGAATAGCCTTTCGCATTGAGAGATAGAAAATACAACCTTCTCTGTTGATTCAGCCCATTTCCTGTGCACAGCCCCCCCATCGTCATTCAGTGAAGATGGGCTGCTCGACAACATGGTAGGAGCATTCTGCTGAATCAGATTATCGCCAGATTGTTCTGCGCTGCTCAGATGATACTCTATGAGTATCATTTGAGACTCTATGCCAATTGTCAGACATCAGATCATTATCGATGAGATCACAGCTGGATATATATGCTTTACATAGACTGTTTGGTAGAGTTCGAGTGGCCCCATCTCGTCCACTCTCAAATCTCCCAAGTTGGACTTTCCCGTTCAACCAATCAATAAGTTCACGGAGCATCTTTATCAGTAAAAATGCATAAAATACGCTTATGTAAACCTTCTTTTCCTCAGTCTATCTAATGAACTCAAATATTGAGATGACAGCCATGATAAAAAATGTACAGACTCACATGACAGTTGTATCATCCCTCACTTGCCGGGTCAATGGTCCCCTCATACTCAGCATCTTCTGTCTCAGTCCCTCATCACCACGGCCAGTTGCGTTACGGATCAAGTGGGTCGCAGCGTTCCCTCTTCCGAAGACCCACCTACCAGGCCAATCCCTTTGCAATTTTCAGGAGAGACATCTGGGCTGGAGACCCCCAATCGAGGTATCAAGAGAGCCACCAGAAGTAGGGATCATTTTGAAGTCTGCCTTTGGTATGTCGGCGGTTTTGGGCTGGTCTAGATGGCACGCAGTGAGGCTGGCAACCTCTGCTGATGACAGTTTGTCCCACACTATGCAGGCATATCGGTTAGGCTAGAGACAGTATCAAGGGCAATAAGGGAGGGCACTCACAGCCATCGGTCGCCAGAACAACAAATCTTAGCTGCTCTCCAGTCTCTCTCTGCATTGGGCGGCAAATGACCTCGTCACCTTAGGCCCTGGGAAAGTATAGTGAGGGGTCCTGAGTGCTTGATTGAGCCTGAAGGGGTTACCTCAGGATGTGTTCTGCTCTACCTGCTTACTTGTCTGTCTCCTTAATGGACCGCTTGTTATGGCCCCCTCCAAAAGACCGGCTTGGTTGGATAATACCCAGAATTCGTGATCCGAAGCCTTCATCAAGTATCAGTGTGTCTTGATCTTCATCAGGATGGTCGGCACGAGTCCTGTCAGTGAATCAGTATTCAGAATCAAGATTGACTGACCTTGCCTGCTCCTTGGGGTTCTCACTTGTCTGATCCTCTGATAGCTGGTCATATCTCCAAGATCCAGTCTTTGTATACTTTGCGGACCAGCTCACTTACCACCCATCACCTGGTCCATGTCCATCAAAAACGGAAAACATAACCAGCCCTCCTTCTTTGGCTTCATCGTCCCCTTTCCAACCCTCACCAAACAGGCTTGTCCTCAGTCCAGTCCAATGTCCCCAAAAGCCAGTGTCCATCCTATCGGTCCGCTCAAGTCCGATCTCCTCCATTGCATTTGTATCCACAACATCCACTGCCCACGTGTCCTCATTCACCCTGTTTGCTCCAACAGAGTTGACGTCTACCTTCACGCGAATCCCATCGAGCTTGAATGACTTCGTCTCTTCCTCCAGCTTCAGCATCTTCTCACATTCCTCCTTGCTCAAAAGTAGATCAGCGGAGGTGACCTCATCTCCTGTGGCATGGGGGCCAAGCTTGAGATTAGTGACAAAAGACTTGGAAGTACTGTCACGCATGGTACACGGCCAGCCATTGGACATGGTTGTGTGGATCTCCTTGGGTCTGGCAGTGAAGTAGTATGTGAAACCTGCTGTTGTAGCTCCAGCTCCGATAATGAGACCAAGGGATGCTTGAAAATACCTAGGAGGGGATCTTGGAGCATGGCCAGAGTTGGTAACAGCCTTTGCTGACTTTGGGTAGACGGCCCTGAACCTTGATGCAAGTGATGAACGTATCATTATGCTAGCTTACCGAGTCGAGCGATGTCACATTCAGGATATGCAGGTATTGTTATTTAGCCATCCCAGGGCATCCTGGTTTGAGAGGACTATGGAGGTGAGATGTCAAGGGTGGAGTCAACAAAAGAGGATGCAAAGGAGGCGTGGTCATGGAAGGCTAAGAAAGGAACAAAATCTCATGTTGAGCCGTGGGTGCATGTAGCTTCAACGCCTTGCCGTATCCTATTGCAGCTTGACCAATGTGACTCATCACCTTTACATGCCAATCCTGATGCTTGACAATTACAAGGGTTGAGACTCAATGTGGGGGTTGAGTGGACATCAAAGATGCCCAAAAGGGAATGGGGCTCACATAATGTCTGCAATTATCTCAGCACACTGGAGGCGGCCGGGATCGCAGCCGTCAACCCGGCTGCTTTCCTTTCAGAAATCTCCTCGCTTAAGCACGATCGCTTTGTTGAGCCGAATCCAGTCCGTCGCCATGTCGAATAACAATCGCCTGATGAACCTCATCGCCACGCTCTTCCGAGCTTTTTGCGGCGGAAGCAACCAACAACGAAATCAGCAGCCCTCGTACCCGCAACAGCAGCAGCAACAACAATCTCAGCAGTATCCCCAACAACCGCAACCACAATTCCAGCAATATCAACCTCAACAACAGTATCAGGCCCCACAGCAGTATCAGAACCAGCAGTCATGGTCCCCAAGTCGCCTCGCATCCCGGAAAGCATCACGAGCAGCATCAGAATGGGCAGTACCACTCACATCCCCAGAATGGGCAGTATCTCTCCCATGGGTTGCCTGCGGGTGGGGTCGAGGGACCGCATCACCCACACCACCAAGTAAGTGTCAGCCCCATTGCGAGACTCCGAGCTGAGATTGGGCCACAGAATCAAGACATGATCAATGCCACGAACCAGCGATATACCGAGTTACGAAACCGGGCGAGACATGAAGAGGACGAGGCGCACAAGTGAGTCCAATGCCGTGGACAAGAATCGCCTGCTGATGGGGTTGTAGGTGTTTCGCACAGTCGCAGCAGGCTTATCAGTACGTTTCCCTCTTGTCTATTACCCTGACTGGCCCCTGGTGTTTCCCCCAGCCGAATCCTGTCTTGACGATGATCAGGTCTTGTCGACGAACTGATGTCCTTACTCAGGAACGGCGATGGCGGACGAGCTCACGAACTGTCGACGCAGGGTAAGGCGCATGAGCAGCGACATGACCAGCTGGATCAAGAAGCATTGGGATGGATCTTCGAATGGTGAGTTCTCCCGTGCCTCTCTTCTAGAATCACTGCCCTTTCATACGTGAACTCGCGTGACCTATTTTTCATTCTGGCTTCCCTCTGACGCCCATTCTACTCCACCTCGGACTCGGTTGACGCCTCGCAGAGAACAACAAGCAATGCCCACCGGGCACGATCGACCTCCGCGGTCTCTTCGTAAATGAAGCGATCGCTCACACCGAATCCGCCATCTCGCAAGCCCAGTCATCGGGCCGGACCGAGCTCCGAGTCATCGTGGGGAAGGGGACACATTCGCAGGGACATGTGGCGAGGATCAAGCCGGCTGTGGAGGAGTTGATACAGAAGTGAGTCGGCGGCCGTTTCATTCCTCCTGCCTTCTTCGTTCCGCGACACTCGTCTGCGAGTGTACGAACGTGACAAGCGGAGAGCAGGATTGATGGAACGTACCGAGCGCTAATGCGATGCAGGTACGACCTCTCCGCTCACCTCGACCCGAAGGATTTTTGGGATCTTTCAGTATCTTGATCTTTGCTTTCGATGTTTCGGAGTACATAGCAATCAGATAATGGGAGTCGGGATGCGAATAGGATTGTGCTTCGGCGCTGACGAATCGACACAGCGCTTGGAGCTATGCATTGGGAGTCTCCGCCAACCACTTTCGATCCTCCTCGCTACCCACACTCCACCTCTCCAAACCATTCCCCTCCACTTTCTCCCCGCTCTCCGCCTTCTTCCCCCTCTTCTCCTTCCTCTCTTTCCCTCTCTTCTTGACTTCCCCCTCTCGATCCTCCTCGATCGCGACCACCCCTTCCCCGGGACTCCCCGCCTTGTTTACACCCGCCTGTATCCCCGCC
>JAABUH010003942.1_pt1 | contig 12355 bp, 10 predicted proteins | sample 5559121 | NCBI WGS metagenome assembly JAABUH01 (sample SAMN10711871, study PRJNA513364) | rock metagenome | isolation source: Antarctica rocks | place: Antarctica: Victoria Land, Battleship Promontory nord | collected 2015-12-28 | reverse complement strand
CATCAGCGGAGCCGACGGGACGATCTACCAGGCCGTAGGCGGCGTCCAGGCAGCTCCCATGGGCGCGCAGAAGGTGGCAGGCGAGCGCCACGTCTCCGACGTTGCCGGCAAGGGCCGCAGCTTCTCCAAGGGACAGGCCGCAGGCGCCCTAGGGCTCGCGGCGGCTGCCGCCATCGGCTTCATCGTGTTCAGGTCGCACAGCAAGCCGGCAGACCCGAACGAAGCGGCGAAGGCCGAAAAGCTCGCGGCTCATGGCTTCAACCGCTACGAGCCACCGCCGCCGCCGCGCCCAACTCCGGCGACGTTCAACGTGCCCGGCCTGGTGGGCACGCCGCCTCCGGCGCCCACGCAGGCCGGCAACGTGCCGTCGTTCATGCCCGTGGTCGGGGAAGGCAAGCCGCCACCCGACCCGATGCTCAAGGCCCGGCACGCCGGCCTGTCGGTCTACTCGGCTGGCGGCGAGGGAACAGGAGCGCAGGCAGGCGGGCAGGAGGGAGGAAGGGGACCGGCGGCACTCGGCGCCACGGCGCCGAACGAGCTGGCGGCCAGGTTGCAGGCCACGCCGATCAGCAGCGTCACCGCCAACGTGCTGCGCCACCAGCCCTATTTGCTGACGCAAGGGACCACCGTGGGCTGCGTGCTGCAAACCGCGATGGACTCCACCCTGCCCGGCTTCGTCACCTGCATCATCCCGCAGGACGTGATCGGCAAAACCGGCATCACCCTGCTCGATCGCGGGACCAAGGTGGTGGGCGAGTTCCACGGCGGGATGCAGCAGGGGCAAAGCCGCCTGTTCGTCCTGTGGACACGCGCAGAGACACCCACGGGTGTCATCATCAACCTCGACAGCCCGGCCGCCGATCCTCTCGGCCGCTCCGGCTTCGACGGCGAGGTGGACACGCACTTCTGGTCACGCTTCGGCGGCGCCCTCCTGCTTACCCTCGTGCAAGGCGGTCTCTCGGCCGGGACTGCGGCGGTCTCGCCGTCCGGCAGCAGCTACATCCAGACCGGCGGCGTCCAGAGTGTCGGCAGTGATGCGCTGGCCAGCAGCATCAACATCAAGCCGACGCTGCGAAAGAACCAGGGCGAGCTGGTCAGCATCTTCGTGGCTCGGGACCTTGATTTCGAGAGCGTCTATAAAATCAGCACCGCCCCGGCCGAGCTGGCGGGAGCCATGCGATGAGCTACCCCACGAAGCAGCGGCCGGGCGAGCGCACCCTGCGGCTGATGCTGGCGCCGATCGCCGGCTTCCTCGCGGACGACGCCACGACGGAGCTTGTGATCCAGCGGCCGGGTGAGGTCGGCGTGGAGACGCGCGGCGGCTGGACCTGGCACGACGTGCCCGAGCTGACATTCGACCGCCTGGACGGCATCGCCGTGCTCTGCGCGGCCATGTCGCAGCAGGACGTGGGGCCGGACCGCCCGCTGTGCGGCTCCGTGCTGCCGGATGGCCAGCGGGTGCAGATATGCCGCCCGCCCGCGGTGCCGGCCGGCACCATCAGCCTGACGATCCGCCGCCCCAACACCTTCGCGCCCTCGCTCTCGATGCTGGCGGCCGGCGGACTATTCGCCGGCACCGACGCCGCGCAGCTCCGCACCCATTCCGACGACGCGGAGCTGCTGGAGCTGCACCGCACGAAGGACTGGCCACGCTTCCTGGCGCTCGCGGTGCGGGCGCACAAAACCATCCTGGCGAGCGGGGACACGGGGTCCGGAAAAACCACGCTAAGCAAGGCGCTCATTCAGGAAATCCCCCTCGATGAGCGCCTGGTCACGATCGAGGACACCGCCGAGTTCAACCTGACGCGGCGCAACGTCGTCTCGCTGTTCTACTCGAAGGGCGATCAGGGCCTTGCTCGTGTGCGCTCCGAGGATCTGATCGAGGCCGCCCTGCGGATGCGGCCGGATCGCGTGCTGATGCAGGAGCTGCGCGACGGCGCCGCCTTCTCCTTCATCCGTGGCGTCGCGGCCGGGCACCCCGGCAGCATCACCACCCTGCACGCCGGCAGCGCGGCCGGCGCCTTCGACGCGCTGCGCCTGATGGTCAAGCAGCACGATGCCGGCAAGCACCTGGCGGACGCCGATGTGCGGACCTTCCTGCGCCAGCTCGTGGACGTGGTGGTGCATTGCGCCAAGCACCGCGACGGGAGCCGCACGATCACGGAAGTCTATTTCGACCCGGCCGCGAAGCTCGCTGCCGCCCCATCCCATACCCTCGCGGCCGAGTAGAGGCATCCCATGAACATCAAGGAATGGCTGGACGTTCGCGAGTGGTTCGAGTTCGATGAGTGGCCGCTCCCGGCGAAGGTCGCAGGTGGCATCGTTGCTGCCGCCGTCGCCGTGGCGGTCTGGTCGGTCATGGCATCGACCATCTTCCTCGTCGGCACCGGCCTTATGCCGCAGCACCATGGGTTCCCGATCGCGGATTGGTGGCTCTACCTGTATTTTTTCGGCCTCAATCGGCCGGTGGTCGGGTTCTGGCTCAAGGTCTCCGGCGGTCTGGCTGTCGGTCTGCCGCTGCTGCTCATCGTCGCTGGCATTGCCCGCAAGGGCTGGCCAGGCGATCGGCGGGCGCTGCATGGCGAGACCGAGTGGGCCGGGCGTGGCGAGCTGCGCGAGAACAACCTGCTGGGCGGCTTCGGCGGTCTGTTCATCGGCAAGCTGGGGCGCAACAAATACATGCGCTTCGACGGGCCAGAGCATATCGCGTGCTACGCGCCGACCCGCTCCGGCAAGGGCGTCGGCCTCGTGATCCCGAACTGCCTGCTGTACGAGGCCAGCCTGGTCTGCCTCGACGTGAAGAAGGAGAACTTCGCGGCCAGCGCCGGCATCCGCAAGGAAGCCGGGCAGAGGGTCATCCTGTTCGACCCGCTCGCACCGGATGGGCGGACGGCTCGCTACAACCCTCTGAGCTACGTGCGGCGTGGCACCGTGGACGCCTTCGATGACGTGCAGCGCATCGCCGGGATGCTGTTCCCGCAAGAAACCGGCAACTCGGCGTTCTTCTCGGACAGTGCGCGATCGGCCTTCGTCGGCGCCACCACCTACCTCGCGGAAACCGAAGGCGCCGACCTGACGCTCGGCGCCGTGCTGCGCATCTTCGCGCGGCCGGAAGCACCTGCCGAGATTCAGGCTGCGATCAAGAAGCGGGCGAAGGCAGGCAAGCCCTACTCTGAGCCGACCGTCACCGCCCTGGCGGACTACCTGAGCGGCAACGAGGACACGATCCAGGACATCCGCAAGACCGTCACGTCCCGGCTGGGGCTCTGGTACAACCCGCGCATCGACAGCGCCACGTCGGCCAGCGACTTCGATCTGCGCGAGCTACGTCACTCACTGCACGCTATCTACGTCGGCGTGACGCCCGACAACATCGTGCGCCTTCGGCCCCTGCTCGCGCTGTTCTTCCAACAGCTTATCGACCTGACGGTGCAGGTCTTGCCGCAGTTTGATCCCAAGGCGAAGCACCAGGTCCTCGTGCTGCTCGATGAGTTCCCGCTGCTCGGGCCGATGCCTGTTCTGGCGGACGCCTTCGCCTACGTGGCCGGCTACAACATGCGGATGATGCTGGTGATGCAGAGCAAGGCGCAGCTCCGCGACCCGCTTCTGTACGGTCCCGACAAGGCGGTAGCGATCCTCGACAACTGCGGGGTCGAGGTCGTGTTCGGCACCAAGAACAACGAGCTGGCCAAGGAGCTGAGCGAACGCCTGGGCTACGACACGGTTGACGGCGTAAGCCGGTCGGGACCGCAGTTCTGGCGCGCGTTCCGGGGCAAGGCGGCGAACCAGACGGAGAGCGACCAGCGCCGTGCTCTGCTGCTGCCGCAGGAAATCATGAACCTGCGCAAACGCGAGGCGATCGTGCTGCGGGCTGGGATGCACCCAGCCAAAGTCCGTCGCATCCGCTACTTCAAGGACCCGTATTTCAAGCGGTTCCTGCGCAAGCCGCCGGTCGTCGATGCCATCACGATCACCGAGCGCGTGTCGCCGCCTCCTGCGGCAGCAAAGCCGGCCAAAGCTGAGAAAGCCAGGGCGGCCAAGGAGCCGGCCGAGGCAGAAGCCGAGGTTGTCGTAAAGGCCGGCGAGGCGCCGGAGACGCACACAATCCAGCCCGCGCAGTCCGACGCTTTTATGGAAGCTCTGACCGGCGCTGACGTGGATATCAGCCAGCTCGGGATTGTAGAGGCTAGAACCTACGCCCGTGAAGTGCTGGGTGAGATACGCACGAAGAACTCCAAGAAAAGGAAGGCTGCATAGTGACCGAAACTGTCACAATAGATAATGTTGAAATCTTGATCCCCAAGACAATCCGCGACCGCCGAAAAATCTCCATTCGGGAAAGCTGCCTGGACTTTGGCGCCCTGATTGACGCGCTGCCGTCCGCCTCTCCCTCTCCCCTGGACGCCGTTCTGTCCGCCGCCTTCGCGGACGCGGACGTGGACACCTGCAAAGCGTGGATCACTCGTGCAATCCGCGCCCTTCCGACCGTGGCCGACATGAACATGGAGGATGATGATGGCACTGCTTGATCGCTTGAAGGACGCGGCTCGCCCTGGCAAGGGCACGAGTCTCGTCCTGCAAAGTCCCCTGCTCGGTCAAGGCACCGTTCTGTGCCTGGACATGAAACTGGAAGCCGGGCCTGGAGGCTCCCTCACGAAATTCAACGTGGAGACTGACAATGGCGCTGCTTGACCGTCTGAGGGACGCGACGAAGACGACGAACACGATTGAGGCGGTGCAGCCGCCGGAACTGGAGCGGCGTCAGGAACCTCGCCTCGCGCAGTCGGCACCGGCCGCACCTGGCACGGCGCCAAACCCCACGGAAGCGCCTGTTAAGCCTGTGCCAACGCAGGCCAAGGCTCCCGCCTACGCGACGGAGCCGGAAGCCATTAGCCGCGCCTACTTTGTGGAGGACCGGGGCAGCGAACGCCGCTATTTCGATGACTACCAGCGCAAGGCGCTCGCGATCCGCGCCGACGATACCACGATCAACAGCAAGCGGGAGGATCTGAACACCATCCGCGCGATGCTGACGATGGCCGAGGCGCGCGGCTGGTCAGAGGTCAAGGTCGCCGGCTCGGCCGAGTTCAAGCGCGAAGCCTGGATTGAAGCGCAGGCGCGCGGCATCACCGCGCAGGGTTACAAGGCGGGCGACCTGGACCGGCAAGAGGCCGATCGGCGCCGAGCCGAGCGTGGGCCGGATCAATCCCGGCCGGTCGCACCTGGTGAGGCGAACGAAATCCGTCGCGCCACGCCAGCACCGCAGCAAGCCACCCCCGCTCCTACGCAGCCCTCCGTCGAGGCAACACAGGCACCAGCTCGCACGGTGAAGCCGGAGCTGGATACGGCGCAGGCGCCAGCCCGCAAAGCAAGGTCGGCCGAAGGGCCGCCGACCGCATCCGCCGCCGAGGCGGCGCAGACGCGCAAGGCGGCTCCGGCAGAGGCAGAGAAGCCGGCTCCGCAGATCACGACGGCCGATCACCGCAAGGTGGCGAAGGAAGCCGCTGCGGCTCTCTCCGACGACGGCAAACTCGTGTTCGCGGCGATGAGCGAGAAGATCGACCGGCAGATGGACAAGCTGAATGCCGAGGGCAAAGCCGAGATGAAGGCGTATGTCGCGACGGAGCTGGTCAAGAAGGAGAAGGCAGAGGGTCCTGTCGTGCTGACCAAGGAGCAGCGCCAGCTCGCCACGGGGCCGGAGCCTGCGCAGCAGCAGCAGCAGCCGGCCGCGCAGCAGCCCTCCCCCTCCCCCTCCCCCGCCCCCCGGCCCGTCCAGGCCCCGGAGCGTGCTCCAGAGGCGCCTGAGCGGGCACCTCGGCCGGCGCGGGATGAGCCGGAGCCGGAGCAGCCGCGCCGCAGGCGCAGCCGCTAATCGACGGGGAGCGGACCGGTGGAAGCAACGTCGGCCGACCGGCCCACACCGGGATGGGTTTACGTCCTGACCCATCCCGCCTGGGAAAGCGTGGGCATGGTCAAGATTGGCCGCACAGGGCGTGACCCCCGTACTCGAGCTGCGGAAATCGCGTCTGTCTCCGGCCTGCTCGCTCCCTGCACGATCGCCTGGTGCTCGCCCGTATCCGACATGGCCGCTGCGGAAAAAGCCGTGCATCGGATGCTGGGCACCCGGCGAGCGAGCAAGCGGCGCGAGCTGTTCCGTGTGGACATGGCCACGGCGCAACAGGTGGTCGAAGCCGTGGCTCGATCCCTGCCGTCACCTGGCTCGCATTCGCCCGTTCCGGCCCCTCTACTGCCGATCAGACGACCGGAGGCCCCTGCTCGATACCGGGCACCCCGCCGTTCCGGTCCATGGCGCTACGGCCGGCGTCGGTCCTCGATGCCGGGCCGCTTGGCGGTTGGGCTCCTGACATTAGCCGCCCTGATCGTTCTCTATAACCTGAATTGAACAATGGCAAAGAACAGTGATGAGGAAGTTTGGCGCGTCGCCAATACAGCAAGGGGTAAAGATACAAAACTAGGGCAGGGGAGCGGTGCAAACCGCTCCCCTTCTGTTTCCGCTTCCGCTTCTGCCAAGTCGCGACTTTCGCGCATCGTCACAAAGCGTCCGGAGGTCATGGTCAAGATCACTGGCCGGACGCGCGGCGCACAACACTTGAAGGCGCACCTGGACTACATTACCCGCAATGGCAAGCTGCTTGCTGAGACAAGGGACGGCCAGGTCTTAACCAGCCGTAACAGCGTGCGGGCTCTCCACGATGACTGGTTGCAAGACAATGCCGTGTTGGCACGAGGTCGGAACAACATGCAAGCCGTCCAGTCGGTCTCGATCATACTATCCATGCCTCCAAGTAGTCCGCCGGATCGTGTACAGGAAGCAGCGCGAACCTGGGCGCGCGAGACATTTGCCGATCGCCACGACTGGCTGATGGCCCGGCACGACGATAAGGATCACCCGCACGTCCACGTCACCGTGCGCTCTGTCGGCAGCGACGGGAAACGCCTGACGGCCGGCCCGAAGGAGTTGCAGGCATGGCGGGAACGGTTCGCCCACGAGCTGCGCCGGCATGGCGTAGAAGCCGAGGCAACGCCACGGCAGGCGCGCGGACAGGTCCGCAAGTCGGATCGGATCGAAGTCTACAAGATTGAAAAGCGCGGCCGGGTGGCAGACGCCACGACGCGCGCCCTGCGCTTGGCTATGAGGGACACAACGGCGCCTAAGCCCCGCCCTGCCTATAAGTGGGAGACGGAGATACAGCGGCGGCAAGAGGGTATCCAGCAGGCATATCTGGAACACGCGGCCGTCCTGGGTTCCTCAGATGACCCAGCAGACAAGACCCTGGCTAAAGACATAAAGCGTTTCGTCGCGGAGCTGCCCGTTGCACTGACACGGCGGCAGACTCTCGCGGCAGAACTGCGGACAGTGACCGAACAACGGCACGGAGTGGAACAAAGCCCCAGGACCGAACCGCTGACACCCAGCCATGAAGCTCCCCAACGGGGGCCAACTCGCCGTCGCTAGAATGGCCAAAAAGCCCGCCTTGGCCTCAACACTGTGTTGAGGTTTCGGGTAGATGGAACGTGTAGATGGCTGACGATCAAACCACATCATCTTACGACCTTGCGCCGCGACGCGCGTTCGCTGATTTGTCCGACGACACGCGAAGGGCCTGGCAGGGGTCACCTCACGGTTTGCTCAAAATCGCACGCTAAGCGGAAAGAGCCGGGAAATCGGGGCCTTTCGTAAGGCGATATTGGACTTCCCATACCCAACAGGGGAGGCTAGGTTGGAAATCACAATATCGCCTTTTGAGGGCGATGCCGAGCGGTGTTCGCCATGGGGGCTGGAGCCGGATCGGCTCTGGAGCCTTTGGGACGTGATTGAGAAATACGCGGCCTTATTTGCACAGGCATCAAATATTCTAGTCTCTGTCGAAGCAGACTGCATTACAAGTATAGTCGGTGGGAGAAATTTAGAAGACTTCAGGACGAACATTACAGAAAAAGCACAGAAAGCGATTGACTTATGTCGCATTGCTTGTGAGCAAGTTGGAATGACGCAAGTAACTCCTGAATTAAATAGGGTTGAAACAATAGTCAATATTACGAGAGATTACGAAGAATGTAGCTATCTTAATATGGAAAGTCTACGTAGTGCAATAAAGCACCTAATTAGTAGGATACATGATGAATTAAATTCGGAGTTCTTTTTCCATGTACAAAGATCAGACTTGCTTCTTTATGGCAAGAAAGATTTGCTTGGCCCGCTTGTATCCAGACACTTTCCTAACTCAACATCCGATATAGAAGCTGCAGGCAACTGTTTGGCTCTAAGACAACCAACTGCGTGTGTATTCCACCTCATGCGTGTCATGGAGAAGGGCACTCAGACCTTTGGGAAAAAGCTTAAAGTGGCGATTGATCCAGAAATAGAAACTTGGAATAAAATTCTTGACCACGTTGACAAACAAATAAGGCTGCTACCTACCGCTACAGCAAAACAAAAATCTAAAAAAGCAGCACTTGCAGAGGTGTCAAGCTATCTTCATCACGTAAAGATTGCATGGCGCAATGAAGTGATGCATCCTAAAGCTACATACACACAGGAAGAAGCTCGTGATGTATTTGCCGCCAGCCGCGCTTTTATGATTCGTCTTTCTGAGGTGTTTTAGCGGGTAGCGGCTTTGCTATCTTTTCAAACACCCGCTCAAACCCTTCCCGAGACTCATCGGAGCCGAGCTTGCGAGCGGCTTCGATGAAATCCTCAGATTGGGGACGTTCTTCTGGACGTGGCTTGCGAGGCGGCATGGGTTGTCAGACCTTCATCTCTAACTGCCGATCATCAGCTATGAGGCCGAGCCTAGCATATGGCTGTAGCGGTGCAGCATGTCGCTTATACCAAGTCCGACTGATCGTGTTCGGCGCCTTCCTGCGGGCAGTAGCGCAGATGCCAGACATCACGGTCCTGATCCGACATGGCGGCAAAAGCCCGTCGGGGCGATTGATCAAAAGTAGCAATGCTAAAGAGGGACAAGGGCGCTGGTGCGGGTGGGTCGAGCATGCAAACTTGAATGTGATACTTAGCCGCGCGATGCAACCGGCTTATGGTAGCAACGTGGGCTTGAGCAGCATAAGCAAGGCACCGATCGCTGTCAGATGGTTCCAGTTCCTTACCCATGCCTACACCCGCTGCTATCTAGTCAAAATCAAGGTGGCCCTGACATTAGGGTCGTTCTGACAGAAAGAGAGCTTATGCCAAGAGTTTGTAATGAAATATTATATGATGGAACACTATTGACCTACAGCACAGATGCAATTTTTCCGATAGTAAAGCAGATGACACACAGTCCTGTTATACATTTATTTTCAGGCAAAATTCACGACGATCTAAAATGTAAATGCGGTAATACTCTTATAACTGGCTACATCAAGGATGTATTTTTATCAGTAGCGATTGAGTGCAATAAATGCAATGAATTAACATTAACCCCAAAATTACCTTATGGAGAGATACTTCCAAATGGCTTAGGTCTGTTTGTCCTAGAAGACAGAGAATATTTCATTAATGCCCCTTTGTTTCTTGATTTAAGAAAGATAATGATGGGTAACACGACTCTAAGACAAGACCAGAAAATGTTTGATCCAGTCAGACAACCTCTAGAATCAACAACCTTTCAGGATATTGTAAAAAAGACACAGGATATCTACAATGTTTTAACTAAGAATAGTCTTAGTAAACACATGTGTTCCGTAAGAAGAAGTAAGCGCACGTCGGAAACTCCTAACGCAGAGTACCCTTTGCCGTGGGCATTAGATTACGTGACAGCCGCGGAGAATTTATCTCTCAAGGATGTCAGTGAAGATAAAAATTTTATCGCAGCAACACAATTTATATTGAGTTTCTTTGATGTAATGTCAAGGTGGAAGCATCACCCTGTGTTTGAAGAATTTGGAGAAGTTTTTAGTGGCCGCAAAGCCTTTCATCATAATGTTTCACAACTTATGGCTGCAACCATAATGGTGCAAGGAGGCAATAGAGTCGGTCTAGCAAAGGCTATAGGAGAAGGAATAAGGACACCCGATATGTATGTCAACTTCGCAGAGACCGGACGATTCCATATAGAAGTAAAAGCTCCAGAAGCATTACAATGGGCAAGTAACACTCCTCTTACTGATAATGTTATTGAACTGATCTTAAAAAAACATCTCCAGAAAGGTCAGATAAATAGTAACAATCGCGGTATATTAGTAATTGGTTGTACGCGTTTTGGAAGCATAGGAAGAATTAACAAAGTATTTAAAAATACTATAAAGGCTATTGGAAGAAGTCACAGGGGGGTTGCAGGCATATACGTGTTGCAGAACAGAGATTTTAAGATAATTGCTAAGAACGGTATAGAAGCACTCCCCGAGATGATACCCATATCTCAAGTTTTTCTTGCGAACGAACACTATAAAGGAGACAACCCCTTCCGGCGGGGGCCAAGTGCGCGTTTGTGAAATTAGCGTCAACTGTTTACACCCTTTCTCTGTCCAAAGCTTCCTTCCTGGGGTCACGCCGTAGGACTGGGTCTTGGCCAATTTTGGTGATCATGCTGCGAGCAGGAACCTGTGTTCGAGCAGGTCGAGGCTGGCCCGGCCATACATCTGGCGCTTGAGGGTCTTCAGCCGGTTGATCTGTCCCTCGACCTGCCCATTACTCCAGGCCAGCGTCACGGCCGCACGCACGGCGTCGTAGTCGGGGTCTGGGGAGATGCCGTAATGGGCTGGCACCGGGACTGACGAGCGGTGCGTGTCTATTCAGAGTGATGGTGTGAACGCGCGGGTCCGAGCGGTTCGGGTCCGGCCATCAGGAGGGCGGCCATGGAACATCATGTCGGGATCGACGTGTCGCTGGAACTGAGCAGCGTGTGCGTGCTGGACGCGACCGGGAAGGTGATCCGGGAGGCGAAGGTCGCGAGCGAACCGGAGGCTTTGGTTGCGTTCCTGCGCGGCCTCGACCTGACGATCGCGCGTGTCGGCCTGGAGGCAGGTCCCTTGTCGCAGTGGCTCTATGACGGGCTGCACGAGGCAGGTCTCGAGCCGGTGCTGCTGGAGACACGACACGTCAAGGCAGCGCTGTCCGCGATGGCGGTGAAGACCGACCGGCGCGATGCCCGCGGGATCGCGCAGCTGCTGCGCATGGGGTGGTATCGCCCCGTGCATCGCAAGTCGGTCTCCTCGCAAGAGATCCGGGCGCTGCTGGGTGCGCGCAAGCAGCTGCAGATCAAGGTCATCGACCTGGAGCAGACGGTGCGCGGGCTGCTGCGCGGCTTCGGGCTGAAGATCGGCGACGTGAGTCGCGGCAAGCTGCCGGCGCGGATACGCGAGCTGGCGGCCGGCCATGCGATGCTGGAGAAGATCGTCGAGCCGTTGCTGTCTGCGCGTGAGGCGATGTGGCGCGAGTTTGCCAGGCTGCACCGCGAGGTGCTGGTGATCGTCAAGGAGGATCAGGTCTGCCGCCGGCTGATGACGGTGCCTGGGGTGGGCGCGCTGGTGTCGCTGACCTACCGGGCGGGTGTCGACGATCCCGCCCGGTTCACGAAATCCAAGTCGGTCGGCGCCTTCTTTGGCCTGACGCCCAGGCGATACCAGTCGGGCGAGACCGACGTCACCGGCTCGATCACCAAGGTCGGCGATGCTGCCGTGCGAACAGCGCTGCATGACGCGGCCAATGCGCTGCTGACGCGGGCGACGCGGTTCAGCACGCTCAAGCGCTGGGCGCTGGATGTTGCCAAGCGGCGGGGCATGCGGAGAGCGAAGGTGGCGCTGGCCCGCAAGCTCGCCACCGTGCTGCATCGCATGTGGGCGGATGGGACGGAGTTCGTCTGGGGCAAGGACCCGTCGGCCACCGTGGCGGCATAGTTCGCAAGGAGGCAACCAGTTCGGAGCGGGGCCAGGCGGCTCAGCTCCCACGAGGTCCCTTCGCCGGGACGCGGAGACGGTAAGGCAGGTTCCGTTGCAGTGGCCGGGAGCGATCCCGAGACCACGCTGGGTAGATTGCTCCGCCGGCTCCCTCATGAAGCATCATGTGGCGGCCTTGCGCCGACCACGGGCAGAAGCACGAAACCGGCGAGCGGATGCACTCTGAGCTTGACGACAAAGGGCCCATTACAGAAGCAACGGAACGTAAAACCTATGTAAGAGTTGTGGTCTAATGTGAGGGTCGGGCATTGCGGACCTTATTATGTCGCGACAATCACCGCTCAGGTTCGTGGGACGTTCGGTAGCGTCGCAAAGTGGCGCTCTAGCGCGGTCATCGCGACACGAACTGGGATTGCCCCGTTTCCGTGGACGGTTTGTGGGCTTGCGGACTACGGCTTGGCGGCGACGTCCTGCATGTCGGCTTCGTAGGTCATGG
>JAABUH010003940.1_pt1 | contig 12360 bp, 15 predicted proteins | sample 5559121 | NCBI WGS metagenome assembly JAABUH01 (sample SAMN10711871, study PRJNA513364) | rock metagenome | isolation source: Antarctica rocks | place: Antarctica: Victoria Land, Battleship Promontory nord | collected 2015-12-28 | reverse complement strand
GACCATCCTTTCCCGGCGAGGGCCGGGCGAGACAACAGGGGGCGTCCGCGCGCCCCGATCGACGCGCGGACAAGACGACCGCACGCGTCGCGTGGAAGGGCCGCACGCCCCGCCGCACAGCGGCGCGATGAGGCCGACGAGGGGATCGGCGCGGCCAGTCCGCGCTCCCCCGCCGGCAGGCGACGCTCCCCTCCCTGCCTTCTACTGTAGACCCGCGCCATTAAGGCGGTGTTAACGACCCGTTAACGGGTCGTTAAATCATACACATCGCGCGGCGGCATGCGAAAGGCGCGCCGGCGCGGGTCGGTGAGTTCCATCGGCATCGGGGTTGCCGCTCATGCCCCAGCCCCCCTGTAAGAACCCACACGAGTTGACATTGGTGTTCCTGCTAAGATGATTGGGGTTCATGCCCTCTTTTGGTGAAACGGATTCGAGGGTGGGTCGAGCCAGCGTAACGCTCAAAATGAGTCGCTGGCACACCTGTTTCACCTAGTCCACGTTGGTCACATTGGCGGCCACTTGCTACGCTCGTGCTGCCACGACGATCAGTTCTTATTCCAGGCAGTGTGACTATATCCCCGCGCACGCCTGTTGGTCTGTATGCGCGCGCTATCTGGTTACCTCGTCCACAGCAGTGGCCTTCGGTTATCCTAAGTGGTCCATCCAGCAAGTCCACGCGCGTTTTCTGGACGCCTATGATTACCGTCGATGAACGTGATACAGGCGGCACGACGCCTGTGTGATCGACAAGCGGATTACCTGGAATGTGCAACTCACTTACCGGATGGACCACTTAGCAACTGGCCGGCAGGTTTGATAGCAGGCACAGGGCCGCAGGTCGGCCAGGCGCTGCGCATGTTCGTGGCGGCGTATGAGGGGCAGCGTCTCGCCCTGATGAATCCTGAGATCGTCGCGCGCGAGGGCGAGGAGCGCGGCCGCGAGGCGTGCCTGAGTTTGCCCGGTTACGTCGGTGAAGACATCCGCCGCGCGGCGCGCATCGTGGTCAAAGGGCAGAACGTGCGCGGCAAGCCGCTCCGCCTGGCGGACGAGGGCTGGTACGCGCCCATCCTGCAACACGAGATCGACCATCTCGATGGCATTCTCTTCATCGACCACCTAGACCGACCGGGTACTCTGCATGCGGTCCGAGCGCCGGTGGACCGGCCTGCCGTCGGGTGAGCGGAGCTGATGGCACATCCAGCCGTGACCGCACGCGTCGTGGCCGCCTTGATCCCGGCCGCAGCCCGGCGCCCGGTCGTCCTCCTGCCCCTGCCCTCGGTTGCGTGCCCTCGGTACGGCACGGGGATGACGCGGGAACGGCATGGTCCGTGCTACAGCACAACAGACAGGCGATGGAGGCCGCCGCGGTACCCCCCAGGGGTGTGCCGGAACCGCAGAGACCCTGCTGATGGCTCCTGACAGACCGTGTGTGGTCGTGTCAGGGGCTTTTTTTATGGGAGGAAGGGCACATGACGGGGCGGATCGCCTCAAGCGCGCACGCGGCGGGTGGTCCGTCATGACGGGGCTCACGCTGCTGGCTGTTTTCATCGGCGGCGGCGCCGGCGCGACGTGCCGCTACGGCCTCGGCCGTGCCGTCGGGGCACGCTACGCGGGGGCCTTCCCCCTGGGCACCGTCCTCATCAACGTGACGGGGTGCTTCGCCCTGGGCCTCGTCGCCAGCCTCCTGGCGCTGACGCATCGTGGCCTGGCCCTGCCGGTCGCGCTCCTGGAAACCGGGTTCCTGGGCGGCTACACCACCTTCAGCACCTATGCCCTGGAGGGGGTGCTGCTCTATCGCGCTGGCGCGCGCCGCCTGGCCGCCGCCGCGGTGCTCGGCCCGGTCGCGCTGGGCCTGCTCGCCGCGGCGGCCGGGGCGGCGGTCGGGCGCCTGGTGTAAGGAGAGGAGCGATGCGACGACCGCTGACCGTCTTCGTGGGGGGGGGCGTCGGGGCGAGCCTGCGAGCCGCGCTGCTGGCGTGGGGCGCCCCGTGGGGGACGGTCCTCCCCGTGCCCGTGCTGGTCGCCAACGCGCTCGGCGCGTTCGTGCTGGGCCTGGTCTTCGTGCTGGCCGACGAGGCGGGGCTGCTGCGGGCCGAGGCGCGCCTGTTCCTGGCCGTGGGCGTGCTCGGCGGCTTCACCACCTTCAGCACGTTCGCCTGGGGGGCCGATCTGCTCGTGGCCCAGGGCGCGCGGTGGGTCGTGGCGCTCGTCTACCTCGCGGCGAGCGTGGGCGGCGGGGTGCTCGCCGTGAGCGCCGGCCTCGCGACGGGCCGGGGACTGGCCGATCGGCTGGACGCGCGCCGGCGCCGGCGCGCCGGCGCGCGGGCCGATATAGGCGCGATCGAGGCCGAGGACCGCGAGGAGTCGGCGTGAGGGGCGGACAAGGGGGCACGGTAGCGATGGCACGTCCCGGATGGATGGGGGTCGCCCTGGCGCTGGGCGCGGCGCGCGAGGGGGCGCCATGACGCTCCTGCTGGTCCTGGCCGTCTGCGCGGGGGGTGGGGCGGGCGCGGCCTGCCGGTATGGCGTCGGCCGTGGCGTCCGCCCGCGCGACCCCGGCGCGTTCCCCCTGGGCGTCGTCCTCGTCTCCTATCAGCGGAGCGGGACACCTGCGCGCCGTCCATGGCGCTCGGTGTGGTACCGCTGCCGCCACGGACACGCCTGCGCCTGACACACCTGCGCCGCTAGCCCTCACCTGTGCCGCAGCGGACGGACGCAGCGGACGGAGTGATGCCCACGGGTGACAACCACACGCGGGCGGCGTCCCACGGGACGCCGCCCATGGAGAGGCCGTTCACGTCATATTCATGCCGGCGCGGTAGAATGCAACGTATGTTGCAGAGTAATGATGGCGCGGCGACCGCTGCGTCTCCCCACGTGGGGGTAGAGCAGGGGCACTGGCTCCTGCTGATCTACCGCGTGCCCGCCGACCCGTCGTCTGCACGGAGCGCCGTGTGGCGCGCAGCCAAGCGTCTCGGGGCGCTCTCTTTGCAACACGCCATCTTCCTGCTCCCGCTGTCGCCCGCGACGCGCGCGGCCTACGCGCAGCTCGCCCGGCGCATCGAAGAGTACGGCGGCGAGACGACCATCTTAGAAACCGCCTCGCCGGACGCCGCCTGGCACGCCAAGACGGTGGCCCGCTTCAACGCCGCGCGCGACGAGGAGTACGACGAGGTGATCGACGAGGCGAGGTGCTATCGCACGGAGATCGCCCGCGAGCAAGACCAGGACAAGTACACCTTCGTCGAACTCGACGATCAGGAGAGCAGCCTGGACCGGCTGCGCGTGTATCTTGAGCGAGTGCGCGCGCGCGACGCGTTCGCGGCGCCGGGGTACGCGCGGGCAGCCGGGGAGATCGAGCGCTGCGCCGAGCTGTGCGAGGCGTTCGCGCAAGACGTCTACGCGCGTCAGGGGAATGGCCGGTGAGCGCGCCCCTCGACGTCCGCCTCGTCCCCCTCATCCTCTCCCTGGGGCTCGACACCTTCGCTCTGTCCACGGCCCTGGGGATCGCGCCGCTCCCCACGCGGACGCGCCTGCGCCTGGCGCTCACCTTCGCCGCGGCCGAGGGTCTCATGCCAGGGGTGGGTCTCCTCCTCGGACGGCCCCTGGGGGATGCGATTGGAGGATGGGCCGTCTACATCGCGGGCGCGCTGCTCATCGGGACCGGCGGGTGGATGCTGCGCGAGGGTCTGAGTGACGACGATGATGACGACGACGAACGGGGCGGTGAGGCGTCGACGATCATGAGCGCGGCCACGGCGCGCGGGCTGCCCCTGGTCGGCATCGCGCTGTCGGTGAGCCTTGATGAACTGGCAATGGGCTTCTCCTTCGGCGTCCTGCGCGTCCCCGTCGTGCCGGCGCTGGTGGCAATCGCGCTCCAGGCCCTCGTGGTCAGCCTGGGGGGACAGTGGCTCGGTCAACGGGTGGGCGCGACGCTCGGCGAACGGGCCGAGGTGCTGGCGGGCGTGGTGCTCTGCCTGCTTGGCGTGGGGTTCATCGTCGCGCGGGTCCTCGGGGTGTCCGTATGATCCGCGATCCGCACGCCCATACCCTCGTCCGCACGAGCGCGTCGCGCGTCGCGCCCGGCCCGTCCGTCCGGTGCGCCTGGTGCGGCAAGCACATCGTCGATCCCGCGCGCGTTGGCTCCGATCCTGCGGCCCTGGCGGACCTACGCCACGGCGATGTGGTCCTCGACGACACGGTGTACGTGGTACGGGGACCCGACGGCGAGCGGTCTCTCTGCCTGCACTGCGCCGCGCAGTCCGGTATCACGCGGGGGACGACGGGAGGGCAACTGACCGACCAGCCCCCGAGACACCCCGTCGTCCTCCTATGGGGCCGGCGCTGGTCGCTCCTGGCCTTGTTCGGGGGCCTGCTGATCGTCCTCGTGGTCTTCGAGATTTTGGTGGTGGATGTGGGGACCGAGGAGGGGACGCCCTGGGACCTCCCCATCCTGCAGGCGGTCCGCGGGATCGCCGCCTTGGGCCATGGCCCCCTGTCGCAGGCCATCGCCGCGCTCGGTGATCTCGACGGCACTATCCCGCTCTGCGCGCTCGCCGTCCTCGCGCTGTCCCTCCGGCGGCGATGGCGCGACGCGCTCTACATCGGCATGGCCTATGGCGGCGCGCTGGCCGCCAACCTGGCGGTCAATGCGCTCTTCTCCACGGTCAACCAGGGGTGGGGGGCGCCGGGACCCGGCCCGGCCGGAGCGTATCTCAGCCCGGCGGCCATGGGCTCGCTCGCCCTGTTGGCCGCGCTGACCGTGCTGGCCTGGCCCACCCGGTGGCGGTGGCCCACCCTCGCCCTGGCCGCGCCCCTGGTCGTACTGGTCGGCGTCGTGCGGGTGGCCCTGGGCGCGGACGATCCGAGTGATGTGCTGGGCGGCTGGGCGGGATCGCTCGTCTGGACCATCGGCGTGTCCCTGACCCTGACCCCACCTCGCAGGCCGGGCACGCCTGCGACAGGGACAAGCGACGGATAGACACTGCCGGTGTCGTGCGGGCGGGGTTCACGGGGATGAAGAGGGGATGAATGACAGTGGGGCAGACGACGGACACGCGGCTGCTGCGACGTGGGTTGTACCTCGAATACGCAACCCTCGGCTGGAACGTCGTGGGCGTCGTCATCGTCGTGGCGGCTGCGGTCGCCGCCCGCTCGGTGGCCCTGGCCGGCTTCGGCCTCGACTCGCTCATCGAGATCTTCGCCTCGGTGATCGTGGTGTGGCAGCTCACCGGCGTCGGGCAGCACCGTGAACGCCGCGCCCTGCGCCTCATCGGCGGGGCCTTCTTCGCCCCCGCCCTGTATATCCTGGGGCAGGAAGCCTTCACATTCATTTCTGGCATACGCCCGACCACCTCTATCGGGGGCATTGTCTGGCTCGCCGCGACGCTGATCACCATGCTGCTGCTCTCACAGGGCAAGCGCGTAACGGGACGGCAGTTGGGCAATCCGGTGCTCGCGACCGAGGCGCACGTCACCCTCATCGACGCCTACCTGGCCGCCGCCGTGCTCGCCGGCCTCATCCTCAACGCGGTCGTCGGCTGGTGGTGGGCCGATCCGCTGGCCGGCCTGGTCATCGTCTACTATGGGATTAAGGAGGGCCGGGCCGCATGGCATAGTGAGGAGTGAGCGGCATACTCATTCTAGCCGCAGCCGTGCTCGTCGCGCCTCGGCGCATGACCCCGGCCGCCCTCCTGTCCTTGCACCTGCCCCTCCGCGCAAGCTGGGCGCGGCACAGGCGTCATTCCAATCCTTCGCCCCGGACGGCAGCCGCTCGCGCTCGATGGCCTCGGCGCGCGGGGACGCCTCCGTCACCTACTGCCGCAGCGTGGTGCCGCCCGCGTCGTTGTCGAAGCCGCAGCGCGACGCCCTCCTGCTATGGGCGCTGACCGGCTCCCTCGTCGGCCTCCTCACCCCGCTGACCCATGCCACCGCGCCCGCCCTGACCGTCGTGGCCGCCGTCCTCGCCGCCGCCCTCGTCGGCGCGTACGTGGCCCTTGCCGTCCTGCTCATCGTCGCCGTCCTGCGCGTCGTGCGGCCCCGTCTGGACGGCCACCGCTAGCCCTCGTGGGAGCGCCGCCGCAGTCCTCTGGAGTGGCGCTCCTGGCCCTCCTAGGGGTCTCGGATCATGGCACTATTTTGGTACTATGGAGGCTCCAACGGGCCTCGGATCATGGTACCAACGGGCCGCGAAACGGAGAGTGCGTACTTGACGTTGGTAGGCCGCGTTACCATACCTCTGCACGACGCCAAGGGCGCTGACTTCCCGTCGATATAGGTCTGTCCGCCCCACGGAATCATGCATAGGGCTCCGCCGCGTGCGGCTATGCCTGCATAGCCGTTCGGCCACCAACGTTAAGTACGCACTCTCGCGAAACGTGGTACCATCCGTAGCTCTAGCTCCAAAGGCATGGAGCTACGATAGAGCTACGATTCACACGGGAAAATGGGGGTTTAGCGCGACCATGGAGCTACTCTTTATCTTGGGTGGGTACTACCCGTAGCTCTAGTACCATCGCCGCTATAGTACCATCGCCGCGCTAGACGCCTGCGCGCACGGCTGGCACGAGCGGCCCCGCGCGCAGCGACGGGGCGCAGGGTACGGGCCAGGCGCTTGCCACTTCACCAAGCGCCGGCGGGACGAGCCCGAGAGGTCAAGGGCCGCGCCGGCGCGGGGCGAGAGATAGATCCTGGGGCGCGAGGGCGGCCCCTCGGAGCCCCCCGGAGTTCGACGACGCGCTCGACGACGACGAGCCGGACGGCCAGGGCGGCGAGGAGTCCGGCCGCGCGCCCGCGAGTGGCCAGGGCGGCGACGAGGCGACGATAGGCGAGAATGCCGACGTGACGGAGGAGCCCGACGCGGAGGTGGCCGCTGCCCTTTTGGCGGTCGCCGTGCCGGATCGCTAGCCACAGGCGCTCAGACGCGCCAGGCGGGCCGTACAGGGGCGTGGGGTTTGAGGCTCCGCGTCCCTTCTCTATGCGCCTCTCACGCCCTCTGACATGCTCTTTATGAGCGAGCATCGGCCATCTGATCGTCGGCCATCTGGTCGTCAGACACCTCTTGCCAACACATGCTTTTCTGGTTATATATTTATACGTGCCCGCTTGGTTATATGTTGTGTGGAGAGGTCCATGATCGAGACCGTTGCCCCCCCCGCTCTGCTCGCCACGCTCTTCCGGGGCCTAGCCGATCCCGCCCGCCTGTCCTGTGTGCTCGCGCTGCGTGATCGCTCCCGTACCGTGGGCGAGATCGTCGCCGCCACCGGCCTCTCGCAGCCCAATGTCTCCAAGCACCTCGCCTGCCTGCGCGACTGCGGCCTAGTCCAGGCCGAGCGATCCGGGCGCCACGTCATCTACTGCCTGTGCGGTACGGGGGTCGAGGAGCTGCTGTGCGCCGCCGATGCGCTGCTGGCGCGCGCGGGGGCGAGCATTGCGGCCTGTCCCGACAATCGGGGTGCGGAGGGACCATGCTAGCGACCTTTGTGCAGACGGCGCTCGGCTACGTGCGCGAGATCGCGGAGATCGTCGTGCTCGGCTTCGTCGTCGCCGGCGTCATCAACGCCGTGGTCAACAAGGCGGCCGTCGCCCGCTACCTGGGCGGCAACCTCGTGCTCTCCAACCTGCTCGGGGCCACCATCGGCGTCGTCACGCCCCTGTGTTGCTGCTCGGCCATCCCCACGGCCATGGCCCTCTACCGCGCCGGCAGCCGGCGTGGCCCGGCCTGCGCCTTCCTGATCGCCACGCCCTGGTTCAACTGGTACGGCCTGGCTGCCCTGGTGATCTTCCTGGGGCCGCGCGTGGCGCTGGCCGTCGCCGGGTCGGCGGTGCTGATCGGCTTCGCGGCCGGCCTGCTCATCGACCTGCTCGTGCCGCGCCAGGCCGTGCCCGTCGCGATCCCCGTCGCCCTCACGGCGACCTGCGGCTGTGGGGAGACCTGCGGCGCCATGGCGAGCGTGGCCGCGACTCCGCGCTTATTCGACCTCACGGACCCCTGGGGCAAGCTGCGCGCGGGGGTGTGCTTCGCGCTCGACGCGCTGCGCGAGCTGGGGCCATGGATGCTGTTCGGCGTCGTGCTCGGCGCAGCCATCGAGACCGTCGTGCCGGAAGAGACCTTCACCCACTACCTGGGCGGGACCAGCCTGCTCGGCCTCCTGGCCGCCCTCGTCGTCGCGGGGCTGTTCTCGGCCGACAGCCTGGGCACGCTGCCCTGGGTGCAGTCGCTCCTGGGCAAGGGCCTCGGCACCGGCAGCGCCATGACTCTGCTCGTCGCCGGCGTCGGCACGAACGTGTCAACGCTCGGCCCCGTCGCGCGGGTCATGGGCCGACGTACGGCCGTCCTCTATGCGCTGAGTGTGGTGACGCTGACCGCCGTGCTGGGCCTCACCCTCAACCGCGCGTTCTACCCATTATAGGGGGCGTATGAGCACGTCGTCCCCGCCCCCTCGCGCGACCGACGCCCCCCTGCTGGACGCCCCCTCGCCCGTCCGTGGCATCTCGCGCAACGTCTTCGTGCTCTCGCTGGTCAGCCTCTGCACGGACGTCTCCAGCGAGATGATCTATCCCCTCGTCCCGCTCTTCCTGACGACCGTGTTGGGGGCGCCCGCGACGGCGCTCGGCGTGATCGAGGGCGTGGCCGAGGCGACGGCCAACGCGCTCAAGCTCGTGTCCGGCCGGGTCACCGACCGCCACGGCCGGCCGCGCGCCTGGGTCTTCGCCGGCTACGGCCTCTCCACTCTCGGCAAGCCGCTACTCGCCCTGGCGTCCACCTGGCCCTTCGTCCTGCTCGCCCGCGTCGTGGATCGCATCGGCAAGGGCACGCGCACGACCCCCCGCGACGCCCTCATCGCCGCGTCGAGCGACCCGGCGACGCGCGGGCGGTCCTTCGGCTTCCACCGCAGTATGGACACCCTCGGCGCGGTGATCGGCCCGCTCGCCGGGGTGGGCCTGCTCGCCGTGACCGCACAGAACGTCCGGCTTATCTTCCTGCTGGCGACCGTACCGGCCATTATTGGAGTGAGCCTCATCGGCCGCGTGCGCGAGCCTGCGCGCCGGCCGGCCCCGTCCCTCACGACCGGTGCGGCACCGGCCGCCTTTGCCTACCGGGACGCCCCGCGCGCCTACCGCGCCTTCCTCGGCATCGGCCTGCTTTTCGCGCTCGGCAATTCCTCGGACACGTTCCTCATCCTCCGCGCGCACAACCTGGGCCTGGGCACCGTGGCGGCGGTCCTCGCCTACGCCGTCTATAACCTCGTCTACGCGGCCGCGGGCTGGCCGGCTGGCATCCTGTCCGACCGGCTCGGGCGGCGTGGCCTCCTCGGCACGGGGTTCCTGCTCTTCGCCGTCGTCTACGGTGGCCTGGGCTTGGCCACGGGGACGCCCGTTGTGTGGCCGCTTTTCGCGTTGTACGGCCTCTATATCGCCCTGACCGATGGCGTATCCAAAGCCTACATCACCGACCTCGTGCCGGCGACCCAACGCGGGGGGGCGCTGGGCCTGTACGCCGCGACGACGGGCCTTATGGCGCTGGTCTCCAGCGTGCTCGCGGGACTCTTGTGGGATCATGTGAGCCCCGCCGCGCCCTTTTACCTCGGCGGGATCACCGCCCTGGGAGCGGCCGTCGCCGTCGGTCTACTCATCCCGCGACGGCCGGCATCGCACGCCTAACACCTTCCGGCGCATGACTTCGGCTCCGGCCCGGCACCCAGCCGTCCGCGCCCACCCTGACCATCCTGGCGGCGGCCCTCGCCGCCGCCCTCGTCGGCGCGTACGTGGCCCTCGCCGTCCTGCTCATCGTCGCTGTCCTGCGCGTCGTACGGCCTCGTCTGGACGGCTACCGCTAGCCCGCGTGGGAGTGCCGCCGCAGTCCTGTATTTGACTGACCATGGCCGCCCCTGCGTGTATCGTCACCGCCCGCCGCGGATAGCAGCGGCAGCCACTTCGCCGCCGCCGCGACGGAGGGCACGGCTCCCCCAGATCGCACTCACAGCCACCCCTCCCAGGATCAACGCGTTGAGCACGATCGGCGAGATGGCGAGGACGACGACAACCGGGAGGGTGAGGATCATGGCGATCCGCACCCCGAATTCACCCAACAGGAGGACGCCCCAGAAGATCGTCCCGCCCCGGAGGGCACGCCGGAAGGGAGGATGCTGCCAGAGCCCGTCGAAGCGCGCCCGCCTCTGCGGATCATCGGCGGCCATGAGTTGCCGGGCGAAGTAGTAGCCCAGCGGCTTGGGCAAGACCAGCGACACGAGCAACGCCAGCCCGATGGCCCCGGTCACGAACGATTCCCGCAGGAGCAGCAGGCGTTGACCTCCTCCCAGCAGGACGCCGATGACGCTCACCGCGAGTCCGATAAGCACCATGACGCCAAAGATGTCCGGCCGACGATGGCGAACCACGCTGAGGATGTTGCCCAGGACAGGGAAGAGCGACGCCGCGAGGAGCGGGACGATGCTCGACGGGGGGAAGTGCGGGCGCAGGAGGCTGTAGACGACCACCGTGCAGGCGACGCTGAGGAGGAGGCTTGGTGCGAGCTGCCGCACGGTGGTCAGCACAAACCGGCCCGTCCCCATCCCGCCCATGAACCCCTCCGGACCTGGGGGCTGTTGCCCGCCCTCGCGCGGGTCGGGGCCAGGCAAGGGGGATAGGTTGTGCGCGGGATGGGGCATCATCTCCCTGTCTCCTTCTCGGTGGGGGAGGGGGCGCTGCTCGTCGTGAGCCAGTGCTCCGTCTGGGCGGCCAACTGGGCGATCAAGTGGTCGATCTCGGCGGCGTACGGCCCGAGCACCCGATAGCCGATGGCCGCGAGTTGGGCCATCAGCGCCAAGGCGGCGGCGTCCACATCGAGATCGGAACGGAAGACGCCATCGGCGACGCCCCGTCCCATGATGTCAACGAGGTGGCCGCGCCACCCCGCCTCAAGGGCCTGGAGGATGTGGGCGATGGCTGGGTCGCGTCGGGAGCGGACGGCCAGCTCGCTGAGCACGACGAACATCTCGGGCGTGGTGCGGATACGGTGACGCACATCCGCGAACTCGCGGCGCACGTCCCCCAGCGCGCCCTGGTCGGCACCAGCGAGGTCGGGAAGGCGGCTGACACTAAACTCGTGCGCGAGGTATCCGACCACCGCCTGGATGAGCGCCTCCTTGGTCGGGAAGTAGTAGAGCAGCGTCGCGTGTGTCATCCCTGCCTCGCGGGCGACCTCCCGGACCCGCAAGCCCTCAAAGCCTCGCTCGACGATGTGGCGGTAGGCGATGCGCACTAACGCGTGACGGCGACCCGCGTCGGGGACGCGGCGCGCGCCCCCCCCCTCATCGTCGACCCTCATACCTGCCCGCACGGTACGTCGGCTGGTCGCTCACCGCTGGGCGTCGTTGCGGCGCGCACGCCTGCGGCCGTCATCCCGACCTGCAGGAGCGCGGACGCCGTGATGAGCGCCACCCGTGCCCAGTGGGTGGCCAGCAGACGGCGATAGAGGGGGTCGAGGGTTCCATCCTCCCGGCGTACCTCCTCCAGTCGCCCCTGGAAGCGGCCCCACCACGCGGCGGTCGCGCCCCAGGCTACCGCCCAGAGGGCGAGGCCCAGCCACGCTGTCCACGCGGGGACGCGCGCCGGACGCCAGCGGAGTTGGGCGAACGACCCGAGCGTGGCCAGGATGCCTAACGGGAAGACGACCGGCTGGATGCCGCGCCGGCCGACCCACCAGGCACGGTGGTAGGCGGGGAACTCGTCCCGCCCGACGGAGGCCCACAAGCGCCAGCTCACCTGAGTCATCCACATCGTCCCCATGTTGTAGCAACTCGCGGCTAGCATAACGAGCTGCACCCACCACCGCACTCCCATCAGACTCCCTCTCCCGACGCCACGCGACCGTCGGCCCCTTGCCACTCCTATCTACCACCTGGTAGATAGCTAGCAGCATAGCAGGACATCTCGTGGCTGTCAACCAGGTGGTAGATACCCCACGATCAATGACAACCAAACGCATGGAGCTACGTGAGAGCCCCGTTTCACACAGGAAAACGGGAGGTTGGCGCGCCCATGGAGCTACTCTTTACCCTGGGCGAGGGGCTACCCGTAGCTCTAGTACCAGTGCCGCCGTGGTACCATCGTCGCGCCAGACGCCCGCGCCGACCCGCGCGGGGCCGGCCCCGCGCGCAGCGACGGGGCCTCAGGGGAGGAGGCGCGATCGGCCGGGGGCTGCCCGCAACATCGGCGGGCGACAACCGGCGGCGGCGTCGCGCCCCATTTGCGATACTGAGAGCACAGCCAGGAGCGCGGGTGCGAGTGCGGAGCCGGAGGAAGGAGGGCACGATGGGCGAGGGGGCGCGCGACGAGCGCGGGGACGAGCCGGACGAG
>JAABUH010003939.1_pt1 | contig 12364 bp, 21 predicted proteins | sample 5559121 | NCBI WGS metagenome assembly JAABUH01 (sample SAMN10711871, study PRJNA513364) | rock metagenome | isolation source: Antarctica rocks | place: Antarctica: Victoria Land, Battleship Promontory nord | collected 2015-12-28 | reverse complement strand
CCAGACACAGCATCGCGCGGTCCCTGCCACGGCACGGCCCGGTGTACTGCTCGGTATGGACCGCCTGTGCAGTCCGCTCAGGAAGCAGCAGCACACAGAACGTTGCAACAGCGGCTGATACAATCATGCCACTTTTCATGCTGCACCTGCGGAGCAATCTACGATATCACTGAGAGGATGGTGGATGTATACACTGTATGGAAAGCATGAAATGAGGGGGCCTCTGACATCAAAGATAGGGTCAGCTAGGGCAGCATTGTTCAGCAATGTTTTTGAGGGCTGCTCCTCCTATGCATGTATATGTCTCCTTCAAGCTCTTCGCCAATGTGGCGGCCTGCATACAGCTCGTCGACATCCAGAAGGCTTTGCAAGGCAAGACTGCTGCAAGGCAAGCCAGGAAGCTTCCCCTCTTGCAACCCTATTACACAATGCGCTAATTTCGCGCACAGACTTGCATCACCACCCTGTGCGCACAGTAGTGATGCGCAAATAGACTGGATGATTGCTTATAATTTGTTTCCAGCACGTCAGGCTTCAGCACGTTGCTCACCAGCATGCTTGCGCTGAAGTGAGTGGGCTGGTGTCTACTAGGTAGTCTCTACCTGTCTTAGACCCCCACCCAAGCGGAAGGTGGTCTCAGCCTGAACAGGCATTAGATGTACGTTTAATGGCTTGAGGCACCGGATAATGCACCAGACATAAGCGCAAGGCTGGCTGGGGCACATTGTTGAGAAAAGAACACATTGTTGAGAAGCAGCAAGGAGTCCTACCCTTCACCTAACACCGACCTTCTCATGGCTCAGCCATGGGACATGTAACAAAGGCCGAACATGGCAGGCTGTGGCGGTGGTCAACTGGCACCCACCCTGTACCTACTCCTAGCGTTGGGAGCTGCGTCACATAACACGAAGGAGCAGCTTTGCAGACAGGGGTACTACTTCTAGCTTTCAAGCGATGCAGCGCTCGTCCAGCATGTCCCTCTTCAGGGTGTTGTTATCCAGCATCATGTTTGCGTCTGCGCCAGTGCACGCTCTGCACCGCGCGAGCAGGGCAGACGCCCACCACGCAGATGCCGCCTTCAGCGCCTGGCTGCCGCAGTGGTTCACGTTTGGCGCCACCGCCTGGCCGGACAGGCCGACAGCGCTGACCGACGTCCTAGTCGCGCCAGCCTTCTTCTCCAAGGGGCGGGAGGATGAGTACGCATACGAAGAACTGTTCCACCTGCAAGCCGCGGGCGTGTATGTGGAGCTGAGCGCTGTGGATGGTGACTTCAGCCACTCCAAGTTCTTCAGCGGCTCGCTGGGCTGGTGAGTGCAGTGTAGCCACCGCACCGCACTGACTGCGGGTGACATGCGCTGCCACAGAGTGTGCCCTCTCGGCACTCACTTCCCAGCTGCGCTGCAGGAAGGGGGTGACCATCGAGGCGAGCCCAGTCTCCTTCCGCCGGCTGGTCCAGAGCCGAAAAGACACCCTCGCGGTCAACGCCGCAATCTGCGCCAACCACACCACCGTGCACTACGTCCACCACGCCGACCCAGCATACCATGGGCGGCTCGATGGTGTCTACGAGTTCATGCCACCGCACTTCAAGCAGCATTGGTATAACAACGTTGCCATGCCCGAGCAAGCTCTCCCGGTCGTGTGTGCTCCCCTGAGCGCCATCTTTATGAAGCTGGGTCTCAAGCACATCCATTTTCTCATTCTTGATGCGGACGGCGGCGAGCTGGCAATCCTGATGACAATTGACTTTAGTGCTGTCCACATAGACGTGCTCTGCGTCGAGCAGGACGGCACCAACGCAGAGAAGGACGTGTTGGTGAGGCAGCTGCTTGAGGAGCAGGGGTACCGCCTGAAGTTCCACTCAGGAGAGACATACGTTGACCAAATAAGCCGGAACGACTGGTATGTGCATGCGCACTTCCAGCCCGTGTCTGCGCCCACGTTTGGATAGCACAGGTGCTCGTTGCTGTATGCTTGTCCTCTAGTTACAGTGTGCGGTGTGACTGCCACACAAAGGCAGTGTGCTGGGCATGTATGGATGATGCAGGGCAAGCAACATGGTTGAACAGCATCCTGGCTGTGGGTTCAGGGGTCGTTGATGTGCGTCAGTGAAAAGTGGTGTCTTTATTCTAGCAGTGTCAGCCTTCTTGCAGACTCCTACAGAGACGTTTGACACAACACACCACAGAAAGCCCTCAATAGTAAGTGCAGCATGCAAATGGCTTTTGTGGTCCACTATACACGAGGGGTTGTGGTTCAGATTTTCTGCAATTAAGAAATTGGAGTAGAGAGCCAACAGTCCTTGTTGCTTGCCAGATGTGAGCCCGCGTGTTCTTTCGCACATGATACACCCACGACTTGTGTGGCCCTTGCTGCACACAACTGTGCTGAACACTGCTGTAACTGCGCTGCGTGAGGGGAGCGCAAGGGGCTGCGTTGACGGCCTGGTGAGGTGTCATCTAGCTGGGTCAGTGTTGCATACTTCGGCCTGCGTCTCTGGCCCTCCCGACGACCGGTGTTCAATACAACACTCAAACCCACGCCACAGGGCCGACACAGAGTTCACTTTTACTAGCAACCAGGGTACTCTCGCCTGTGCAGCTGGCGCGCAAGTGCGGGTTGGGCCATGTACAGGAGGCCAATGCTGGGGAGGAAAGCAGCAACCGGAGCAGCAGCATACAGTCTGCGCCCTGCACGCGCAAGCACTTTGCTCGCACTGCGACCGCAGCGCAGCGGGCACAGCCGCTGGGCACGCAGTCTGGACACACCTCTGGATACACACTCCCCCACATCCACCATGTGTGTATGCGCCTGCCTGCTCCCGTCAGAAAGTCAGAAAGCTTAAATGCCAAAAAACCTGTACGACAGGCTTGCCCGCACCGCCAGGGAGGCCGCAAGACCAGCGTCCAAAACTGTGGCCCGGCAGACTCCCCCTGCCGTTCTGCTCGCCCTACAAGGCGGACAGCTTCCGGTACTGCTCGTCCACAGAGCGGTACAGGCGGCCCTTGTCGTTGCGGTACGCAGTCTCCATGATGTCCAGCATGGCATCCACCTGGTGGTGCGTGATGGTGCACGTGCTGGCTATGCGCTTCTTCTGCTCTGGCAGCCAGGCGCCGCCCTGCAGCCGGCTCTCCATCTCTGCGTAGTCCAGCACGCAGATGGCCTTGTCCAGCTTGGGGCCGTGCACGTGCAGGATGTAGATCTGCCCGCCCGCGTCCCGCGTCCACTGCGTCTCGGGCGGGTTGCCCCCTGCGCGCCAGGCCCCGCGGGCGTGAGGGGCGGGTGCCCGGAGGAGGTGCAGCGCTGGCACTCCAGGTGTGCAGGCCGTGGGCGCACAGTAGGGCCGCCAGTTGAAAAAGTGGGGCAGCGCCGTGAAGCTGCTCCCCGCAAACTCCGCCTGCGAGCGCGCGGCGTCAGCTCAGCGGCGGCACTGGCATACTGGGGGCGCGGCCAGGAGTCGGGTGGGACCACCGCCCAGGCCCGCACCATGAGCGTGTTGTCGAGCGCGCTGAACTTGAAGTCCTTGGTGACTGCGTAGGCCACCATGTCATCAAATATCATCGACATGGCAGTTACGTTGTAGTAGCCGATGCCCGCGTTGGGGTCCCACGTCCCCGCGCTGCGGGCCCCAGCGCGCGCGCCGCTCACAGGCGCTTCTCGTTGCCCATAGAGAGCAAGGCGGGGAGGCAGAGAGCGCGCGCACCCGCTGACGCTCAACAGCGTGGGCTTGGCCAATGTGCAGGAGTCGAAGTTGCGCAGCCAGATGGTGTCCAGATCGCCCCAGATCACATACTGCGTGTCCACCTGGGCCGCGTTGAAGAGGTGCCTGTTCTCCTTCACGATGAGGTGAATCTCCACGCGCAGGTACGTGCTGATCACGCCCTTGATCCAGCTCCACTCGTCCAGCGCTGCGGTCTTGTACACGTGCTTGCTGATGGTGAGCTCGTGCTTGACCACAGTGGCCCCCAGCGCGGTGAACGCGCGCTTGGTCCTCTCCGGGACGTCGTTCAGCGTGACCACCACCGGCACGATCGAGGGGCAGTTCTCGCGGATCGAACGCAGCGCCACCTTGAGGTGGTTTTCGTACTTGTTCGAGCTCTCCCCCAGGTACGCGGCCTGCTTGCCTGCACGGCCCCGTGCTCTATGAAAGGCAGGCCGTGTGTCGCGGGGCGCACGTACTGCCCGCCCCAGCCATGCCAGCGCAGGCACAAGGATTTCTCCTGCACAAGCTGGTGTCAGGCGCACCATCGATGGTGGTAGCCTGGAACGCAAAGAATGCGATCACCTTCCTGCACTGCTTGACTATGTCCTGCTTGCTTGCTTGCGCGGGCTGCGCGCTGAGCAGCGCGCCGCTGACAGCGAGCAGCGCCACTGCGAGCGCCAGCCCTCTGCCTGCCATGGCAAGCCCCGCCTAGCAGCGCATTAGCTTGCCTAGGAGGCGGGCGCCATGTCGCCGAGCGACCCTCGCGCCTCGCGCGCAGCGCCGAGTTTGCCAAGGAGGCGATGGCGCAGCAGCGCGTGCCGGGCGGCGATCTGGAGGGCTTCCTGGACGTGCGCTGGGCCAACGAGGACCCCAACCCGCGCGCGCAGGCGCGCGAGAAGCGCCGGCACGCCGACACATACGGCCAGGCGCGCCGCGCCCGGCCGCCCTGCCGCTTGCGTGGCAGGCCCACGGCATGTGACCTGGCAGCCCCATGGCGTGACAAAGTGCGGCGAGGCGACGACTGGCATCTGTGCATGCGTGCGACGCGCCAGTACCACACCATCTTGCCGACTGGCGCTCAGCTAGGCCTCCTGCATGGCATGTGCACAGCTGCAGCAACTGCCTAGAGGCTGTTCTGGACCAACCGGCTGCCGCGGAGATCATGATCGTCCAAGCATCCAACTTTTCAAGCGTCGCAGCGCGCATGGACGCGCAGCCTGCATTCCTGCTCAGAAGCTTGTCATGCGAGCCACACTGCGCCTGCGCCTGTGGGGCGCAGGCGGTGGCGCGCGCGGTAGACGAGCTGCCCGAAGCCGCCAAGCGCGCGCGGCTGATGGAGCTGCACGTCCAGGCCAGCGCGGCGCGCGGCAGCGCCTCTGCGCCATACTATCCAGGTGCGGCCGCCCGCCGCGGCCACAGCGCAGCGCCAGAGCTCACTGGTGCACCGTGGTGACGGCCGGAGGCGCGCCTCCTGCTAGTGCTGCCATCAGCGCGCAGCATGCGGGCCAGCTGTGACGACAGCGACAGCGCGGCCTGCGCCGCTTGTGTCCCTGAATCCTCAGCTGCGCCCGTCTGGAGCTGATGCGGGAGAGTGGTGCCGGCCGCAGACACCAGCGCGCAGTACGCCTCGCAACCCATCTGTGATGACGGTGGAGCCGGGCCACAGCCAGGCGGGCGCTGCCAGCCCGGGGCCGGCCATGCTGGCGCGCACGGCGCGGACGCTATGGTTCAAGCATACCACGCAGCGCCGCCCTGGACCTGGCCAGAGCCCTGGCCTGGGGCGCATGCGTATGACCAACTTGCAGCTGCAGGCCATGACATGCGGCCTGGCTTCGCCCCCTGGCCAGCACCAGGCTGGGCCCATGGGGCTGGCGACGCCACGGCCCCAGCTGGCCCGGCAACGGCCCATGAGGGCAGCGCCGCTGCAGGGGAAGGCGACCCCCCCGTGCCCGGCGTGAGTGGGACAGCAGAAGCAGGGGCGGCGCAGGCCGGAGGGGGCATGGCAGCGGACGGGGACGCCCTCTGCTTACTGAGCGGGTATGCATCTGAAAGCGATGACGGCGGATGAGGAACTGGCCGGCGCACAGCGTCACACCTGCCTATGATAACCCTCACACCTCACCTTGAGTGAATGCTACCTTGTACTATCACGAACTGCTAGGAGTTTCACATTGTGCATCGCACTGTCACGACCGCTGTCACGACCGACGCCACCAGGCTGCTGCCCAGCAGGCAAAGAATGATGACGGTCAAAACAATTTATACATGCACCACGCTCACAGCTACGGACCTCTGCAGCACACACACGTGCAGGACACGTCTTTATTTGTACTACCTATAGAGCACACCAGCCTGAGCGCACCAACCTGCGCAAGACTGCAATACAAAAGTACACACGGCAGCAGCGGGTTGCCACACCGAGTCGCCTGAGCAGCGGCAAGCTGTTTTACCTCACCAGGTAGCTCTCACCCGTGTGCGAGACCTTGGGCCTATCCGGCTTGGGCGGCCTGGGCTGCTCCGTGTCTCTGGCTCGGCGCTCCTCCTCCTCCTGCTCAAGCCGCCGCTCCATCTCTGCAAAGGGGTCTGCGGGAGCCTGCGGCGGCGCCCGGCCCTCCCACGCGGCCATCGCGCGCTCATACTCGTGCAGCTCCCGCCAGTACACGTTCCACACGCACTCCACGCACGAGTTCTGCGACGCGCAAGCGCCTGTGAGCCTGTGAGGCGGTGTGCCTAGCGCACACGCGTCCCAAGTGGCAGAGCAATGCTGCGCACCGTGCAGACACACACTGGTGCAAGTCGCTTGTCTCGCGGGTGCGAGCGCACCTGGCAGCAGTCCTCAGGTCCAGGCTCGGCGGGCTTGACAGGCGCTGCGCCCTCCTGCACTTGCACTGCTTGTGAGGAGTGCTTTACGCGCCCCGGAACAAAGCGTGTGCGGAGGGACGGAGAGCACAGCGCGCCCACGGCCCTCCTGACAAGCATCTACGAGCAGCTCTGCAAGGCCGCGGCGCTGCGTCCTGAGCTGGTCAGGCGGAAAGGCTGTTATCAAGGAAGCAAGGCCTCGGGCAGTCCTTGCATGTGGGGTGTATTACCATGTGTGCAAGCTGGTCCCAGGACCTCTGTAGTTGGTGGTCAGGGCCTCCAGTTACAGCACTGCTTCGCTCCCATGCCGCAGCCGCTCATGCTATACTGCAGGCGCCGCACTTGCATGCAGCAGCCTTGCCGTCCTCATCCGCTAGCCTCATCAAACACACAGGGGCCGTGGCTGTCGCAGAAAGAAACAACAGCTATTCAGCCCTTGTACACATGTGGCACGCCACAACAACACCTGTGGGCCAGACAGGCAAGGCAAAGGATGCGCGGTTGTACAAAGCATCTGCAGGCATATCAGCAAGAGCGCGCACGTCACTGTGCGGCAGGGGGGGGACGTGGTCAGTCTGTGTCAGGTCCGTCAGTGTCTCACATACATGGCAGGTGAAGATGCGCGCGCTTGCACCGCATCGGGCCCGCTGCTCCCACAGCAGGCGCGGCTTGGCCTCCCCTCGCGGCACACAGCCACGCCTGGCTGTGTCAGCAGGCGCTCGAGCAGCGGCGGCTGCTCCTGAAACAGCCGGTCAGCCGGCAGGCTGCCAAGCCGTCCAAGCAGGCGACGCCCGCACGGCGGCGGCGCCGCGTCGTTCGTCACATCGTCCAGTTTGCCAGGCAGTCCGCCATGCGGTGCGTCTGCTGAATGTACAGCAGCATGGGCGTGTAGTCGTTTGCATCGCCCTGGTCGCCGCATGCATCAGCTGTGAGCACTGTCTAAATGTGAGCACTCACAACATAGAACTGCAGCACACACATCAGGCTGACCAAAGCCGCTCGAGAGCTGTGGTCCGGCAGGCGCAGCAGCATCTTCGCGCTCTTAATAGACCATGCGCGCGCCGCAGCCACCCATGGACCGGGCCGGCCGCCACGCAGGCAAGGACAGAGCCACTGCCGGTCATGCCGGTCATGCGAGGGCACGGCAGCCAGGAAGCACTGCTCGGGGCCGCAGCTCATGCGCGGCGGGCACCCCCAGCGCGCACCTGCCCCATGTGGCCGACTGCCTCGACCTCCCAGTGCCCCGTCCTGTGCCGCACGCCTTCGTGTCAGCCCCACGTCGCGCGCGCTCGCACGGCCGCTGCTCAGCTGATCGACCACCGGCTCGACCCCATGTACGCCCCCGGCATCACAGACAGCCGCAGACAAGCCAAGCAATCCTGAGGCTGCCAAACAGCCCAGCCTCACCTCAGCTACCTGACATACAACATGCAACAAGGCATGAGGGTGGCGCACCCAGGCACGAAGCGGGAAAGTCCAGGATGGGCGAGGCTGCATGGCACGTAACACCTACCTCACGCTACCCCCAAACATGAAGCCCTACCCCCGGACATGAGGCCGTACCCCCCAACATGAGGCTGTCAGGGACCGGGCGCCGCGCCTGGGCCCGCTGGCCTGTCGGAACACGCGGCACATGACCACGCTCGAGCAGCGCTCGCGCTCCTCATGCGCCTGCTCCTCCAGCTGGTACTCGCACAGGCACTCGCCGCTGAACGCGTCCTTCAAGCGCACCGCCGGCCGCAGGATCTCCTGCGCGCGCGGGCAGACTTGGCCGCCCGCTGCGTCGCCATGTAAGGGCACATCCTTGCACCACGCTTGTGACACGAGGTGCGCAGGCGCGCGAGCGCACACCCCGCAGCACCGCAGCCTGGATGCAGGCTCGCAGGAGGGTCAGACGGCTGCGCCCCGGGCGGCGCGCGCCTTCAAGCGCCCGCAGTAGGACGACATCGTGATGAACAGCTCCACAACCGCCGGCGACAGCAGCGCCAGGTTGACTAGGATGGAGTGCGTGCCCTCGCAGTGCGTCGTGCGCAGCATGTCGCCGCTGTGGGACACCGCGCCTGCGCGCGGTGCGCGTCGCCCGCTGCTTGCCCGCGCGAGGGCCCGCACTGACGTGCGAAGCGCCCAAGCTGCATCCTGCTACCCATGCCAATACCTACAGATGACTTCACTTCGCTTCACTGCGGCGCTGCTGCACCTTGCCTACACCCTGCTCAGCATGCAGGGTCTGCAGGCAGCCCCGAGCCAGCCGGCCGCGCTGGTGGCGGCCGCTGCAACACATCCGCAGCGCAGCGCGGCGGCCGCAGGCTGGGCGGGCGCGCACCGGGTGCGCCGACCTTGCTGCTGGACATGCGGCGGTCAAAGTCAATGACCTCCAGGAACTCCCGGTCGCGGCCAAACAGCAGGCACGAGGCGTCCAGGTACCTGCGCGCGCGTCGCCGTGAGAGCGCCGGCGGCGGGAGGCCCCCTTTGGGCGGGCGCCAGTACGGCGGCGCTCGTCCACACACACCGGCACCCCGCTTGCGCCCAGGTCCTGCACCGCAAAAGCACCCATCCCTGGTTGCAAGCCCTCCGCAGCGCGACAGCTTTAGGCAAGCAACGCTAGCGCACAGCCGGTCGCAGAGCGCTCTCTGGGCAGGCGGGGGTCGCAGACGCGCACGGACGGGGCGCCCAGCTGCAGCCGGCCAGCCTCCCGGCAGCGTGGGGGCGGCGCACGCCGGCCCGACAAGGGGCTGCCAAGGGGGCCAGGGCGCGGAGCGCGCTGCGGCTCACGGCGGAGCGCCGGTGCGGAGCGGCGGGCGCGCCGCGCCGACGGGACGGCGCGCCCGGCGCCATGTGGGCGCCCGGCGCCGCGCGGGCGCCCGGATCTGGGCGCGCACCGCGTGCTGTCTATGCCGTGGCTGGTGCCCCAAGACCACGACTCCTGCAGCTCCACGCGCTCGGTGCGCGCGGGCGCGGCGTACGTGTCCCCCTTGTTGAGCAGGATCCGGGCCAGGCCCGCGGTCAGCGAGTCGATGTCCATCTCCATGTCGGACGACTGCGTGTGGTCCTCGGACGCGCCCTGCCGCGGCAGCACAGGCGCCCGCCCTCGAGCGTGCTCACTTGTGTTGCCATGTTCATGCACGGCAGCGGCACAGAGCACAGCTGGGCGGGCAGCTGGGCGCGCGTCAGGCACGCGGTGCGCCGCAACGACCAGGTGCTGTATTCATGCAGTGCCAATCTGACCGTGCTGCGCGTGCATGTGCGCACCATCCTGGAGGGCAGGCAGAGCCCGCTGCCGGCCAGGCCGCAGCCGTGCAGGGGTGCTCTGGCCTGCACGAGGGCGCGTAAAGCGAGCGTGACAAGGCTGCAGGATGCACCCCAGTGCTGGCCTCCGTGCAGCTGGGGCGCAACGCTGGCTCTCTCACCAGGTGCACAGACTTGAGCGGGCTGGCAAAGCAGGGCACAAAGTGGACGTTGCGAGGCAGTTGCTACCGCGCGGTACATGTCGAGGGCGCAGGCCCCAGCAGGTCCAGGGTTGCATACGGCGCCTGACTTGCAAATGCTCCAAGACGCTTTGTCTGGGCTTCCTCTTTCGTGCCTGGCCCGGTGCGCGGCAAGGATGAGAGTTGTACACGCATCCAAGGTTACCTGCACATTGAAAGCACGCTTCGACCGGCGTAGCAAACTAAAGCAGTGCGCTTCCTGAAGCTGTAGCGCAGAATGGAGGAAAGCTTTGACTGGCTGGGCGGGCTGAGGGCACTGCAGAGGCGCTGCCCAGAGCTCAACGAGGATGTATATGTTGTTGCTGCGCTGGCGGAGGTCTGTTCCCGAACAGAGGGCCTGCGTTTGCCAAGGGCAGCATCTGGGACAAGCTTGTGCACTATATTGCCTCAGGGCCTTGGCACGGCATGTGTTGAAAAACCAGAAGCAAAGTTACAGTGTTAGCACTTGTCCAGAGTTGCCAGCTATGGCCTTCAGTGAACAGTGCGTGGAGGTGTACGCCTTGCTCTCCATTGAAACAGCTAGTGTGAAGTGGCCATTACAAAACACACTTCATGGTCTCATGTGCAGAACATGTTTTTGGTCACGCGTAGCTCGCTTTTTACATTCACTCTTGAAGACCCGCTGCCTAGACTGCTGGCTTGCAGGCTGACACAGCTCAGCCGAGCTGCCTGGTGGCAGCATGCGAGCCTCCCTCCCTCTGTGAGCTGCAGGCTTCGCACCGCCGCAGCCCGTAACAGCCGCCGACGCGCGTGCGTGCGCGCAGGCGCCGCCCAGCCTGCAGCGCGCGGCGGAGGCGGCGCAGGCGGCGCTGCTGCGCCCGAGCGCGACGGCCGCCGCGGCCGGCCTGTTCCGCCCGGTGCTGCTGCCGCTGGCGGCCGCGCTGGTGGACGCGCGCCTGGCGGGCGCGGGCGCGGGCGCGGGGCCCGCCGCCGCCGCGTCGCACGCGGCGGTGGCCGTCGCGCTGGTCACGCTGGCGGAGCTGGCGCCGCACCTGGTCGGGCGCGCTGGCCCTACCCGCCCTGCCAGGGTTTTGAGATAGGCCTGGCATGCCCCGACCTCGCCACAGCGCCTGCACAGTGTAGCGCATACCACTGCGGGCTGTGCCACGCTCTCGGCCGCAGCGCCGCAAAAGTTTTCAAAGTGCCGCGGGCACCGCACTGCTCGTAAGCCCAGCACGAACTCCGACGACTGCGCAGGCTGCTGCTGCGCTACCTGCAGCACGCCGTGCCGCGCTTCGACAGCCTGCTGGGCAGGCCGCCGCACTCGCCGTCTGGGGCGACCAGCCCCAGGCCGCGCCCCGGCGCCGGCCCCGCTGCCGGCGCGGACGGCGTGTCGCAGCTGCAGCTGGCGCGCGCGGCGCTGCGCGCGCTGCGGCGCTGCCGGCCGTCGCGGCGGCTGTGGCAGCCGGCGCCCTTCTACGGCCTGCTGCGCGCTGCGGACCCGCACGTGCGCTGGGCGGGCGCGGAGTGCGTCGCGCTGCTGGCCGGCCTGGTGCGCCTCCGCCGGTCCTGGGCGCCGCTTGGGCCCGCTGCCCTCAGGGGAGCACAGAGGTATGCTGCGTGTCACGTGAGCTGCGCTGGAAGCGAGGGGGAGCGCGCTGTGACCGCGGCTGCGATCGGCATGCATGCCGTGGCTTGCCTGTCAGCGGCGAAGCGCAGCCGTGCGAGGGTGCTGCAACTGCTGTGCGTTGAGTGTCTGCACAGCTTCTACAGCGCAGCGTCGCACTGCCGCAGCAGCGCACGCGCACTTGCGTGTGCACGCAGCAGTGCGGCGTCCTTGCGCAGTGCACAGAACATACACACAGCCAATTGCTTGCTTGGTTGAGCGGCTTGTGCGCTCCACACTCCTGCGCGTGCTCACTTACATGGAGCTTCATGTGGCCGCAGGCACCCCAGTGCCTGCAGCCACAGGCACAGTGTGATGCTGTCGCTCGCACCTGGCGCCGCAGGGTGTGCTGCTGGTGCTGACGGGGCCGCGCCACGCGCGCAGAGCGACGAGGGCCGGCAGCGGCTGCGAGCCCAGGTGCTCTGCCCCGAAGACGCGCTGGCGGCCGCGCTGAGCTGGCGCGACGACTGCGCGGGCCTCGCGGTGGAGGCAGCCGCGGCCTGGATGCCGCCGCCGCCGCACTTTGGCCCGTGCACGCGCCGCGCGCCGGGGCGCGCGCGCGGCGGCGGCGGCGGCGCCGCGCTCGCGCAGCCGGGGCGCCGCCTGGCCGGCGTGGAGGTGACGGATGCCGCGCCTGAGACCCTGCAGGGTCCCCCAGGCCCGTCTGCGCGCGGGCTCGCGGAGGGCATGGACGTCGACGGCGGCAACGGC
>JAABUH010003938.1_pt1 | contig 12364 bp, 6 predicted proteins | sample 5559121 | NCBI WGS metagenome assembly JAABUH01 (sample SAMN10711871, study PRJNA513364) | rock metagenome | isolation source: Antarctica rocks | place: Antarctica: Victoria Land, Battleship Promontory nord | collected 2015-12-28 | reverse complement strand
TCGATGATATATTGAATTCTCGTCGATATCGAAGACGACTTCAGTATAGAGTCAAATGAAATGACTATGACAATGATCTCAATTGATACAACGCTGATGACGACGAATTTATGAACGCTCAGAAGATCGTTGATGATTTTCATATTCAATACTCGAACAAATCGCACTAATCAACAATTCAATCAATCACGATTTAACAGATCTGAGTCTGTGAAATCATGATTGAACAATCAATCGAGTCGAGCAGAAAATACATTTATGCGAACATGAATCGTCGAAGAAAAGAGATAATGTCACGATTCTAGTTTTGTCAGACTCAGTCTTCTAGTCTTATCAGATCTATTCTTGCTTCGTCATCTTGACTAGTTTCTATTGAGTCTAGCGTCGACTGAGAAACACACATATGTAGTCAGCTTCTTTCTTGTAGCTATCTTTCTTTCTTAGCATTTATCTTCTAGTTAAATGACATCTTTATCTGACTCGCTCTAGACAGATCTCTAACATTTCATGTCTCTTTATTGAAACTTTGACACTTGCGTGATGAGAATTCGAAGTCGCAGATCATTCTCGTAGAAGAGAAAGAAAAATGAAAGATAAAGAAGATACTTGATCAGCGAATCAAGAAAGAAAAGATTAAGTATCTAGTTCAATGAGTTGATGCGTCTCTCTACGAAAACTTCTGAGAATCAATGAAAAATCTTAGCAATGCGAAGAAGATCATTGAAAACTACAAGACAGAAAGACAAGTACATCAGTCAACTGCAAAGAAGTCAAAGAGAAAAAAGAGAGACAGATCACGTAAGAGTCACGATTGAGAGAATATCAAAAGCGCAAAGACGCAAGTCTAAGAAGTTGATATTAAACTACAATTACAAAATCTCACGTAACATATGTCTTCTAAAAAAGAAGATGATGAACATCGTGAAAGAGCGAAGAAAAGAAGCGATCAATGATCGCGAGCGAGAACGTCAAAGTGAAGAGAAAAGCTATTTATTCATCAGTGAATCTCATCACGCACTGCTTGCTTCAGTCGATACTTACAAGATGAAGACGAAGCGATGTGATGACGATGAGAAGTGACGAAAACGAGAGAGACGAGAGTCTCTACTCAACTGTTAGATACAATCTCACATGCTGAGAGAGAAAACTACTCACTCTTTCATTGTCGAAGACGAAGAGCGAGACAATTTCAAGCGTGAGCGATGAAATGTTGAATCAACGCTCGCGCAGCGCGACGCATCGTCAGCTGAAGAAGGCGCGAGACTAGATTCATCACACAATCGTGCTTTTCTTCGAAGCAGTGCTCACATTTGCGAGCACGCTCGATGAGAGCACGACACATGTGAGTCGTCACTACGCTCAAACAACGAACGCAGCGACAGCATCAGATCTTCTGATCATGATGATCTAACATACGTCAGCATTTATCGAAACACGCAGAGATAGATATGTCTATCAGAAATCGTGAGCTCAATCATCAACGCAGCAGACGCGAGAAAAGCAAAAGAAGCAGACGCGACAGACGTCGCAGCGACGACGACGCGAAGAAGAATGTACATCTCAAGAAAATGAGCAGACTTCACGAGCATTGATAATGATGATGATGTTGATACTGCTATGTCATTCACATTAGCTCATGAGCTGACTTGCATCACAACAACGCTGCAACGAAAGAAGTTCATATCATGAGCTGCGAGCTATGCAAGATACGCATAGCAGATCTCATGCTTCGTCAGTTCAAAAAAGCAGTACTCATGAAAGAATATGCTGAGACGAGACAAGAAGAAAAGAAAGAAAGAAAGAAAGCAAAGCTGAAGAATTGATATCAATAATCTCGCACTAGCTCTGTTTATGCTTGTTAGCATGATCAATTCACGACACTTCTATACAGATGCTAAAGTGCTGAAGAAGTCATGACTACGCTATCAGCTACAAGAAGACAATACGATGCTATGAAGACTCAGAGATTGAATCTTTAAGAAAGAATGCAGTTGTGAAAACGCATCTCATCAACTATGAACGATGTGTGTCTGCGAGACTAGCTCGCAAGATTAGATCGAAGAAACTAATGAGTGAATAGAAGTAACGACTTGACAAAAGATGAAAACTCTGCAAGCTTTCGCTTTCGTTTCTTAACAATTAGTTCTATCATCAATAGAGTGCTATCTTATTATCTTTTACTACGCAGTTTCACGTAAAGAGATCTCATCATCTCACACTTTTTATAGAGATTCAATGAATCTCATTTCTCAGCAAAGATGACTTGCTTTCTGACTTTGTTCTGAAATTTCTTTTCTTTGATGTCACTCATGACTCAATGCTCATTGTTCAAATGAATCAGATAACTACGAATTTCGTTCAAAGATTCTGACTGAATCAATTGACTACTTCAAGCTGCACGAAGATGATAAACTATCTTGTCTCGTAAATCAATAATCAATTGCTTTTCATGATACTTTAGATAAAAGAACAGACGTTGAAACATTAAATAAAAATTATTGAATTTGCTCTTTTCTTGAGAGAGATTAACATACTCTCTTCAAAAGTTTGTCTCTTTGTCAAAATCATCATATAGCTGAGCAAGTTCATCTAGTAGATCATCGATTGTTGAATAAAAGTTCAATGAATCTCGCTGACGTCTGACTAAAGTGACTTTGACTGCGTCTTCGCTGATTCAAGAATGAATGTAGACTAGTATAATTCTGTCATTGTCGAAATGATCGATGTTGATTTCTAGCTTGTCGCGAATCTTTTCTTGTCAATCATTTCAGATAGATTCTTTTTCATCAGTAAACAGAAATGAATTTGAAAGCTTCTGAGATCGCTTGCTGAATGTGAAAAGAATAGAGATCAATGAAATGACATCTCTAGTCACTCGCAGATGATGTTGTGCTTCAGTCAATTTGTTCTGAAGTGTCTGATTCAATTGATTCAATCGTTTCTTTGCTCGATCAATTTTCTCAAAGCGAGTCTTTCATATTTGTTCGCTTGATATCTTGTCAAATAGCTTACAAGCTTTCACATCAAGATCTCGTTGAGTTCGAAGACTGTTTAAATCTTCTAGAAACACTTCTGAGTCTTGTTTGACTCAATGTTGTAGCTGCTTTACATTTTTTATATCTCAGAGAATAGAAGCTTTCAGAAATTCATCGAGAGTCTGAGAATGAGACACAGAGTGATGACGTTTTTATACGAAGTTGATTCTAAGATATTTCAATATGCAAGAAGATAGCTCAGAATAAATGATTGAATCTGCAATGACAGAAGAATAGAAACTTTGATAATTTTCAAAGAGATTTTTCACAGATGATTGAATCATAGCGAAGAGTTAACGATCAAGCGAAGAACAATGCTTGATGATATGTAGTGAGATTGTAGTTCAAGTTGTTTAATCTTCAAAGAAAAGTGTTGCTGATTTGAGAAAGATTTTTTTGATAATTCTCAAGCAATCAAGATCTTAATCTCTTGATTCTATTAATTGATTTGAACGAGCGCGTACTGAATGAGCTGTAGATTCTCTAGCAATGCAAGATCTTAATCTCTTGATTCTATTAATTTCTTGATGTTGTTCTGTCTTTCGATGTCGTTGATCATCAGATACACAAATTTCTTTATATTTATCTCATTGTCAATCAAGTGAATTTGAATGAGTAATGAAATCAGTATCGTGTGATTAATAAATTCTTAAAGTAATGTTGAGATCATGTTTAAAAACTAATCAGAGTGCGTGCGTGACTAGAATGTTTGATCTATAAAGATAGTTATAACTAAGACTTTAAGAATACAGAAGAAAGAAGATACAAAAAGCAAAAAGAACACACTCTATATAGTAGTTACTCAGATCAACGCTAGTCTCAAAGAGAACGTGTTGAAACACAAGAAAGATGTTGATTTGAAAGATGTTTGTGACACAAAGAAATGTGTTTGTCATAGACATCTGTTAACTACTCGTAACACAAAGAAGTGTGTTTGTTTAGAAGACAATAGAAGCTGATTAGAAGATGCTAGAGAAGAAAAAAGATGCTGAGTCATATTTGAATCAAATCTGAGTCAGATTTAAATCAGATCTCAACTAGATCTTGACTAGCTCTAATCAATTCTGACGCATTCATAACACTCATTGTACTTCATTGAACTTTTGTTCAGCAGAGAAATGCAACAATCTCTGTTTATATATGATTGCAGATATTTGATTCATATTCGATAAGAACTCATGAATTTTGAAAATGTGTTGACTATGATATTTATTGCAGAAGTCGTTCAACAATGAACTTTGTAGAAATTTGACTATTAATAGTTTAATAATCTTAGATTGATGATCTATTATTGAAAAATTGATTTTTGAATAATAATCACTTACATGTCATTAAACTTGAATCTCGAATTTTGACTATTGTTTTCAATAAATCTTTTCATAATTCTAAAGATAATCAATTCAATGATGCTGATGAATGAGTATGAATATCATGAGAACAAAAGATGAAAGAATCACATTCTGTAGTATTTTTTGAAATGAAATAATTGAATTTCACTTCACAGAATACTGACATCAACTTGTCAGATTCAATAACATGATCAATGTTTATTTTCAATCAGCGATCAATCAAATATTGATATACTATTGATAGTATAATAATATATTATTAATTATCACAATGTTTTCTTCAAGTATTCATCTGTTCAACAATGTGACAGTTGTTAATGAAAATATTCAATTCTTGTAGATTATTGAATTGATCTTTAAGAAAATCAACATCAATATCTTGTTGATTCATAAGAGATTGATAGTAATGCTTTTGAAAATTGTTCTGATTTGCATTAGAACATTCAATGAAATGATAAGTAACTTCAGCAACATTCTAATCAATCAAGAAATAATCAATGATTATTCAGTGATTAATATGTTATTATTAATATGACACATCTTTCTGTTGCTTTCTTTCAACACAGATAAACATGTGTCTTCATAGTCTGTGCATGATGTTTGTGATTGAAATTGTTTTATTGCAGCGAGATAATATCTGAGAATTATTAATCAGTCATTAATCAGTCATTAATAAATCGTTAATAGAGAATCAATATTCATTTGCATTTTTCTTCTAACAAGTTTCTAAAGTAAAATCAAGCTTGCGAAGTTGTTTGATTTGTTTTCAGTCATTGATGATCAAGCTCTCATGATGCAATTTTGCAATATCTGAATGTAAATGTTCACAAATCTTAACATCAGAACAAGTCTGTTGATATCGATCACAATTTGTATTATTTAAATACAATGATTGAGTAATCTTTGATGAATGTTTTTGTCTTGATGAATATTGAATCTAATGATATTGATATTCAATCAGTAAGTCATTAATCAAATATTAATCGAGAATTAATCATTGATTAACATTCATTTCTGAGTATTCAATTAGAAGCTTCACAAGTAGAAAGAATATATGTATATTCATCAAAAGCTGTATTTGAATAATCGAGAAGTGTTAAAGCATGTTCAATATGTATTGCTTTTAATGCTAAATGATGTGTGTCAAAGAAGAGAACAAAAAGATTTTTAGATCATCATATTTATTATTAATCATTGATCAATAAATTATTAATTCTAGATTAATTGATTTCTGTTACGAGTGTATCAAGACTGAACAAGACTGAAGCTTTAATCAATTCGCAGTGAACGCTAGCGAGTTCTCTGCGTAATGATTAAAACTAATCAGCGAGCTAGTCAGGTTTGACTCAAATATGACTCAGATATGACTCAGATATGACTCAACATTCTTTTTCTTTCTCAACACTCTTTTCTTTCATCAACATCTTGTTCATCTACATCACATTCTTCTTGTGTCACAAACACATTTCTTTCAAGTCTAGCGCAGTCTCTGAACATTACATAAATAGAAGCTTTTGTATCAATCTTCTTCTGTATTCTTAATATTCAGTTATAGCTATCTTTAAAGATCAAGCACTATCAATTCTGATCTTCATTGATTGTATCATTTAGACACGATTCTGAAATTATATTAAGAATTCGTTAATCACATGATACTGATCTCATTACTCATTCAACATACTCATCTAGACAGAACGAGTTTAAAGAACTTCGTTTATCTGATGATCAACGATAATTAAAAGATAGAACAACACTAAAAGATTGAATAGAATCAACGACAAGATTGTTTGAATTGCTAGACTACTTATTGCTCATTAAGTATGCAAAGTTTACTCGATTATGAGAATCACGATAAAGAATCTTCGTGAATTGCTCAAGAATCAAATCGATCGATAGATTCAACAATAAAGAATCTTCGTTGTTTGCTAAAGAATCAATCAAATCAATCAACAAACAAACTTCATCTTCTTTGTTAAAGATTAAACATCACTCTATACATCTTTCTTTTTCAATCATCAAGCATCGTCATTCGTTCAATTCTCTTTCAAACAAATCTCATCATGTTTAGTCATTCATCTACTGAAGAGCATTTCAAAGAATTTCGAAATCGTTTCTCTCAAATCTCTGATGCTGATTCATTGAAATCACGAACGAAATTATCAAGTGCTGCATCATTCATTCATGAAGATGACAAATCATTCGCTGAAATGATAATATCTCTCATGTTCTATGAAATCTGAAAAACTTGAAGTCTAGTTCTTGATGAAGAAACAGATTGACTCTACGAGTTAAATAAACAACAAGAAGACGAAATCAAAGAGTTGAAGATAAAACTTCAAGTTAAGAAAATCACTTCTTCTGATTCTATCTGTTTTGAGCGTTCTAGATCTCAAAAAATATCTGATTCTTCGCTGTTTACTGATGAAAAGAACTCTATTTGAAAGAACTGATACGAAAAAATTCAGAATAAACTAGAGATCAACGTCGATCTCTTTTCTAATGAATGAGTCAAATTGAGCTATATACATTCTAGATTATTCAATGACGCAGCTGAAATCATTCAAGCTAGACGTGAACATGACTGTGTCAATCTCTATAAAATCGTCGATGATCTTTTGAAAAAGCTAGCTCAGTTGTTCGATGACTCAAATAAGAAAGTCAACTTTCGTAAAGAATACTACAACTTGGTTCAAGAATTCAAGAAATTCAATGAATTTTATACTCAGTTTCAACGTTTATCTTTCTATCTAGACTATCATGAGAAGCAACTGATCGCTGATCTGAAAGATAAAATTCACTCTCGTCTTCGATTCATTTGAATAGATCAACTAGTTCAATCTGATTCTTTAAAGAAAATTCGTTTCTATCTGATTCATTTGAATAATAATTAGCGAGTCATTCGAGAGATCAAGAACAAGATCAAACATGTCAATGATCTTTCTAAGACTATCTTTCATAGAGCGACTGTTATCACTCAGTCAGTCGATCACGTGAAGTCTGATCAGCTAAAGTCGCACGACGCGATTTTAACTAACGTCAAAGAAGCAGATATTCTAGTCGAAAGCTGTTTCATATATCATAAATCAGATCATAGCTTTAAAGAATGTCTCGATCAATTTATTAAAATCAATGCAGTGAACAAGAAATAAGATCGCTTCGATTTCGATTCAAACTTCGATTCAAAAAACTAGTCATCTCTTCAAAAGTCATCAAAGAGATAGAAATTATATTTTTGTGCAAACTAAATGAAATTCTATCGAAAGAAAATTATTTTGAAAAGTCATTTCTAATTGATGCTCATCTCATCTCTCAGAATCAATCTTTCAGTCTTTGTTCTTTAATAGACAGTGATTCAGTCATCTACATGATCATACATTCTAATCTAATCAATAAAGTATGCAAGAAACTGAAAATTCAATCTATATCACTGACAAAAGAGAAGCTAATAAGAAATTATGATGAGAAGATATTTAAGAAAATCAACACTCATAAAGTTCTATTCAATCTCATCATCAAAAGTCATAAGAAATTGACTGTATCAATGTTGATAATTGATATCAATCATCATGAAGTCATATTGAGTAAGCTCTGAATGAATAAAAACGAAATATTACTGAATATGCAAAACGACGTCATTGTTTTTTCAAATCAATTGAATACTTCTATTTCGATTTTTTTGATTCTTCTCAATTCAAAGCACTCAAGTTAATCACAATCATCTTCGCTCTCTTCAATCATTCAGACTAAAATCTCTATGATGCTCAAATGACTCGTTCAAGAAGAGTCATTCTTGATTTAAAGCATAAACGCAACTTCGTTCAAGACATTGTTGAATCATTCAAAAAGAAACAAGATCGAGATCTTTGCTCTATTCATGATGAACATCAATAGAAAAATCGCGTACAATACTCAGTGCGATTTGAACGTTTTAAACATCTCTTCAATCAATGAAACAACTCAGAATTTGAAAGATATTAAAGCAAAGCTGTTATCGAAATATCATGAGTTTCTAGATGTTTTTGATCGAACTCAATTGAATAAACTATTTTCTCATCGCTTCTATGATCATAAAATTGAACTCATCAGTGATTCAACGCTTTCTCACTGTTGAGTCTATTGAATGTTCTTTGTCAAACTTCTGAAAGTAAAGAAGTACTTAAACGAGAATCTGTCGAAGAAATTCATCACTTTTAGTCAGACTCTCTATTTCTTTCTCATTCTATTCGCTCTTAAAGCGAATGAAGATCTTCGATTTTGCATAAACTATCAAAAGCTAAATGTCATTTTCAAAAGAAATAAATATTCTCTATCGTTGATAGACGAGATCATTGATAAAATAGTGAATTGCAAGCATCTGACTAGATTGAACATCATATCAGCGTTCAACAAACTTCAAATGCATCTCGATAGCGAGAATTACATCACTTTTATCATTGCTTTAGAAGCATATAAATACAAGATGCTATCATTCAAACTGATTAATGAATCAATCTTCTTTCAGCAATATATGAATGACATTCTATAAAACTTTCTGAACGACTTTTGTCAAGTCTATCTAAATGACATTCTCATCTATAGCAAAATGAGAAAGAAACATAGAGATCACGTCAAACTAGTATTGAGTCGACTACGCGAAGCTGAACTGCAAATGAATATTCAAAAGTGCGAATTCAATGTGAAAGAAACTGTCTTTCTAGAAGTCATTGTATCAGAACTAAATTTTCGTATGAATTTCAGCAAAGTGACAGTCATAGTCAGTTGAATCACTTCGATCAATCTAAAAGAAATTCAGAGCTTCGTGAGATTTGTTAACTTCTATCGTCGTTTCATTAAGAACTTCTCAAAGTTAGTCAAATCATTCACTCAGCTGACTAGAAAGAACACGTCTTTTGTTTGAAACGAAGTCTGTGTTCAAGTCTTTGACAATCTAAAGAAACAAGTCAGCTCGATCTCAGTACTTCGTCACTTCGATCTCAAACGACAAGCTATTCTGAAGATTGATGCTTTGAACTATGTAAAAGATGAAATACTATCTCAGTATGATGATGAGAAAGTTCTTCATTTGATGATCTTCTACAGTAAAAGCATGATCTTCGCTGAAATCAATTATCACATCTATGACAAGAAATTGCTAGTCATTATTCGATGCTTCGAACATTGATGACTCGAGCTGAAATGCATTGAACTACTCATTCAAATGTTCATCGATCATCAGACTTTGAAGATCTTCATGAAAAACAAACAATTGAGTCAATGACAAGTCAACTATCTGAACATTCTATCAAAGTTCAACTTTCAGATCATCTTTAGATCAGACAAAATGAACACTAAAGTTGATGCTTTAATCAAAATGTCTTTAACAAACATCTCTGAATCAGCTCAACATCTTGAAGATTGTTTTCAGACTATTCTGATTCTCAATAAAGTTGATGTTTTATTTATTGAATCAAAAGCAAATCTCTATCAACGAGTATAAATGATCAATCAAACAGATGAGTTCTGCAGTGAATATAGACAAGCTATGAACGAAAACAAGCTCAAATTTCATATCATTAAACTGAAGAACTGCAAAATCATTGATGACGTTCTATTTAGAAAAGATTTACTGTGAATCTCTGAGAACATGCACACGAAATTACTACAAGAAATGCTTGATCAATCTTCAATCTTTCATTTTGACAATAAATGAATCATCAATCTAGTTCAGCGTTTCTACTATTAATCAGATCATCAAGCTACTATTCAATGATACATTTGAAACTGTCATGCTTATCAGCGAAGCAAAGCTTCTAGAGATAGCATCAATGAACTTTATCATTTTCTTTCAATTTCACAGAAACGCTGAAAAAATATAGTTATGAACTTCATCACTGAACTATCTCTGTCAGAAGATTATAACATCATTTGCACAATCATATGTCATCTCATCAAAGAACATCACTATGTTTTCTGTCATTGAAAAGACGATAACATCTCAGTTGAAGAAATGATTTGAATCATGTTATGAAATGTTTATCAACTGCATGATTTACTCAGTTCTATTGTTTCAAACAGAAACTCTCAATTCATATTGACTATGTGAAAAAGTCTTTGCAAGCGACTGAGAATCACAGCTAGTCTATTCACAGTCTATCATTCTGAGATCGACAATCAATCGAAATGAGTCAATCAAAACGTTGAATGCGAACTTAGAATCTACTGCAATTACATGCAGAACGACTGAGTCAAATGAATATCTATGATGAAGTTCAGTGACAATTTCAATATTTTCTCAATCACTTCAATGATTCTCTTTTACTTCAATAAAAGATTTCACTCTTGAATGAGTTTCAATTCAGATACAACTGACTATGAAACAACTTGTGAACGACTTGAAGCTAGAAAAGCAAACGATATTGTCATTCAAATGAAAGAGTTATTGAACTTCAATCATCAACAATTAAAAAAAATGAAGTTGATCATTGAAGTTCAGATCAATCAACATAAACGAAACATCATCTATGAAGTAGATGACTGAATTTGACTATCTTTCAGAAACATCAAGACAACGAGACTTTGCAAAGATTTGAAAGACAAACAGCTAAATCTTTATTAAATCACTGTCAAAGTGAATGTCTTTTATCATCTTCATTTATCAGTCAGCATGAAACATCTGCATTCAATGTTCAGCTCAAAGCTACTGCGATCATATTCAGAAGACTCTTTATCAGAACAGCATTCAGAATCACTCAAATCAATCACTATTAAAAATGATGAACATTGAGAGATAAATAATATATTGAACTTCAGACGCTATCGAGATTAAATACAGTACAAAGTCAAATGAACAAATCTAGATAGAAACGACGAATGATACTATGTTGATAAAGAAAAATTCAATGACTCAGAGAAAGTTTTGAACAAATTTCATAAGCTATATTCAAACAAACTGCGCTAAATATCGAAATAACTATCAACAAAAGCGAGCAAATGAACTACATTCATGTGAACATGAATTTTCGAAGAGAGAGATAATGTTACGAGCGTATCAAGACTGAACAAGACTGAAGCTTTAATCAATTCGCAGTGAACGCTAGCGAGTTCTCTGCGTAATGATTAGAACTAATCAGCGAGCTAGTCAGGTTTGGCTCAGATATGACTCAGATATAACTCAGATATAACTCAGATATGACTCAGATATGACTCAGATATGACTCAGATATGACTCAACATTCTTTTTCTTTCTCAACACTCTTTTCTTTCATCAACATTTTGTTTATCTACATCACATTCTTTTCATGTCACAAACACATTTCTTTCGAGTCTAGCGCAGTCTCTGAACATTACATAAATAGAAGCTTTTGTATCAATCTTCTTCTGTATTCTTAATATTCAGTTATAGCTATCTCTAAAGATCAAGCACTATCAACTCTGACCTTCATTGATTGTATCATTTAGGCATGATTCTGACAATCTCTTACATTTTCTATCTCTGAATCTTTCACATCTTCAATGTTGTTAGAGATTTGCCTAGAGCGAGTCAGATAGAGATGTCATTTAACTAGAAGATAAATGCTAAGGAAGAAAGATAGCTACAGAAAAGAAGCTGGCTACATATGTGTGTTTCTCAGTCGACGCTAGGCTCAATAGAGACTAGTCAAGGTGACGAAGCGAGAATAGATCTGGCAAGGCTAGAAGGCTGAGCCTGGCAAGGCTAGAATCGTGACATTATTCTCTTTCTTCGACGATTCATGTTCGCATGAATGTATTTTCTGCTCGACTCGATTGATTGTCTGAGCCTGTTAAATCATGATTGGTTGAATCGTCAATTAGCGCGATTTGTTCGAGTATCGAATATGAAAATCATCAACGATCTTCTGAGCGTTCATAAATTCGTCGTCATCAGCGTTGTATCAATTGAGATCATTGTCATAGTCATTTCATTTGACTCTATACTGAAGTCGTCTTCGATATCGACGAAAATTCAATATATCATCGATT
>JAABUH010003937.1_pt1 | contig 12365 bp, 13 predicted proteins | sample 5559121 | NCBI WGS metagenome assembly JAABUH01 (sample SAMN10711871, study PRJNA513364) | rock metagenome | isolation source: Antarctica rocks | place: Antarctica: Victoria Land, Battleship Promontory nord | collected 2015-12-28 | reverse complement strand
CCAGCGCAGACGCCGCCGCGCTCGCCGGCGCCGTCGGGCGGCGCGCCGGGGCCGGGGTCGCAGAACCCGTCGCCGGCCACCTCGGGAGGCCACTTCACGCTGCTGCCGGGCTACGTATCGCGCCCGCAGCCGTCGCCGGCCAAGCCGGCGCCGCCGCCGCAGCGGGCCGGCGCGCTGGAGGGCGGCTTTGTGCGCCCGTTCTCCGCGGCCGCGGGCACGGAGGCGTACTCGGCCTGGGCGGCCGGCGGCGCCGGCGGCGCCACCGCCTGGCGGCCCTGGGCGCGCGACCAGCCCGCCTGCCACGCGCCGCCGCCTGCAGCGCGCGCACAAGAGCCTGCAGGCCCGCTCGGCGCCGCTCCTGGGGCGGCAGTGGGGCCTGTCGACCAGGCAGCGCCCGGGGCGGATGCAGCCAGCCGACCCGCGGGCGTCGCGATGGCTGGCGGGGCGCAGGCGGGCGCAGAGGCCGGCGCGAAGCCGCTGCGGAAGCGACGGAAGCGCGCCGGCAGGGAGAGGGAGAGCCCAGGCGGGCACCTGCTGCTGCTCGGCGGCCTGCGGAGGATCCTTGCGGACACGCCGACCCCCACAGCGCGCCCCTGGGACCCATTCATCCCTGCTTGCCAACCTGCAGCCCGCAATATTGCACATCTGTACTGGCAGGCCCCCAGGACGTGCGCTGGGGGCGGCTGGGGTACTGTACACTGTTCACCCTGCAAGGCCATTTCCATTCGTTTCAGTTCGAGCAGGCCTGTGCGTCATATGTGGCACGAGTGCAGCCTCTGCTGCGGCCGCCAGGTGGCGGGAGTGCTTGCCGAGCTGCCGCTGCCGCCGCCGCTGCAGCGCCTGGAGCGGCTGTTTGGCCCGCTCAATGCGGTGGGCGCGTTCCTGCTCACGCAGCACATTCAGGCGTGGCCCGCTGCGACATGCATTACTTTATAGCTCAGTTCACAGTTCAGCGTGAACCAACCACTGCCAAAACGAGTCATGCCCATGCTTGCTTTGCGCCAACTGCAGCCAGAGACACCCATGCCACCAGGTGTCCCGCGGCAGCCTGCGTTCAGTGCCCCATGTGGCCAGCATCGCTGAGCACGAGTGCAGTGGGCACGGGGTGGCGCGCCACTGCGGGGGAGGGCCTGCCTGTGCCTCGCGTGTGCTCCGGCTCTGCACCAACTGCATGACCACCAACACGTAGGGGGGAGTTGTGGCACTTGATGCAGCAACGTCTGCGCCGCCATGCCCGGCAGGCGACCTGGCGAAATGTGAAGAACGCAGTGCGCGGCTGGCCGGACGGCTGCGACATGGCCGTGGAGGACGTGCAGGCGATGGCCGCGCTGGTGCCGGCCGTTGTGCTGCTACGCGACCGCCACCACCTGCCCCAGTGCGCGCCGCGCCGCGCCGGCGGGTCGGGCGGGTGGGCCGCGGGCGCTGCGTGACCGCGCCAGTGTGCTGCGGAGCACGCCCGGACTTTTGGCCGGTCGTGGGCGGCTTGGGAATCAGGCGTGTGTGCGATGCTGACGCAAGCAGCCCGCCATGCTGGCCTGCACCTGGCGGCCCGTCCTGCTGCGCGTCAGTGAGGCAGATCGGCTGGCTCAGCTCGCGGTGTACCGCCTTCAATAGGAGGCGCGGGGATGATGTGGGAGGTGCTCGGTGTGGCGCAGCACGGAGCTGGCGCGTCCGCAAGGGGAGCCGCCCGCGGAGAAGCGCGAGGCTGAGGAGGCGTCCAGCGCGTCCGACGATGCAGGCATCCCCGACGAGGCAGCCAACCCTGCGGGCATCCGCACTGACGGTGCGCCCACACGCGCAGCGTACCGTCGCTGGAGTCAGGCACGTTATCATGGTCATTGTCAGTCCGGGTGCCAGTGTGCAAGCAGCCTGCACCGTGGACGCCGCGTGCTGACATGCACAGGCAGGGTGGCTGTATGCTCCAGCACACTCGCCATCGTTCTTGTGGTCGGGCGCCCTGACATGGCGTGCGTCCCTGTCGCCTGTGTTTGGCCGATCCCCAGGTGGTGCGCGAGCGTAGGCGCGGGCACGCTGCTGGAGGGCGAGCACTCGCCCTTTGTCATCGAGCTGCTGGACCCGGGCCGCCGCAAGGTGCCGGCCGCGGCCTCGCTGGAGGCCTTCAGCGCCGAGCTGAGCGGGCCGGCGGGCGCTGCGGACGCGCCGTTCGCTGTCGCGGGGGCCGGGGACGGCTCGGGCGCCGCGTGCGGCGCGGAAGACGGCTCCCGCGCTGGGGGCACTGAGGCGGACGCGGTCGCGGAGGCTGCTGGCGAGGGCGGCGGCTGGCGGGGCGCGCGCGAGTTTGGCGCGGACGCGCGCGGCCTGGGCAGCTCGCAGCGCGCTGCGGAGCGCCGCGCCGCGCCCGTGGCCTGCGCGGCCAACAACGCGGCCTCGCGGCGCGTGACCGCATTCCGCGCGGGCCTCGCGCGCGCGGTCGCAGCGATGCACGCGTCCTGGCTCGCGCGGCGCGCCGCGGCGGCCGCCGCAGGTCCTCCGCCCCTCTGCTCGTTCCTGCGCATGTGCAGCATGGCGCGCAAGCACATGTTGGTCAGCACCACATGTGCAACACGTCACAGGCGGACTGGGGCAGTGCTGCACTGGCTCCAGCGGGAAGCGCTGCCGATTGTGCCGTAACTGACCCACGCTATGTGTGGTGCGCACGCAGCCGATGCCGAGGCCGAGGCGCGCATGCCTGAGCCAGCAGCACCGCAGCTTGCAGCCGAGCCGCCTGCTCCTGCCCGGCGCGGCCGCGCACGCGGAGCTGCCCCTGCGCACGGCCGAGCGGAAGGCAGCACGCAGGAGCCGCCCCCGCCCTCGCCGCCAGGCCGGGTCACACGCAGGTCTGCGCGGCTGGCAAAGGGCACTGCCGATGCGTCGACAGCCGCGCCTGCCCGCAGCGCTAACGCTGGTGCATCCGGTGCTGTTGCGGCGTCTGCGTGTTTGCCGGCCGCTGACGGCGCCGCCGCCCCGCCTGCGGCCGCGGGCGCATCCTCAGAGGGCGGCGCCGCCGCCGCGCCTCCTGCCTCTGCGCCCACGACGGCCAGGGCCCGGCCCGCGCGGCCGGCCAAGCGCGCGGCCGGGCGGCGCGCTGCGCTGGGCGCGGCCGCTGCAGCGGCCGGCAGCGAGGCCGACTGGGACCCGGTCGCACGGTGCGGGCAGCAGCCCATGCTTGCGCTGCCGGCCGCGCGCCCGCAGTGTTGGCGTGCAGCACCGCCGACGCGCCATCACAAGCTCGTCAGGGTGTGCGCCGATGTGGCGGGCGTGACACCTGTCACTCCTTATATCTTCTAGTTCCTTCGTGTACCAGCAGGCACGCCGCACCTATCATAGCTCCGCACAGGAACGGGCGCCTGCGCTCCAGTTGTGATAAGGGACGGTGCGCCCATGCGGCAGGCGCGCGTGGCACCCCGACTTCCCGCTGGCGGCGCTGACGGTGCCCGGCCTGAAGCGCGCCGTGGCGGAGGCGGCCGCCGCGCAGCGATGCGAGCGCGCACGCGCGCAAGCAAGCAAGCGCCGCCGCGGCGCGCCGGCCGTCGCCGGACAGGGCGATGGCGAGCCCGCCGCGCCGGCATACGCGCCCAGCGGCGTGTTTGCGGGCGGCGCGGCGGGCGAGGAGGCGGCGGAGGGTCCTGGGGCCGAGCAGGGCGCGGGCGCCGCGGGCGCGGGCGCCGCGGGCGCAGGGGCGCCTCGCCCGCCGCAGCTGCTGCGGCGGCACGAGCCCTGCAAGGACACCACGCCCATGGACACCGAGGCGTTCCTGGCGCACCTGCGGACGCTCTCCTGGTACAGGGACCAGGCGCGCGCGCCCCCGTGTTCCGCGCTGCCCGGAGCTCTGGAAGGCTGCCTGCCATCAGTCGCCCCACGCGGGCTTTTGGAGAGCGGGGGCGGCTGTTGGGCAGCCAGAGGAGCAGCTGCCGGAAGGTGGGGACCCAAGGGGTGACAGGAGACATGCACACGGAGAGGTCGGCGCGCAGGCGGTCACGCGTGCATTTGGAGCGCCGGTCGGGCGAGCGGGCCGAGCGCGCGGCCGCCGCGCGCGCAGGTGTCGCACAGCGAGCGCCGGCCCGCACGGCAGGCGTGCTTCGCAGACCCGGCGCGCGCGCTGTCGGCGGCGTCGCGCGGCGCGCTGGCCGCGCGCGGCGTGGGGCGCCTGTTCCTGCACCAGGCGCGCGCGCTGGACGCCGTCATGGCCGGCGCGCGCCCCAGCATCCCCATTGCGCCTGTCACGCACGCGCCGTGTGGAGCACGCGTCAGGCCTGATGGCTGCGCACGCATGCTTCCATCCTGCTTGTAAGTGTCGCAGCAAGCATTCCAAGCCAGCACACACCCACAGCGCGCAGCCTCATCCGCGCGCTCCGCCCCAGTGCGCGCTACCGCGTGCGTAGCTCAGCAAGTCTCTGCGCTGACGCTGGCGGCGCGCCATCGGGTTTCGCTGCCGGTGCCGGACGGCGCCGACGCTGTCAGCGGATGTATGCGCGGACTCTGTGCCTTCGCTCAGCCCTACCGGCGCGCCGGGGCCGCAGGCAAGCACACAGTTGTCTGCACCGCGACGGCGAGCGGCAAGTCGCTGTGCTACAACCTGCCGGTGCTGGAGGGCCTGGCGGCGGACCCGGGCGCCACCGCGCTGTACCTCTTCCCCACCAAGGCGCTGGCGCAGGCGCGGGCCGCCCCAGCCGCGCGGCCCTCGGTCCTGCGCCCGCTGCAAAGCACCACCCGGCGCCGGACGTCACCCGGGAGCTCACTGGCGTAACACCGCTCGACTGTGCAATGAATGGTAGTGGAATAGGGCGCGGACGGGGGCGCGCTCACTCCGGCAGGACCAGCTGCGCGTGCTGCGGGAGCTGTGCGCCGCGGCGTTCGGCGCGCACGCGCCGGGCGTAGAGGTGTACGACGGCGACACCGCCATGGCGCGCGCCCCAGAGCAGGCCCGCTGGCTGCAGCCCTGTGAGATTCGCAATAGGTCAGTGGTTTGCGAAAGCGATCGCATGCCTTCAGTGTTGCGATGCTGTCATGTCGAGGCGCCCCACCCCGCACTCCATGCGCCCAGTGGCTGAATGCCTGCCCGGCAGGGGGAGCGGGAGGGCGCGCGAGAGCGCGCGCAGCTGCTGATCACCAACCTGGACATGCTGCACCGCAGCTTCTTGCCCGTGCACCGCCAGTTTGCGGCCTTCCTGCGCGGCCTGCGGCACGTCATTGTGGACGAGGGCCACTACTACAGGCGCGCTCGGCCTCGGTCGGCGGCTGGTTGCCTCGCACCGCGCGGCCGTGAACAAGCGGTATATGTCGAGCCGCTGTGCGGCTGTTCACTCGCGTCCACGCCTTGCAGGCCAGCCGGCATGCTTTGCTGCTGGTGCAGCGCCTGCCTGGCGCGCGTGTCCGGGGATGAGGCGCTGGGCAGGAGGCACTGCCCGGCGAGGCCGGCGCAGGGGTGCCGCGCCAGCTGCATGCCGACGCCCTGTCTGCGGGCGGGCCAGGGGCGTGTTTGGGTGCCATGCGGCGCTGGTGCTGCGGCGGCTGCGGCGGCTGTGCGAGCGCGAGTACCAGGCGCGGCCCGTGTTTGTGGTCACCAGCGCGACCATCGCCAACCCGCGGCAGCACGTGCAGGCCCTGCTGGGTGCGCGACCGCCCCCGGCCACCGAGGAAAGACGCGGCGCTGCCGATGAGCGCAGCCGCGGCGCTGCCAGCGTCCGCTCAGGGTGTCCCGCCGGGGGTTCCGAGCGCCGAGTGCTACCTGTTCGGCGCCCGTGGCACAGAGGCGGCACGAACTGTGGGCGCGCTGCGGACCACGCAGCGCTCGACAGGCGTGCCTGCTAATGCCGGGCACGGCGGCCTCCACCAGCCGCGGCCGTGCCGTCGCGCGCCGGCCGCGCCTCGGCACCTTGCAAGCCACCCTAGCCCTACCCTGACCGCGCGCCGGGGCGCCAGGCGTGCCCGAGGTCGTGGTCGTGGACGAGGACGGCTCGCCGCACGGGCCCAAGACGTTCGTGCTGTGGAACCCGCCGCTGAGCGCGGGCCAGAAGGCCGCCGGCGGGCCGCAGGCGCCGCTGGCCGCGGCCGCGCGCGGCCCCGACGGCCGCTTCAACCTCAAGCGCCTGTCGCACACCGAGGGCCGCGTGCGCGCGCGCATGAACAAGTGCGCACCCTGCCCGCCGCCACCCGCGGCCGGGGGTGCGGGCGCGACCATGTGCACAAATGCACAGGCGCTCGTGAAATCTGCCCTTGGGATCATGCGGACGTGGCGCCTGGCTTCAGGCCAGTGGCCTGCCTTCGCTGGCACGCACTTGCAGCACGAGCAGGCTGGGGCGGATGACCAGACAGTGAACAGGCGTGAGCTGTCAATGCACGGCACACGGGGACGCTGAGGCCGCGCGCGCGCTCGGGGCAGGCGCGCGAAGCATGAGCTGCTGCGGCGGGAGCTGCAGGACGCCGCGCAGGCGCGCGGCGCCGGCGTGAAGCTGGGCGGCGGCGACGGCGTCGCGCCCGGCGTGCTCTCCGCCGGCGCGTGGCTGGAGGAAGTGCGGCTGGGCCGCCGCCGCCGCGCCGTGGCCGGCACCGCGCTCGCCGCGCTCGAGGTGGCGCTCGGGCCCCCCACCCTGCGCAGAACCGGGCGCACGCAGGCGCCATTGGCAGCCTGAGCCACCCCATGCCGTCATGTCTATCGGGGTGGTTGCAGCCGTGCGTGCGTGAGCGGCAGCGCTTGAGATGTCCTCGCTCTCCCTGCGGCAACACCAGGAGCCTCGCGCAGCGCAGCGCGGGCGAGCGCGCGTGCTGCTGTGACTTGCCCGCCGGCGGCAGGGCCTCGACCCGCTGGAGGCCGACCTGGCGCTGTGGCGCGACACCACGCTCGTTGCGCTCAGCAGGCAGCTGGGACAGGATGCGCCGCTGGCGGCCCCACTGGCCGAGGCCATGGTCGCCCAGCGGGCCGGCCGGGCGGCCGGCGCTGGCAGCCCTGGTCCCGACCCCGACCTCGACCCTGACCAGCCGGTCGGCGGAGGCGCTCCCCAGCCGGAGGCAGGCGAGGACAGCGCCGACAGCGCCGCAGACCCTGGCGCCGGGCCGCAGGGCTTGGGCGCGGCGCTGCCCGACGCAGCGCAGGCGGCGCTCGCGGAGCTGGCGCGCGAGTGCCGCGCCTGCGACCCCGACGCCCGGCAGCGCAGCCTGGACGCCCTTGTCGCGCTGCCCCCCGCCGACCTGGCCGCTGTCGCGGCCGCCTTCGGGCTGCCGGCCGCCGACTCGCTGCCGGCTGCCGACTCGGCGCCGTCCGCCTCAGAGCCCGCCTCCGGCGGGCTGCCGGGCGCGGAGTGCGAGGCTGGCGCGCTCTCCGCGGGCGCCGGACAGGCGGAGGTGACTTCCAGCCCCACCCCCGGCGCACCTGCGGCACGCGCGGACGGGCTGTGCAACGACAATGCCAGCGGCGCCAGCGAGACTGCTGAGGCAGGCCGGGCGGGCGGCAACGGGCCCGGCGCGCCGGCGGGCGGGGGCGCAAGGAGGGAGGCCGCGCGGCAGGCAGCGGTGCGCGCCGCCGCGCAGCGCGCTGTCGCGGGCATCGTCGTCGAGCGGCCCATCGTGCGCCCGTGCTGCTTCTGCGATGACGTTCGGGCTGGCCTGCTCAGTGCGCCTTGCAGCAGTTTGTGGTTCGCATGACAAGCTTGGCCGTGGCAGTCGGCCCGCGCCCCTTTGTGCTGGTGGCGGTGTTGCGGTGCGTGCGCTGGTGAGGGCGCGTGCCTGGGAAGGACTGGCACGCCTGTGCGTCCCCGCGTCACATCGTGGCTGCGGCCGGGCGTGGCTGCGGCCGGGCGCCGACGGTCATGGCATGCCGCAGGGGTCACAGCGGGGCAGCTACGCGCGCACATACGCGTGCGGGTCTGCGCCCGCGCTGCCCCCGGCAGACGAGCGACAGCGCCCGCTGCTGCTGCGCGGCGCCGCCACGGCGGGCCTGGGTCCCGTGGCGCCGGGCGCCTCTGAAGCGGCGGCCTGCGCCGGCGGGGGCCGCGGCGATGCTGTCACGCGGGGTGGCAGAGGGACTGGCCGGGGACGGCGCGGGTCCGGAAGGGGGAGGGGGGATGCGGGCGCCCGCCCGGCAGAGAGCCCCGAGGAGCTGCAGACGCGCCTGGATGCTCAGGCGCGCCCTAGCGCACGCGCGCCCGCCGCCGCCGCTGCAGCAGGCTGGGATCCGTCCTCAAGCAGACCCGGTCCAATGTCTGTACGTGATGCGCATGAGAGGGCTCACGTGTGGGGCTCATGTGCCGGCCGGTGTAGGCTGACTTCTTGCTCACGCGCTCGCTGACACATCCTGTGCCAAGCAGCAGCGCGCGCGCCTCAGCGCTGCGGCACTGCCTGGGCGGGTGCGCACGGCCTGACACGGGGACGCGCGCGATCCAGGCGCGCCTGCCTGGCCCCGAGTGGAAGGAACGCTACGGCGCAGCCGGCACCCCTGCGGACGAGCGGCGCAGCAGCCCCATTGTGGAGATCAGCCTGCTCCTGGCGCGCCACAACCCTTGGCTCCAGCCCAGCACCCTGTCTGTGGCTGCCCGCGCTGCGCCGCCAGGCGGGTCTGGAGCAAGCGACGCGTGGCAGCAGAGAGCGCTCGGCAGCCAGGGCGACGCGCGGCGAGCGGCGTGAGGCGCTCAGGCTGGGTGCAGCGTGCAGGCGCCCTGCCGGGGCGGGGCCGGGGCCCAACTGCGCGCATGCTCTGTCCTTGCCTAGGTTCAGGGTGCAGGCGTTCAGCTAAGGCAGGGCCGGGCCGGACCTCGCGCAGGCGGAGTGCGTGCAGTATGGCCTAAGTGCAGGGTGCATGCGCCCCACAAGGGCAGGGCCGGGGCCTGACCGCGCGCGCGCTCGGGCTCGTGGCGCAGGCCGAGTGCGTGCAGCACGGCCTGCGCACCATCGCGTTCTGCCACACGCGCAAGCTGTGCGAGCTGGTCATCGCGTACACGCGCGAGACGCTGCGGTCGACCGCGCCCGGCCTGGAGGGCGCCATCGCCGTCTACCGCGCCGGTTACAGCCCCAAGGTGCGGCTGGGCTGGCATGGGTGGAGGCCCCCAGAGGCTCCAGCACCCCTAGCAAGCTGCTCGTATAGCCGCGGTCGGTGTTGCGTGGCCGCTGTGGAGCGCGGGGCCGCCGGGCGCAGCGGCTAAAGCGAGCGCGGCCCGCGGCGCGCAGGAGCGGCGCGAGGTGGAGGGCGCGCTGTTCGGCGGCACGCTGATGGGCGTGGCGGCCACCAACGCGCTGGAGCTGGGCATCGACGTGGGCTCGCTGGACATCACGCTGCACCTGGGCTTCCCGGGCGCGCCCCCGCCGCTGCCCCCGCGACAGACCACCCACCGCTCACACGCAGCCCTTCGAGTCGCCTGGTGTGCTGCTGCCGCGCTGACTCGCTGAAGAGACGTGAAGTAGTGTGCGCTGGACGCGGGAGTGCAAGATAGTCCTCTGCCACGATGGTGCAGCACAGACGCAGGCGCGGAGCCGCACACTGTGACAAGGGCGGCGCCGGCAGCGCGCCGGGGGCTTGCGCCCGCACGGCGCCGCGCCCGGACCTGCCAGTACCGACCCGGCCGCGCGCGGGTGCGCCAGGCTCGGTGTCCTCGCTGCTGCAGCAGGCGGGCCGCGCCGGGCGGCGCGAGCAGCCGTCGGCGTCCATCTACGTCGCCTTCGACGGCCCGACCGACCAGTTCTTCTTCCGCCACCCGGACCGCCTGTTCGGGCGCCCGGTCGAGGCGGCCATGATCGACGCCGAGAACGCGCAGCTGCTGGGCCAGCACCTGGCGTGCGCGGCGGTGGAGCTGCCGCTGCTGCTGGCCGCCGACCAGGCCTACTTTGGCGCGCGCGTGCCGGACGTGGCCGCCGAGCTGCGCGCCGCCGGTGCGCGCCGCGGCCGACGCCGGTGGCGTGTCTGCCTGGCGTGCGGAGCGCGCTGTGGCTCCAGCAGCCGGGCGTCGCCTGTTCTGTCGTTGCATGCATGTCAGGTCCTCCCTCACAATTTGCCTTGGCCGCTGGCCTCGCCCAGGAAAGGCCGTGCAAGCGCAGGCGACAAATGGCGTCAGGACGGGGGTGACCACGGCTCGGCGGCGCCGCGCGCCAGGCGTGCTGAACCGGCACCCGCACATGCCGGAGTCCGCGGGCGCGCTGCTCTACGTCGGCACGGCTGACAACCCGGCGGCCGCCTTCAGCCTGCGCGCAATCGACCCGGAGCGCTACGCGATCGTGAACGAGGCCGCGGACGGCATGGTGATCGAGGAGATCGAGGAGAGCAAGGCGTTCTACGAGGTGTACGACGGCGCGGTCTACCTGTACCAGGGCCGCACGTACCTGTGTAAGAAGCTGGACCTGGGCGCCCGCGTGGCGACCGTGCGGCCGGCCGACCTCAAGTACTACACCAAGACGCGCGACTTCTGCGACGTGCACGTTCTGGGCCTGCGCGCCGCGTATGAGCACCAGGCGCGCCTCACTCGCGCAGCGGTGCACCCTGCGCGGCGGACCGCCGGCGCGCTTGCGCTATCACCCAGCAGCCCTTGAGCTGCTCCGGACCGTACTGCCTGTGACTGCCGGGTCTGTGGGTCTGTCAAGGCAGCAGGTCAGACTAGGCAGGCCATGACAGGCAAGCTCGCATGGCACTCCTGCCGCCCAAGGCCCAGCCGGCAGGGCGTCCCGCCGCGCCGCGCGCGCACCGGCCATGTCGGCGCGGCGCCGACGCCCCGCGCGGCGCCGCACGCCGCAGGCTGGCTGCGGGAAGGGCATCAGCGACACGGCGACCACGGCGGCGGTCGGCGACTGCCTGGTCACCACGCGCTGGCTGGGCTTCCACCGCGTGTGGCAGGGCTCGGGCGAGGTGTTCGACACGGTGGACCTGTTCCTGCCCGACGCGCAGCTGCGCACGCAGGCGCGGGCCCCCCCTGGGGTGCGCGCGCGGGGCTCTGTCGCCGCGGCCAGCCGACCCGGCCGGCGCGCGTAGCACGGCAGGCTGGCGCCGGCGGGCTGCGCGTGCTGCGCTGCAGGGCGAAGGCATCCGCATGCAGCTGGTTGACAGGAGAATGGTACGCGCCTCACAAACTAAGTGGACCGAATGTGCGTGGGGCCAGAGAAGGTCTTGAAACAGCGCCCTGTCTGGCGCCCCGACATGCCGCCCCGGCGCGCAGGCGGCGTACGTGCGCGTGCCGGCGAGCGCGCGCGCGGCGCTGCGCGCGCGCGACCTGCCCTTCCGCGACGGCCTGCACGCGGCCTCGCACGCGCTGCTCAACGTGCTGCCGCTGCGGCTGATGTGTGGCGCGCTGGACATGGGCACCGAGTGCGACAACCCCTACGACACGCGCTTCCGCCCCGAGCGCCTGCTCGTCTTCGACAAGCACCCCGGCGGCATCGGCCTGGCCGGCCAGGCGCACGCCGCGTTCGGCGAGCTGCTGGAGCTGGCGCTGGAGCTGGTGCGCGAGTGCGGCTGCGCCGGCGACCATGGCTGCCCGGCGTGCGTGCAGCACACCGGCTGCGGCGAGTACAACGCGGTGCTGCACAAGGAGGCGGCGATCGCCGTGCTGGAGCTGACGCTGGCCGCGCAGGCGGAGTTCCGCGCGCGCGCGCGCCTGCAGCAGGTGCGGCGGCCCGCCTGGCTGCCTGTGCGGGGCCCCTTCTGGCTGCCGCGCGTTGCGCGGCCTGGCTGCGGTGTGTATGCGTGACCCTGGTCCCGGTCGCCACAGATGGCGATGGGGCCTGCGGTGGCGCGCAGGGCGTCATGCCCGCGGACGGCTTTCTAGCATGTCCTGGAGCAGCTGAACCTGCGAGCGCAGCTAAACTTGCAAGCGCGACCACCCACGCAAGCATAGACCCCCCTGTACAATAGCCTGTCTTGGAGAGATCGCTGCCTGGCCTTATAAGCCGTGCCTACTGCCTTTCGTGCTTGTTGTGTCTCGTCTGCTTTGACACTATTCTCTGGGACATGCTGGCACGTTCAGGCCGTGTCAGGCCGTAACATGTTGTGTGCTGGCCCCTTGACAGTCACCTTAGCTGCCAGGTCAGCAATATAGGAGCAGATCGCCGCATAATGGTGCATGCAATTGCAAACTGCACTAGCTGGCAAAAAGTCACACCGGAAACATGAGCCCGTGCAAACAATGATGGGCTTGGCAGCACACTGATCCTGATTATGACACTACACAGGCGAGCATGTGCAAGCACCTCACACCACTGTCTGCAGCCTCCTTGTGCAAAAGCTGAGGCAAGCATGACTATGCTATCCCACTCCCTGCCCCCGGTACCGGCGCCAGTGGTATGCTACGGTGCACATCAGCCTAGCAGGTCTGCAACCAACCACAGCTCGATCTCCCCACCCCACACCGCCTGAGCCACTGAACACGCATGCAGCCAAAGAACATACCATG
>JAABUH010003936.1_pt1 | contig 12368 bp, 16 predicted proteins | sample 5559121 | NCBI WGS metagenome assembly JAABUH01 (sample SAMN10711871, study PRJNA513364) | rock metagenome | isolation source: Antarctica rocks | place: Antarctica: Victoria Land, Battleship Promontory nord | collected 2015-12-28 | reverse complement strand
AGGGGAAGAGGGGAAGAGGGGGTGAGGCGCAGATCAGATAGATGAGGGCGATAAGGGGGACGACGAGGTGTTGACAGATAAGGGATTGTCGGGCGATTCGGCTATGCAGCACCTCTGTATCTACTAGTTTGGATGTCAAGTGGAGATATGGTATGGGTCTGGAGCGGACAAGGTATCCCAAGCTGCTGATAAAGTGTATCCGAAGAGATGATGAGTAACAAACAACAGAATCGACGAGACGATTGTGGAAACGCAACCCCTCGCCCCCACGAACCGACGACGCATCAGCGCATCACCGTCTCGTTACGTAAAACCCATATATGCCATATGCTGAGGGGGCGATTAAGGCGGGCTAAAAGCACACCAGCCGTTGACGCTTCCGGAGAACCATGCTGATTCTTCGTCATACCGAATCGTCCGACGTGTTTCGTATGCAATTGGACGGAATGCGCCTGCGATAACCCTTGGTCATGGCTCAGCTTGTACTATCGTCCGACGCTCCGAGACCTGGAACATTCCACTCCATCCTGCCTATCCTCGATGAGCTACTTACGATCATTCACTGCCAAGCTACCTCGCCTAGTCCGATATCACCGGTCGAAGCTTCCGAAGCGGTAGCAGGCAAGGTGAGCTACCTACGGATCCTATCCTAGACACAAAATGGCGAAGATAATGTTAATTTCCGCTGAGCCTATCCTAAGACACAAACTGGTGACGAGAACGCTTATATTTACTCAGGTGAGGGAACTTCATGCTTCGCTCGAATCGATGCGGACCGCTGCGGTGAAAATACCTGGCGGTCATCTGAGTACTTCTAGGATAGAGGAGATGAGCGCTATGCTAGAAGCTGAAGCTGAGAAGCGACGGTGAGTGTCAGCTGTCTATCAGAGGTGAAAATGCTAATCAAGGGGATCAGGTCTGTTCTTCGGGCTTTCGCGGTTAGCGAGATGGACGCGGTGGGACGGCTTGCTATGAGACCGATTGAGGGATGGCTAGGAGAAGAGAGTGGTTTACCCACTCCTGCGATGGATTTGGGTTTAAGCGAGAGTTGAGGCGGGGCGCAGGAGAACGCCTGTATTCTCAAGTCATACCCCGCATGCAGATCCCTTACACTCGATTGCGACAACGGCAGAAGCGGATCACAGGGCTATTGCTGAAGCGGTTCTTGAGAACCCAATAGAATTCAAGTTGAACCTCAAAGGAGAATCCAAGAGTAGTTGTATCATCCTTCGTCTAGCCTGGAAGCCCTATCAACCGGTACCTTCGTTGGTGCCCTATTCATCCGCTACCTCCGACGCTTCACCGTGACCCGGTTCCCTCTTCGAGATCATCCGATGAGTCACTACAGTTAACACCCCCTTTAGCAGCATCCAAGTAAAAGACCTAGACTCCACATACGGTGTCGAAGTACGACCCTAGGAGGGACGAATTGGTCGCCGATAGGTTCAGAGGCCCGCATATCTATCTCGGCTTCGACATAGACCGTCGACCTGTTCTTCTCCGTCAGGACGGATGATCATAGCTGAGAGACGGTGAAGACAATGCGAAAGCGTACCCCTTTCCGATCCGTTTGATGTTCTCGTGCGAGTTCGGGTTGAAGGCGAAGATTGTGTGCCAGAAGGTTTCGGGAAACACTGGTTCTAGATCAGACAGCCTGAGCATTCCTTTCTCAATGACATTGAAGACAGCCTTACTACCATCGTCCGTCTGCCTGACTGGACCAACTGCAACGCCCAGTGGGTAGCTGTCCCAAATCAGCTGAAGCGCCCTAGATGCATGAAAAGGGGACGTACGTGTAGTACGGTTTTCCATCTTTGGTCTACGAAGCGACACGTCAGTTTCAGTTTGTGCTCCCGTAATGATACCTACCTCTCGAGCTTGTGGATCAGCACCGACACGACCAATCAAGCAGGCTTTGGCCATATCAGCCGCAGGTCGGGTCGTCGAGAATGACTATTCCGAGATAATCAGTATGGCTTTTGCGCTACTCCTCCTTCCAACATCAGATGACGAGGGGAACGGGTCAAGGTGGTATAGATGCATTCATCAATTTAAGAGTGGCAAAGTAAAGTGGAGCGCGTCGAACTCACCCTCGCGAAGGACCGTAAAGCCGAGGTTGAGCGGAATGTGTTCATGATAGAAACTGATAGCGGCAATCCAGAATGTGATATGAGTGTGGACTATAAAGCTGCAGCGTGTCGAGATGATGCGGTGAAAAAGCGAATGAAGTCGAGCAACTGTTTACGGGACGGGCACTGACAAGTCCGGGAAGTAACAGTCACGTGGAGCGGGAGCATTCTTTCGTCTCCTTCAGGTATCTTCCGGTAGGCTTGCCCTTGCCACTCAACCTAATATACCCACTTCATGATAATCTTCTCTCGGCAGCTTGATAGCTCAGCGGAAAGACTTGCGGTCTTCTCGCTGAGCAACACCACTCAATCTTAGATCCCCATGTCGCGGATGCATACCATTCTCCAAACAATGGCTCCTCCATCCCTCCCAACAGCCGGTCCCTCAAACCTTCGAATCGATCAACCATATTGCAAGATATGCTTTGGCGCTTTCGGTCAAAAGTCATTTCTCGAGCACACCGATGGCTATCTCCTAGCTTGTCCTCGATGCGGTCTCGTCGATGAATCTGCCACGCACGCTCGCAACAGTATCAGCGCATCAGAGACAATTGGAGGACAACTGGATCCGAATGAGTCTGTGAGGACTTTCGACAGAGATTGGAGTGAGTTCGAGTCGCGTGCCGAGAAAGCTTTCAAGGTGGGTTGATTCGCCCATCATCATGAGATACAGGCTTACCTTTATTTAGGACGAAATCGACGGCCTCTTTCACACCTATCTTGTCAATTCGAAAACGTCCCTTCTCGGATGCTCCGCTCAGTCTATGATCAAACCCGCGAAGATGTGGTACCTGAAAATTCGGGCCGTCGAGAAGGACCGTTACAACAAGGCGAAGCTCGCGCACAACGCTAGTGCAAGGCGCATCAGCTACCAGGTTGCTGTGTCGGTCAAGTTCGCTATCCAGGAGAACAACGTTAGGGTCGTCAATAGCAGGCTGGGGAAGTCGAACGACTCCATAATAGGTTTCACTAAGGCGGATCCACGAGTGCCTATGCTAAGCCTCGCGGAGATCTACGTGAGCCCCTGACCTTCTATATTGCCTTGCTTATATCCTGCAGACCCGAGCACATGCACTTCCAGCCGGCCATATCGGTCACATGGATAGCCTACCGTACCTCGTCAAGATCTACCGAAGATACAGCCAACTCCTCGACAATGCCGTTTCGTCCCTCGATTTCGCCCTCATCCACCTGTCGCAATGCGTTTCCCGACTTCGACAACTCGCCGAGATGCCTCACCAGGAGCGCTTGAAAAGCCTCGTCACGAAACCGTCCGTAGGGAGACATAGACGCGATTGGCTTGAGTCAGACTGGATATGGTTCAAGGGTTTCAGGTGGGACGAAATCCTCGATATCGGCTACAAGCTCTACCAAGTTCAGCAATGCGTCAGTCTTTGGGGTGCCAGGTGTTCGACTCAGGTCGCAGTCGCCCTCACCACATGGGCATGTATGGCTCTCGTCGGCGATCCGATGCCGCAGTACATCAACGTCTCGAGCGAGCTTTCGGAAAGTTGCTTCAAGCAGGGGAATTCTGTTGCAGCGGAGCGAGCGGTGGAGCTGAAGAATTTGCTCATCGCGTGGTCCACCAGCATACCTCACGCCGATCCCCCTTTTCCGCAGATAAAGCTTCCACGTATCGGTGGCTTGGGTGACGGTCTTTCCATGTATGGTAGCGATGTTCGACGGAGGATACCAGAACCAGAGATGGCAGCTGCAGCAGGGCGGACGATCGCCGACAACTGGCAGAAGATCCTTCGAGCTCGTTTGCGACGGTTCGATGTCATACCTCTCGATGACGAGCATAATATTGCGAGGAAGTTGTTCGCCGCGGCTGGTGGCAGGGACGCTGAACCGAACAGCAGCCCGACACCGAAGAAAGAAAAAGTGCCGTCTAAGCGAGGACACATATACATCCCTACTCCCGTCAACGGGCCACAGCTTCAGACGTATATCAAAAAATCGCGGCCGAGCACAATCTCTCCACCTACATACACGGCTACCTTCACGCCGCCTCCCGAGAGGACGATCGAGCAAATGCTTGCCGATGCCGACTCTTCAGATGGCGCTTACGGTAGCACTGATGACGAAGCGCAGCCTAAACCAACGCTTGGCCTCGGACTGACCAATCTGGGCGAGAAGAAGACTCCGTTCGCGTTCAGCATCGGACCCGACGGCTTCAGTGTTAACACCTATACTCCTGAGGCTACCCCTTTGCGCTCAATGAAGGTTGAGCCATCTGCACACTCCTCGTCGTCGGTCTCTCCATCACCCGTTCTTATTTCTCGCCAACGTACCGGCTCATACACACCCTCCGATGCCGGTTATGATTCCGCCTCCGAGACCGCACGCATACTGCCCTATGTCAAGCACATACATTCGCCTCCCCGATACCGGAAGACCATGAAAAGGGATGCGCAACGAAGGAGCGTTTCTCGATCAGCTACTCCTGCCAGCGTGGCTTCGCCGATGTCAACTGTTACTTCCCTCCCAATGTCCCCTTCAGCTTCGGTCGACATCCCGCTTCGCGAATTGTCAGATCGCGTAGATTTCGAAGGTGACCACGTTGGTCTGCTTATTCGAGAGCGGGAGCAGTACCAGACCTATCACCCGAGCAATGAGCGCGCTTTCGGTCATCTTGTCAGCGCGGAGGTTGAGGTAGCCATGAAGAAGTGGGTGGCAGCGGAAAAGGAGAAAGGGACGATTCCGGAAGAGATCTCACCGGCCTACCTTGCGAGTCTGGGATTACGTGATGATCCGCAAGACGTCGACCTTGGGCCGTGGGTTGAGCGTATAAGCAAGCGGATGTCGCCTGTCGAAGCTCTACTTCGAGCGGGGATTGAGCCGACTGAGTTTCCTCAGCACCACATTGTTCATTCACTCTTACACCTCGATCAGCAGCTCAACCTCTATCTCGGCAACGAAGCTTTCGCGCCGATCGGACAGGACATCAATCAGGCTCAGCTCGATAAGGAGCTAGAGTTATTGTTCAAGAACGGCGAACAGAAGTTCGATCATATCATTCTCTCCAAAGCGGAGCAGGCGAAGCGGAAGAAGCAGATTGACGAGCTAGGTCTATGGGACGAAGACGATACTCCGACCAAGCCCAAGCCAAGGAAGACCCTAGATCAGCTGGAAGGGATCGTCAGCGCTTTCGAGGCGGAGGAAGGGGAGGGAGAAGGCATACAGGACGCGATGCTTTCCGGCTGGTGGACTTCGAAAGACGGACGGCCGAGGGAGGTGGCTTTTTCGGACGACGGAGATATCGGTTCGCCTGATTCGCTCGGTGAGATTGAGGATGGCGGAAAGGCAAAGAGGCCGGGCAAGATGAGGCCGGCAGTGAAGAATTCCGGGGAGGGAAAGGCCAAGAAGCCAATCATTAAACGGAAGTCACCGGAGGAGGTCGGGCTGGATGGGACGGTTCAGCCGAAGACGAAGAAGGCGAGGACGAAGAAGGTCGGGGAGGCCCCAGTAGCGGTGAGGGACGGCATTGTGTTGACGACTGCGAATGACGTTTCGAAGGTCTGGACGTAAGAGAACATTTGGTTTTGCTTTCTTTTTGGTTCTGGTTTCGTCTTCGGTCATCTCGCATAATCGTCACTTCGCATTCGCAATTATTACATCGTAGCACCACATTTTTCGCATTTTTCGCATTTTTCGCATTGTTTCTGTGTATGTCGGGCAACCGAAATGAATACCATCCTCATGTTACTTCGCAGAACGCTGCCATATGTCTTTAGAGGAATTGAAACCCAACAGGTGGAGTTGAATTTAACAAGACTTAACAGATTACTAGTAGTATAATGCGCAATGATAGATGCAATCACTGAACAACGATCTCCTCCCCAGGATCTCCTTCCTCCATCTTCACCACTTCCTGCAGTTCATCCGCCTGCTCCGATACTTCCTCTCCGACCTCAAGCAACCTCCGCTTCACCATCACCTTCTCCCCTTGCAACCCTCCATCCGAGACCTTCTCACCTGCTCCACCAACACCACCGCCCCCACCACTCCTCACCACCCTCACATACCTCTCAATCTCCTCCAACTGCCCTTTGAGTCCCTCCAACAACCTCTCCATCCAACCTCCAACCGGAAAATCCTTCCTCCACTGATTATGTAAATGTACCGTCCAGACCCAACCAACCTTCTCCTCCAGCAACTCCCTCCCACTCTTCCCAACTTCCCCTCTCCCATCCCATCGCCTCCCACCCCAACTCTCGGGATCAGGTAAGAAAGGATCAGGGAATTGAATATCTTCGTCACAATTCCTCGGATCGGCAAAACACCAAGGTAGGACTGTGAAGGGACGTTGACGACCTGCGATGAGACGTCGATGGAGTTTCTCGTAGAGGTGAGCACCCCATGTGAATGTGTTCGGTTTGGGGAGTGGGGAGGAGGCCATGATGTGGAATGCTTCGCAGAGGTAAGGTGATGCTTTCCGGAAATGCATCAGAGCGCCGTTGAGAGTGAAGCAGGGTTTATCTACCGTTAAAGTCAGTCACTACTTGCCATGACCGCAACCCAAATGAGATCTAGAGGGAGCGATCGGCTCACCTTCACAATCCCACTGAGTGACAAATTCGCTCTCGGTCAAAGGATGTAGATCCCTCGTCAAGATCTGATCCATATCCATCCAAACACCGCCAAAATGCCAAAGCACCAACAACCTAACCGCATCTCCATCCACCCAAGCTCGCTCATCAAACAGTCCACCTTCATTCATCCCGGATAATAAACCGGCGAGCTCAGTCCCGCGGGTGAGGGCATTCATATCGATCTGTCGGACTTCGATATTATCACCCCATTTGTCGAGGTAAGGTCGGATGAAGGCGTTGTTCGCTACGAGTTCGGCTCCGTTGGACCAGAGGATGAGTTTAGAGTGGGTAAGAGGTTGGGTTGCGAGGAAGGAGGTGAGGGTCGCTGTGTGTCGTTCACCGAAGGGTATGAGGTCGGATCGCCAGTAAGTGTGGTAGGTCAGCGGTTCGAGAGGTACACCTGGGATGGGTTGGACGGTCGAGGAGAACTCATAGCATGACATCCCTCTTCGGAGAGCGAAACCTGGAGTGAGGAGTTGTCGTTTCGGAGCGAGGTTGAGTGGGACATTATAATCCGGCGAGACATTATGCGGGTCGAAACATCCTCGCAAAGGTTGAGGTGTGGCATACTGCCTCTTGGTCCGCCGATGGGATTTCACCGAAAACTCGAAATGCAGCTTGTACCTCCGCCGCCAGAGTATGATCCCGTAAAGCAGAACCAGGAGAAGGATGAGGAGGTAGCCGAGTCGTCGGAGTAGATTCGGCCCTTTCCGGTTCCACAATCTCCAATACGAGGCGTTAGATAACCTCCTCCTGCGGTGAAACGGGAGCGAGAAAGAGGCAGTACGTCGTTTCTTCTTCGCTTTCCCGTGTGGTGTCCCGTTGAGAGGTGAATCATCATCCGACTCGGGGGGCGGTATGGCGGGCGAGGTATGTGAGAGGGATTTCCGTCTTGCTCGTGGGTAAGACTGGTGGACCTCGAAACCATTGGCTACGGGGGTGGGAGTAAAGTTCAAAGGACTGGCTGTTTCGAGGAAGTCGAGTACCGTGCTCGCCCCGCCATTTTGGGCAGAACCCGTTTCAAGGGAAGCACTGGAACGATGTCCTTGGCGGGTTATGGTGTGTCGACGGTGAGAGCCATTTTCTGGAAGAGGAACGTGGGGGGTGAAGGCTATGATCCGAGGTACACTGGATGAATTTGGGAGAGGTTCGTAGGGAGGTGCTCGTTCATCGCCTGAAGAGAGAGATGCACGGGCATGTGTCGAGTTTGGGGAATCACGCCTAGACACACGACAGCTTCCATCAGCTCTTAACAATAGCCGTCGGGAATGTTGTACCCACCAGCCATTGTCAGACCATCCTTTGTAGCTACTCTCAGCCTCGGATTCCGTGCTTGCCCCATCATCCACAGCCAGGTAAGGCTTGGTCGCGCGCCATGCAAATCCTCCATTCTCATTCCCATTGGAACTGCCATTTGGGTGTCCATTATTATGCCCATGCCCATTCGGCAAAGTCATGGTGATATCGACATACGGGATTGAAGGAGAGCGGAATTCGAGGACGATGTAGATCCATATCAACAACGAGGAAAGGCGGGTCTCGTAGAAGATCTACTGCGCAATAATTTCCGCAGTCGAAGGCGGATCCCGGGGACTTAACTGAAGGGACCGGATACGAGAACAGGAACCGCTTCGGAAGCAAAAGTGAGGTACTTCTTCGTCACCACTTTGCTTTTACTATGACGACTGCAGAGCCTTCTTTACCAGCGAGTCAGTCAGAATCACCTAGATCGTCGACAAGATGGATCGCTCCCGGCTGGATAAGAGGCTTCTACGCTCGCTTCCCGCTGATCGTACATGAGCAGGAGGATGAGCTGTCTTGGCAGAAGGAGGCGAAGACAGGACAATCTAGCTGTTCGCTCTGGGTAAGTCTTGCTTCAAATTCAATCTGACCGTTCACAGATCCATCCATGCACTTCGTCCCGTCATCCACGTCACCGTTCCTGGGCATCATCATCGCCAGTATCCCTTCGTACCCAGCTTCTCTTCTTGCTTCGTGATCCACCAGTCTCCGTAGACTTCCGAGAATGGATAAACGAGAGTGCCGCACGAGGCAGCACACTGCCAGCATTGCATCTTCCCGCTGAAAATTATCTGATACTTACGGATGAGATCCGAGGGTGGTTGGATAGGACACATCCAAGCAAGGGGAAGCAAAAGGAGTACGTGCTCGAGTCTGTCGCTTGTTTGGGTTAACATGTTGCAGGCTCAACGGGATGCCTGATCAAGATGCATACGACCGAGCTCTAGCGGTCGCACAACTCGTTCTCGGGCGTATATACCCCGCCTGTCTCGGATCGCTTCATAAGCCGCCAACCGATTTACATCTTCTCCTCCCTATTCCACCGCCTCTGACAGCGGGACTAAGGACACCTCTTCCTCCTTCTCTGACGGGAGAGGGCAGAAGCATCGACTTGGACGAGATACTGGTCAAGGGCCTTGATGCTCTCGAAGCTCTGCAGGTATTGCTGGAGGAGACGGATCGGGCTTTAGGTGCTTCGTGAGTACTTCCTGTATGACCGCTCCGCTGATATGTTGCCAGTCGACCCACACCGCTCGACGCGCTGATCGCCTCGCACCTTTACGCGGTAAGCATTCTTCCGGATACGGCGGCATTGAGGAGGAAGCTGGATGAGCACAATGCTTTGGGACGATGCGTCAATCGTGTATTAGATTTTGCGGAGACAAGGATCAAATGATGCAAGCCTGCCATTTTTCCACTTGTCAGATCAATGCCGGTGCCCAGCAGCTTTAAGGAGATGTCCCGTTCAGCTCGCCAGGCCGATGATGGACGTGACATGACGCACGAGTATTCGGGGACCGGTGACACCTCCTGTTTTATATTCATCCCTCAAGCCTTCCCCAACAAGATGTCCCGGAGCTTCTCGCCCAACGCTTTCGCTGAAGCCTGATTCTGTCCTGCGTATATTTAGCATGGAAGGCGCGTTTGCGGTCTCAGCCCACCAGTAAGTACACCACCATCATAGACCACCTTCGAACCCCAAGGTGCATCCGCTTTGGTGTACTTGCCGCCGAGCGAGGTGATCTTGTCCTCGAGACTGAAGGGAAGGATGTTGACGAAATCATTGTAAGGGGTTTGAGCTTCTTCAGCGTTGGAGAAGCCGGTTACTGTGATCCCCGAAAGAATCGAGGTGTGGGTACCAGGCTTGACGGCCTTTGTCAGAGCAGCAGGGCCATGGCAGACAGCGGCGACAGGCTGTGGTAGAACAGTATGAGGGCCATGCGCCTCTTGTGACAAAAAAGCATCCTGACCTTTTTCGCAGCGTAAAACTGTGATGCCACCAAGAATTAGCTCGTTCATCATCATCATGTGATGTGATGGGGACGTACGTCCTGAGCGAGCTGCGCAAAGTCCTCGTCGACAGCCAAGTCGATCATCGGTCCGTGCTATGCTCTGTCAGCCTTGAATAATCCTGAGATTCCCCAGACTCACCCCGCCAACCACAAAAACAGCATCGTAATTTGCAGCCTTGACCTCGGAAATCTTCTTCGTCTCGTTCCACAAGCCCTTGAACTTGGTGTCGTTCAGAAAGTCGACGCTCTCCTTGTCCGTAAAGGTTTCCACGCTGGCCGGATCAACTGGAGCTGAACCCCCTTTGGGAGACGCCGAGTCTAACCGGAAGTCCCCCACAAGAGTAGCTGCAGGATGAGCCGCTTCTGGGAGATACCATCCGATCGGCTGTGGCGATCAGTTGTTAAGCGCTTTGTTAAGACACGAAGGAGAAGGAGGACGCTCACCTTGCCGTCCAGCGCTGTATTAGCGGAGGTGAAGATGAAGAGGATGGATTTCTGCGACATTCTGCTCACGTATACGATCCTGGGATGGTACTGAATATGGACAGAGTATGGACAGTAAAACTTGAGTAAGAAGTGGAGGAGGAAAGGTCAAAACGAATGGTTACGAAGGAAGAAAACTGTGTCATCCCGACCCTCCACTTGCGTGGTTTTGATGACCTAATCAGCTTGCCACCGTGAAACCCTTCATCAATAAATCAAAGGGTGTGATTGTTGCCGCATCTGTTACCGAGCACCCGGTTTCATCTTTACGGGCTTGATATAAGAAGCCATATCATGCGTTCTTCTTTCAGTTCGCCTCTACATCTGTATCCTGCTTGGTTGCATATTGGTAGAATCACGGTATATCTCGAAGTAACACCTACGTCGCTCGGATCATCAGCAGAATACCTAAAGCGTGGTGATGGCCTCGCTTCGCTATGTGAGTCGCTCTGCTTCGTTCTACCTCGCTCTGCCTCGCTCTGCTTCGCTTCCAAGCTTGAAAACCACGGTTCTAATAATGTCCTGAAGGGCAGTAGCAACAAGAAGATCGGCTATATAGTCGTGAACTGTGGACTACCCCAGACTTACTCGAAGCGGATGGTGAGCTTGTATCACTATACAACTGATCACGGATAACGCCGTAGACGATAGGTAGCGAAGGATAGATTTCTCGCATTGACGATATCTGGCGATGTTCCGGCTGCAAAAGCGAGGGTCGACGCTGGCGTCCCCCGACTTCGTGGAAATGCTTCGTCTGTGTGACTCGTTGGAAGGAAGAAAACGAAGTGTATGCGGAGTGGGCAATTGTATGCGGAGTGGGCAATAAGTCGGAACTCCCCAAACGCCAACCAAGCGACGGGTTTGATCCGGGGCATGATGTTCGTTACCCCTATCGAAGGCATTCGAGATACATCGGCAGATCCGCCAGAAACTGTCCGAAGGCGATGCCGATCTCCAGCGAGCGAATTCAAAGGTTCGCAGTCGGACCAGGGCCTACAACGCTACCGTGCAAAGATTCGAGTAGCTGAGCCCGTTGCCGTCAACCCCATCCCGCCGAACAAGCCCATCGAACCCTTCCCTATCGTTTTTATCGATCAAGGTGTCCAGGGTGACGCAAGCTTGTTCGCTCTCCAGCGACAGCTCAAGGAAGGCGTGAGCGAACTTTGAAGGGCGAAGGCGGAGATAGTTGGGTTGGAAAAGCTCAATAAAGCCGTTCTGAAGTTGAAGAACGCCCTTGGTGCATATTGAATGTAAGTCCGGGCTGATGCTGGAACCCGGATTTAACTCAGCCAGAGGTCTCGATCTCTCATGGGTTCGGAAGGCGGGAACGAGTGCATAGGAAAGACGACACACGAGAGCTGCTTTGATAGCATCTGTTCGATTTCGCGATGCGAGGTTTGTACACTACACTCGCCACCTATAGGCAGTACCGATTCCGATCAGCTGAGCCCGGTTATTATATGAGACGCATCAATCCGGCTATGATCGTTCTCGTAGTTCAAAGTAGTCATTTCCCGAAGATCATTGTATTGTCGAGGCTGTATTCGATGGCGACGGCATGTGCAGTCCAGATGTCGACTTCCCGATCTATGCTCTGTTCCTTGTCCCGACAGCTTGCTCCTAGACTTCCTCGTGTTCACCTTCTGCCCGGACCGTCACGAAAACCCGCCACTCCTCTCATTTCTAGACGATAAGCCTCCACCCTCCCACCACGCTCCGAATCTTTCGCAAAACCGAGCGAGGAGCACATAAAACAGCTTCGATCACTCCTGTCATCATCGTCATCTCTTCTTTCTACCAACGATGGTTTGGCAACGGCCGACGACTTGGCGGGTTTCAATGTTGAC
>JAABUH010003935.1_pt1 | contig 12368 bp, 19 predicted proteins | sample 5559121 | NCBI WGS metagenome assembly JAABUH01 (sample SAMN10711871, study PRJNA513364) | rock metagenome | isolation source: Antarctica rocks | place: Antarctica: Victoria Land, Battleship Promontory nord | collected 2015-12-28 | reverse complement strand
CGCCTGGGCCCGATCGCCGCGCCGGGCGCCGGCTCCACCGTCACCAAGGCGCTGAGCTTTGCGCTGCCGCCCGAGGCGGCCGCCGGCGTGTTCAACCCGTTCAGGCCCGCGGCGCCGCCGGGCGTCCCGGCCGAGCGCCCGCCGACGCCGCCGTTCGCGGCGGCCGCCGGCGCCGCGCCTGCGCCGTCGCTGCCGGAGGACAGGGAGCGCGGCTCGCCCGCATACTCCACGCGGTAGGGGCGCCGGCCTGGGCTCCAGCAGCGGGCCTGGGGCGCGCGCCGCGGCGCCGCGCGAGGAGGCTGGGCGCTGCCTGCTGGTCTGCTCCCATCCTCATGGATGGGGTGGGGTGTACTGATAGGGCACATGCTGCCAGCGCCGCAGCCATGTCGTTGGAAAGCGCTGTACATTGCGATGTGACACACCATCATCAAGGGTACCTCCCATGGGACGAACAGGGCTGCCGCGGCACCCGCGCTGGCAGACTGGCTGCCTGCGTCGCTCTAAGCAGGGACAGGTGTCAAGCCGCTGGCATGGAGTTTTCTGAGGCCGGGCGAGCCAGCGTCAGCGGCAACAGAGCTAATAAGTGTCAGCATGCCAGCTGCGTCTTGGTTGTCACAAGGTCGGCAGTTTTGCCTGTGCTCGCCTTTCTGGGAGACACTGCATGCATGTGATGGCCCGCCTTGGCAGGAAGCGTTCGCATGGACGGCACGGGCTTGCTCGTGACCTCGTAACCAGGCGGGTTGGGTGGCTTGCCCATGCGACGATATTGCTGCCGGCGCACCAAGCTCACGAGCGACCTGTCTTTGGCTTGGCAAGCATGTCTTGCGGGCCTGTCGGCCTGGCAGAGGCGGCAGGCCGGTAAGTGAATGCTTGTGTACCGTAGGCTGCGGCGGGCATGCTGCATCGGGCTTATGTCACGGGAGATAAAGGGTGTGAGAGGGGTGGGAGGGGGCGATCCATGGAAGTACTGCGTGTTTGCTGCGCACTCAATACAGCCGATTAGGTATCTCGTCTGGTGCAAATGTCGGGCACATGAGCTGGAGGTCTCGCAGTATGCGCCTGGTGACTGTGCCGCGCGCAACCGGGCTGTGCTGTTTGCGTTTTAAGCCCGATGCACTTGCCTGTTTATCTACACCCATCACTGTCAGCCTGTCCCTGGCTGGTGCGCCGGGCAAAGTGCGACGTTCTGCGAGAGCCCGTCGCCTGTTGCGTTCAGTGCAGAGCTTGTCTGTGACTTGAGCAGGATGGGTCTTTCCACGAGGTAGTTCAGGTGTTGCAGAGAGTCTGTTACAAGTGATGTCTAGGGGGACTGTGCACATATGTGCTGGCAAGTTGCTGCACAGCAGCCGCGCCTTGCCTGCTGTATCTAGCTTTCTCCTGCACCTGATTTTGATACGGACCACTAGCCGGGTATAATAAGCCACATTGGTGTTCTTTGTCGACTGGGCATGTCTGTTTGCATGTACTGAATGCCATAAAGCCTCGTCATGCACAGGCTGCTTGCAGAGCAGGATGCACCAGGGCTTAACCTAAAGCAGGCACCACCTCTCAAGAGGACACATCTGTCGTCCAGGAAAAACCGGTGTTTGCTGAGCAGAGCGCACAGTAGCACCTGTGTTTGGCCAGTTAAAGAGGTCATTACGATGAACAGCTTGCTTGCAGCAAAGGTGTGCTCGATCTGCTTGCGCACAAAAGCGCGTGCGTGACTTGCTGCTCAGGCTCTGCATGCTTTCAACTATTCGTTGCCCTGGCCTGTCTGCTGATTGTATCTATGACAGAGTGCTGTCTTCTGCAGGCTGCGCCGGGAGGCTTGCGCGTGCGTGTGGCGCGCCATGCTAGCAACAGCAGGCGCGCTTGCTTGGCACTGCTGTCTCCAAGCGTGTGAGGAGACTTGCGCGCTGTCGAGCTAGAACAGCTGCCTGCTGAGAAGGCGCCTGGCTGCTGATATAGCAGAGCTGTGCAACGTACACTCTATACTTGCGAGATAGCTTCGTGCAAAGGCTGCTGCTAAGAAAGCGCCAGGGCTGCGTGCAGGCCTGCTCCGGCGCGCGTGGCGTGCCAGGCGGGCGCAAAGGCCGGCAAGAGCAGCAAGGCCAAGCAGGCCCAGACCAAGCGCGAGGAGCTGGTCAAGGGCGACGTTGACGCCGCCAAGGTGCTGCAGGTCAAGAAGTCTGTGGTCGGCGCCTCTGCGGTTGGCGCCTCTGCTCGGCCAGCCAGCGCTGACGACCCTGGGGCGCCGGACATCCCCATGACTTCGCCTGGGGAGGGCAGCCTGGCGGCGGTGGCGGAGGCGAGCAGAAACCCTGATGGGACCCTGGGCGGCGGTTCTGCCAGCGCTAACCTGTCCGTCACCGAGGCCAGCCTGGCGGCGGCGGCGGACGCGTGGCAGGGCGCTGCGCCGCTCGCGCCGGGCAGCTCCAACGACCCGGACGACCGGGAGGTCCCAATCACCACGGCCCTGGATGGATACCCGTCCGCGGGGCCGCTGGCAGAGGCGAGCAGGAACTCTGACGGGACCCTGGGCGGGGCGTCCGGGTCGGGCACCACAGGCGGCAGCAGCTCCGGCTCCAGTGCGACGGCCGCGGCGCTCCGAGAGCTCGCGGAGGCGCGTGAGCAGGCCGCCGCAGCGACAGCTGGCGAGAGCGCTCCTGGAGGCGCCGCCGATGGCGCCGCCGGCGACGCGGTAGACGCGGCTGCGGGCGCTGCGGACACTGCGGCCTCGCGCGTGGAGGGCGCGCTGGACCAGGGCGTGGACGCGGCCGGTGCGCGCTTGTGTGCTTTACAATTTACGCAGATAGGCAGTTGTGTGGCATGCTGGCTGAGGACGGCGTTCAGAGCAGCACCTGCAGGCCAGGCTGAATACAGTCCTACAGTCCTGTAAACAGCCCAAGAGCTGACATCCCTGCACCTATGACGCATTGCTCTGGCGACATTAACAGAAGCAGCACTGTCACAGATGTGCTGATGCTGATGCTGGCCCCGCATCTGCTGGTGCACAGACGCGTGTGCGCTTGTCACACGGTGACTCCTGCTGTAGTCCGCTTTGAAATATTGAGCAGTGTTTGCAACATACCTTAGTGCGGCAGTCGAGGCCGTGCGCTGCGGCCTTTGCTTTATTTCTATATCAGTCAGATACTTATTCGCCGCGTGGGTGTGCGGCAGCCGGCGCAGCGGACCGCGCTCAGCAGTATGCGAACGACCCGGCGGCGGCGGTCGGCGACGCCGCGGACGCGCTGACCGACGCCGTGGGCGCAGCTGCCGGCGGCGCGCAGCGGGCGGTCCGCACCGGTCGCGAGGGCGTGGACGACAGCGCAGGGCGTGCGCCACGTGCGCACCACTCCCAACCCTCCCCCCCAAGTGCTTTGTTGTACCTGTTTAAAGCGGCATATGGTGGGGTGGCTAGGTGGCAGCCTCAGTGAAGGTTGCTGATGCAAGTGGGCAGGAGGCACTTTTAGCGGTGTCTGCATGGCACAGCATTTGGTGGTTGTGACTGGATGGCGGGCTTGTCAAAGCTGTGTGGATGTACAGCAATGACGTGGCGTGCGCTGCAGGCACGGCCGCGAACGTCGATGAGGCGGCGGGGCAGCTGGAGGGCGGCATCAGCGACGCGGCAAGCCAGGCGCAGGGCGGCATCCAGGGCGTGAGCCGCCGGCTGCAGGCCGCTGTGGAGGACCCGTACGGCACCGCCGAGGGTGTCATCCAGCAGGTGACAGAGATTCAGGCGGCTCTGCGGCCCTGTAGCGCTGCAAGCAGGCTGTGTGATTGCGTTGGCTGCGTGCGTAATTCATGCTGGCAAGGGCTGGGCAGCGTGACTCAAGCAGGGCATGCTGTGCCTTGTCGAGCTGCTGAGAGGGCGCCCGCTGTTATGCACATGTGTGGCTTGTACCTTGCAACTTCCTCTGCAGTTGTCTCCGGGTTGTTGCCGGCCTCACTATTGGCATTGGCACTCACTGGTATGCAGTCATGACATCATGCCCCACCTTGCGTGGTGACGGAAGCACAGTGGAGCGTCTGGGTGTGGCCTGGCTGGCGCTCAAGCAGGCCAGCGTATGCAATATGCGGAACAAGGGCTTGCTGAAGCCAGATTATGACTCAGCCCCTGTGTGTGTCAGGTGTCGAGTGTGGCGGAGCGCGGCATGGGCCAGGCGCGGCAGGCGCTGGGGCAGGCCAGCAGCAACCTGGAGGACGTGGCGGAGGAGCTGCAGACCTCCGGCCCCGCGGCGCCCTTTGCGGCAACGCCGCTGACGTCCATGCCGGCCATGGCGGGCGATGGCGCTGATAAGGCGCGTGCTCGTGGCACGATCCTTGGGCATTGCGCATGGTTCTGTTGTCATTTAAGTCAACTCAGCTTACAAGCTCCGGATGAGCGGTCAGTTGCGCAACGTCACAGCTCGCAAGTACTGCTAGCCGTCGGCCATCCTCTACTTAACACTCACCATTTTATTGTGTTTAAAATGAGCCAACAAGACTTTTGTGTCTCGGGAGGTCTCAAGTCTGTCCGAGTTCTGGTTGCGCCACGGGAATGCCAAGGTGCATGTGGCAGCCTTGGCTGCAGCCGCCGCCAGCACCGGTCATGGCCGTGCCCCGCCGGGCGCAGGTGGAGTACGCCAAGCTGCGCCTGATGTGCTGCGTCGCGGGCCTGGACCGCGGCTTTGCGGCCAGCAAGGCGGCCGCGCGCGAGGTGGAGGCCGCCGTCCAGGCGCTGGTCAGCGCCGGCGGGCCGGTCGACCTCCTGGCGGCCTCAGGTGAGCCGGGGCTGCGAGGGTCTAGGTGAGGGCTGTATGCGTTAGTATTCAATGCGTTCAATTGCCCTACTGCCCTACACAAAGAATAGCCAAATAGTTGGGCCTGCTGATGTGCTGCCGGAGGGCAGGGCGGCACTTTAGGATGCAGCTCACAGCGCCGCTCAGAATGTGCCCCAGCTAGCAGCCTCGTCGAACGCAGCACCAAATGGATGCGTGCGGGGCTGCGCGGGTCCCTGTGCACAGCAGAGCACGCTGGCAGCAGGCAGCAGAGCACAGCATGTGGAAAGCGGGTGACTGCTGCGGTGCAGGCGATGCGGCGTCGGCCGACATGCTGAACGGCACGTGGCGCCTGGTGTATTCGAGCGCGTTTGCGCGCGGCGGCCTGGGCGGCAGCCGGCCGGGGCCGCCGGCCGCGCTGCTGCCGGTCAAACTGGGCCAGGTGCCCGCTTCGATGTGCTCGCCTTTGCTTAGACTACGGTGCACTGCTTCACACCCGGCGCATACCTGCAGCGTCATACCTGACGCATACCTGCTGCCCAGTCACAACATGAATGGCGGAAGTCCGTGTCGGTGTGGGCGTGCGGGAGTGCTGCTGCCTGTCAGGTTAGACGTGCCTCGTCTTGAGGCCCCAAGGCGCTCGGGTCGCCCTAGCGCACGGCTATGTGCTTGCTTTGCAGTGGCTGAGTGCTCGCTCAGCAGCGGCTGAGCGCTCGCTCGGCGGCGGCGTGCGGCGCGCAGGTGTACCAGACCATTGCGCCGGGTCGCCTGGACAATGTGGTGGAGCTGTACGGGCGCTTCAACCTGCCCGCGCTGCCCGGCGTGGTCGTGGACCCCATCATCACGACGGCCACGCTCAAGCACGCGCTGCGCGTGACGGGCGTGCGGCGCGTGGAGATTGCGTTTGAGGACACCGAGCTCAAGACCACCGGTGTGAACGCCCGCCCGCGCCCGCGGGGCCTGACACTGTGGCCGAGGCGGCGCTGAGCGCGCGGTTGGTCAGGCTGGGGCTTTTGCTGGGGCCGGTGCATGACCAGCGTGTGCGCAAACACCAGTGCGCTGTGGTGGTCCGCTCTGCCCACGGCGTCTGTGTGTAAGAGGAAGAGGTCATCAGCCGCGCGGCCTCTGCAGCCCGTACTGCGGCGCACTCGGGCGTGCTGAGCCCTTGGAAGACGCCGTGGGTCTGCAGGGCGCCTGGCCCAAGGACGCTTGGCTGAACAGTGGGACAGCACAGTGTGTCCCGATCAAGCACACTGATCTGCCTAGCACAGGAACCAACTTGGTACCCTGTTGGTGAAGGGCGAAGCTGTGAGCCTGGTGTGGGTATATGCCCTAACCCGGACCTGTCCTGCTGTGTGCGCCAGGTGGCGTGGGCGGCGTCCTGGGCCGGCTGCCGCAGATCACGCTGCCGCAGCTGCCCGAGCCGTTCCGGCCGCCGGCGAGCGCGCGCTCCTCGTCGTTCGACGTGGCGTTCCTGGACGGCGGCGTGCGCGTCACGCGCGGCGACCGCGGCGAGCTGCGCGTGTTCACGCGCGCGTAGCCGGCTGCTGAACCCATGGGACTGTCACTGACAGGTCGCGGGCCCGCCTGTGTCTGTGCATGTGGGCTGGGAAGCTCAGAGCAGTCCCCAGCCATAGACTGACAAATGTAGTCGAGCGCTGCGTAGCGGTGCAGTGCTTGGAAGGAAAACTGGGACCAGAAGCAAGACATGGGGACAAGCAGATGGATACTGTCAAGAGGAGAGTGTCCACACACGGCTGATTGGGAGCGCGAAAACAGTTTTGCCATTGGGGTTAATTGAAGGCAGCGACAAATGTTGTTCGTGCTCATAAATGCATGCCTGATAGGATGTGCCGATTGCTTGGGTCCTGGGTGGGTGGTCGCCTGTTGGTGTCTACGGGTTGCATCATCTTTGACTGTGCGACCTCTGAACCTCTTATGCCTTTACCTTGCATGCTCCGCGCACGGTAAACTTAATTTCTTAATTTGAATGGTTGTACGTGAACGGGTGCTGCCACATGCATGAAGCCTTTCTTGGATTCATGCATACCATCTCAACAGTCGTGATGCCATATTAGCGTGCGCTGTTTGCTGTTATTGGACTTGCACTGTCCTACCATAAGTAGACCGATTGGCATGTAGCACCCAGCCCAATATCACACCAGACCCTGTGATCTGGCATTGACTTGGTTAGAAGTGACTTGGTTAGAAGTGTGCAAGTGCGCCCCACACAACAAATTGAACCCAGTGCTTTGAGTATGGTAAGAGACAGTCGCTTACACCAATGTCAACATGCAGTCATCGTCTGGGCAAAACGTGTTTTCGTCCGTGCAACCAGTGGAAATGCAAGCAACACTCTCTTGGCCTGGCCAGTACAAAACAAACTACATCTACTAGTACAGCTCAGCCATGTGTTTGCGCACTCGCATCCTTTTGATGCCACAGATGCCTGCGGCGGCAGCACAGTCGCCTCTTGCAAAACCCCTACCAGGCCCCCGCCGGCATGCCGGAGACCTCGACACGTGCGTCTTACAGACCTGCCCGCAGCCTCGCGCTTCGGCGCGACAGACGCCGGCACCCACACAGGCAGGCCGGCGCCAGCAACTGCCCGCAGCCTCGCGCTTTGGTGCGAGAGCCACCAGCGCCCACACAAGCAAGCCGGCGCCGCTGAGCGCCGCCCCGCTCGGCGCGCGCCCCGCCCTAGGCCCTAGCACTGGAAGGTGGGGCTGCAGGCGACCGCCACGATGGCGTACACGATGAGCAGCACCAGCGCGCCCGCGGCCGCCAGCAGCCGCGCGTTCTTCCACCACAGGCGGCGCCGCAGCACGCGCGCCTCGCGGTTGAACGCGAAGCTCTCGCTCTGCAGGTGGTCCGTCTTGTCCACCAGCAGCTCGATGCGCTCGCCGCGGTCCAGCACCTGCCGCGGCGCGCGCGCGCCGCATGGCTGCTGGCCCCTGTCCGCTCGGAGCGTGGGTCGGCGCTGACGCTCTGGGGCGCCTGCATGCTGCCCTGCTGAAGACTCAGGTGCCACATGCCCAGTTGACAAGCTGCCCCGCATGCGTCCTGCAGGAACGCAGTACGACTGCCCTCAAATCTCATGCAGGGGTTTTTACGTGTAGTTGCAGGGTATTCGCCCTCGGCTTCAGCACGGGGCACTGCAAATCACAACCGCAAGCAAATGTTTTGAGACGTGCAGGATGGTTCCTCCGTGGCGCGCCTTGTCGATGTTGTCCACCATCACGCTGCGCACTTCGCTGATCTCGCCGCGCACGCGGTTGATGGTGTCCGCCTTGGGGTCGTTGCTGTAAAAGTCCATGCGCACCTGCGCAGGTACATGCTTGTGTGCAGCTGCAGCAGAGGCAAAGTGATGGGACCAGCACACGTGTCTGGACGTCTTGCCTCTCTAATGGCTCCAGAGTACATAGCAGAGCAGCCACTACCACAGCAGACCACAGCAGGCACAGGATACGGGGGCTATAGACTTGCCTGCAGGGTGTGACTGAACTCCGTGTTGTACTCATACGCCGCAGCCGTGGCTGCAAGCACGCCGTAAGCAGACTCGAAGCGCTGCTTTACGTCCTCAAGGAAAGCGAAGGGTATGCGGCGCCCCAGGCCCTGCAGTCGCAGAGCAGTGTTCAAGGCGCTGCGAGCGCAGCACGTCACGGGCGCGCAGTGCATGCGTGCTGGGGCTTCTGCGCCGCAGCTCATTTGCCGCGAGGGGCGACGAGACAGCCATGAGTATTCACAACGTCCCCAGCACAGTGCGCACCTCATCCGCCATGCACAAGAACGTGATGCCAGAGTGTACCACAATATGAAACAGGTGGCGGTCCTGCGAGTACGACACCCGGCTGCGCATGCACAGGAGAGCATCAGCACATAGCGTGGCCATGCACGGTCGCCGCGCGGGCATGCGCTGAGCGCACTTGTCCTCATGTGCGACCTTTTCCAGTATGCGGTGCGCAACCAGGTTTGCGTTGCCTCCGACGGTGCTGCACGAGCACAGCAGTATGGTGAGTGAGTTGCAGAGGTGGTGCGAGTCAGAGAGCATCAGGCAGACGCCGCGCCTGTACTCGGCAAGCACAGTGCTGCCCCGTGCAACCAAGGAGTAGAGGATTGAGTCCGGCATCGCCTGGCAGTGCTACAGCGCCGTATACAGCGCTCGCTGCTCCAATGAAACAGACTCCCCGAGCTGCACTGTCTGTCTTGTTGAGCAATACTGTCAGCCTCTCACTAGCTGCTGTGCGGTCTGATGCTCAGGGCCGGCCTGCACGCCTTGCCAAGCTTCTCTGTGCTTTGGCTCGGCCCTTAACCGCACTCTTTTATGCTAGGGCCTCTCTCGGGCTCGTCGTGGGCTCGAGCCTGTGCACAGCCCACGACTGCAAGGCGAACCAGCCGGGCGCTGTTGTGGTCTAGCTGAGGAACAGTCACATACACAGAGCGTGGGACACGCGCCGCTGCACAGCCTGTGGCGATCAGGGCTCGTTGGAGCCGCAGCGACGCATGCATGACCCTTGCTAGGGCGCAGTAGGCGCCGCCTGCTGTGTGCGGGCCTGCACACCACTTGCTGGTGCGGCGTCGCACCTGGTTGGTTGCGCATGGCTTTGGCCCAGGCTCTGTTGCGCCCGTGACCGCACCGGCGAGACGGATATATGTTAGCCTTGGCTGTCCTTCTTGCCCTGCTTTCACGGAGGATACGTCTGTGCTTGGTTGGTGGTAGGCGAACGTCGGGCCATCTATGGTTGCATGCTGCTGCTGCGCGACAGCGCCAGGCTGTTTTCAAGCGTGCACGTGCTCTGGTGTGCGTGCTTGGCTATCCGCTTGCGCTGCTTGCACGAGGATACACCTGTGCTTGGTTGGCGGTAGGCGAACGGCCAGCCATCTGCGACATTCTGCAATAGCATGCTGCAGTTGTGTGGCGGCGCTAGGCTGTTCCCGGGCGTGCAAATGCTCTGTTGCCCGTGTTTGGCGGCTCTGAGGTGGCCGTGCAGTCGCAGGCTCAGCGGGCCGGCGGCAGACGATGGCGGAGGTGCAAGATGCAATAGCGCAACTCTCCCCGGAGGACCAGCAGTACATAGACAAGGCGCGCCTCGGCACGTGGCCGCCGCCGCACGGCCCACCTTTGCTGCACTGCCTGCGCTGCGGTAACCCGCGGCATGCCTGGCGCGCGCTGACTCGTGCGCGCGAGAGGTGTCGCTCCCGCTGACGGGGCCCCGTCCAGTTCCGCATCATATCAGCGCGCAGCAGGCATGCGCGCGGGGTTTGGAAAGCGTCGAGGCCCGCGCCCGTGCGCGCGCGCAGCTGGGCAAGGACCTGGCGGCGCAGCGCAAGCAGCTGCGCCTGTTCAGGCACCCGCTGCGCACGCTGTACTACTTTGGCGCGTGCGCGGGCGGCGCGGCCGCGTCCGGCGCGCTGTGGCTGGCGCGGCACCGGCTGACGCTTTACCTGCTGGTGCCCGCGCTGCTGGCATACGCCGGCCTGAAGGCCACAGGTGCGTGGGGCCCGCGCCGGGCCTCGCTGCTGTCAGGTGCTGCCTGCACCGCCGCTGTGCTCCGCGCGCTTTGCAGTGCCGGTGCCTGCCCGCCCGGGTCCGCCTCCCCGCTCATGACAAACATGTGCTGCGTGTGCTGGTCGCCGTGCCGGCCACGCAGCGCTGACGGCGCCGCCCTGTCCTGGGATGCGCTTTCGCCCTGTGCCAGCACAGGCTGCATGAGCGGGGACGATGCGGGAGCCTGCCCCTGGTTGGCAGGGCAGTCCGCCATGTGGAGGCTGCCGGGCCGCACAGCTCAATGATGCAGGCATGCTTGCCAGGACAGCCCTAGCAGCGGCTGCTGTCTGGTGCTGTGACCAGGGCGGTCGCGGGGTACCGACCCTGCGCGCCTCCAGGCCAGTGGAGCGGGCAGCTGGAGCAGGCGGAGACGACGGCGGGGTATGCGGTGTGGTGGGTCGGCCTGGGCGTGCTGTCGTCCATCGGCCTGGGCACGGGCATGCACTCCGGCCTTCTCTTCCTGTTCCCGCACATGCTGAAGGCGCGCGCCCCCCCGCCCCCGGGGCTCACGGTGTGTCGCCGGCGGCTCGCGCGTCGCCTTTGGTCTGTCTGCGTCTGTATAAGCAGCGGTCCTGCAGGGTGGGCACCGCTCTCGGCACGGCTCGCCTGCCAGCTCTGTCCCTCCCTTCCGCCGCGCTTGGCAGGCGCTACCTGGGGAGGCGCGCCGCGCTTGTGCCTGGCGCGCGCCGCCCGGGGAGGCGCGCCGCGCCGCAGCTCCTGAGCGCGGCGCGCGCGCAGGTCTGCCTGGCGGCGGAGTCGTGCGGGCACCTGGGCTTTGACGCGCGCGTGGACAAGTGGTGGAGCTCCGAGCTGTTCCACTGCGGGGCGGGGCCGCGGCGCGACGTGCACTTCCACGACATCTTTCTGAAGGCGCGCCCCCGCCCCGACCGCGCCCGGGCGCGCCTGTGAGCCCTGCGCGGCTATGCGCGCACCCCAGGCTGGGTCACTGGGTCAAATGATGAGTCAAAATCAGAGCAGGCCGCGTTGTCGCATGCACAACCCGCAGCGGCCTCGCCGCTTTAGTGCGCGCACGAGCGCAGCGCGCCGGCGGCCGCGCCGCGCAGGTGCTGCCGGCGGCGATGCTGTGGGGCGCGGGGACGGCGATGGGCGAGATCCCGCCCTACGCTTTCTCGTACCACGCGGCGCGCGCCGGCATCCGCAACGAGGAATGGGACAGCATCTTCGCCGTGCGCCCGGCGGCCGAGGGGCAGGGCCTGCTGGAGGCATCCATCAACCGCATGAAGGCCTGGATGCTCGGCTTCATCCAGCGGTGCGCTGGCGCCGTGGTGGGGGCGGCCCTGCGCGGGAGCCGCGTAGCCGCGCGGCTGCGGTGATGATGAGAGTTGGCGGCGGCCAGATAGGCCGGGCGCTGCTTCTGGACCGAGCGCGCGTGCGGCGAGCCTCGTGGGCGGCGAAGACTCTGTGCTGAACAGGAGCTTGGGTCGGTGGTGACAGGCGCGTCGCGCGCGTGCAGGCACGGCTTCTGGGGCATCTTCCTGCTGGCGGCGTGGCCCAACGCGCTGTTCGACCTGTGCGGCATCTGCTGCGGCCACTTCCTCATGCCCTTCTGGCAGTTCTTCGGCGCGACGCTCGCGGGCAAGGCCGTCGTGAAGGCGCGCCCAGGGCCCTGGCCCTAACCCTACCTGGCTGCTGCGCGGGCGCACGGCCAGGCAGCGCATAACAGCGCCCTCCTTGCTGCTGTGCCCGCCGGCCAGGGGAGCCGCGCGAGCGGCCCAGTTGCGCTGGCCTGTGGTGCATCAGCGCCCCCGGCGGCGCCAGCCTGTGGCGCGCGCCTGCAGGCGCCGACGGCGCGCCGGCGCTGCGCGCAGGTGAACATGCAGGCGCTGGTGCTGGTGAGCGTGTTCCGGCGGCAGACGCGCGAGCGGCTGATCGAGTGGCTGGAGTGGGCGCTGCCGGCGCGCGTGCCGCTGCTCTGGGACCGGCTGGGCTACACGCGCACGCCCGCGCAGATGCTGCACGCGGCCGTGGTCGGCAAGATCCGCGGCTTCCAGGCCGGCGTCGCGCGGCGGCAGGCCGCCGCGCAGCTCGACCGCCGGTGCGGCCGCCCGGGGCGGGGC
>JAABUH010003933.1_pt1 | contig 12370 bp, 18 predicted proteins | sample 5559121 | NCBI WGS metagenome assembly JAABUH01 (sample SAMN10711871, study PRJNA513364) | rock metagenome | isolation source: Antarctica rocks | place: Antarctica: Victoria Land, Battleship Promontory nord | collected 2015-12-28 | reverse complement strand
GAGACTAAGCCTTTCATCATCCTTCATCTTTCATTCGACGAAATCAATCTCGACTCTCTTTGCACGACCCCACGCTCTTTACGACCCGGCTCCCCCTTCCTACCCTCAACGACCGCTCCAGACCGACTCACCAGCTCCCAAGATCGACAGCTCTACCGAAGGCTTGTTGTGATTGCCATTGCCATAATCGACCGCACCGGTCATCACGCTCTTTACGCTCACTAGCAAGTACTCCAGCCTGGGTGAGTACATTAACTCGAGGACAAACGACTTGCATTCTCCGGACCGAACTAGGCTGACGTCCGGTATCGTAGCACCGTAGCGGATCACTGACCTCCGCTCTACCTCTCCGGTATCAACAGTGCTTCCTACCTCGACTGTCCATTCGTATCACCTCCGACAACCAATCCGATATTCAAAAGCCGAGCGCTCCGCTTGAACATCCTACGAACACCTCGACATGCTCGTCTGCATCCTCGCCCTCCTCGTCCTGCCCGCGACCCTCTTGTTCGCCGACGCCAAAGTCCATGAGCGCACCCGCTCTCGTTCCCGCTCAACCCACGCCCCAGTCATCAAAGCGGGGGACGAGACCTCCCTCGACAAGCGCGACAGCTATGGTGGTCGGGCCACATTCTATGATGTCGGCTTAGGCGCTTGCGGTGGCTACAAGTGAGTCGTGCCCCCTCCCTCGATGGACGGTTAGAATACTTGTTGACGAGCCTCAGCGTGAGATCCGACTGGATCGTCGCGCAAAACTCAGCACAATTCGGATCATCCTACCCCTCGCCCAACTGCGGGAAATCCATCACCATCTCCTACGGCGGTGTCACCGCCGTCGCGACGATCCAGGATGAATGCCCGTCGTGTGGTTATGGGTCACTCGATATGAGCAGGGGACTGTTTGATCACTTTGCGGTGAGTAGACCATGTTGAAGCGAGTAAGGCTTACTGATGGGTGGACGTAGAGTGAAGATTTAGGACAGTTTCAGATGTCTTGGTGGTATAACGATGGATCGAGCAACCAGCAGACCACGACGTCGGTGGGTTTCCTGCAGCTCTCTGCGGGAGATGAGCTGATAGAAGCAGCAAACGCCCACTTCGACTTACGTCGCTCCGACGAGCACATGGACGCCTCCCACAACGACCTCGACGACGCCGACCTCCACCTGGGTTGTAAGTCGCCCACGACTGTCTTGACATCGCTGACGACTGGCAGGCACCAACGACGACCTCCACCTCGACGACTCCTACGATGACCAGCACTTCCACTACCTCACCTACTTCGACCCTCTCATCCTCCGTATCCGCCTCCCCCTCCGCCTCCCTCGCCTCCTCCCTCTCTGCCTCCCCCTCGGCCTCAATCTCCGCCTCCGCCCCCGCCTCCGCCTCCGCCTCCGCCTCCGCCTCCGCCTCCGCCTCCGCCTCCGCCTCCGCCTCCGCCTCCGCCTCCGCCATTTCAGCATCATTCAACGCGACCTCAATCTTCCCAGAGTTCGTGACGACCACCTCAAACTTCACTGCCACGTCCACGGCGTCCTCCGCAGACCCGCTGCCCACCATTGCACAGGCCGGGCAGGCGGAGGGGAACCTCGTGCTCTTCAATCAGGCGGTCGCGTATCTCGGTCATATCGTCGTCGTCGGGGCCGGCGGGAAGTAGGGGAATCCAGGGATGAGGAGTGGCAGCTCTCCCCTCGCTCAACCCAAAAGCCCAATTTCATCCTTCTTTCCTCGGGCATCATGTATCTTCATCGCTATAGCATAATAATTCGATTCCCTCGTTGCGCCTCTCCACTCTTTTTTGTACCTCTAGGTGCTTGGGAGGGGAGCTCGACTGCGGAGGACGATGTGTACCACTGTATGCAATCTGCCTTGTCCAGCTTTGCCTTCCGTGCGCTTCTCTTAGTTTACCTCGAACGTGCATCCGTGTCATCGATTACGCGACCTGTGATTGCATGGGAAAAGCTCTCCTTATGCTCTGAAGTCAAAACGCCCGCGTTCTTCCTGTTTTTGCACCAGCGCTGGAGCTTTATCATAACCTTGGCATTCAACTCGTCAGGGCTCCTTCATTGCCCTTCACCTTGATCTGCGTTGACTTCAGTCAGAAAGGGGAGCTGGATTGACGAGGACGATTTATTCCATCACATGCAATCTCCCTCCCTCTGCAGACATCCAAAAATGCATCACCATCACCCATTACACCACCTATTGCCCCACCTATCCAACGCGGCCAACCCCGTCCCCGGACTGCCATCCCCCTGATCCGCCTCCCCACCCAAAAACCCGTAACTCGCATTGGCAGTGACGCCTCGTATCGGGCACCTGAATCCCAGGAAGACAGGGCAAGCGCGGTCGACGGCGTTACACACGCTCAAGCAGGGTAAGAGCTCGTCGTATTCGTACCCCGGGACCACAGTCGGGTTGCGAGGAGACGCTGGCGTTCTGAATATCGTTTGCGCTGATGGCGGACTCGAGAGGGACGAACCGGAAGAAGCGGAAGAGGTGGTGGAGGAGGAAGCGCACTGAGGTACGACGACTCGGCATACCCAATCGCGATACGCAGCGTGACAGTCCGCACAGCTCGAGAGGTGGGAATAGAGGTCCCGCCCGCATGCCGTGGTGAGAAGGGAGGTGGTGAAGGACTGGAGGGATATGGTGATGAGTCTCGTGATGTCAGAGGGGAGGGCGGTGATAGGGTAGCTGCTGGAGCCTGTTGTATTTGGGGGGAGGGGGGCGGCGTAGGCTATTGATGGACAGAGAGGGGTGGGGACGACGAGTTGGCACGGGAAGGAAGCTAGATTGACGTATTAGCACACTTCCCCTACGAGCTCCATGGAATCCGAGTGAGGTAAAGTGTGTGGGAGCCCCCGGCTGACCTTCCTTCGTGCTGAACCAGATCGCCGCGCTCGTCACACCTCTCTCATCCACGATCCAAGCCGTATAGTTCGTCTCCGCCAACAACTCCCCCACGACCCACATGGTGCGAAACCCCTCTTCCCCGCCGACGCTCATCCAGCTCGTCGTGGCGTTCACAAACGTATGCCTCGGATCGGCCACTGCTCCTGTCGATGAGTTCGCAGACTGGACTGCGCACAAGCTGTTGTCGAGCCCGTCGAGGGTTGGCGAGGAGGCGGTGAGCACGAGGATGAGGGAGAGATTGGTTGAGAGGGAGGTCAGGTTGGATAGGGGGGATGGGTAGGTTGGGAGGGAGAGCTGAGGAGGGGGCAGGGTGTAGTTTGGGTAGGAAGGCTGGGGATGGGGAGAGGAGAGGAGAAGAGGGGAGAAGAGGAGGAGGGAGGTGGAGGTTGTGTCGCCGAGCAGCGGGGCGGCGGGAGAGAGGGAGTGCAGCGGGGCTAGTCGGACTCAGTATAGTCATGTTGATGATCAGAGACCTGAGCGCGGACGTACCGTCTCCCGCTATACCAATCTGTACGACAACGTTCCCCTGCCCCAATACACTTCCATCCACACTCCCATCCACCCTCAACCCCATCCCCAAGAACACCGCCACTCCGACCTCCTCCCCCGTCGAAGTCCAATTCGCGAACCCCATATCCCACTCCAATAACCAAGTCGTCCCCGCCCTGCTTCTCCGATTCGCCCGCCCCACTCCTCCCGACTCACGATCTGCAGACGGACGAGTCCCGAGATTGAACACCGTGGGAGAGGCTGTGGAGAGGAGTACGGAGGGGATGAGCGAGGTGTTGGCTCCGAGAGAACAGATGTTGAGGGTGATATAAAGGGATGAAGTGGTGGGCAGGTCCAGCTGGATGGTTGGGGCTGTGGAGTTGAGAGGTGGGAGGGTGAGGAGGGAGGGGAGACCGGAGATTGAGATTGTGGAAATGGCTGAGGGGGAGGGGTTAGATGAGGAGGAGTGGGACGTGGTCTCTTGGGCTAGTCCGTGGGTGGGGTGTAAGAGGGAGAGAAGCGCGATGAAGAGGAGGATGAAGGTCGATAGCGGGGCGAGCCGAAGCGGGGGTGTTTCTGGGGGTCGAGGTGGTTTGCGATGCGTTGGACATCGCGTCGGGACAGATTTCCGACAATCTCTCATGGCAAGTTCATCACTATCCCATAAAAAATGTGGATGACAGCTTGTCGATAGTCGTTCGAATGGTCCAGGGGAAGTGAAGTGAGTGTCCCCATTTTGATTTCCCTTTCTTCGGACTTGATATCGTACATAGAAAGTGACGTGTCATGCGAACCGCCGTCACCTACTCATCCAGCTTCCCACTGGCCCACAGGATGGCCAAAACAAGAACACCAAGGATGATAGGAGAGCTCATCGTCCCCAAGATGATCGCAATCTCTCTCCACTTCCTCTTCCCAGCCTCACCAGGCCCATCCGCCACCTGAACCTTCAACCTCTCCGGTCCATCCGTATAAAGTCGATCCCACGTATCGTCCAATATCCTACTCCACCCATCACTCTCGATCTTCGCGTCCTTATCCTCGGGACTCAAAAACTCGATCCGGTCCGCTGGGTAGTGGGCCAAGGTCGGGAAAGCACGTTGCGCCATCGCGGTTGTCTCCTCTTTGTCCCGTCCCATGGTGCCAAGTACACTCTCCTTCTTCCCCTTCACGGGCCAGCGGGGGACGAAGATGAAGGTGACGACGGATTGGCGCGAGCCAGAACCGGATGCAGTTCCGGAGCCGTGTCGAGGTGGGTAGGTCGTAAGTAAGTCTACATCGTCGACCTCCTTCGCCACTGGAGAGTTCCGCCATGATTCGAGGTAATTCTTGTCATCGTGAGGGAGGCGTTGGTACTGCGGCAGGATGGGCGACATGAAGCACGGGCCGAGTTTAGGAGGGTATCGTGTTGATGGTCGTTGGTGAAGGCGGAGTGGCTTCGCACTAGTTTCATGGGGCTTGACTACCACGTTCAACCACGTGCACCCAGCCTGAAATGTGAAACAAAGAAGAGCAGAGGCGGATGATATCAGGCAGACTTCCTGTTCCGGCCGGAATGGCTGGTTCTCGAGACTCTCTGCTCTACAAATTTGGCGTCGACTTCAGTACACCTCTCTCGAGCACTAGAAACACTTGCGCGTCAGCATAGGTGTTGGATCCTTGACGACTTTGTATAAAAGCCCGGCGGAGCCCCAACGAGATCGACCCATTCCTTTGAAGGGATTCTCCTCCCTTACTCGGCTCCGCGTTGTTCCCTTTTCGCTTCTCGACCGAATTTGCACCCGAGATACCCGATTCAAGATGCCACGATCAACTCCCCCTCGGACCGTCACCCTACTTCTCCCTTCCATCGCCTCCTCCTCATCATCCTCTTCGACGACAGCGATGTCCGCTCGCCAAACACCCCAAGTCGACTTCGAGGTCCTGATTCACACGCAGAAGCTCGCGGCGGAATCTGGCCAGTTTTTCGACATCATGAGCTTCATGACACCTGCTCAGCAGAAGCGGTATCTCACGAGTCTCGCTCCGTATCAACCACTTCCGCAGTCCACTTCGATACCCAATTCGGTGCCTGTTCCTCCCGACCCAACTCCAAAGCGACCAGCCGGGGTTGTGCCCGAATCCGGAATTGTGCTCGAGCCTGGGCAACCGGCAATACCCCCAATCGTCATTCCACCACTTGAATCCCCCACTCTGCCACCACCAAAGAAACCCCGACCTCAACCAGACCTATCTCATCTACACTGGAAACAGCGTCAAAAGCGATTAGCAATGATCGCGTCCGGCGAGATCGGCGAGGATAGCGATCTGTTCATTGAGAAGGATAGGGAGGGGCCTGGGACCTCTCTGGGGATATCGCAGCATGGGAAGAAGGGGGAGATTGATCGGGAGGCTATCCAGAGCAGTGCGAGTTACTGGTGCGTTGGCGTCCTCTCCAGCTGCTCGTCCAGCCGCGAAGACTAGCTGGCTACGTAGAGAGTTAGATTGAGCTGACGAGGTTAGGAACCACCTTCTCGTGCAAGCCCGGAAATCCCGAGGGCCACAGTGGGACTACAACACCCAAATCTATCAGATCGACCGGTCCTCTTCAGACCACTATACACACATGTCCAAGCCGCACTCAAACACTGAATTCAAGGTCGATCCGGCGGAGGAAGGTGTGCGGAGGGGAACGGCGAACGGACATGAGCACCAGACGCCGGGGGCGTCGTCCTCTTCCGGTCCGGGTGACTCGGGACGAGCTATGAGGACGCCTTCGACTGGGAATCTGGGAGCGACACCGAGAAGCTCGGTAGAGGTAAACGGGAGCCAGAGTCAGGGGAGGTTGCCGGCGCATCTACAGTCAATGGGTCAGGGGCAGGGGTATACGCCTTCCCTTCCGATCTCCCACCTCTCGCAACACCAATCACATCAGCATCATCAATCACAGCAACCACAGCATCAACACCAATCACAACTCCAACAAGCACAACCCCAAACACAATTCCAGACAACACGACTCCCGCACCAGTCCCCACCCCTCCAACCCCAGATGTACCAGAATCCTCAACAAGCCCGAATCAACCCCGCCCAACTCGCCCAACTCCAGCTCGCGCAAATGGGCGGACTAAATCCCGCCATGCTCCAGATGGCGCGGAATGCCGGTAGCGGTGGTGGTGGGCCAGGACAGAATGTCAATCCCGCTTCGATGGGAGGGATTAACCTCGCGTCGCTCTCTTTTTCGCCGGGGATGAACCAGGCTGGAGCAGGTGGGACGGCGGGAGCTGGGGTGCATGGGATGCCGGTGATGGGAGGAGTGAACTCGCTCGGTCAACATAATTTCGCTGGAGGGATCGGACCAGGACAAGGACAAGGCCAAGGACAGATGTTGGGTAGCGGACAGGGTGTTCAGGCGCCAATGCTTGGTGGCGGATGGGGAGAGTATACTTCATAGGAAGGCGTGGCTTGTCGCACTCTTGGGATCTACGATGCATTCTTCCATCCTACTCTATTCAATGCGGTTCTCGATGATGGTAGTTATGCACAGGATGGGAGCGATATATGGAGACGGAGACTTCGGGACTGACGACTCGAAGAACGGGTTTTATCTACTATTACTAATGGTGCCGACGGATCGGGACGACGAAACGAGAGTCCGCGATAGGAGGGATCGTTGGTATTGCACATTGGAGGGTGAATGAGACTTTGACGCCTTCAACTTCCTTGCTCGAGCGTATACTCCCCTATACAAGGGCGTACGGATGTTGGTGTTGAGCCATGCTCGGTTCAAGTGGATGCCCTGCGCGTTACTTCATTGAGTTTCGCCTGTATCTTCGCGTTGAGGATGGCCGGATACAGCATGCTGAGCGTGAAAGTCGGCTGATATCGACAACCCATAGTCGCCACACTCACAGCTCACAGATGGCCTCTTTCTCGTCCTCCTCGTCCATCAGCTGCCTTACGACAGTACTCAGCTGGCTCCGCTTGAGGACGATAGTCTGTGGATGTCGAGGGTTTCTTAGCGGCGGACCCGACGGATCTTGATCACTTACGTCTAGCTTCTGCATCAGTTGCTTCCTAATCTCATTCCTTGTTGCCAGAGTGGGCTTCGCCATAACCGCTTGTGTCCATCTTTTGTTCGCTGATGCGTCTTGGAACATGGGTCGTGCAATACCGAGTCGGCCACACAGCGCATCGCCGTCCAGACCGGAGAGCTTAGTAAGGATATCGCGATTAGAAAGAGCGGCGAGCGCGCGAAGTTCGAGATTATCGTGAAGAGCCTCGGCATCAGGCGGAGGCCTTGGCGGAGGATCGCTCGATTGGGGAGGCTGGACCCTGTCCGAGGCATCCGTGGGTGTCGATCGCATGGTAAGACACTGCTCTTCTTGCTGACGTATCACCTCTTTCTTCGCCGCGCTATACTTGATCGCCAGAAAGCGTCGGTTCGTGAGGGAGTGATGCACGGCGTCTAATGACAGATTCGTGAGGAGGATTCCCATGATCTCATCTACATCCATCGGGTCGATGCGCTCAATCTCGGTTCGCAATCGAGCTACCTCGTCGGAGGATGGCATGAGAACTGACGGATTTCGACCGGGTTGAACGATGCCGAGGTTCATGTTCAGCTCTGGATCCTCGTGAAGCACCCCGAGAGTCTCGGCGATCTTTGCATCGAGCTGTTCGCGGTCGTGCAGAAGCGGGATGAGGCTAAGATCGTGCTTGACTAGCGCCTTTACAGTTGGCTCGATGTACGCTTCAGGTACCGCTTTGGCGCACACGAAGCTCCTGACGCGGATTCCGACCCGTCTCGCCAGAGCTGTTTTACGCTGCTCAGGACTGCGCGACCGAATGTCGTCGGTTGTGTCTGGAGCCTACAGCAACATCAGCCATAGCTAGTCCGAAAGAATCACGACTCGCTTTTGGCTCGTCGGAAGAGATATCGGTCCTGCCTCGGCGATCTGTCCTCACAGGACTAGATGACCGACGATTGGGAATGGCTTGTCGCCCATAGCCCATAGAGACACCCAGCGCACGACGCTCGGCCACTTTCTCCGGCCTCAGCTTACGCGGCTCGTGAAGAGTGACGGATACGATCTGGCCACCGACGCGAGTGCCATTCATCGTCCTAATCGCGTGCGCAGCTTGTGCTATATCAGCCTTCAGTCACGGGGCGTGCAGCAGACTTACCTTCGTCTGGCGTCTGGAAGCTGACGAAGCCGTACCCTCGGCTCTGTCCTTCCTCGTCCCTCATGACGCGAGCGCTTATGATGCGGCCGACCTCGAGATTGCCATCAGCTCACATTTGGTAATCGCAGGTCGATCCAACTTACCGCCTCGAACAGCTTCCCTAACAAGTATGAAGTGATTTGCGATTCCAGATTCTGAGTATCTCTCAGTACGTTCGACGGTGCCACCGAGGCGGAACTACCTTCACGAAGACATTGCTGTAGTCCACCAAGCCAGAACTGCTCTTCGAACCGGGGCCATTCACCGGGGCGGGCCGGATATGTTGGCCAGGACCTGTCCATAAGAATCAGCTCGTCCAACAGTGGACCTAAAATAGTCACCATGTAGGATATAGGTGCCGTCATCCGCCATGAGACCCGTCGCCTTGATCCCTCCACCCGGGATTTCATCCACAGTCACGCTCCACGTCCTGTGCCGAGTATGAGTTGCGGGTTTAAGACTGGACAAGCTGGTCCTGCTGCTGTTCGACCATTGACGGGAGTGCTCTGTCATATGACGCGGACTCGGAGACCCATGTGCAACGGAGCCGACCCCGATAGTCCCTGCAGGCGAGAGAGGCAAATCTTGTTGACGCAGAAAGTGATCATGCTCCGTCCAGGGTGGCGTGAAGGATCCCAAGGGCGGGGTATGGGGATAGCCGATGGTAGCGAAGGCAGTCGCGGGGGGGAATGAGGTCGAGGGCGTCGGCAGCCCGGTGCGACTTTGGGGACAATGAGCAAGAGCCTTATGAATGTGAAGCGCTTTTGCCGGAAGAGCGGGCTTGTACGATCCGACTCTTCCCTGGCTGAAGACTGGTACGTTGACCGGCGGAGGGAAAAGCATCGAAGGAGGTGGCAGGGCCAAACAGAGAGCACGCGGCATCGCGGTGACCAGGTTTTCAGCGCAGATGACGCTTCATCTGCGATAAGCGAGATCTCCGTGAGACACGAAGACTCACAGCTGCCAGCCCTTGATGATACTACCCGTCTGACCGAATCCGACCTCAAATCTCCTTGCCTCATTCTCGAACCAAAACTCCACCCTCGCGCCCCACTTGGAGTTCGCCGGACCATCCGCTGGTGTATCGCCAGAATTGTCCGCCCAGACGCTGACCTGTCTGAGAGAGCCCCACTGCCTCACCACGTCGAAAAGCTCGCCTGGACTCGGACATGACGCCATGAAGCCAGCCGTCGCCGTGCTCTCTAGAGGTATCTCCGGGAATTGCATGAGCATAGTCGGTCGAAGGTAGCGAGCTGCCACTGGCGGGTCTGGAAAAGGTACAATGTGTGGCGCCGGGTATGGAGAGATGAAAACCCCGCGCTCCACCATGAAAGGATGGATAGGAAGGGTCGCCATGGCTTTCTCGACTGGGCAGACACAATATCAGAGTCAGCTTGGCCGAAGAATTGTACGACACTTGCCATTGTACATGTTGTCGAACTCGAGGGCGCCTTTGGGAGATCAACATCACGTCCCTGTAGGCTGAATCCCACTCACCCCCGCGAGGCATCCAGTCCTGATACGCATTCTGCGCGAAGGAGCCGCCGAGGTCCACCACGCGATGAAGTTTGATGCGCACGGGCATGCACTCGCGGAGAGCATGAGCGATGGCATGTTCGACGAGATCAGGGGGCACATGGCTGATGAAGAGCGTGGATGAAGGCTTGGTCCGATGAGCTGAGCGGTATTGCGGAAGTACGTCTGACATACCAAGTGGGGGTGAGGACGTGGCATATAGCCTGGATACGGCGTCCACCCGCGGGCTGTATTCATGAGCATCCCCCCTACCGCTGGTCGCATTGCTTGTGAGCCTCGAAGATGTGTCAAGTGTGGAGGTAGACCGAGTATAGGAAGGGACGATGCTTGTTGACTCCCCAAGAAAGCCTGCAGAGATCATGATCAGCCCGGCTGCACCACCTTGTCCCGTTTCGAGCGGATAGAAGTTCACACTCACCTCGTTCGGCATTCCTGATCCTATCGGTGCCATGCCACCTCCCGAACGTCCAGTGTCTCCCGGCATCCCTTCTGCCGATGCCGCTTGTGGATGGATCAGACCGGGAGGTAAGATATGAGGAGCAGTGGGTAGACGAGGAGCTTGCGGGTCGGTGGGCGCAGAGCTAGGCGATGCTGTTTGCGAGTCTGCTAACTGCAAAGCGGCAGCCGGGGGAAAGGCTCGTGCTCCGCCGTTCGATCCGCCTGACCCGGATGGGACGACACCGGAAGCTCCAGGAGCCCCTCGTCCCTCAGGACCTTTTGAGGAGATTCCGAGGTTGATGGTCGGCGTAGAGGTCTGCGTCGGCGTGGCGAGGGAGTCACCGGCCATCGACATGATGGACAATGTTTGTAGTCTGATGGCGAATGTGGAGAAGGGTCACGTTAGCCTAGTCCCCTGAAGTAGGAATGGTGGGAACACGGAGAGGCCAAGACGAGATGGTGATGAGGAGGCCTGACTAGTCTCGCTGATCCTTCCCACGTTGCCGATCCGAGAAAACCGATACAAGCTACTCACAGTCTACAGCTGGAACCATATACTGACAATAGGTCAGAAAGCTTGGAGCGTTTTGCCCACTCTCAATGCCTAACTGTGGACAAGTCATAGGGATCACCCAAAAGAAGAGAACAAATCGAGAGGAATGGGGAAAAGAGAAGGAATGAGAAGACTAACGCAAGAAGTCAGCGACAGGGACCCGGATTTCAGATTTATGCCGAAGCTAAGTCGAAAGGAGGGTCGGTCACCAGAGACATCCGTCATAAAGCGTGTTCTGCCTCTCGATGCGAAGATGGCCCCGAAGAGTGTGCAAAGTTTCCTGTGCTGGCGAGGCTGTAGGGTGAGCAGATTTTCAGCACTCACACTCTGCTTGCCTCCATGTCGGTCGTCGGAGCAGTCAAGGGGATGGCATTATCCCGGAGTCTGTGCATGTACCATCACGATCAGGGAATATAGCGGCGATCAAATCGAGATATTGAGTTTGATGATGATTTGGGGAAATTTGAACATCTTCGGTGTGATCGAGCCTATACTCCGGAATACTGCCTGAGTGAGTGAATAGATAGTCTCTGTGCAGAACGAATGGTGTTGTCTGCTCATCTTCTGTTAATGGTTATTGAAAAGTGCGAGGGCCATCGTCTACCGAATCTCCCGTTCAATTTATGAACTCAGGCACGAAAACAATCGCGTCGGAAAGTAAAAGCAAAGTAGCGAGGTATACATCTTTTTCGGACGACAGCCACCATACCAAGATAGGACGACATCAACACGCGACAGGCAAGATGCCCCGTGTTATCCGTGCAGGCACGATCATCCTCTTGGTCTCCTTCCTTTTCGCCCTGCACTACCTTCTTCCGACCTGGCATCAACCGCCATTGCCGGATGCCTATACCTCCAGCAGCTCCTTTGTCTCTCCTCACAGCCCTCTTTCCCGCTCCAAAAATCATGCGCAGGCTTCAAGGGATGTGGTCGATGTCGACTCGAAAGGCCTGACGAGATTCGTTCCGGGCAAGACCAGTCGGCATCCTATAGAGCTCCTGATTGACCGGGCGAAGGTGCAGGCCGCACAGCAGGAAGCGAGGATCAGGGAGGTCGTGACTCTGGAGGATGCTGTTGAAGAATATGAGATGGGATTCGGGATGAAGCCGTCAAGGGGATTCGAGCTATGGTGATTGACCGGCGGAAGAGCATAGCCAGGTTCACAATGGCTATGCGTCTGTGGCAGCCTTATGCTGGAATAGTCGGTCAGAGCTGACGGGAATCTTTCACCCA
>JAABUH010003932.1_pt1 | contig 12372 bp, 14 predicted proteins | sample 5559121 | NCBI WGS metagenome assembly JAABUH01 (sample SAMN10711871, study PRJNA513364) | rock metagenome | isolation source: Antarctica rocks | place: Antarctica: Victoria Land, Battleship Promontory nord | collected 2015-12-28 | reverse complement strand
CTGGAGTGCTACACGTTGGGCGCCTTGGCGCGGGCAGCTTGCGGCACCGTACGTGCCAGCCCTGCCGCCTGCCTGCATGGCAAGGGGTGGGGACAGCCCGGCGACGGCGACTCGGTCCATGGCGAGCGCGGGCAAACGCCGCTGACGCCGCGCGCGCGCGCGCGCGCAGGGCTACGCCGGCAGCATCGAGGCGGACCTGCGCGCCGCGCGCGCCGCGCCGCCGGGCAGCCGCCTGGCCATGGCCGTGCAGGTGAGGCCCACGGGCGCGGGTGGGGCAGCCCATGGGCCAGCGCGTGCGCATGTGCATGCCGCCTCCCGTGGCGCACCCGGTGCTGCCTGGGGTCCCGTGCCGGCGAGCCCTGCCCGAACGGCGCGCGTGCGCGCACCGCGCGAGCGGCTTTACAATCGTGTGGGGTTGCCTGCTCTGCCAGCGCGCTGCTGGTGAACCTGAAGGCGCCCCGCCGGCAGGTGCGCTTGGGCGAGAAGGAGGCACTGGACAGCATGCTGCGCTGGTTCGAGGCGCGCGCAGACCGCATCGGCTCCCTCGAGTTCTACCAGGTGCCCCCGCCACACTGAGCAGCAGCCATCAGTGATAGCCTGCTTGCTTTCAAGCACGCAAGCCCGGAATGTGCAGTGAAGTACGGCCTCCCTCCAAATGATGCGTTCCAAGGCCCTAACGGGGACGGCGCGCCCTGAGCGCGAGCGCGCGGTGCCGGGGCAGGAGCGGCGCCTCAAGACTCTGGGCCTGCTGGACGACGAGGGCGGCAGCACATATGACGCTTTCTTCAAGGACGGCATTGCGTGAACGCGCGGTTGCTGCTGGGACATGCATCGAGGGCGATCACTCATGCCGGGGTTGCATGCCGGGATATGTGAAGATTTGAACGGCGTGTGCAGCTGTCACGCTCCCGCGGTTTCAGCTCCCGCGGTATCCGCACAGGCCCTGTGCTCCCCTCCCTTCCTGCCACGAAGACTCCTTTTGCGTGAGGTGCTTCGGCCTGTAGACGCTGCTAAAGCTCTTGTGTGCTTGGAAACGCACCGAGCGCATGCAAGGCCGTTGCAGCCGTGACGAGCACCGTGCTTGTCGAGCGTGGGCTAGGCACACACGCGCAGGGCAAGCACCCTCAGCATGAGCACACCCTCAGCAAGCTGCTGCGCAGCAGCGGCACAGCCCGACCTGTGCGGCACTCACAGCGCCCCAGAAGCGCCGGGCCCGGCCGGCCGCTCTGCGCCACGCGCAGGCGCGCCTGCAAGCGCTTGCCCAGCAGCAGTGCAGCCCGGCCCCGGTGACGCTGCTGACGCCTCCGGGTTGCCGCGGGGCCGCTCTGGCCGCTCCGCGCCCAGCACAAGCACGCCACCGGCAGCCTGCGTTCCGGCAGCAGGGCCCCCCGCCGCCGCGGCCGACGGCGTGGTGGAGGTGCTGGGCCTGGCCTGCCGCTTCCCGGAGTCCGCCAGCGCGGGCGCGTTCTGGCGGAACCTGGCCGCCGGCGCCGACATGCTCACCGCGGACGCGCGGCGCTGGCCGCCCGGCGCGCTGGGCACGCCGGCGCGCTGCGGCAAGCTGCCCAACGCGGACCGCTTCGACGCCGGCTTCTTCTCCGTGCACGGCAAGCAGGCGCAGGTGCGCGGCGCCCGCCTAGCGCCCGCCTGACGAGTCGGCCGCGCTGTGCCGGTCGCCGGGCGGTGTAAGCACGGAGAGCGCGCTGCCGGCGGCGAGATGGCCAGCGCGGGCCGCTCTGGCGCCGGCCGCTTTGCCGTGCCGAACACTGAGTCGCGCAGGCAAACGCGCGTTTCAGCGCTTCACAGCTTCGTCCATGCAGCAGCAGACCTCGGTTCTCTTACAATCGGTACCCACAGTTGGCAGGGTGTCTGAGTGCTTAAAGGCTTGCCTTGCCAGCACGGCGTGCTGAGCGCGCGCTGCCGCGCTCACGGGCGGGCGCGCCGGCGCGGCATGGACAGCGCATGGACCCGCAGCTGCGCAAGCTGCTAGAGGTCGCGCACGAGGCCTGGGCGGACGCGGGCGTGGACCCGGGCGCGCTGCGCGGCAGCGCGCGCGCGGGCGTCTACGTCGGCGCGTGCGGCAGCGAGGTGCGCGGGCGGCTTCTCTGGAAAGCACTGGCATGAGCCTGGGGCCGCACATGCACGCAAGCGCGTGGCAGCGGTGACAGCACGGCTGCGCGGCCCCGCAATCATCCAAAGTGCGGCGCTGGCTCTACATGGCAAGCTGGTACCGTCTAGACGCACGCATAATCTGCTGTGTGCGGTGCTCGCGCCAAAACTAGCTATACACATGAAGTCAGGGTGAAAAGCGAGTCTGTGACACACCAAGCAATGCTGCATCAGGCATGCACGTGCTCGGGCTCAGCGCGCGCTGCACACGGGTGCAGGCGCACCAACTGTGGCTGGGCGACGCGGACGGCATCACCGGCTACGAGCACACCGGCTGCAGCGCGTCCATGTTTGCCAATCGGCTGTCCTGGACGTTTGACCTGCGCGGGCCCAGCAAGGCCATCGACACCGCCTGCTCGTCCTCGCTGACCGCCCTGGCCGAGGCGCGCAGTCCGCCCCGGCACGCGAAGTGGGCTATGGCCGCCCGATTGACACTGGGCCTGCATGGCTATCTGGCGGAAGCCAAGGACGGGAGAGGAGCTTCGCCAGCACGCCCATGCGCTGCGCTGGGCTGGCCGCGGTGAGGGCTGCCGCGCCCGCCCAACCGTTCGCCCTGGCTTGCTAGTTTGGCTCGGGGCAGCCAGCATGCTTGCAGCCGCCCTGCCTGGCAGGCAGGCTGCTGCGCGCCATGCCTGCCCCGTGCCATCTGCTGGGCGGTCCTGCTTTGGCGCGCCTGACCTGCCGATGTGTTGACGGGTTGCGCCCACGCCGCGACCAGGCGGGCGGCCTCCCCGGCCGCCCGTTGCTGCCGAGCACAGGGGCTCGTACCCTAACGCAGGCGCATGCGGAGCTGGCAGCCGGACGGCTGGACTGGGCGCTGGTGGGCGGCGCGAGCGGCCTGCTGCGTCCGCACCACTCGCTGGCCTTCGCGCGGCTGGGCATGCTATCGCCCGGCGGCGCGTGCCGCGCGTTCGACGCGGCGGCCGACGGCTACGCGCGCGCGGAGGGCGTCGCCGTGGTCGTGCTGCGCCGGCGGCCCGCGCAGCGCCCCGCGCAGCGCGCCGAGGCGGGTCCGGCGGCGCCGCACCCCGCGCTCCGCGCCGGCGACCCCGGCCCGCGCGCTGCTCCTACCCTACCACCTACCCTACCCATATTCTGGGCGGCGCGCCCGCCCTACGCGGCGGTCCTGGGCGCGGGCGTCAACAACGACGGCCACACGCGCGCGGGCATCACGTTCCCGAGCGCGGCCGCGCAGGCCGCGCTCGCGGCCGCGGTGTGCGCCGCGGCGGCCGTGCGGCCGGCGGAGGTTGCCTACGTGGAGGCGCACGGCACCGGCACGGCCGCCGGCGACGCGCAGGAGCTGGCCGCGCTGGACGCGGTGTACGGCGCGGGCGCGGGGCGGGGGCCCGGGTCCCCCCTGCTCATTGGGAGCGTCAAATCCAACATGGGCCACGCAGAGGGCTGCTCCGGCCTGGCCGGCCTCATTAAGCTGCTACTGGGCGGCGAGGCGGGCGCGCTGCCGGGCAACCTGCACTATGCGGCGCCCAACCCGGCCTCGGCCGGCCTGGCCGCCGGAACGCTGCGCGTCGTGGCGGCGCCGGTGGCCTGGCCCGGTGGCATCGCCGCCGTCAGCAGCTTTGGCTTTGGCGGCTCCAACGCGCACGTGCTGCTGCGCTGCGGGCGCGGGGCGGCGCACGCGCGGCCCGCAGCCCCAACCAGCCGCGATGAAACCCTGGGCAGCAGCCCCGAGCCGGCATTGGCCCGGAGGCTCCCGTGCGCTCTGCCATGCGAGCCCGCTGCGGGCATGGCCGCCGTGGGGGAGCCTGAGCTCCAAGTTAATCCGAGCACACGTGGTGCTGCCGAGACTGCTGCAGGCCTTGAGCCTGGCCCAGGGCTGCATGAGGCTCTGCCGCTGGCCGCGCGCACTCAGGAGGGCCTGACGCGGCTGGCCGCGGCCGTCACCCGCGCGGGTGCGGGGCGCCTCCTGGTCGCACGGCCACGAATATTGATTTAAATTGTAGTACATGCGGGCATGAGCTGTGCTATGAGCTATGTGGCTATGTGGCTATGTGGGGAATATGGCGCCGCTAAAACTCATGTTTTTCAATGCCTGACTCAGCCGCTATGTGTGGCTGATGTGCTTGACATCGCCGCTCCGCGCAGCAGTCACCGCCGGAGCGCTGATGTGGCGGCCCATGGCTCTGTGCGCGGGCAGGGGTCGCGGAGTGCAGCGCACCGCTGCGGCGCTACGCGCGCGCCCAGGGCGCCGACGCCGCGCGGCTGCCGTTCCGGGGCACGCTGGCGCGCGGGGGCGAGCTGCGCAGCGCGCGCGCCCCGCCCGCGCCGCTGCCAGTCTGGTTTGTCTTTCCAGGTCGGGCGCCCGCCCGACCTGCCTGCCTTGCCCTCACCAGGTTCCCTCCCGGTGCCTTCCCCTGGTGAACAGAACCTCCAGGAGACTACTGCGCATGTGTGCCCGTCAAGTTTGAGTGCACCAACTGATGCCGGGCGCCCGACCTCTGCTCCCACACGCCACGCTCGCATTTCAGCACCAGCTGACAGGGCTGGACCCCCTGGCCCTTACTGACGACTATCTCAGCTGCTGGCCACATGCAGGTGGTGTGACGAGTGGTGTGTAGTGTGTGGCACCGTGCCAGATGAACCACAGATGCAGGGTCCTCCTTCCTGCAGGGGGAGGCCGGCTGCGTGCAGGACCTGCGCGTCCGACCCTTGACAATGTCGGTCAAATCACTGTGATGCACTGTGACCATTTGCGGCCCCATGAGCCTGCCCAGCCTGCCAGCAGCAGCTCCAAGACCGTGCACGCATGTGCGCGGACACGCGGGGGCGCAGGCAATGGCAGCCAGTGGCCGCGCATGGCCGCGGACCTGCTGGCCTCCAGCGCCGCGTTCCGTGCCCTACCCTAACCCTATGAGGGTCGCAGGCAACGGCAGCCAATGGCCGCGCATGGGCGCGGACCTGCTGGCGTCCAGCGCCATGTTCCGCGCCCTACCCTAACCCTATGCGGGGCGCAGGCAACGGCAGCCAGTGGCCGCGCATGGGCGCGGACCTGCTGGCGGCCAGCGCCACGTTCCGCGCCAGCATGGCCGCGAGCGGCGCGGCCGCGGCCGCGCTCGGCGTCGGCCTCCTGCCCGAGCTGGATCGCGCCTGCGGCTTCACGCAGGCCACCCTCGCCGGGGTCGGCATTATCGCTGTGCAGGCGTGAAAGCGAGCCCGCCTGGACTGCTGGCCGCAGCGCAGCTGCAGCACCCAAGAAACCATCATCTATGACAGGCAGAAAGCTCTGCGCGACAGACGTGCTGTGTCCCGCGGGTTGGTGTCGTGCCGCGCATGATACCGAGCACACGCGCCAAGAGTGCTGTGCATTCCTCTGCCCTGCGCGCTGTGCGCTTGACGCCCTATCGCCGGGCCCCGTGGCGGAGACGCGGCGTGCTGGCAGCGGCGCTGAGCGAGCCTGGCGCGGGCGCCAGATCGGCATTGTGGACGTCCTGCGCGACGACTACGGCATCCGCCCGGCCGGCGTCCTGGGCCACTCCGCAGGTCGAGGCTGGGGCGGCTGCGGCGCCTGAGCCTGTGCCTCCAGCCTGTTCTGTGCCTGCCCACAGTCATGGCATGAAGCTTGCGCGGACAACAGTAGGCATTTTACGCGCTTGGCGTGCAGCTGAGCCTCCTCCGCAATTCGCCCCTGCACGTCAGGCATCTGCAATGCGTTTCAGTACCTGGCGCATGCGGCACATGCGCACAGACTCGCCAAACGTGCACACTCGCTGGCACCGCCAGCCACTCGTCCCCAGCAGGACGCCCACGGCGCGCGTGGCGCCCGCGCAGGGGAGATCACGTGCGGCTACGCGGACGGCGCGCTGACCCGCGAGGAGACGCTCGCGGTTGCCTTCCACCGCAGGCGCACCCCGCCGCGCGCCCAGGGGTTAGGGTTAGCTAACCCTACGCGCACCCTGCCGTGCCCCGCTGTTGCTCCTGCTCACGGCTGCCGGGCGGGCTGCGAGACGCGCTGTCCTCTGGCAATGTGTGGTGCGCCGAGCGGCATGCGCGGAGCGCTGTGGCGGTCCATCCGCGCATGCGCTGGGCGGCGCTTGGACATGGTGCAGGGCAGCGCGTGTGCAAGCATTCGCTCATGCGCAATTTGCAAAAGTGTCCCTGCCACTCATCGGGAGGAGATGTACTTGCTCCATCCGGCCGCCTGGGCAACCGGTCTATACCACATGCGCTGCTGAGTCAGCCCGCATGCTCCAGCCGGCTGTGCCCGGAGCGCGGCATCGCGGGCGGGCTCATGGCCGCGGTGGGCCTGGGCGCGCGCGCATTGCTTGCTCGTTCTGTTTGCAGCTTTACCTGGTCCTGCCGGGCATCAAACCCTCCCTGCACTCGCACATCATCTGTGCGCAGCTTGGCCTCGTGTGTGCGACCTACTAATATGCTGCTTGTGCGCAGGTGCGGCGGTGTGGGGTGCGCTCCCCGCGTCGCACACTCCTGCTGGCAGTGCTCGCGTACAATTTTTTTGCTGGCTCCATGCATGCTGGCTCACATGTAGGCGAGCGGGGCCGTTCCGGACCTAGCAGTGCAGCGCCAGGAACCGACCCTTACGCTCAACATAATGCTTTGTTCCTGCCTGTTGGCACAGCCTGCTGTACGTGTGCATGGATCAGCCAAGTGTGGCCCTGCCTCCTGCAAACAGTGCACCACCCCAAGGCCGCACGCAGCCTCAGAGGCCGGCCTCCCGCACGCTCCCCGGTGCGGAGGCGGCCCGGCTGACGTTTCAGGCCGGCCTTCCGCACGCTCCCCGGTGCGGGGGCGCAGCGTGTCTGACGGCCAGCGGCGCGCCGAGCAGGCGTACACGGAGGAGAGCATCAGCTTCATGAGCAAGATCATCGACGCGTCGGGCCTCGGCCACCCGACCTGCGGCTACCTGCCCGACGGTGCGCTGCGCGGGCGCCCCACATTGCGCGGTAGCGCGCTTTCCTAACCCTGCCTTTCCCTGCCCGACGGTGCGCTGCGCGGGCGCCCCACAGTGTGCGGCGGAGCGCACTTTGTGCCCACGGCAGATGCACGTGCGCAGCATGGGCGTTGGCATCCCCGTGCTGGTCAACCGCAAGGTCATTAAGTGCATGCAAACGTGACCTGTGCTGATGCACGGTGATGTGGACACATGTGCAGACGCTGGGGCCTTTCTGGACACATGGTGGCGTGGTACGAGGGCGAGCACGTATCTACTGACAGCCAATCCTGCCCTGGGCACACACACGGCATGCACACGGGCGGCTGGAAGCAGCGGCTGTGCGCGCTGCGCGCGCGCTGACCCGCGCGGCCGCGCGTCTACTGCGGCGCATGACGCGGGGCGGCGCGCCGCGCAGAGGTGCACGCGGGCCAGTACCGCGACGTGGTGCAGAGCAACGTCAACAAGCGCGCCGAGAGCGAGTCGGTGCTCGTGGCCTGCGTGCAGCACGTCCTCTTCCGCACGGCGCGGCCCTGGAGCCCCGCCTTGCCGGGGGCGCATGAGCTGCTGCCCACCGACGTTGTGCAAGCCGGCAGACGGTGCCCAAACCGCTGCCGTGCCGGTGTGGCCTAGTGAAGATTGCTCCGTGCATCTTTATGTGCCACCAACACGCGAGGGCAGCGGTCAGTGCGCAGAGCGGGAGCTCCGCTGGCAGTGTTGCGAATCTGCCGGAAGAGCCGCTCAGCAGTGCAGCAGATCTGCAGGCACCAGCAGCGCGCGCAGAGCCGGCAGGGTCAGCAGCCGCGCCACCGCCAGCGGCCGGGCGCGCGCGCGCGCGCAGGGCCTGCGCGCGGCGGACGTCGACGCGGTGGTCACCAACTGCTGCACGTTTGCGCCCACGCCGTCCTTCAGCGCGCTGCTGGTCAACCGCTTCGGCATGCGGCCGGGCACGCTGACCTACTCGCTCGGCGGCATGGGCTGCTCGGCCGGCCTGATCGCGCTGGACCTCGCGCACCAGCTCATGCGGGCGCGCGCGCGCCCGCCGCCCCGCGGGCGGCGGCGCCCTCGCCTGCGCGCAGCCTGTTGCTTGCTGGACAGGAGGACGGGGTGCCGTCCGGTCTGGATGCAGCCGGTGCACCAACCTGAGCCAGCCTGTCGCAGCGCTTCCAGGTTGCCTGGTGTGTCTTGTACTGGATGCTTTCATGATACGCGTGGACGGCCTTTGGTCTGAGCAGCAGCTTGCTGTGCGTGCCTGCAGCCCGAGCGGCCGGCTACAGACGCTCAAGGCAATGAGTGCTTGGCCTGTGATGTCCACTTCGCGCGCGTCGCCAGCGGCCCGCCAGCGGCCAGGCAGGCCGCCGAGCGCGCCCAGGCCGCTGAGGCGCGCGCGCTGCGGCGGGGGCGCGCAGAGCAACGCGGGCATGCGCGTGCTCATCGTGGGCACCGAGAACATCCTGGACAACCTGTATTACGGCCTGCTACCCCGCGCTTCCCTAACCCTACCCTACCCCTAATCCCTAAGTGTCTGCTCTTGCGGCCTGCACTCTTGCAGGCTTGTCGGTCTAGGCCACTGCCTGAGCTGTGCATGGGCGCGCCCGTGTCGCTGAGGGGCAGCGCCCTGCCCCTTCAGGCAGCGTTCGTGACTTGAAAGGTATCTGTTGCGGCTTGCATGCCTACCAGTGCCCGGCCGCCTGGGCGGGCGACTGCGCGGCGCGGCCGGGCCCAGCGCAGCAGGCGCGCGCGCGCGTGCGCGCAGGCAACCTGAAGAGCTGCCTGATCACCAACTGCCTGTTCCGCCTGGGCGGCGTGGCCGCGCTGCTGTCCAACCGGCCGGGCGACCGCCACCTGGCCAAGTACCGCCTCGACCACGTCGCGCGCACGCACCTGGGCGCCGACGACACCGCGTACAAGCGCGCCCTGCCCGACGTCGTGCAAATGCCCTCTGTCCCTGCTCGCCCGCATGCGCCGCCGGCGGCTGCAGCGGCTGCGGCCTGCGGCGCAGCTGCGTGATGCAGCGCGACGACGACCAGGGCGTGCTGGGCATGCGCATCTCGCGCGACCTCATGGGCGTCGCCGGGCGCGCGCTGCGCGCCAACATCACCACGCTCGCGCCGCTCATCCTGCCCGCGTCGGAGCTGATCCTCTACGCCGCCAACGCGTTTGCGCGCAAGGCGCGCCCGGCGCTCCGGATCGCGTCAGGCATCAGGCTGGCGAATCGCAGCTGGAACAACAGCCGCGACCGGTTGCCGTCAAGAGCCGCACCCTAAAATCTTCTGCCAGGCAGAGTGCGCAGGCCTGCAGTTTCAGTCGTCAGGTTTCGAAGCCTAGCGGGGCTGTCCCGGACATGCGTGCTCAGCACCGCGCTGCACTGAGCGCAGGTGCTGGGCATGCGCGCGCTCAAGCCCTACAACCCTGACTTCAAGACCGCCATCGCGCACTTCCTCATCCACCCCGGCGGCAAGGCCGTCATTGGCGAGGTGCCCCCACACACCACACGCCCACACACCCATCTTGCCACATGTCTCTTGATGCATCGGCTAGCAAGCCCACTCGCTGCATGCCCAGTGACCGGCCTGCATGCCCGAGCCGTCGCTCACAGAAGGGGCTGCTGAGATGTCGAGCATGCGCGGGTATAAAGCAAAGCGCGCTCGCTGCTGGGTGGCATGCATGCGTGCCAGCTCCGCGGTGCAGCTGCGCTCCTGCGGCAGCCCGCCGCCGAGCGCGCGCGCGCGCGCGCAGGTGTCCAAGCAGCTGCTGCTGACGCCCGCGCAAGAGGCGCCCATGGTGGAGCCCTTCCTGCGCTTCGGCAACACCTCCTCCGCCTCCACCTGGTGCGGCTGCGTGTTACCCTATACCTTAGGCTCCTGCCAGGCTGTGCTCTTGCTCCTGCTGCCAGTGCGCCCCCCATGAAGCATGCCGCTGTCCTAATGGTGTGCGCGCGGGGCAGCGCTCCTGCCAGGCTGTGCTCTTGCTTCCTGGTGCCGGCGCGCCCCCCATGGTGCACGCCTCTGTCCTGCCGCCCAGGCCGGCTGCCAGGAAGGCCTGACCAGGCGTCTGCACAGCACAGGGCGTTGCCGCCATATCTGCAGTCAGACGCATGCTGCCGCGCTGATGCGGGCGCTCTCGCGCAGGTACGCCTGGTCGTTCGTGGAGAGCCGCCAGGGCGTGAAGCGCGGCCAGCGCCTGTGGCAGCTGTCGTTCGGGTCGGGCTTCAAGGTCAACTCGGCGGTCTGGACCGCGCTCCGCGACATCGACGACCAGGTGCCTCTTCCGCATATCCCACCAATTTGGTGTCTCTGGGCCTTGTGTAGGTATATTTGGGTGCCTCCGGCCATGTGTAGGTGTATGATGCATGCAGCTGTCGCGCAAATAATCGATGCGCGCTTACCGGCGTGTGCAGCACGATGCCTGGTGCGGCGTGAGCTCCATCGACTGAGCCGCCGCAATGCGTGCGCGGGCTGCCGCCCGCCGCTGCTGCCAACGTGCGCTGACCCGGGGGCGCCCAGGGCTGCCTGGTGCCAAGTTACCAACGCTGCAGGCGAATTGTAGGTCTGCTTCATACCTTCGCAGCGCGCATGCGTTTCTGCAACCACTGAGCTTTGCATGCACTTGTTAATTGCGAGGAGGTTGCAACTGACGAGGAGGCTGCAAACAGGTATAGAGCTGCATGGTGTCCACACTTCAGCTGTGCGCACCGCGTGAAGACATCCAGCGTTGACGCAGTGACCTTTGCTTCCTGTGATATGTTTCAAATGTCTCATATCACATACATGTTCAGCTAAGAGGCGCATGCAGGCCCAGCGCTCAGTTCAGGTGGTCATCCTCATGTTTCCCTAAACCGTGCAGGACTACCCAGATCCGAATGCTATTCTGGCTCTGCATTTCTTCTCAGTGACTGCACGTGCAGCAGGCGCCACCCGCCGCAGCAGGGTCACCCCTGCCTGAAGACAAGCATGGCGTTGTTGGACGGCAGCTCGAAGCGCTCGCGCAGCTGCAGGCCCGCGCGCGCGGCGGAGGCCTCCACGTCCTGCAGCCGCCGCACGCCCCAGGCCGGGTCCTGGCGGCGCAGCATGCGGTCGAAGGCCGCGTTGCTGGGCGCGTCCGCGCCGCCGCCGCCGAAGAACGGGCCGTACAGGCAGAGCGGGCCGCCGGGCGGCAGCGCCGCCGCCGCGCCCGCGAGCAGCCCCTCGCAGGCGGCGAACGGCGCGATATGTATTAAGTTGATGCACAGCACCGCCGCGAGCGGCTGCTCCAGCGGCGGCCAGGGCTCCGCAGCGTCAAAGCACAGCGGCGGCAGAACTTGAGCGCCAACGCCGGCCGCGCGCGTCCAGGCCGCTATGCTGTCGCAGGCCTCAGGGTCCGCGTCGCTGGGCAGCCAGCGCAGGCCGGGCAGCGCGGGCGCAAAGTGAACCACGTGCTCGCCGCTGCCGGACGCGACCTCCAGGACCAGGCCGCTGGATGGCAGCACGCGGCGCAGCACCTCGAGGATCGGGTCCCTGTTGCGCAGCGACGAAGGGGAGTGCAGCCTGAGGTCGCGCGCAGCAGCGGTGCACATCGGCAGTGCGCGTCGCATTGACGCTACACCGGGCAACAGGCACTGGCGCTGCAACTGCGCGCCATCACGCCACCGCAGCGTCGGTGTTGGCAAATCAGCACAGTGCCGAGCGCAGGAGCTGTGTGCCACAACGCAACCAACAGCTACAGCCAGCGGTAGTTACACAGGAGCAATGAGGCTCAAAAGTAGGAGCGAGGGAGCAACGACTTGCCTGTAGCAGCTGCGGCAGTCCTTGAGCCCTGACACCAGCAGGGTTCCAGCAGCAGCTCCAAGCTGATGATCACCTCTGGTGATCAGAAAAGCCGCAAAAGAGACCAGGGGTGCAAGGCCCTGCGCCTGGACGGGCGGCGATGGAGGGCGCGCGCGACACAGGCGGCATGCTTGGAGATACCACGCAGGCCGACCTCAACTCGCCCACGCGCGGCGCGCCGGCACGGCGCCGGCGCGCCGCACGCGGACCGGAAAATGTTGCAGCGCAAACGGCGTCAAAATATGCGGACCAGGGTGTCGCGCCGGGCAGCGCGACGCCCGCACGCGCCAAGGCGCAGCAGCGCGAGCGCGTGTGCGGCCTGGCGGCCACCAGCACGGTACGTCCGCAAGCCGCTTTGCGCCGCTGTAGCTTTTGCGCACCGCCCAGGGGCCATGCCGTGAGGTTCAGGTATATATCAAGATGCTGGGGTGATCCCGGGCGAAGAGGTAACGCAGCTCAGGCGGTAGGCCAGCGGGCTGGACGCCAGGCAGC
>JAABUH010003930.1_pt1 | contig 12381 bp, 20 predicted proteins | sample 5559121 | NCBI WGS metagenome assembly JAABUH01 (sample SAMN10711871, study PRJNA513364) | rock metagenome | isolation source: Antarctica rocks | place: Antarctica: Victoria Land, Battleship Promontory nord | collected 2015-12-28 | reverse complement strand
GCTCCCGAGTGCGGAACAAGCTGGAGCGACTCGAGTTGCAGAGCCGACGCCTGTATAAACACACAAGCTCGGGCTCGCGCTCAAACCGGGCCACATCAGGCTGTGATTTCAGATTGCCTCCTGTGCGCTGTGGGACGCGATGTACGCGATGCTGGCGTAAACTTGCCTCCTATGTTCCCTGCTTGACACACGCTCAGTCACCCTGGCTTGCTCGTGTATCAATGCAGTGCAGAGCCCACCCAGCAGGAACGAGACTCTGCCCCTGCTCTCCAGCAGCGCGCTGAAGGCTGCGGGAGCGGGCGCAGAAGATGTTGCACAGCTGAATGGGCCCCTGGGGCGCTCGGCAATGCATGCAACCTTGGACGGAGGAATCACCATCTTTTACGACTTGTATGGTGTGTTCAAGCTATTTAGTAGTAATTGCTTCTCAACTGCCTGCCCCCTTGTGTAAAGTGGAGGTGGTGTGGCAGTTGACGCATGACAACACCGCATGCGCACGTGCGGCAGGCAAGGTCGAGCAGTTGGGCGCTGCCGAGGGAGCCACAGCGGCGGGTGATACGCAGAGAGTGGCGTACACAGGTGCAGTGGCTTGCAGCCTCCACAGCTTCAGCTGTGGGTGCATACCAGACGCGCCCAGTGCAAGCAGCACCAAGGGTTTTGTGCAATGCGCAGTGTCTGCAGGACCGCCAGCGAGGCCCTTAGCAACAGGGGCTGAGCCCACCAAGTCAGAGGCAGGCGAGAGCCCGGATGAGGAGGCGCGGCCAAATGGCGTCCACCCCGCGAGCGTGGCAGCTGCAGCCAGGCGCCCAAGCGACACAACCTTAGCAGCAGGCGCTGCAGGCACGGCTGGCGAGGCCGCGCGCGCTGCCACGCAGCCAAACGGCGTCCACCCCGCAGGTGAGGCCGCAGCCGGGAGCAACCGTGTTTGCGCAGCAGAGCCGAGAAGGCCCCCAGCCTGCCAGTGAGGGTGCAGATGGGGGTGCCTGAGTGGCCTGTCGCAGTCCCCTGTGCTCAGGCCGCACGCACAGGCGCAGGAGGCGGCAGCGTCCTGCAGCAGGCGCATGATGAGGCAGCTGGGCGTGCCGGCGCCCGGCTTGCTGCTGCGGCTGGCCTGTGGGAGGCTGCGGACCCTGACAGGCGCGTCTGCGCCCCCTAACGCAACACATCCGGGCTGTGTTTTGCACCCATGCTTGCTTAAACCACTACAGCCCAGGGCGCTTGCACGTGCAAGCCCCGCTGTGCTGTGTTGAGCATTCTGTGCAAATTCAAGGGAGACCTGCCTTGGCACAAAAGGGGGTGCCTGGCAAGCAAGACCCGCACTCTTGTTTTTTTGTCTCAGGGGCGCCTGCAAGCTCCTCCGGGCTCTGCCTTTCAGCATATGAAGTCGCGTCATTACAAATGCGGCGCCTTGCCCGCTCCTTGCGGCAGTGCCAACGTGGTGTTTGGTGTGCAAGCAGTGCGGCTGTAGCGCAGCCCGTGCGCGGCAGGGGGCGCTCTCGGGCAGGCGCTGCTGCCGCCGCCGGGGCCGCGCCCGCGCCCGCCGGCAGCCCGGCGGCGCCCGGCGCGGCGCCCGGCGGCAGGTGCCAGCTCTGCGGCGTGACCTGCTGCTGGCCGGGCGGCGGCGACCCTGTCGTTGACCCCCCGGCGATGGGCGACGGCGCGCCCGGCGAGCCCTGCGACCGCGTCATCTTCATCTGCGGCGTGTCGGCGCGCGGGCGCACTGAGTTCTACCAGGCGCGCCGCCCCGGCTCTGCGGGAGGGGGACGAGGTGGGGGCGCGCTTGTCCTGGCTGCGGCGTGGTTGCCGGCTGCGTCGAGCGCATGCAAGAAGTGCATGAAAGTGGGCGGGATGCTTAGCAGGGCACGCCCTGCCGCGCGCCTGCCGGGAGCGCCCTGAAGCAGCAGGCACATCGCTCTGCAAAGTCGGGCCGCAGCCGCGCCTTGGTGAGCTGAGGTTGCGGCGCCCGCTGGCGCGCGCAGCCGGTGGTTGCGCACTTGGCGGGCCTGCGCAACGGCGCCGGCCGGCCGCTGGTGACGTGTTGTACATTCGACAATAGAGGCATTGGCAAATCGAGCATTCCCACTGACGGCGCTGCCTACTCCACGCGGGTCATGGCCGGCGACGTGCTAGGTGTGGCTGCGTATGTGCGAGTGGGCGCGAGTGCAGCGTGTCGCGCTGTGTGCTGCTACGTGCGCCTCGTGCAATGCTTGTTCGGTGGATGCTGCAGTGACACGGGAAGAGCCCGCAGCGGCTGGCAGCTTGCGTGCGCGACATGCAGCCGCCGGTGTCACCATCCGTGCCGCGCCTGTATCAGCGGGCTGGCAGTGCAGCTGCGCTGCCAGCTGCAGCCTGTGTGCGGAGCACGTGCGTGCTTGCTCTGGACGTGAGACATACGTTGGCTGCCTCCCGGAGTGCCTAGCGCATGTTCAATGGGTAGCTGTGCGCATCGCCGTGATTGCACCACAGGTGGCGAGCACATGTGGCACATGCCCGAGTCACCAGCGTGTGTGTGAGACGTGAGGGCGTCCTGGGTGCGGCTGCAGGGCTGATGGAACATCTGCGGTGGCCCCGAGCGCATCTGGTTGGCCTGAGCCTCGGGGGTGCGCGCCCCGACCGCCCGCACCCCCCACTCTCCCCCCGCGCCGCACGCGTGGGCGGTGTTGCAGGAGGGGTTGTCAAGGCGACATGCCATCTCAGCCTCCCGCGTCTGCTTCTGCTGCTTTAGGGCGGCGGGCGGAAATTCTGCTGCCAAGTTGCTGCTTCTGGCCCACCATGGCGCGGAGTGTCCAGGTCGCCAAGACCCTGCAGTGCCAGCAGCACAAGGGTTACTCCTGAGCGTGCATGCCTGGGTGCATCGCGAAGCTGCCGTGCTGATGAACTCCCCTGCCTGGCTGCATGTGCGCCCTGGGTGTCGGGAATGAGCACCGGCGCCGCATGGGTGGCAACAGGTCAAGTTGCACCCAGGCTGCCTGCGGATGGTGCGGGCCTCTGTAGCGGGACGCAGCTGGCAGAGGTTGGCTGTCCCGCTCCACCAGGCCGCCTGTGGCCGGCGCAGGTTTCGTGGCGGTGAAGGCGGCCGCGATGGCGCCGGGGCGCGTGGCGTCGCTGACGCTGCTGGGGACCACGCGCCACGGCTGGCACAACGCCGCCTCGCTCGCGTGCACGCCGTGGCTGGCCGCCGAGGCGCGCGCGCGCGCCCGCCCCGCTCGCCTGCCCACGCCGCGTTGCCGCGCGCATGCGCCCGGCCGTTGCTGGCTACCGTGTGGAAGTGGAAATTTCGTACAATTTTTTCCTGGTTTGCAAAGTTTTGCCCTGTCCTGGGCTGATCGTCACGGGCCTGGGCAGGCCGCGCAGCGCAAGGGCGCCCGGCAGCGACGGGGCTGGCCCGGCGCGGAGCGGCAGGCGGGCGTGTTCCCCATGAGCCGGCGCAAGATCGCGGCGTACCTGCGCGTCAACTTCTCGCCCGGCTTCCTGGCGCAGCGCGTGGGCGGCAGGCCGCGCCGCGACGCGCTCGTCGCCGGCACCTGGCGCGCGCACACCGCGATTCTCAGGAGCAGCTGTGCTTGGAGGATACGGCGTGAGGGTAGGACCGGGGTGTGAGGCGTGCCAGGCTCAAGGCTGTTCATGCAGGAAGAGTTGCCACGGGGTACACATGTGTAGGGCTTGCCTGCAGCTTTCACACCTAGGTAGGCACTGCCCTGCGGCCAGTGGAGCTGCTTGCGCACAGTTCCCCTCTGCGGGCATGGCCATGAGGCGCATACACGGAGGGGGGCCACACATGCGGCAGGGCTGCAGGCAAGGTGGGAGGGACAGAGTGAGGTGATCAGCACAGGTGTGCGCGCGCCAGGGAGGCGCTGCGCTTGGGCCTGACCGAGAAGTTCCTGGCGGAGGACCAGCCGCCCGCCGGGCAGCACGGGCACATGCGCGCCGCGCTCGCACACAGGCGCGCGTCCCACACCCGCGGCGCCCTGTGTGACACTGAGCGGCCCGCGCGGCCCTGCGCGCAACGCAGACACGTGTGGCAGGCGCATGCTGCAGCCCGCCGTCGGCGTGCAGGCCCGGCCTGGGGCACTCGGTGTCGTGCACTGGGTGACCCCGCAGCGCGCTCCTGGCACCATGCGCGGGTGAGCACGGCCGCCGCGCTTTAGCAGCGGGCGCCGCTGCGCTCTATTAGCAATGGTGCAACGAGCGGCCTGGCAGCTGTTCAGCAAGGGGAGAGCCTGCTGGTGAGGGGAAGCCTGTTGTGTATGCGCAATTGCGATAGTGCTTCACTGAAAAGCACGGAACCTTGCATGACGGCAAAGACGCATGCACGGCTAGACAGGGACGGCCGTGCGCCGTCGCGACGCAGGCTGAGCGCGGCGGAGATCCGGACCATCCGCGGCGCGCGCGTGCCGGTGCAGTGCATCTCCGGCCGCCAGGACCTGTGCGCGGGCAGGTTCTGGGTGGCGCGCTTTGCGCGCGCGCTCGGCTGCCCGCACATCCTGCTGGGTGCGCGCTGGCGCGGCCTCCCTGCTGACGCTGCGCTGCGCGCACCTCCCCCTGGCAGGCGCCATGCGTGGCTGCATGCGCTATAGCTGGCCAGAGGCATGCAGAACATTAGAGAGGTCTCCGGCCCCCATGCGCAAGATAGGTAGTAAGCTTTGCCACCACAGGGTTGCGCATGGGTGGCTGCCGCCCCCCCCGGGCTTGATCCTCCGGAGTCCAATTTTCGTGCGCGATATTCGTTGGCATGCTCTGTCTAGCTGAGAACATGCTGAGTAGCTGAGTCGCTCCCTCTGTGTGGGGGCAGTGGGCGGGCATGCCGGCATCTGCTTGGAGAGCTGCGCGCCCATCTGCGCCGCCATCGAGGACGTCATGCAAGTGTCGGTGCGTGCCACTTGCAACGCAAGACGAAAGCAAGACAAAAGCATTTGGTCTGGCGCAGCCAGACAGTGCATGCCTGGTTGGGCGTGCACAAAGTCCAAGTTGTGACCATTGCAAAAATTTACCAACTCTTTTTGCAGGTGCTGCGCGACCGTGCGGACAAGGGCGGGGCTATATAGCATGTGGAGACCAGCCCGGACCGCTGGTGAGGACCCAGAATGTGCGCAATACCAGCGCCATATACCTCGACTACAAATGAGGCAGGTTTTGTTTAGTCTGTTGAAACGCGTGTGGACGCAAGCCCATGTTCTGAGTGTGTGAGAGCGGTCCAGCTGAGGGTACCTTTGAGTTTGTACATAGGCTGCAATGATGTAGCCCTTACTGTGAAGGCCTGTTTTGTTTGAGAGTGTATACTGAGAGTCATAAGGCCTTGCACGATGTGCTGCGAGCACGAAAGGCAGACAAGCAGTGACCCCAGCAACAGGCAGGCAGGACCTGACGGCGGCCATTGGCTTCCTTTGGCGCCACATGCGGCATGTGGCATGCCTCTCATGTATTTGTAGACCCAACTTAGCCAGGGGTTTCGACATGCCTGATCAGGCTACATGCCTCTCGACATGTCGAGCTCTTGCACAACTCCGCCCCCACACAAGGTCCAACTGCGCAACCATCTGACAACGCCATGGCCGCCCTATCCATGCATGTGTCCATGCCCATGCCAAGGCAGCCTGGCACAGGCCTGCGCAGGCCGCAGAGGTGTCCTGCGTGCCGGGCGGCCACGGACACAGCGCTGAGCGGCCTGGCATACCCGTTCGCGCCTACAAGCCGCAACTCGGGCAGCCTGCGTCTGTTTCTGGACAGCGCATCCCCTGTGCAGTGGTACGGTATAGTACGCTTCCAGTGCCGCCTGCTCAGCCCACTGCTGAGCCTTGTCCACTCCCCCAGGCCTGACACTGCAGCTGTGTGTAGGGAGAGGTGGGCGCCGTATCAGCTTTTCTATGGCGCGCCTTCCAGCCTGCATGCCGACTGTCAGCTCAAGCAGCTCGAGCTGCAGCGTGTGTCGCCTGAGGGCTGCTGTCTGGGAGGCTTGCAGGCTTTACTACCAACCCATCCATCCTCCTCCGCGACGAGGTGCCGCAGTGCAGCGTCCGGATCCTCTCCGTTCTTGCGAAGCAGGTGAGAGCATATGCCCTGCAGCGGCCACTTGCGATTGAGAGCGGTGTCTTGTCAAGTTCATGAGGACACATAGGCGCGCTTTTCACGCGTCTGAGCAGAGCTTGGTACCCACGCTACTGCTTGCAAGCCTGCCTGAATACAATTCAGTGTCTATCGCATTGGTGTCCAGTGACAAGAGCAGCCTGATGCCTGCCCGCTCGTCACTTTTTGAGGGCAGCTTGGGGGAGAACTGCTGGTCAGCGAGGAAGCTGGCAGGCTAGCTGGGCGTGCAGAAGCCGCTGGCGACCAGTCTGCGTGTCTGTCGGCCTGCCATAGCCGCGCAGGACAGGAGTGTTGGGGCTGGAAGTCAGCTTGAAGGCAGACGACGCAGGAGACGCACTCGCAGGCCCAAAGGTAGCTGCCCCTCTGCCTGAGGCCCTTGGCGAGGGGGCTCGGCGCGCGGCCGCGCAGGCGTGGGACCTGGGCGGGCAGGAGCTGCAGCTGCAGGCGTGGGGTGACAGCGCGGGGCGGCTGTTCTCCGTGGGCCTGGACCTGGCGGCCATCGACCCGCGCGTGGTGGTCAAGCTGCCGGCCACCGCGCAGGGCATGGAGGCCGCCGCCTACCTCAAGGACCGCAGCGTGCGCGTGACAATGACCGGTGCGCGCGCCGCGCACCGCGCGCCCGGGCTGCCTGGTCAGCGCCTGCGAGCATGCTCGAGCAGGCGCCTGGCTTGTGTGGGTCACCTGGTTGGGTCCTGAAAGCAGAAGAGTACTATGTTGTGTGCACGATGCGCCTTGGGGCTATTTCGCGCAGCACTGTGAATTACAGTTGCAGCACACTAGCTGTAAACGTACTCGTCTGCAAAGTGGGGGCCGTGACAAGCAATTTGCACACAGTTCAGCCAATTCCTGCGTGTTGCAGGCTTGTACGCGGCGCACCAGTCCATCTCAGGTAGTGGGCCCTGCCTGTGACGCAGACTGCTGGCAAGCATGCAGCTTTTTGTTCTGCCTGCTCTGGCACAACGTTGGTTCCTGATGTGCACTGGTGTCTCTTCAAATCCGCAGCCATGGCCATTGGAGCCGATTACGTCGCACCGTACCTAGGCCGCATGGATGATGCCGGCATGGATGTGCGCACCCCGCTCCTTTGGGTACAGCGCATTACGTTTCAGTGGAGCGGCTGTCTACCAGCAAGCAAGGTGGATGGTGCCTCATTGCCGGCTGAGACTGTTGCCAGGCTGCGAGGCTGCCAGCCGGTGACCTGTGACACTCACTGCGCTTAGCTTGCTCAAGGAGGCCCAGGGTGCTTGGAGCCAGTGTCTGTGCAAGCGTGCCACTTCCCACCTGCTGTTGTTCTGACGAGGCCGGCTACAAAGTGTTCTTTAGAGCAGTGCGTGCAACTTACCTCTGGCTGACTGCGTGCTTAACTGCATACGCTGCAGCTGGCATGCCGGACTCTTTATCATGGGATGCAGTAGTTGCAGTAGGGGCCGACGCCAGTGGTGGCGGGGCAGGGCCAGGCAGAGGTCGCGCGCATGCAGAAGACCGTGACGGGGCTGGGCAGCCAGATGCGCGTGCTGGTCGCCAGCGTGCGCCGGCCGTCCGACATGGCCGCGCTGGCTGCACAGGCACCGCCCCTCCCTTTCTAGAGAGCCATGTCCCGGAGCCGTCTTTGGTGCTGACTTGAGAACCTGCATGTGCGGCGGGTTTTGTGCAAGTGCAGAGCCCATGCAATGCTGCGATGGTCCAGGGACTGTTGCAGGGTCCGTCATGAAGCTGCCGCTCGTGCCGCGCAGGGATGCGACACTTTTGCGCTCTCGCCCGACGTCGCGCGCGCTCTGTTCAAGGAGCCGCTGACGATTGAGGCGGCCGCTGATTTTGAGCAGGCGGCGCGAGCGCTGGGGGGCACTTGAGTGGTTGACAGCGCTCCATGACAGCGCTCCATTTCTGTCAGAAACCTTGCCGAACTCCTCCCAGGTTTGAAGGTTCTCTGTGCCTTGACACTGTCCAGAGTTACTAGCCAAGTCTCGCAGGAACTGGGAGTGATAGGTGAGTGCTGTCTGTGAGCAGCAGGATATGTGCAGGATAAGAAAAGGGGGTGTTGTCAACAAGCACGAGTCACCGCAGTGTCGCTGAGCATGGCTGGTGCATGGCTGGTGCTGACCTGCATGCCAGCACCAAAAGAGAAATCAGGTCCAGGGCAATGCTACACCTATCAACCCCCAAGCGTGGGACGCACTTGCCGTGCGCAATGACTATTGTCCAATCTATTCACGCATGCCGCTGTTTCCCGTAGCCTACGTTTGATGCTGTCAGTGCCATTTATGTTGTATATTAGGACCGCAGTCCTAGCTGGGGAGCTTGTCAGTTGTGCGGGGAGGAGCCAAGCCGCGCAGCAACCACCGCGCGCCACCGCGAGCGCGGCGCCGCATACACCAGCCCGCCTGGGCCGCCGCCCGGCTTCCTGGTCCCGCGCCGCCCGACAGACTGGCTGCGGGCCCCGGCCCCGCCCCGCACACCTAACAGCTTCCCCAGCTAGGACTAGGCGTCCTAACATATAACATAAACGGCACTGACACCTCCAAGCTCAGACTACGGGATACAGCGTCGTACTTGAGTAGCTTTGTCATAGTCATCCCATGAGAAACCTGCTCAAATGCAGCCTTGATCCCTCTTCTCCTGAAACACACAGTACACCATATACACGCTGAAGAGCGCGGCCGCCGTGGAGTGGGTACATTGGTCGCAGTGCGCAACCACCCCGCCTGCTTCAGCCAGCGGTGGCAGGGCCATCATAGTAGCCCACAGGCTACTATGAAGGTCACATCATCCATGCAATGCCCCCCAGACAAAGTGGCGGCCAGCATACCCTGCAGGTACCTAGGCTATAGGCCTGACCCTCGATCGGACTCGTCACAGAGCGCACAGCACAAGTTTGACAGTGATAGGTCAAGCAATTACCCAGACAGCGCAGGTATATTGTGAGCGGGTACGTGCACTTTTGCAGGGCTGCACCAGGCAGACGAAGTCCAGGAACTGGTCCAGCACTGTACTGCAGTGCGCTGGAGTTGTACGCCTAGTCTGGGGGCACTGGGCTGTCGCTTGAAGCTTGCATTCTGCTACTCACACCATTTTGTGTGCAAAGGCGCTGAGGCCGAATCCGGTATCTGGGCGAAGTGGGATGTGCGCACATCCTGAGTTCTACAGGGGCAAATTTGCAAAAGGTGGACAAGGCAACCAACTCTGGTTGCATGAACGATAAGTCACCTATTTGTATCAGGCAACCTCAAGGAGAGGGGAGGCAGATGGCCTCCGCCGGCGCCACTTTGAGAAAGAGGTCCACGGACACAAACGCGCACAGACATGCAGGGCAGTCCTGATGCCAAACGCTTCACACAGAAGCCAGTTTCCAGCAACCTCCATGTAGGTGGGGGCAGCATAGTCACTTTAGTAAACTTTCTGCGGTAAGAGTGTTTGCCGTGGGCGCATACTGTGTGGTGTGCACACTCTGCGCAGGTCGCTGCTTCGCAGCTATCTTGCCAAGAAGTCTGGAGCAAGCCTCTGTTGCGCCTGCCGCTTAGTCTGCACAGAGGGAGGTATGGGTCAGCGGCTGTCACACAGTAAAAGTGGGTAGCGCACTGCAGGTCTGAGCGCTCACCAGACACGCAGCCCTGGCACAGGTGGATCCCAGAACGCTGTGTGTCCTAGAAGCAGAAGTAAGGTCTTGCGGCTTGTGCACCTTGGTTGCTGCGCATAATACTGACACATCTTATATGGGTGCAGCAATGTGGCTGGCGGTGCTGCTGGGCTGCGCAGCAGCGCTGCCCGCGGCGCTGGCGCAGGAACCTGCTGTCTCACAGAGTGCGGGCGGCCCCGGCCGTGACCTGACTCACTGCCCCGGCCGTGACCTGACTCACTGCATACGAAGTGCTGCTCTCCAGGGAGGGTGGCGGCGTGGCTGCAGCCTGGTCAGTGCTCTCCTGCTGACCAAGTAGCTGACTTGCCTTTGCATAGCATGGCCTCTCTGCGCGCCCTGCCTGCTTGTCTGGCACTTGCTGAAGGCGGTCGGCGCACAGGCGGCGCCCTCTCGCCGGGGCCTGGACAGCCCCCGCCGCCGCTGCCGGACACATGGTCTGGCAACGCACAGGGCTTCTACTCCGTCGTCGATGACCCTGAAAACGCCACATGCCAGGCGCGCGAGCCAGCGCTCCTGTGCACGCGTTGCACGGCACTGGCTCGTACATGCGTCCGTGCCTGGACCAGCCTCACATTCTTTATTGGAGCCTGATGCATTGTCATTGGATCAGTGTGCAGCCCCCCGCGGGTCACGGCCGACCCTCAAAATTTCGCCGCAGGCGCAAGTATACACCGCGCTGGAGTGGAACCCGGACCTGACGTACCTGAACAAGAGCCAGCCGACATCGTCGCCCCGGCCGCCCGCCTTCAATGGCACCATCCACATCTCCGTCTCCGGGCTGAACAGCCCGCTGCGCCAGGTGGGCTGCCCCATCCTGCATGCGCGCATTAGCTGTCATTCCAGGCGCACCGAGCCTGTGCTTTGCTCGGGGACTCATCAGCCCCACATGCCAGTATGTGGAGCACCGCTAACATTGACCGCACCTCGCCTGTATATGACAGGAGTTTCAAGCCGCCCTGTGCCTGCGCCAGGGCCCCTACATGCTCAGCGTGGAGGGCCCGCCGCGCACCAGCTACACGGCTGCGCGCGGGGGCGACCTGCTGAGCTCCGGGGCGGTCGGCAGCGGCGGCGGCGGCGCGGCCGCGCAGAACAGCAGCGCGGTCGTCAACGTGCGCGCCGCCGGCGGCAGCTCCTTCCGCGTCGTGCTGAACGTCTCCGCGGCAGAGCAGGCGCGCGCCCGGGCCGCCTCACGCTGGCCCTGCGGCAGGCGCAGCCGGCGGCAGATGCATCGCGGCGCATGGACGAGGTTGGCAAGGCCGGCGCTGAAACGGAGGGCTGAAGCCAGGGGCCGGGGTGGGCTTGCTTGGCGGGCCGCGCTCCAGTCAGGCTCGCAGGCCGCGGGCATGCGCACCCGAGCCGCGGCGCCGCGCGCAGGACTTTGCGCCGCGCCACGTGGCGCTGGGCGGCGCGCCGTGCCGGCTGCTGCGGCGCCAGGCGCGCCCGGTGCCGCTCAGCGTGAGCCCGGCGCCGGCGCAGCGCGCGGGCGCCAGCGCCGAGGCCGCCACCGGCCCAGTGTTTGCCTACGAGCCGCTCGTGGACGCCGCGGGCGCGCCCGTGTCAGCCGAAGCGGTCGCGGAGCAGCTGCGGCTGCCGCAGATGACGCGCGCGGGGTCCGCAGCTGCGGAGGCCGATCAGCCGATCTCCGTCAGCAATGGGCAGCTCATCGGCGTGGACGGGCAGCCGGTCACCCTCAAGGGCATCAACTGGTGCGCGGCGCCGCCCGCGTCGGCGCATGCCGTCATGTATGCGCGCCGATACCCTGAAGGTTGGACAAGCGGCCGCTCACGAGCGCCATGCACCCTGCTGACCCCGCCCCATGTGCCAAGCCTACCTGGCCATGCCTCGCTTGGCAGTGTCCTCCCGCCTCTGCGCACAGCACCGCCGCTTGAACACCGCATGCGCGTTCAGCTGGTAGGAGGCGGCCCGCCCGCGCAGGTGGGGCTTCGAGTACGGCTCCATGATCAATGGCCTGTGGCAGGGCCCCAACGCGGTCACGCAGGACTTTTTGACCGTCATGTACCGCATCCAGGCCCTGGGCTTCAACGCCGTGCGCGTGCCGATGAGCTTCCAGGCGCGCGCCCCGCGCGCGCGCAGCCCCGCGCGGGGCCAGACGCGCACCATCTATTATGCCGCAGCAAGCGCATGCGCCGGGCGCGCTCGGCCGTGTTTGCCTCGAGAGTACTGCCGCATGCATAGTCATTAATGCCGCATGCATAGTCATCATTCGCCGCAACAAATCGAAGCACGGCACCAGCAGCGTGGAGCATGTCTTCCCGATCCAGCCAGCCCCCAGGGGCTGGGGTGGGGCCGGGGTGGGCCGCACACCCTGCACAGCCGGTCGCCACCGAAACTCCTCGGCCAGCTGCCCGCCGGCCTGGCTGCACGCCCATGCGCAGACCGGCGCACACCCCTCAACTGGGCCTGCGGGGCGCGCAGACCCTGTACGGCATGTCGCCGCAGAGCTTCTGGGCGTACTGCCAGCCGTACACGCTGGACGCTGTCGCCCAGAGCGTCGTGCTCCCCGGCGACTCGGTGCCCGCCGGCAAGACCCGGCCCAACCAGGCACGCCCTCCTCTGCAGACCCCTTCGACTCCTGCGGAAGGAGCGGGGCACGGAAAGCCCGTGCTGGGACACTGCGTGCAGCCGCGCCGAGCCGGCCCTTG
>JAABUH010003929.1_pt1 | contig 12385 bp, 2 predicted proteins | sample 5559121 | NCBI WGS metagenome assembly JAABUH01 (sample SAMN10711871, study PRJNA513364) | rock metagenome | isolation source: Antarctica rocks | place: Antarctica: Victoria Land, Battleship Promontory nord | collected 2015-12-28 | reverse complement strand
ATCAAGGTATAGATTCGAGCGCTGGTGAAGCCACTGGCACCGACGAGGTTCTGGGCGGTAGTGAAATCATTCTGGTATTGTTGCTCGGTCATGGGAGAGTTGTCTGTGTTTGTGCTACCATAGTTGAAACCCTACATTGACAGTCAGTCGTCTGCAGTCCATACGTGCAACGGCCATAGTCAGTGACATACCTTGTAGGATTGAGCAAAACCCGCAGACAGCAGACCAGCGAAAGTAACGAGTGATTTGAGCATGGCCAACAAGCGAATGTGTCCTTGCTCAGGCAATAATTACCTAGGGAAATGGGATATGGTACAAGTGCAGGCAAGGAGATGGGAGGAAAGTCCAGAAGAGAAGGAGAGAGAGGCATTTGTTTTTGTACCTCACCTGTGACATCGTGACTGCCAGAGGCTAGAGTTCGTATTTCTGATGGCAGTACCCGAGGAGACCATAGACACTTCCACATCTGGCCATCGAAAACTTGCTAGCCCCGCCTTTTTTTAGCAATTGTGGGGAAGGCATACGTCACGCATCAAATCACATCGGCCGTGACTTCCATGGCATTTCGTGAACGGGTCAAAGTTTCTCCAATTCTCCTTATGTAACGTGTAGCATCAGGATTACGAAGGGTAATGTACTTAGACAATCGTTTGTCAAATCTGAACAAGACTGCCGGCAAGCGAATGTACCAAGCGCCTCCAAATCTAAAACGCCGTTGCGCCGGAACAGCTTTCGCGCGTTACCCGGTGGCAAAGATACACCACATGCTGGACGCACGCTCAGAGGATCAAGAGATATGCATCGTTGTCAGTACCTGCAACATGCAAGTAATCTGACGTTCCCCCTTCTGTTGGTTTGTTCTTCACTTTGCTTGAGCGGAATTTCGTGATTACCTCATGCCCTTGCTCGCTAGTGGCGTACTCCAGGAACCGAATCTTCCGAAGCTTTGGTCGTATGGGCATGGGGTTCCATAAGCCTCGTTGTGGCAATCGGAACACACGGTAAAAGAATGCTTTGCCTCGCAGCGACCCGCGAGGTAGCCCACCGGTAAGTAATCCTGCGCAGACTATTCCCTGGAAGTCTTTTCTATCTGTCCTCTGAGCGTAATCGTCATTCAACTTGTACGAAGAAAGCTCCCGTTGCCATTACAATCGACTGGTTAATGCTTAATAAGCATCCTTTTACTTCGTTATGCGTAGACACTTATCGCCATTGGGAGATGCGCGATACTTGCAAACAAATATTTTTAAAGAAGGAAGCCTCCTATTGAGGAAACCTTTGGAGCCAAGAGAGATCGCTTTAGTCTGGACTTCTATGGCTGATAAGTTCGCTTACTCTACAAATTTGGTTCAGCATTGGTGACCTTACGGGGACTTCTCATAGCTAAATATTAATGAGTATCGGATCTCCGAGAATTAACCTGCAAGTTGCCAGGACGGCACGAGGTCAAGGTGGATGCTATCTGGCCTCACTCGAGCTGCTCTATTCCATTGAGATGCTATTCCCTAGATCTCTGCATAGAATGCCCCTCTGCCGAAATGTACAAGCCCGAGCTGTGTCTGCTCCTTTCCTTTCTGAGAGGCAAATGTTTCGGTGAGGATAACAGATAGCTCGAAACCAACTGTGAGACTCCAAATATTGAGATACACTCTCAACATATCACTAAAGAATTTCAAAGACCTGCGACAATTGTGTGTTAGTTCTGCCAGTCCTCAGTCAATCAAAGTCTAAGATAGATTTGGGACCACGGACTCCACTGAGTTCAATGAGGATTAGGCCGGTATCTTGCTATTTTAGCATAAGCTGAAACATAGATGACTATCCAATCAGATCTAAGGCATTTGCTGAGTCATGTGTTTATCTCAAACTTTCAAACTTTAGCCTACGTTACCCGTCCTCCCGCTGCTTAGCGTGCATCTTTCGCTCAAGTCCATGCCCCGACTGTTTAAAGATTTGTCCCTCGCTATCTGGTCGCATCGTCCTCCCCCACGATTCTTCAACACCACCACCACCACCACCTTGACTCGGGCTCACGCCGTAATGTCAGGTGCGGCCCTCCTAATGATGAGTTGATTCGAAAAAAGCTCCTGTCCATTCTCACGCAAAACATCGATGTTAGCGTTCAACGATACCCTATACAACTGCGATTTGAAATGAGACCGAAGGCTTGGATCGTACGACGTGGTCGCAAAGCGCGCAAGGCGCTGCTGAGCTGTCCCCATCTTTTGCCCCTCACATAGGCGCTTAGACCTCTCACGCAGAGCACTATGGGGGAAAAGAACATCGACGCCTTCGCCGCACGGCTGGGCGATCCGAGCCTGGGTAAGAGATTCCCCAGGCGTACGGACAGACAATTTTGGAGGACCATGCTGAGTATCGTGCAGACGCTCAGAAGAAATTCCATCTAGCGACGGAACTGAGAGATAACATCGACCTGCTATGCACCGGATCGAGCTACCCGATATTTCTCAAGAAGCTCATCCCGGTGTTCGTCAAGATGCTTGAAGGACCTCCTGCATTCATGAGTGCCTCGCTGGAGCATGTAAGAAAATAAGGTAACCTCCCATGGCTATTCAAGAGTGCTAAGGATTGCCTATACAGAGACTGCGCAATTGTGTCCTGGAAATATTTCATCGATTGCCCATGAGTCACAGTGAAGCACTTAAGCAATATGCTGCCCAGATTGTGGACCTGTTGTTGGGCCTGGTTCGGACGGAAAACGAGGATAATGCGATTCTTTGCATGAAGACTATCATGGATTTGGAGCGCCATCAACCGGAGGCCACTGCGTCGAAAGTGCAGCCGTTTCTCGATTTGATTCTGGAGATGTTTCAGGCGATGGAAAACGTTGTCAAGGAGACCTTTGAGGCCCCTGCACAAGGATTATCGACCGGGACTACTCCAAACAACCCCCAGTCCTTCCAATCCCCACGACCAGGGTCGCCAGCCGCATCCATCGTCTCAGACTTAGGTCTCGATACGCAAACCGCTCGCCAATTGTTACCGGGAATGAAATCGTTTAAAGTCTTCGCGGAGTGCCCCATCATCGTGGTCTCGTTGTTTCAAGCCCATCGCAATTGTGTCTCTCCGAATGTTAAAAGGTTTGTCCCCTGTATCAAAGATGTTCTCAAGCTCGAAGCAGGTCCGCAAGCCCGGGCACACGAAGCAGCCAAAGAACGAGGTGAGATCTTCACAGGACTCTGTAAGGAGATCAAAAACAGGGCCGCCTTCGGGGAGCTTATAAATGCCCAAGTCAAGATGATGAGCTTTTTGGCATACCTGCTGCGAGTCTATGTTCAGCAGCTCCAAGACTTCCTACCAATCTTACCAGATATTGTCATAAGACTGCTACGTGACTGCCCAAGTGAGAAGTCATCTACAAGAAAAGAGCTATTGGTTGCGATACGTCACACCATCAACTTCAATTTTCGCAAAATCTTTCTCTCAAAGCTGGATGACCTTCTCGACGAGCGCACATTGATTGGGGATGGTCTCACAGTCTACGAATCCATGCGACCTCTGGCTTACAGCTTGCTTGCCGATCTCATTCATCACATTCGGGAATCTCTAAGTCGTGATCAGATTCGCAAAACAGTCAACGTCTTCTCCAAGAACTTACACGATAGCTTTCCGGGGACAAGTTTTCAAACCATGAGTGCAAAGCTTCTTCTCAATCTAGCAGATAGTATTGCCAATATACCAGATAAGAAGGACGCGCGCCACTTTTTGATTATGATATTGAGCGCAATCGGGGACAAATTCGCTGACATGAACCATCAATACCACAATTCAGTCAAGCTCTCAAAAGATTGCGACTCTACCTCCGTCGATGCTAACCCCGAAGACCATCTGGCTGACGCAAAATCTCCACCAGACTGGGATGAGGTTGACATTTTCACTGCTACGCCAATCAGAATGTCCAATCCCAAGGATCGTGGTGCCAATCCTGTTGAGGACAATAAGTTTCTTTTCAAGAATCTGTTAACAGGGCTCAAAGGAATGTTCTATCAGCTGAAAGTGTGCAATCCCGAAGCTCCAGCAATTGATCTTGCCAACGCTCCTGCGAATTGGCAGGAAGTATCATACGGCTACAATGCAGAGGAAGTCGAGGTCATCAAGAAACTTTTCCGGGCGGGGGCTTACGTTTTTCGCTACTATAGCTTAGAAAAACCCTTTGCTGAGACGAATTACTCGTCGCCAGTGGAGTTCTTGACCCAAAATTACGGAGTGCAAAGTGGCAAGGAGGAAAAAGATCTACTCGAGACATTTGCTACAGTTTTTCACAGCATCGATCCTGCAACGTTCCATGAGGTTTTCCATTCTGAGATACCCGTGTTGTATGAGATGATGTTTGAACATCCCGCCTTGCTTCACGTCCCTCAATTCTTTCTCGCCAGCGAGGCGACGTCCCCGGCATTCGCAGGTATGCTGCTCCAATTTTTGATGGATCGCATAGGCGAAGTGGGCACATCCGACATCAAAAAGTCTTCCATCTTGTTGAGGATGTTCAAGCTATCTTTTATGGCAGTCACTCTCTTTAATCAGCAAAACGAACAGGTTTTGCTACCTCACGTTACAAAAATTGTGACTCAATCAATCCAGCTCTCGACATCAGCCAAGGAACCCATGAACTACTTCTATCTGTTGCGATCTTTGTTCAGAAGTATTGGCGGTGGACGATTCGAACTCCTTTATAAGGAGATTCTGCCGCTATTGGAAATGTTACTTCAGGTCTTGAACACTCTTCTGATCGCTGCCCGAAAGCCGCAAGAACGCGATCTATACGTCGAGCTCTGCCTCACCGTACCGGCCCGACTAAGCAATCTACTGCCACATCTGAGCTATCTTATGCGCCCTCTTGTTGTGGCACTGCGTGCCGGCTCAGATCTTGTCGGTCAGGGACTCAGGACACTAGAACTTTGCGTTGATAACCTTACGGCTGAATACTTGGATCCAATAATGGCTCCTGTGATTGATGAGCTCATGATGGCGTTGTGGGATCATCTCAAGCCAAATCCGTACAGCCATTTCCATGCGCACACCACAATGCGTATTCTAGGGAAATTGGGAGGACGAAATCGCAAATTCCTAAATGGCCCTCCTGCCCTCGACTTCCAGCAATTTGCCGACGATCAATGCAGCTTTGACGTGCGACTCATAGGATCAAACAAGGACAGGACCTTCCCATCGTCTATTGGTGTGAATCTTGCCATTGCGAAGCTCGGTGAAGTGCCCAAAACGCCGGCCGCAAAGAAGGCAGATGCTTATTACAAACAGCAAGCTTTCAAGCTGGTTAGCGCCCAGGTGAAGCTACACATAGGATTCGACAGCCTTCCGGATGATTTTGCAAATCTTGTACGCTTGCAAGCTAGTGATCTGCTTGAAGGCAGATACGATGTCGGCCCTGATACGATGCATATGCCCGATCGTGATAAGTCTATACCCAAGAGAGATGGTCAACAAGAAATGTTAAAACACCTCTTGAAGGCTCTCATGCTCGCAAAAACGCTGCCGAATCTCGAAGGCGCTGCAACTGCCCTGCTACGCGATATTTGTCGCCACTTCACTATACTCGAAGTAGGAAAAGCTTTATCGGATGCCAAGCAATCCAGAAAAGATTTTGACGTTAAAGCTGGGGAGGGCCTTTTGTGCTTGGACAGTCGTATACTTGCTGACGCCATTGCCGAGCAATTATCCTCCGATAAGCCTGCTATACGCGATGCTGCGGAATTCTCTACCAGGACCATATTCGATGCAACAATCACCCTACTAGGATCTTCGCAGAGAGTCGAGCGACTTCCTTTCTTTTCTCACCTCGCGAAGGTCTTCGCCCACAAGTGTTATGATGAAGATTGGTATACCAAAGCAGGAGGAGGGCTCGGCATTCACCTCTTGGCCACAGAATTCGATTTTGGCGACGACTGGATAAATGCTCGGCAGCTTGAATTTTTAAGAGCCCTCGTCTACATCATTAAGGACATGCCTGGAGACTTACCCGCGAATACACGAGTCCAAGCAGTCAAGACCGTCGACGTCATTCTGCGCAGGTGTAACAGCGGCGCCGCGAAGGAGGACCTCGCGCCCTCAAAGGACCCAAATGTCCCCTCAAAGCCCATCTCCCTTGTTTGTGCCTTCATCGTCCCTGAGCTGATGCATCCAAACAAGAACGTGCGCGAAGCAGCTCGCAAAGCTCTTACAACCATTGCTCAAGTAATCGGCGCCGAAGTTCATGAGCTAATCTCGCCCGTAAAAGACAGGTTGCTGACTCCTGTCTATATGAAGCCACTTCGAGCCCTACCATTTGAGATTCAGGTCGGTTATCTCGACGGCATAACGTATTGCATAAGCTTGCAGCGCAATCTGATCGAGTTCAATGAACTATTGAATAGACTCCTCGTTGAAGCAATGGCATTGTCAGAGGCAGAAGACGAACTTCTTGCGGCGAAGCCTAGCGAGTATAAGTATGCCGATAACATTATAAATCTTCGAGTTGCTTGCATCAAGTTGCTTTCTTTAGCTGTGGGTTTCTCGGAATTTGCCGGCCAACAGCAAACTACGAGCCGAAGTCGCATCATTTCAATCTTCTTCAAATCGCTGTATTCGACGTCTACCGAAGTCATTGATGCTGCGAACGCTGGTCTGAAGGGTGTGCTTTCTCAAACAAATAAGCTTCCCAAGGATCTCTTACAGAATGGTCTCCGTCCTATCCTCATGAACCTGCAAGATCCTAAAAAGCTCAGTGTCGCTGGCCTCGATGGGCTTGCAAGACTCTTGGCACTGCTCACTAACTATTTCAAGACTGAGATTGGCGAAAGACTGCTTCTTCATATGTCTGTCATTGCTGATGGCTCAGTTCTTCAAAAGTCGTCATTCTCTTTGATCGAGCAAAACCCGCAGATGAAAATTGTTCTGGCTACGCTGAACATTTTCCATCTGCTACCGTCGTCGGCTGCAGTCTTCATGAACGATCTTATTGAAAGGGTGCTCGATCTAGAGAAGTCGTTGCGTAGGACGCACTTCAGTCCTTTCAGGGAACCTCTACTGAAGTACATCAATCGCTATCCGAAAGAGGCCTGGGAGTTCTTCTCGGACAGGCTACACGACATGAGATACGGCAGATTCTTTGCCCAAATTCTCGCAGCATCTCGCAGCGGGCCTTTGCGTGACGTTGTTATTGCAGATATCGAAGGTTTGACGAAAGCCTCCTTTGATCATGAGGATCCCCAAAAGAGGGACGCAGCATCTATCAACGCCATACATGCGATACATTCTCTCTGCGGCAACTCATTTTCATGGCTTTCCGAGCGAGACGCATTACGGCAGACTTTGATGCGGGTTGGCAAAGATCTCAACCAGAAGAGGAAGAAGGACACAATACACCCAGACTTGCGACTGAGTGCTGATCAAGCTTCAGAGCAACTCATGAAAATTTTCGTAAAAGCACTGGAGCTAGCTCCAAGGGACTTCGACTTTCTGTTCCAATTGATTGATGCTGTGACTTCAGAAGACATTAAGGTGCAACCCTCACTTTTTGCTTTCATCTATCGCCACATCATCTGCGCCGACTCGCTTGACTACTGGCGAAGTCTCGTCCTGCGTAGCCTAGATCTCTACAGTATGCGTGGTTCGTCTTTCAGGACAAAGACCTTCGCTTTCAGGAACCTAGTCAACCCTATATTTGCAATGGATACTATGAGGGCACTCTCGAATGATCCCGTGACAGCATCTTCGCGCCGACTCATTGATAAGAGCATCGTAGATTCAATACACAACAAGATCTGGAAGCCTCAGCTTAGCGATATCAACGAAGAAAATGCACAATCAGGCGCGGACCATTCACGATTGGAGTTGCTACAAATGTCAGCTTTATTATTGAAGTGGCATCACAATTTAGTTTCTGAAGCTCGCAAAGACATTATCAAGTTTGGTTGGACCTACATCCGACTCGAAGATATCATCAACAAGCACGCGTCTTACGTGCTCGTTGGCCTTTTCATTGCCCAATTCGAAACTCCTGCAAAAATCATAAACCAGATCTATGTGGCTTGTCTTAAAGCACATCAAAACGAGGGCCGTGCTCTAGTCGTCCAAGCTCTTGACTTGATTGCCCCTGTCCTACCCAAGCGATTGAAGGACCAGAGTGATCCCAGGTATCCCATGTGGGCCAAGTGGCCGAAACGAATACTTTCGGAGGAGAGCTCTAACCTCCAACAACTGATTGGCATCTTCCAATTCATGGTTCGGCATCCTAGTCTATTCTACGAAGCCAGAGAACATTTCATACCTACTATCATACCTTCTCTATCAAAGATCGCGCAGCTGCCAAATCCATCGAATGAACACAAGAAACTCGTTCTCAATTTAATCCAGATGATTCTGGGGTGGGAACATCGGCGAGTACAAGGAGGTGGGGATCGTCCAACTTCATACTCATCAGAGTCTTCACCTGCTAAAAATCGTAAACTAGAACACCCCGAGGGAGGAATCGCGTCGCCAGCACCCAGCTTAGGTCCACCCTCAAGCGTGGAGCGCAACGAATATCAAATCTCTACACCTCTACGGGCGATGCTCATCAAGTATCTTACCCAGTTCATCAGTGTCCTACCAGAGCGCTACCCCGTGCCTAGCGTCAAGTTGAGGGATTTACACTCTACCACTCCCCTGCCACCCTTACCTCCGAATGAGATGTGTAAAAAAGCCATTGGCCTTTTTCATGACCTGCTTTCTTCCAAGTATTGGTCTGACTTAGATATTGACCTTTTTCCAAGGATATCCGAACAAATTCTGTGTTCTGACAAGACTGACAAAGGAGACGAAAAGACAGCGACAAGCGTCATCAATACTCTGCAAATCCTACGTATGGTGCTAGGCATAAAATCTAATGAATGGATTATAGCGCAACTACCGCACATACAGAAGCTCTTGGAAAAGCCCATCAGAATGGACAATGCAGAGATTCAAGATTGCCTACACGCAAGCGACAAAATTCTCGACGGCGATCGTGAGATTCAACCTATGGTTCAACGCATCCTGCAAGCGTTACCGGATGAGACTAGAGAAGAGGACGACATGGAAATGGATACCCCTGCTAAGGACTTTATAAACTTTATCTCCGGGGCTGCGTCGGCGACCATGGGAGATGGTAATTTGGTGGCTGCCATATACATCTACGAGACTATAGCTAGGGTACGACCAAAAGAGATCGATACTCACCTTCCCCAGATTATGCGCGCACTACAGCAAAAGCTCTCGAAGGACCAATTTGCGCAACCGGTTTTGCCTCCAGGTATGCAATCAGGAATACGGCCTGGCGAAGGACAAGCGGGTGCGCTGGATGAACGAGAAATGGAATTGTCAACGCAGTTGATCCTCAAGTCGATTTGGATCATCTCCTCGAGGATGGCTACACTTGGAGACCAACGACGGCCATTCCTAAGTGTGCTTGCTTCCCTGGTTGAGCGGTCTCAAAATACAAAGCTATGCGAAAGAATCCTGGAGATGGTCGAAACCTGGATCTTTGACTCTCAGGACTCCTGGCCAACTCTGAAGGAGAAGACTGCTGTCCTCCACAAGATGCTGCTTTTCGAGACCCGCCCTGATCCCACTCTCCTACATAAGTTTTTAGACCTGGTCATACGAATCTACGAAAACCCTAAGATCACAAGGTCGGAGCTAACAGTCAGACTGGAACATGCATTTTTGGTGGGTACAAGAGCCCAGGACGTCGACATGCGCAATCGATTCATGACGATTTTCAATCAAAGCCTGACGAAGACTGCCAGCGCTCGGCTCATCTATGTACTGACTTCGCAGAATTGGGACACGTTAGCCGAGAGCTTCTGGCTCAGTCAAGCCATTCAATTGATATTTGGTACCATTGACATGAATACCACTATTCAGCTAGATCAGGAAGATTTCAAAATGATGACACCTAAAGAGCTATTTAGAGTTTCTAGCGCTGACTCTCGCAAAGGCGATCTCATGCTAGATGATAAATTCGAGGACTTCATGACTCAGCATAGACGCTTCTATGCTGACCTAGGCGACGTGCGAGCTCGTGACATTCTTGAGCCCCTGTGCCAGCTTCAGCACACGGACTCCAATGTAGCATATGAGATCTGGGTTGCTTTGTTTCCCCTGTGTTGGTCACTTCTTTCACGTGATGATCGCAGTGAGCTCGAGAAGGGGATGGTTTCTCTACTTACCAAAGACTATCATCAACGACAGCTCGATCGCAGGCCCAACGTCGTGCAAGCCTTGCTGGAAGGCAACGTCCGAACCATGCCTAAATGCAAGGTCCCATCTCATGTCATGAAGTTCCTCAGCAAGACTTATGATGCTTGGTACACTGCTGCTATCTCACTAGAGGACCAAGCATTGACACCAATTATTGACACACCCTCTGTTCGCGAAAGCAATCTCGACGCTTTGGTGCAAGTTTACGCTGGCTTGCAAGAGGAGGACTTCTTCTACGGCACATGGCGACGGCGGTCCAAGTATGTGGAGACCAACGCAGCACTCTCTTATGAGCAAAACGGCCAATGGACCAGAGCTCAAAGTTTGTATGAGGCTGCACAGATCAAAGCACGCACAGGAATTACGCCCTATTCTCAAGGCGAATATATGGTGTGGGAAGATCACTGGATACTATGCGCCCAGAAGCTGCAGCAATGGGATATTTTGAATGAGTTAGCAAAGCACGAGAACTTTAACGACCTAGTTCTAGAATCCTCGTGGCGGAATCTCGAAATGTGGACCGGCCCAGAAAACCTGGACCAACTCAGCGGCATTATCAAGGCTGTGTCCGATGCACCTACCCCTCGGAGAACGTTCTTCCAAGCGTTCATGTCCTTGCTCAAGTTTCATGAAAAGCAAGAACCTCCGCAAGAATTCAGCCGCATCTGCGATGAGTCAATACAGCTATCTATCCGCAAGTGGCACCAGCTTCCCAAGAGAATCACGAATGCCCATGTTCCGGTGCTGCAGAACTTTCAGCAGCTTGTCGAGTTACACGATGCTAACATCATTTGCATCAGTCTCTCGCAGACAACTCAGAACAACCTCGACGCGAAGTCTCAAGAGCTAAAGCTTCTCCTAGGGACTTGGCGAGATCGTCTGCCCAATGTTTGGGACGACATCAATGCCTGGCAAGATCTTGTCACTTGGCGGCAGCACATCTTCAATCTCATCAATCGGACTTATCTCGCTCTTCTTGGTCCTCAACAGTCCAATGCAACAGGAAATTCCTATGCATACCGTGGATATCATGAGACTGCTTGGATCATCAATCGCTTTGCGCATGTAGCGCGCAAACATCAGCTCCCTGACGTCTGTATTAGTCAACTCAGCAAGATTTACACACTGCCCAACATTGAGATTCAGGAAGCATTCTTGAAATTGCGAGAGCAGGCTAAATGCCATTATCAAAACAAGGATGAGTTGAACAGTGGTCTCGACGTTATCAATAACACTAATCTCAACTACTTCGGACAGCAACAGAAAGCTGAATTCTTCACATTGAAAGGCATGTTTTTGGCCAAATTGAATAACAAAGAGGACGCCAACGATGCGTTCGGTACCGCGCTATACTACGACATCCGACTACCGAAGGCTTGGGCGGAGTGGGGATATTATAATGACATGATGTTCAAGGATGAGCCGGAGAACATGGAGCGTGCTGCCGCTGCAGTGAGCTGTTACCTGGAAGCTGCAGGTCTGTTCAAGAATGGCAAGTCGCGGAAGCTGTTGAGTCGTATCCTTTGGCTTCTGAGCATTGACAGCAGCGATAATCAGATTTCGACCGCTTTCGAAGAATTCAAGGGGGAGACGCCAATCTGGTACTGGATTACATTCATACCTCAACTACTCACAAGCCTTAACCATCGCGAAGCTGGACTCACACGAAATGTCTTGGTGAAGATTGCCAAAGTCTACCCGCAGGCTTTGTTCTTCCAGCTCAGAACTACTCGCGAAGACATGCTGTCCATCAAAAAGGCAGAGGATCAGAAAAGGGCGAGACTTAGCTCAGCCAAGCAGCAGTCGCCGGAGGGCAAGCAAGGATCACCTGAAAACAATGTTGCAACCTCCAATGACCGCCAAGGTGGGCCAAGTAGACCTGGAACTGCGAATGGCGAAACATTACCAAACGGTACCGCTACCAACGGAGAGAACTCCAAGACCGAAGCAAATGGCCTACCGAGTGGCGAAGGTCAAGCAGCGGCTGAAAGAGAAGCTGAGCCAGTCCAGAAGAAACCTTGGGAATACTCCGACGAGATCATGGGCGTGCTGAAATCGACGTTTCCCTTACTTGCGTTGTCGATGGAGGCCATGGTGGATCAAATTCAAAAGCACTTCAAGTGCCCACCTGATGAGGATGCATATCGGC
>JAABUH010003927.1_pt1 | contig 12387 bp, 16 predicted proteins | sample 5559121 | NCBI WGS metagenome assembly JAABUH01 (sample SAMN10711871, study PRJNA513364) | rock metagenome | isolation source: Antarctica rocks | place: Antarctica: Victoria Land, Battleship Promontory nord | collected 2015-12-28 | reverse complement strand
TTTGCGAACGTTGTGGGTCGGCAGATCTGCGGAGACTTCAACATCGTGACAATGATTGGACGATAAGCACAGGCGCAGGCTGCAGCCTACGCATGAGTCATAGCCATGTGTAGCTGCCTACTAAAATTCAGCGCCTCTATAACAATTCAGTTTCCGCTACTCTTTCCTTTGCCATGCATCTCGAGTCTAAGTTGCTAACAACTTCACCAATTCGATTCGGTAACTTGTTTCCTCGCGTCACAGCTGAATTGAAGAGATCTCTACGCAAAGGTAAATCCCAGTAATTAGTTATGCGTTGAATTGGGTAGCTGACTCAATTTCAAGCATGTCCGCTACCCAAGTTGAAACACTTGTGAACTATTGTGATTGGGCTACAGGACGCAGGGCGGACGGGACCACTTACAGATACAAAGTGAGGGACTGCGGTAATCCAGACTGCCGGTATTCAAACGCTAGATGATGAGGTATCTTGATAGAGCCTTTCAGGAGCTGTGAGGGTTGCTTGTGAGAAAGTTGTGTTTGTTCCCTCGCTCAACGGCTCTGATTTTCGTACGTCTAGAGTAGAAGAAATATTATACATGAGTAATGTACCGTCTAGTCAGATTTCCGAGATAGAAGCTCTGACATTCACGATTTTGTGAAATAATTTCTCGTTCACTTTCCGTTTCGTACTTGCTCCTACGTATCCCGCCAATCGTGTCCTACTAAGGTGTTTTGAGAGAGGTATTTTGAAAGCTGTTTCAATACAAAATCATCGTTCTTGCGCTCCGAACTGGTGTACGAAGTACCATCTGTCCATCCTGGTGTGCCAGTGCTATATAAGAACTCACCCTCCCACTGGCACGAATCGAAATCAATGACGATGGGTACGTCTTGCTTATCCAACATGATATTGCTTGGATTGATGTCGTTATGGTTCAAACCTAAGCTATGAAGGTGATCAAGGGCCTCCTTTACGCCCATTAAGCATGAATAGGGATTCAAAGGCCGGCTGGAGTCCCTTAGGCGGTCTGATAGAGTTTCCTCGTATTTGACAGAGCAAAGACCCGTGATAAAGCCTCCGTCATTGATACAACCTAGGTACGAGGCGATATTTTTATGCGGATGCCTTCGCAATAGTTCGCATATATGGGCTTCGTGAAGTAACAATTCGCGAGGTTTGAATGCGCTCGTCTCTGGATGATAATTGAAAAATGTGGGCCGCTTTGCAAATGCATTGTCTGGTATTGGATGAGGTGCATGCGTGAAGTCATTTGTAAAAGGAGGCCAGAGATCTTCGGGTGGAAATGGAACAAGAGGGCAATCGAGGTCCCTAATATCGATATCCTGGTAGAGGACATATGCACGTGCGCTGTGTGCTCTGAAAATCTTCGTGCCCTTCGCAAGTATTATCGAAAAATGATCAAACTCCAAATCATCTCCGTGTTCCTTATATGCCTCGACGCATTCAATAACCTTCATAATGAAGTCTTCGCGATGGATTCTGAAAGTATGTAAGCACACGTCGATCAGGCGAGGAGAGACCTGACCTTCGTTTTCCACCTTCAATGGCGTACATTCACAGGAGTAGCATTTTAGTGGCTTAACTGTTTGCCCTGAGAATTGGAGATATATGAAATAAACCCGCGGCCAAATAACAACTTTCTAGGCAGAAGCGTTGGGGCCCGCTTGGCGCCCAACTACAAGCGCTGGCTGTGAAACACGTGATCTCCGAAGCTAGACGCTTTTCAGCCTAAGATCTTCTCGATCTACGCTTTCCCAGGCTGAGCCTTCTGGGTGTTGAGTTGTCCAATGAGCATTCCAGGGCCAACCGTGTTCCCGATACCCTAGAAAATCCTCCCAGGAAACTTTTCCCAGGGAAGCAGTACGCTTGAGTATGTTTTCGGTAGAAGAAATCATCAAACGATATGGGAGGAGAGGTGATGGTCAGGTCATTGTATGTGCAAGTTAAATTATTACGTCAAATTTCCGATTATATCTTGCCATTCAAAGTCAGGCGCCAATCCAAACGATTCAAAATTATTTTGATCTCTTCCATCCTTAATGACATAAATCCTCAATGATACAAGCTTTCAACGATGGTCATGCCGTTAAACTCGCGGATGAAGTCCTCGCTTGCCTTTACCGCCTGGAGGATGTGGGAATACGTCATCTTGGTGTTCTTTTTGGTCGCTAGAGCGTGGGCAATGGCGACGATGTTCTTAATCTGATAAACAACCGATTAGCCAAGAGCCGGATACATTGCGCACCAAGCATACCTGTCGACCATTGAAGGCCGTGGTGGCCAAGTTGTCCATTTCCTTACGAGCGATTACTGGCCCCCCTTGAGACGTGCGAGCTGCGTGGAGAAAGTGCTTCCAGATCTGCTTTCTCGCGTCCAGCCCGAGCGCATCGTACTTCAACATGAGATGGATCCGGCTGAGGATCGCTTCATCGAAATCAGAAACTCGGTTGGTGGTCAGGAACAAAATGCCTTTGCAGTATTCCAACATGCGAAGGAACACCGAGACCAGCTGATTGCGACCAAGATTCTCCTTGGTGCGTTGTTCCATGTATACATCTGCTTCGTCCAGGAGGATCAGTGCCTTCCAGTGGCTGGCGACCTGGAAGATGCGCGACAGCTGACTCTCCATGACCGCCGGATCTAGACTCAACTCTCCCGCCGAGACCTGAAGAGTTAGAATAGAGCAGCGGCCAGATCCGTTCGACATATACGCACCCAATAGAGCGGCCGCTGAAGGTGCTCCGACACCGCCTCAGCCGTCAAGGTCTTTCCCACGCCGGGTGTTCCGCTGATGGCTACGTCAGTCGATTTCGAGATGAGCAGCGGTGGACATCATACTGCAATAGTAGATTGAGGCCTCGGCCCTTCCCCGCTACGAAGTCATCAAATGGGACGCCCGGCGCCATACCCAATCGAGTTTCCGTGAGGGCGACAATGACCTCTTTCTGCTCCGCAGGGATGGTCAAGCAACCAAAGGGCGTCGAGGACCACTCGATGTCGGTGACATCGGCGATCGGAAATTCCACTGTATCTCAAGAGATCAGTTCAACCACTCCTGCATTGTGGGAAGGACATGATTATACGCCACAATTTGTCCCCGAGGGAAAACCCTGGTATGGTCGGACAGCAGATGAGTAGGTCATCATCGCCGAGTCGGTTTGGTTCTGTGCCATTGTCTTTGATTTGGTCGAGGGTTCGCTCGCTAGAAGGTTCCGAGAACCAACCGTCATCATCATCTGCCTTCTTTCTGGCCAGCTCATCAGGTTGCGGTCTGGGATAGCTGGGATTCATCTTCCGAAAGAAAGCCGCATCAAGCATGATCCGGCTGTTGACAGACACCCTGATGACCTCTCGATCCTTGATGTAGAAAGTGTGCCACGGCAGTAGCGATGGTAGGCCCCGAGCATAGAGATGAATTTCCTGCCACACTCGACGAGTTGGGCTTTCATCCTCTTTTCGTCTGGATGATAGCGAAGCGGATAACCTTTGAGTGTGCTGATCCGCTTTTTCCCGCGGAATTTCACAATGGGAATATCGATCGAAGCTTCCCCGAACACTTGGCCGTCGTAGTCCAAATAACGACACTCCATGTTGAAGTATTTCAACCCAGAGCTTGTCTCCTCCTCTTCACCACCGTCGTATATGACGCATCGGGGCTTATGGGTTCCCAGACAAGTCGTGTAGACGGTCCAGTTGGGTCTTACCAGCGCCCAGAGTAAATCGTAAGTGATTTCGCGCTTCGCCAAAAGCGAGAACAGACGTTGAGCTGTGGACTTGTAGGTGGATTGAACGAAATCAATCAGGAGGTCTAGATGCTTGAGGCTGAGAGGATCTTGTGTGTCTGCATTGCTCCGGAACGACTCCAAGTCACTAAGGTAATTGTACAGCAGATTTTGGTCGACCTAGGTTTGATGTCAGCAGTAGGCTCTGGTGGATGGATGTGGCGAGGCTGATACAGTCGGCTTGTCCTCATTCAGGTTGACCGTGCGGATGTCTCGTAGGACCGTCCTCAAGATGTCTCGCAGCCCTTCTGATTTGATATCAACGTAGTATGTTGGGTCCAACGTCTTCTTGTCTAGGCCGTCCTCGTCAGAAAGAGAGTTATACACAGGCACCAACATACTCACCAATTCGCTGGCGAACAACGAACACATACTGATCCAGGTCAGTTACTGCGTCCGACGGTTTGATTGACTCCGCGATTTTATACTCGTATGCCTTTGAATCCCAGCTATAAACATATACACGTCAGCGAATCTCACCACGCAAACCAAAAAGTTTATCACACTCACATCTCATTGACGGTCTTAAACTCTAACTTCGAGGCCCTGGCCGCAAATTGCTGCTTGTCTCCAGACGTGCCTTCGGTCGTGGCGGGCTGAGTAGCTTCCCCTGGAGCTGGTACGGTCTGGGTTGCTTGAAGGGTTTTCAGCAGCTCCAGAAATTGCCGAGCGTCCTTCGCGGTAAGTACCTGCTCAGATGCCGGCAGTGAAGGGCTGCTGGGAGGGGTCTCCGGCGGTCTTGGAGAGGTAGGCGGCATTGGAACAACAATGTCTGCTGGCGCCATTGCCTCGGTGATGCGATTCTTAGGAACGAAGATCTAAAAGGTGAGTGGTCTGGCAGCACGAGAAACTAGAGCAATGTTCCTTGGGACAGGCATTGGCTCTGGATCCGATGTGATGGCTGGAAGAGGATGCTCTGATAGTGAGGTGAAGGATTTACTATCGGGACAGAGCTGTGGAAGACTCATATATATCATGCAGAAGCTATGACTGGCCCTTCTCTCCCATAAGATTGCTCTCCGCATATCTTGTTCCTTTTCTGGCGTCGAAGGGGGAAAGTTCGGGTATCATCGTTGTGCATGAACGCATCATACTAAATCAAAGTGAATAGTGAATACGGCACTGAGCACGGTGTGATGAGCTTGAGAGGTGTGAGGCGTTCCTTAACGATCCCATGATTGGCAGCACCAACCGCTGACCGGACTTTCGGAGGAGAAGCCGCGATCCCACATTGTAGCCTGTCGCACCAACCCGCATCATACCGCACCCAGCGTACCACCCCGCAGCTGCCGCACTGCATTTCATTACACCGTACACATCGCACCGTGCGCACTACACCGCATCAACTCTTTGCCTGCCATCGACACCGCACGGCATTGCCGCACATCATGACAGAAGCGACGGTGAATGAGGACGGAGTCTTCCTACAATATCATACGGCACTGGAAGAAGATAGGCCACTCCGAGCGGGACAATCGCTCCGCGAGGCCCAGGCTTCTGTGGAACCTGGAGAAACAATTCCTTCTGCCACTCCTCAGCGCAATAAGTTCTCGGTGGACGATGGCCTCAGAGCGATGAAAGCTGCGGCGTTGGCCGTAGAGCAGTCGTTCCGATTGACATATACTCAAGAGGCAGCAATACAAAAATGTTTCCAGCTTATCAGAGAAAATACCTCGACTCTAAACGCAAGAATGCTAAGGGAAAAGAGCAAACGGTCTTTACAAGTATACGATATGCTTCAAAGTGTGAGAGAAATGTTAGGCCTCCAAGGGTTCTTACTCTGTGCCCTCGCCTTGACGCCAAAGAAGATGCACTCGATGACCAAAGCCGATGCGACCAACTTCCCGTACATACTCAGACGCTGGTGGCAGGAGTCTTCGCCTTCGTCAGAAAGATTGGAGGTCATAGCTGAGAAGTTGAAATCCGTCGACGAGCAGATACCGCATATCCCTTTGGCTTGTGAGATGGATAGCATAAAGAGTTTGCTTTGACCTCTCCTAGATGAGTTGACAGATTTGACTTGCGGCAGGTTCGCAATCATCCATCACTGTTCAAACATCTGAGAAAGGCAAGAACCTTACTCCTGAAGGACAGTATCAGAACGCAGGAGGTATGCAAGATAAGATCAAGGCCGTCAGGTTGATGCTGAAATCATATCCAGGGTTATCAGATGGCCATGTGAAGTCCACTATCTTGCCACTCACGATCCAAGGCGCAGAAATGCTTCTTACGGCCTTGAAAGAAGGCGAGGGCGAGGGAACCCTGGTTACGTTGCCACACAGATCTGGAATATTGCCATTTATCACGATTCCTCTTCCCCTTTGTGTGCGAATCATGGAATTGTATACTAGCTAGCATTGCGCACCCTCGAGCTCCTTTGGCACGTGTGTGATATATTTTACACAAGCATCGCCTATCTGCCAGCAGCTGTGGCCAACACTTAAGAACACCATCTTGACCTTCTTCTCTTCCCCCGGGCCTGTTTCACGAGCACCAACATCCCGATCACCCTTGACGAACCTCACGGCGCCCTCTCCGCTGTTCAGTTTAATAACAATCGCGGCAGTTCGCTGGACTGGTTCTCGCACCACAACTTTGCCGGTAGTTATCCAACCCTCCACCTGGCTATCATCGTAATCGGTCTGGAAAAGGTTTATTTTTATGAGCCTTCAAGTAAAGTAGGACTAGAGTGTGGCATACCTTATCTTGGAATTTCTGCTTAAGTTGCTCATTATCTTCTGCGCACTCCGTGACGTCTATCTCCTCTAGCCCCTCCAAATTCTCGAGCTCCTCCTCCCCCCGATTGCTTTCTGTCATCCAGTTCTATAAGGATATTCTGATGCAGAATGCTCTTCCTCCGTACCGTCCGCGCGTAATGTATTTTGTAAAATGCTTGCTCTGTTGCGTATTCGAAGAGACGGACCGTGAGAGAGCCGTAGGAAGGTAAGGGCACGGGCGTGCGGAAGTAGGCCTGGGGCATTAGCAGCTGTTGGCTATCAAACGGCTACAGATGATTGCTCACTTGATATCCACGCTGACGTAGAAATGGTCTTCAGGTGCTGCTCTCGCTCCCTCTGTGGACGAGTTGGCTCAGACCAGGTTGGTGTCGTAAGAGATGTTCCGGGCAACATTCTTGGAGGGGTTCACTTGGTGGGGCCAAGAAACGAGCTAGAGCCAGAAGTAGCTAGCCCGCAATATGTCCATGTGGACAAACTTGCACCGCATAACTTCATATCCGACCTGTGCGTTCTATCTTTTGATTCAAAAAGAACGCAGAGTCTCTGTGATTTTCCTGACAGACATGACGGGTGCAGTAGCCATGTCATCCTACGCCCTTCCTGGCTTACACTTCGAACCTACCCCAGCTGATCTTCAGGCTTCGAGCACTGCGTATGTGATCCATAACCTTTCCCACATGATTTGTTGCGAGACTCGCAGGACCCTTAACTGACCTATTACGTGGAAAGGTACAACTACTTGCTTGATGATCACGACCAGCCAAGTTTTTCAGAGCATCATCTGAACCAGCTAGCACAGCTATTTATCCAATACAATGCCCAGAAAATCTTTGGTCTGCACCTTATTCACGGTCATTTAAAAATCCCTCATAACACTATTATGTTGGGCTCGAATTTCAAAGGCCGACTCTCGGGCTGTTGGACCAAGCCAACACCTTTCGAAGCCACAATTCCGAACCCTATCCACGGGCACATCTATACTCTCTCGCCAGATAATCGTCTGCTAGCATACGAATATCGAGAAGGCGATGCCCCTAAATGCGTTACGGATATCAATCAAGCCTTCTTTGTGGAGCTTTCCAAATACCTCTCATCGAACCAGCTAGCAGGGCTTTTGGGTCTTGAAGTCCTCGAGGACACATTGAGCCCACAGCCACAGATGTTGGAATTTGTACTTGCTGGACAAGGGACGGTTATGGTCAAAGAAAAAGAAGTTGCAGATGCGAACATCTACAGAGTCACTGGTTGGTCATTCACACAGGATGAGGATGGCATTGTTTCGGTCAAAGGACATGAGACCCATGCAGGTGTAAATGGAAAACATGAGATATTCAGAGATACGAAGCCGTTGAGAAACATCGATGCAGTGATGGATTTGCTTCTACAAGAAGGGGTGATCAAGAACAGTCGTTGAATGCGTTTGAGTAGCCAGCAGCAACTCGTCAAGATTCTATACACTCGCGTTCTCTTTGGCTAAGCTCCATGCACACCTTCGTGGCTGAGAATGAACAACAATCCTCAAATCTATTGTAACCCTCCATACCGTGTGCTAGATCCTCTGTCGATTCGAACCGGCTTCTTTCCCACTCGTGGATATGAAGAGATCTTAGATGAATGACCCGTTGGAGCTCCAACGGGTTTTTTGTGTTTGGAACGAGCACGACTATCGGTGTCGATAGCAAGCTCGTCGGCCGACGTCTCCGATTCTAGTAAGGCGAGATGGAAGAGCCCCTACCTCTTGTGTCCGCCCTGACTTCTAATACTCCCGTCAATTTACAAGTTGGCGAATGTCGTTTCACGACGCTCGCCTCGACACTCTCCGATGGATCCTCCTTCTTCGCCTCTCTGCTCTCTGACCGCTGGGAAGATTCCAGATCCAACGACGGCTCATATTTCGTCGACGCGGATCCAGATCTCTTTGCGCACATCCTCCGCTACTTAAGGCGTGGAGTGCTACCAGTTGTCTATGAGAAAAGTCACGGGTTTGACTATGCATTTTATCGAGCATTGCAAGAGGAGGCCCTGTATTTTGGGATCGAGCCACTACACAAATGGGTCAAAGAGAAGGGCTATCTACAAGCGGTGACAATTCAGTATTCAGTGGAGGAGGTGAAAGGGCAAGATATACATGTGAACGGCTATGACGCTACTGTCGACGGAAACACCGAGCGATCGTATCATCCTTCTTGGGGCACTGAGAAGGTATATCGGTGCCCCCGGGGCATATTTATGCACAATGGGAATCTTAGCGCTTGTGGGAGGGCGTGTGAGAAAGCTAAGGGCGAGGACGGGGATGATTATGTCGAACGAGATATATTGCGGACTTTGATTGTCACAAAGAGGGCTATCTTCACCAGTGTGGGTTAGAGCTGTTAAGACCATTGGCCGATTTATCAGAGCCGCACGCAGATGTGTCTATGGTAAGGATATTAGAGAATTATACACTCCACAGCCCCACCAATGACTCCCTCACCTTGCAGACCTGTTCGAGAGCCTCAAGCAGCTCGTAACCTACTACTTTTCTAGGAAACTTACCGCTTGCGGTTAGCGCGCCGATAGGCGCCCGGCGTCCAGGGCCTGAGCTTGCTGAGGTAAACCGCGGGCAGAAAACTACGGTCACATGATGAAGATTTGGGGCTGCGGTCTGGCCATCGAATGATGAATCTGTGCCACCCCGGCCGTCCAAAAGCTGCTCGTTGGGGTAGTACTGCCCACGGCCTCCAAAAAATGAGGGGCCATGAGGGAGTGCTCGTCAGGGGTGCCCATTCCCCCGTCAGTATTCCTTGTCTGCACCGTATCTTCGCGGGGCACATTTGTGGAAATCAAGTCCTCGTGCCAAGAGCTACAAGGCTGAGCAGCAGCCTATGACCTCAGCAAGTCGCTGTCGTATGTGCTGTGGTACTCCAAGAGTCATACCGGATGCTCGTAGCGAGAGTTGACAATCTTTGCGGACCTGGACTTACGCAAACCCCCACCTAAAACAACCGTAAGCCATCCGAACGTCACGATACTGGATGATGACTCGTTTCACATCCGTTTCAAAGGAAGCTGTCTGACTTAGACGGTTTTTGCCGCATCTCCTGGGCTCCATTTTTTGGGTGGACCCCCGCGCTATATTTGGTCTCTCCCAAAATAGATTTTTGGTCTCCCCCTTCGTTCTCCTCCTGTCTCTGTAGCGTTTGCTGTCCTCTGTACGCCAGTAGATTAGTTGGGGGAGCAAGAACGGGATCAACGCTATCTGTAGATTTCACATGCTCAGCTCTGACCTTTACTCTGAAATGTAAGATTTCGACATGGGAGCTGATGTAAGACACATGTTGTCTTACGACGAGTGTTTGCTGACGTATAATGTCCTAAGACTAGCATCTTAGGACGACGAGTGTCTCAAGACAGATAATGTCTGGAGACATCCGTCTGAAGACATTATTTGTCTCAAGACACTCGTCTCCAGACATTATTCGTCACAAGACACTCGTCCGAAGACATCATTTGTTTTGGGACACTCATCGTTCTAAGACTAGCGTCTTAGGACATTATACGTCTGGAAACACTCGTTTCAAGACAACACGCGTCTTGAGACTATATGCGGCGCTGATAATCAGGCGTTATTGGTAGCCGGGCTCACCTGGCCCCTTTTGGCGCTGTACTCGAGAACTGTCAGTCTCAAGACATTGTCAGTCTCGAGACGAGTCACGGTTCCCCTCACTCGAGTACCCTAGACCACCTAAAGTATTGGTCACTTGGGGTCCATTTCCAAAAACCAGAGAATACTTCGAAATTCCAAGTCAGCTTTTGCTATCTAACACTATATCCGTGAATATCTATTGATCTACTGCCATCGTGCTTATCCCTCTTTAGGCTGATATTCTAATTCCAGTAGTTCTACTCCGTCATCCAAATTGTCCCGTACAACATCTCGTAGGTCATCTCGCTGCTTGGTAGTCCCGGATACTATTTAAGGTTAGTTGCGAAAGGCAACATGCTTAAAGACTTTACCCATCACCAGCATCTTTCCCGTCGTCTCTAGTATATGCCCAGCCTCTTGCGCGGCTTCAATATCTCGGCTCGCGCCCTCGGTATGTCTTTTACTCATCTCGGCTCGAAAAGTCCCCGGTGCGTCCGCTGAGCCGCGGGAAACGGTGCCACGGCGGCTAAAAGAGACTTCCTGCTCTTTCAGATAGGTCGAGAAGATGGAAATGGAGAGAATCTGTATTACAGGTCAGTAACGTTAATGAAAGCACTCACAATGGTGGACGCCTATCAAGGACATAAATTTTCGACCACACTGGACGAGATGGGCCTTCAAGAGGAAAGGGGTCAAGAGTCGATCCTCCTTGTTCCGCGGAACTTCAAAACGGCAAGTTCGATTGGGGTCTCCCCGAACGCTTTGCCATCGAAATTGGCGCAGTGGTACTCCAGGTGAAAGTATTCCATACCGTTGTCCATCGTCCTCTCCTCGCTGAAACAATACTTGACACACCTCGACATACCCGTACCAAAACAAGTGGTGTAAACCACCATGTTGGGTTTGAAAAGCGCCCAAAGCATATCGTAGGTGATTTCGTAACCCAAAGGAAAGCAGTATTCCTAGGTCTTTTGTAGGCCTCATAGCCTGTGCTAGACCCTCTGTCGACTCGGACCGGCTTCTTCTTAGAAAGCGGTTTTGATGCAGAAAGACCAGGAGGAATTGGTTTCGAGTCCTTCTGATAACTACTAGCAGCCGCCTACCCTCAAATCGAATAAACAGGCGGCGGAAAAAGCGAATGCGAATTGGGAAACGCACAGGAGCTGCTGCGAGAGTTTGAGGCTAAATGCCAGGCGCAGCTGGGAGGCAAACGAAGAAAGCCCGCACATATAGGTAAGGGTCGGTGACTGTTAACTACTTTTATTATTCGTAGAAGATCGTTCATGGCGGACAGGTCCGGCATTAGGCCATCCTAATACTCATATGCGACAAAATCACCTGCAGGGCGGAGGGCGAATATGTGCCCATAGATGTTGCTGAGATCGATCGTGTCGGTTGTCGTAGCTGTGGTCCAGCGCCCGTAAGGGTCTCCGATGTTAGTCCCCAGCATAACTGTGTTGGGAGGAGTCTTGAAGTGCCCATGCACCAGATGAACCCCAAGCTTTGTGTGAGCGTTATAACGGACGAAAAGCTCGGCAAGGCTCCGGATATGTGTCTAGGATACTTCTGGCTGTTGGGAATCGTCCAGGAGTCCATTGTACCTGTGGAATTATAATTACATAGCATGCTAGATCCATAGATATAATTCTACGTTTCTCCCCTAAAGTTCGCCCTTTAAGAGGCCCCTTAGGCCGCTTCCAGGGGTGCTATTAGAAGGCCAAACCCTATAAGGGAGCTTAGACTAAAACCGATTCAGGGGTGTCCAGGCATCAATTTGGTGGGTGTCCACGTATAACGTCCCTTGCCCTACAGCTTTATCAGGGCTTCTAGCCCTAAGATTAATTCACGAAGTCGATGCATCCGATGAGCAATATCAATTGAAATCCGCGTCTAATTTTTCTAATCCGAGGTTTATGGTGATGCTTAGTGTATGCAATTAGTTCCCAACCACCACAATTTTCGGGGCTGACGTAGAGAATCAGCAAAACCCTCTTGCTTACTACACACGCACGCGGCTGACGCTCTATCTTAACTTCACCGAGATCTTATCGTGAATGCTCTTTCTAGTTTCGTCGATCGAGCACAGACTGTTTAAATGAGTCCCCACTATTAGCTTAGAGAGGAGGAGGAACTTCGGAGTACAAAAAGCAACTCAAGCCGAGATGGACTTACGTATTCTTAAAATACTAGAGTTTAAGAAGGGTCTACTACACATAGCCGAGACGATGTGGTACTGGT